>Ga0207714_1001942_pt1 | contig 12931 bp, 9 predicted proteins | sample PonA232FremontCA_2_FD_187270 | JGI IMG/M metagenome (GOLD analysis project Ga0207714, IMG submission 187270) | Marine sediment microbial community from Fremont, CA, USA - Pond A23 Sediment 2 (SPAdes) | ecosystem: Environmental > Aquatic > Marine > Unclassified | place: USA: Fremont, California... | reverse complement strand
CCACGGAGCGGCGGGTAAAGGCACGGTAGCCGCTGAGGATGTCCCGGAAGTCCTCGCCGTGGATCCACCGGAACGCGCGGTTGATGACCCCGTTACCGACCTTGTTGAACCGGCTCATCGCGCCGGGCTGCATGTTCGCAAAGCGGTTCCCGATGACGTGCTCGGCCTCGCCAGCGAGCAGCGGTCCGACCATCCGGTCGGCCTCCTCCGGACGGTAGGTGGCGTCGCCGTCGACCATCAGCACGTAGGGCGCTTCGACGTAACCCAGCGCCTCCCGGACCGCCTGGCCCTTGCCGCTTCCCGACTGTTCGACGACACGGGCGCCGGCCCCCCGGGCGAGTTCCCGCGTCCCGTCGGTCGATCCGCCGTCGACCACCAGCACCCGCTCGAACCCCTGCTCGCGGAACCGCCTGACGACGTCGCCGATGGTGCTCGCCTCCTCGTAGGTCGGCACCAGCACGCAGACATCGTCGTACTCGTCCATCGTCGGCCTCTATGCCGGTTCCCGGGAAAAAGCTACTTCCTCGGAGCGACGAACGCAAGCCGTTTGGCCGCCGCTACCTTACCAGGCATAGTGACTGAATCCGACAGCGAGGGCCGGATCGGGGAGGGCCGAGACGAGCGCGACGCCTTCTTCGACGCGCTGGAGGCCGTCGGCCGTCCGCTCGTCACCGCGACGCGCTACGCCCAGCAGCGCGAGACCAGCCAGGAGGAAGCGAGCGAGCGGCTCGCAGCCCTGGAAGCCGGCGGCGACATCGAGCGCCTGGAGGTCTCCAGCGACCCGGTAGTCTGGTACCCGAGCGAGTGGCAGGACCTGGCGAGCCGCGAGCGGGTGATCGTCTTCCCGGAACGCCGGGAGCTGGTCGTCGACCAGCCAACGCAGTTCACCCGCGCACAGCTCTCCCAGTTCGCCCACCTCGTCGACACCACCGGCGCGGGCTCCTACCTCTACGAGATACGGCGCGAGGACGTCTGGCAGGCGCCATACGACTCGCTGGAGGAGCTCATGGAGACAGTCAGGGACGTGCTGCCCGAGCGCGAGCCCGCGCTGGCGGAGTTCATCGCCGACCAGTGGAAACGGGCGAATCAGTTCCTCCTCCGGACCCACGAGGACGGCTACACGGTCCTGGAGGCCGAGACGCCCGAGCTGATGGGCAACGTCGCCCGCGAGGAACTCGACGACGGCCAGCTCCGGGCGCCCATCGACGAGGAGACGAACTGGGTCGCCGAGGATCGGGTGGCGGAGGTCAAGCGGCTCCTCTACGAGGCGGGGTATCCCGTTCGCGACCAGCGCGACCTCGAGACCGGCGAACCCCTCCCCGTTGACCTGCACCTGGACCTCCGGGCCTACCAGCGGGAGTGGGTCTCGCAGTTCCTCGAGACGAAGTCGGGCGTGCTGGTCGGGCCGCCGGGCAGCGGCAAGACCGTGGCGGCGATGGGCATCCTCGCCGAACTGGAGGGCGAGACGCTGATTCTCGTCCCCGGGCGCGAGCTCGCGGGGCAGTGGCGCGACGAACTCCTGGCCCACACCACCCTGGAGCCCGAGCAGATCGGGGAGTACCACGGCGGCTCGAAGGATATCTGCCCGGTGACTGTCGCCACCTACCGGAGCGCGGGGATGGACCAGCACCGCCACCTGTTCGACAGCCGGGAGTGGGGGCTGGTGGTCTACGACGAGGTCCACCACATCCCGAGCCCGGTCCACCGGCGGAGCGCGGACCTCCAGTCCCGGGCCCGCCTGGGACTCTCGTCGACGCCGGTCCGGGAGGACGACCGCGAGGAGGAGATCTACACGCTCGTCGGCCCGCCGATCGGGACCGACTGGGACGCGCTGTTCGAGGAGGGATTCGTGGCCGAGCCCGAGGTCGAGATCCGCTACGTCCCCTTCGCCGACGAGGCCGGCGACGCTTACGCCGCCGCGGAGGGTCACGAGCGCCGGCAGGTCGCTGCCACGAACTCCGCGAAGACCGCCGAGGTCGAGCACCTGCTGGGCAGACATCCCGAGGCGAAGGCGCTGGTGTTCGTCGAGTACCTGGAGCAAGGCCGGGCGCTCGCGGCCGCGCTGGATGCCCCGTTCGTCAGCGGGGAGACGCCCCACCACCGCCGGGGGAAGCTGTTCGAGCAGTTCCGGGAGGGGTCGGAGCCGACGCTCGTGGTCTCCCGGGTCGGCGACGAGGGGATCGACCTCCCGAGCGCACAGGTGGCGGTCGTAGCCTCGGGGCTGGGCGGCTCCCGGCGGCAGGGCGCACAGCGGGCGGGCCGGACGATGCGCCCGACCGGCAGCGCGCGCATGTACGTGCTCGCCACGCGGGGCACTCGCGAGGAGGAGTTCGCCCGCCAGCGGATGCGTCACCTCTCTGAGAAGGGAGTGCGAGTGACCGAACGCGACAGCGAGACCGACGGCGAGTCCGCGTCCGACGGCGGTCGCTAGACGACCACGACGACGCCTTTCATACCGAGGCCCTTGTGCGGCCGGCAGAAGTAGCGCGAGACTCCCGTCGAGTCGAAGGTCCGCTCGAAGTGGGTGCCGGCTTCGGCGTAGAGTTCGCTCTCGTAGTCGCCGCCCTCGTGGACGACGTTGTGTTGCTGGCCCTGCCCGGTCCACTCGAACTGGACGGTCGTGCCGGCATCGACGACGACCGCCGGCGGGGAGAAGGCGTAGTTCCCGCCGTTGCCCTCCGTGCCGACTGCGACAGTCACGGACGAGGAGCCTCGCTCGTCGACGACCGTCCCGTCGTAGTTTCCGACGTCCGAGAGGTACTCGTCGACGGCCGCCTGGTCGAACTCCGGCTCCGAGCTACCGTCCGCTGTCGGCGTGTCCTGGCTGCCGCCACCGTCGCCGCTGCCGCCGTCGCCACCGGCATCCTCGGGAGACTCGTCACCGCCGTCCGTCTCGGTGGTACAGCCGGCGAGAAAGCCCGCGGCTGCGAGGCTTCCGAGCCCACCGAGCACTGTCCGTCTCTCTACCGAGCGACCTGAAGTCTGGTCATTCATCGACACTGGCTGGTAGGGGAGCGGGACGGTTAAACTGGCCGAAAGCGTTCCCAGCGCCTGGGAACAGGGCCCGAACTATTGAGGGAGTATCCACTTAGCTGCACCCATGCCTGGTATCCGAACCGAGCTGGTCTTCGACGACGCCGAGGGGTGCCCGGTGGCCGAGGCGACGGACGCGGTCCCTGGACCGGTCACAGATATCACCTGGGACAGAGACGAGAGCGGCACCGTCACCGAACAGGTGACTGCCAGCGACGACCTCAACGAGGCCGGGGCGTTCGACCCGGTCTTCGATTACGGGAGCCGTCGGGTCTACGAGTTCGAGCGCGAGTCCGACGGCTGCATCTGCGAGGTAGTCCAGGAGGAGGTCGGGCCGGTGTCTGACGTCCACGTCGAGGACGGGTCACTGCACCTCACGCTTCACCTCCAGGACCTGAGTGACCTCCGCGAGCGGCTCGAGGAGTTCCGCGAGCGGTTCGGGGCGGTCCACATCGAGTACCTGATCCAGGGTCGGGAGGACGACGAGGAGGAAGAGGTCGTCCCAGTGGACGTCCGGCGGCTCACCGACCGCCAGCGCGAGGTAGTCGAGACGGCCTACGAGATGGGCTATTTCGAGTACCCGCGCGAATCGAACGCGACCGAGGTGGCGGCGGCGCTTGACATCCGGCCCTCGACGTTCACCGAGCACCTGACGGCGGCCCAGGGCAAGCTGCTTGGCGAACTCGTCGAGTCGTAGGGGCCGGCGCCTCAGACGTCGATGTCGACGTCGACCGCGCTGTCGTCGTCCAGCTCTGCCGTCTCCTCGTCGTCGGTGGCCGCGTCGAACTCCGGCTCGTCATCGCCACCGCCGGCGCGGTCCTCGAGCAGGAGGCCGACACCCCCGGCGGCGAGCATACCGACGCCGGCCGCCCGGACCGCCCGGACGTACCAGTCCTCGGCCTCGAGGTCGGCGGCGTTCTCGAACCCGAGCAGTCCCATCCGGACGCCGAGCGAACTCGCGAGGCGCGGTGCGAGCGCAGCGAACAGCCCGTAGGCGGCGACGAACGCGTAGCCGGCCTTGCGGAGTGGTGCTGGAAGCATGACCGGCTGTTCGGCCCCCGCCCACCTGAATCCTCCGGCACCTCCCGGGCAGTGAAAACGCCGCGTGGCGTCCGCAACGCCCCGGCGGCCGCCGGTCGCTCAGGACTGCCAGCGGGCGTCGGCCAGCGTCCGCTGGACCGCGCTCTCGCCGACCGCCTCCGCCAGCGTCTCGTAGGAGGCCCGCTCGGCACGGTCGGTCGCGTCCGCCACCAGCCGGGAGACAATGAACTCCGGGGTCGACCGGCCGACCGTCCCGAAGCGGGGCTGGTAGTCGACGTCGAGTTCCAGCGCCGGCGTCAGCCCCTCGGCGAAGATGCCGTCGACCCGCGCCTGCTCGGGCAGGGGCTCGAGGTCGTCTGCAAGGTGGGTGACAAACACCCCCAAGGCGTCGCTGTCGACGGTCAGCGTCACCAGCCCGTGCAACAGGTCGGCGGCGCTGCCCGGCTCGGTGATCGCCTCGAACTCGTCGACGAGCATCAGCGTCCGCCCGCCCTCGCTCAGCGGCGGGACCACCGACCGCAGCGTCGACTCCAGCACCCCGGCGTTGAAGCTCGCATGCCGGCGGTGGAAGACGACGGCGTCGACGGGGCCGACCTCCGCCGCGCTGGCGGGAACGGGAAGTCCCATCTGCGCGAGCAGCTGGACCTGACACAGCGTCTCCAGCAACGTCGTCTTCCCGCCGCTGTTCGCGCCGGTGAGGACGGCCACGCGGTGGTGCGGCGGGACCGTCGCCCGCGGGACCGCCAGGTCGTGGTCGCCGACGGCGTAGGTGACCGGCTGTGTCTCCTCGCCGGCGTCGACCAGAAAGAGGTTCCGGGCGTCGACGACGCCCGTAACGTCGCGCTCGACCAGCGTCGGCCGGGTCAGTTCGAAGGCCAGCGCGAAGCGGGCCAGCGAGACGTCGAATGCGACCCTGTCGACCGCCGAGACGGCCCGTTCGACCGGCTCTCCGGCCTCTTCGAGTGTCCCCTCCAGGTCCTCGCGTACCTCGCGCTCGCGCTCGTCGACGGCGCTCCGGAGGTCGTCGGACAGGCTCCGGAGCGTCTCGCCGACGAACGCGCGGGCGTCGGCGGCGTCGGTCGCCATCGCCTCGCGGACCCGAGCGGCGTCGACGCCGGTCTCGTCGGTCACTTCGCGGGCGAAGGCGTCCCGGAGTTCCTCGGTCCCCCGGACCCCCTCGCCGACGCGCTCGACCACCTGCCCGGGCGTGGCAGCCATGTCCTCGACGGCGCCCAGCTGTTCGCGGAGTCCGTCGAGGCGGCCGTCGGCCCCCTCGCCGACCCCCGACTCGCCGAGCCCGGCGAGGGCCGCGGCCGCGTCCTCGAGCGTTCCCGCGTCCAGGTCTCCCAGCGGGGCGAACACGCCGGAGTCGACGCCCGTCTGCTTGAGCGCGAGCGCCGCCTCGACGGCCGCGCGTCGGCCGCCGCCGCTGTCGTAGTCCTCGAAGGCCGCGAGCACCGCCTCGCGGTCGACCTCCGGCAGGTCGGCCCAGGTATCCCGGGCGGTGAGGACGTCGTCCAGCCGGGCCTCCATGGCCTCGCGGTCGGAAAGGGGCGTGAGAACCCGGATCCGGTCGCGGGCGTCGGCGGTGACGGCGTACCCGCCCGCGATGTCGAGGATCGACTTGTAGACGTCCCGGGCGTCCGGCGTGGCGAGCAGGTCCATCGCCGCACCGCCGTGGGCGTGCCGGAGGACTCGCGTCGCCCGCCCGCGCGGGAGTCCGGCGTCGGTCAGCGCCCGTACGTCGCCGCGCTCGATGGCGTCGATGGCCGCCTCCACCCCCAGGCTCTCCGCGAGCACCTCGCGGGTCTTGGGCCCGACGCCCCAGTACTCCTCCAGTCGCATTGCCTCGTGCCACCGGCGCGACCGTCTTAGGTATATCCCTCTCGGGAGCGGGGGAGATTAGCAGCGACGGCTCCGAGTCTGCCGAAGCGGCTCAGACCTCGACCCCGCCAGCAGCGGCCCCGCCGAGGGCACCGAAGACGGCCGGGTAGAGTATCCCCGCCAGCAGGACAGCCGGCAGGAGCTCCGGCGCGATACTCGCACTTGCCGACACTCCTGCAGCGCTCTCGCTGAACGACCACGACGAGCCAAGCGCCAGCACCAGTGCGAGAATCAAATAGCCCGGCACGACGGTCAGCCCGGCCTTTGCGCCCTCGGTGGCGTCCCGGGGAGCGGCGGTCCTGGCGACGAGAAAGCCCGCGAGCACGAGCAAGAGGACCGGGACCACCATCTGGAGGATCCCCAGGTCGCCCAGGACGGTTCCGGAGCCGGACTGGCCGGCTATCGACGTCTCGACGTCGATGCCGACGTTGTGGGCCCCGAGGAAGTACCAGCCGACGACCTGCCAGCCCGCGGGCGGGGAGACACCGACCGTGGCCAGCGCGTCGGCGAGCGACCCGAGGCCCTCGGGGAGGTCGCTGGACTGGACGAGGAAGGTCGCCAGGTACCCGAGGAGGAAAGCCAGCGCGCCGCCGGCCGCGCCCTGCCACACCGGCAGGTCGTTGCGTCCGCCCGTCGGCTGTGTTCCGGTTGCCATCGTGGACGAAAAACCACAGAGGTACGCATAAACCCGTCGGCCACCTTCCCGACGGTGTTGTACCGGGTGCGAGTCGCGACCGGGCCGCGCGGGGTCCAGTCTCTCCCGCGGTGGTTACCAGAACGACCTCGTGCGGGCGTACTCCCGCTCGCGTTCGAGGATGTCGCGGTAGAACTGCTCCTCGTCCTCTCGGAGGCGGTTGATGATCCGGGCGGCGTTGTGCGGACCGACGCCCCGTGCTGCCAGCGCGACCACCGCCCGCTTGCCGTGGCTCTGGACGAGACTCGCCGCCCGGTAGGCGCGCTCGGTGGCTTTCTCCTGCTCGTCGTCCTTGTCCTCGGCCCTGACTGCCGCGACGGTCTCCTCGTCCCACGGGTTGAGCGCGGCGATCTGCGTCGAGCCACACTCCGGGCATTCCGGCTGGTCGCGGACCCGGCCGACCTTCCGGGTGTGCTCCCACTCCTGACAGTGCAGACAGAAGAGGATCACGCGGTCGTTCTGGATGCGCTCCCTGACCGTGTCGATGACACTCGCGTCGGCGTTCTCGGGAGTCAGCAGTTCGCGGCCGGAGGAGCGCCCGCCGGTCCCGATGGGGGTGTGCTCGCCGACCACCTCGACGGCCAGCGCACCCGACTGGACCCGCCGGAGGACGTCGGCCGCGCCCGCGACGTCGAGTTCCTCGTGGCGGATCTCCCGGACGGCCTCGTCGTAGACCGGGGTGTCCTCCAGGGCCTCCAGCAGGCGGTCCTTGCCGAAGGGGCGCCCGGAGGAGCGCCACCGCTTCAGCGCGCCGAACTTCGCGGCCACCTGGGCGAGCTTGAACTTCAGGGAATCCACGTGTTTCAGCGCCAGGTCGACGACCCCGTGGACGTGGTCGGGGTCGGTCGTCTCCAGCAACTCGACCACGTCCGTCGCCGAGACGCCGCTCGGGACCTCGAGCTCGATACGATAGGGGTCGACCTCCATCGCGACGCTGGTGCCGGTCCGCTGGCCCAGCAACGCAGAGAGCACGCGGCCCAGGGTTTCGTTGACCGTGTGGCCGAAGCAGGCGTTGACCACGATTGCCCGGCCGGTGTGCTCGACGACGACACGGCTGTCAGTCGGGACCGGGTGGGCGGGCGCGTGCTCGGCGAGCTGGGAGAGTCCGGTCGCGATGGTGTCCTCCCCGATAGCGTAGCGGTGCTGCAGATCACGTGCCACCGCAGCCACGCCGGCGCCGGTCACCGCATCGTCCGCCGAGCCCTCCAGCTGTGCGCCCGCCACGCGACGGATCTCCCCGACCTCGCGGGCGACCGACTGGGGAACGGGGATCTCCTGGCCGGTCCAGGAGGGTACCTCCCCGGCGGGGTCCTCGATGGGCGAGACCGTCACCGTCTCCTCCTCCTCGTCGATCTCGGTGATCCGCCACATCTCCCCGCGCTGGATGAACACCTCGCCTGGGGCCGCGAAGTTGACCACGAAGCGCTCGTCCAGCGTCCCGACCCGCGAGCCGCTGGCGACGTCCTCGACGTCGTAGGTGGTCTCGTCGGGGATCATCGAGAGATTCTGGTAGAAGTACTGCCAGGTGCCGCTTCGCTTCTGGATGCTGTCTTCCGCTTCCTCCAGCCAGACCACCCGGTTGCCCGCGAGTTCGCGAACGACCTCCCGGAACTCCGCCGTCTCGAGGTCGCGGAAGGGGTAGGCGCGCGTGACAACCTCGTAGGCCCGCATGGCCGACACCTCGCCGAAGTCCATCACCTGCCCGACGACCTGGTTGGCGACCGTATCCAGCGAGCCGTCGTGGATGGCCGCGGGCTCGACCTCGCCACTCCGTGCCTGGCGGGCGATGGTCACCGACTCAAGCACGTCGTCGGGGTGGCTGGTCACGACCGTTCCCGAGGAGACGAGGTCCCGGCGGTGGCCCGCCCGGCCGACACGCTGGAGCAGCCGGGTCACCTGCCGGGGGCTGTTGTACTGGACCACGTGGTCGACGTGGCCCACGTCGATCCCGAGTTCCATCGAGGAGGTACACAGCAGTGCCGCGAGTTCGCCGTCCTTGAACCGCGACTCCACGTCGACGCGGGTCTCGCGCGCCAGCGAGCCGTGGTGGATCCCCACGTCCGTGCCGTACTCCTTGAGCCGGGAGCCCAGCGCCTCCGCGGTCTGTCGAGTGTTGACGAATATCAGGGTTGCCTCGTGGTCGGTCACCAGGTTGTCGATCGCCCGGACGTGACTCGCCACCTCGGCGTCGGTCATCAGCTCGCTGGCCAGTGCTTCATCGGCCTCCGTCACCTCCGGCGCCAGGACGTCGACCTCCAGGCGGCTGCCGACGTCGACCTCGGCGATTTCACAGCCGCGGTCGCCGGTCAGGAAGCGGCCGACCTCCGCGGGGTCGCCGACGGTCGCCGACAGGCCGACCCGCTGGAACGGCCCCGCGAGTTCGCGCAGCCGCTCCAGCCCGATTGTCAGCTGGGCGCCACGCTTGGAGACCGCCAGTTCGTGGACCTCGTCGACCACGACGTGCTCGACGTCCTCCAGGGCGACCCGGAGCTTCTCGCCGGTGAGCATCGCCTGGAGGGTCTCGGGGGTCGTGACCAGCACGTCCGGCGGGTCGTTTGCCTGCTGCTGGCGCTGGTAGTCGGTAGTGTCGCCGTGGCGGACGTCGACCTCCAGACTTAGGGTCTCTCCCCACCACTCCAGCCGGTCGCGCATGTCGCGGTTGAGCGCGCGCAGCGGCGTGATGTACAGCGCGCCGATGCCGAACCGCTCCTCGCAAGCGAGCGAATCGAAGACGGGGAGCATCGCGGTCTCGGTCTTCCCCGTTCCAGTAGGCGCAACCACCAGGGTATCCCGCCTCTCGACCAGCGGGGGGATGGCGCGGCGCTGGGGCTCGGTGGGCGTCTCGAAGCCCCGTTCGGAGAGGGCTGCACGCACCTCCGCACCGAGCCTGCCGAAAGCGCCGTCGTCCCCGCGGCTCTCGCGCATCTCCCCGTCACTCATCGTCAGTCCGTTAGGTGTCTCGAGCGAAAAAGCCCGTCGCACTACACCCGGTCGTACCGGCCCAGCCGCGTCCCGTCGAGGAGGTAGGCCTGCCCGTTAGCCAGCCCCTCGGGAAGAAACGGCGACAGGAAGTCCTGGCCGGCGACGTTGACCCACGTGCCGCCGGAGGTGTCGTTGAACGCCGGGAAGACCACGAGTTCCTCGCCCACCTCGGTTCCCTCGCCGTGGTGCTCGCGGAACGGCGCGGGGGCGAGTCGGCCGCGCAGCCAGACCCGCTCCCTGCGGCCGCCGCCGACCTCGTCCTCCAGGCGCACCACCGGATGCTCGTGGGCCGTACAGACCGTCTCGGCGCCAAGCACCTCGGGGCTGGGCCAGGTGTGACCGTGAGCGAAGCCGACAGTTCCCAAGCGCGTGCCGTCCGCCGGCGCGACGGTCACGTCCACCGCGAGGTCTTCGATGACCGGCTCTATCTCGCCGTCGTGGTTGCCCTTGACGAGCAGCGTGGGGGGCCCCAGAGCGTCGAAGAGCGCCGCGAGTTCCTCCCGCTCGGCGCCCCACGGGTCGCCGACGGCGTGGGTCAGGTCGCCGAGCACGACCAGCCGGTCGGCCTCGGTCTCGGCGACGAGCCCGAGCAGGCGCTCGCGGCGCCGGGGCGCGTCGCTGTCGAGTTCGACACCCTCGCTTCGCAACACCGCCTCGATGCCGGCGTGGTAGTCTGCGACGACGAGCAGGTGCTCGCCCGCGGTCGTGACGACCGCTGCGGGCGCGCCGGGGACCGGCTCGACGGCCGCCATCAGATCGGCTTGAGCGTACCGTCGTCCGGCTCGTAACACCGGCCACCCATCAGCGCATCCTGGATGGCGTCCTCGACGGCGCCGGCGTCGGCGCCGTACTGCTCGGTTGCGGCCCCGACGAGTTCCTCGCGGGCCACGCCGTCGCCCTCGTCCAGGTCGCCCATCAGGTCGACGACAGCGTCCTCGAGCTCCTCGCCCTCGAGCGCCTCGGCGGCTGCCGGTCCCTCGCCACCGGTGTCGTCGTCGACTCCAGCTCCGGCGTCGTCGTCGACTCCAGCTCCGGCGTCGGTCTCGGTTTGGGCGTCGGCCCCCGCTCCCGGCTCGGACGTGGTATCCGGTTCGGATACCGCCTCCGGCTCGGGCTCCGGCTCCGATGCCCCGCCGGCAGCCGGCTCTCCGCCCTCGCCCTCTCTCGTCTCCGGCTCGGCGGCCGGCGCCTCGATGCCGGCCTCCCCGGGCTCGTCGACCTCGGCCCCGCTCTGGAAGTCCGTGCCGTACTCCTCCTCGATCTCCTCGCGTTCCTCCTCGTCGAGTTCGAACTCCTCGGGCTCGAGGTCGTCGACGGCCTCCTCGTCGCTACTCCTGGGACCACCACCCTCGAAGTCGCCGATGTCGTCGGACTCCTCCGCACCGGCGACGGCTTCGGTGCCCGTCGTTGCGCCCGCGTCCTCCGCCGTCGCGTCCGCCCCCGCAGTCGGCTCGACTGTTGCTGCCGTCCCCGCCGACTCCGTGGCTTCGCTCGACTCGTCCGGTCCGGTAGTCCCGGTCGTCGCCGCCGTTGTCGACCCCGTCGTTCCCGAGGACGTCGCAGCCTCCGTCGACTCGGCTGACTCCGCCGTCCCGGCTGGTGCCGTGGATTCCGTCGTCGCTGTCGTCTCCGCGCTGTCTCTGCCTGCATCCCCTGCCGAGGCGTCGGCTGTCCCGGCCTCGACGTCAGTACCCACCTCCGCTGTCGCGGCCGGCTCCGCTGGCTCCCCGGCTTCCTCCAGCTCCGCCGCGAGGTCGGCGAGCGCCCCGTCGTCGCCCGCTCCGGGGTCGGCGGTGAGCGGCTCGACCTCTTCGCGTTGCCCGGCGACGACCCGGGCGGCGTCGAGCGCCAGCTCCCGGAGGGCGGCGAGGTAGGTACCGGTTGTCCCATAGTGCTCCAGCGCGAGGGCGACTCCCTCGGCGAGGCTCTCGTCGACGCCCTGCTCGCCCAGTGCGGCCGCGAGAGCGTCCCCGCGTTCGTCCATCCGGGCTGCGGCGGCGAACGTGGCGACGCGGTCGAGGGTCCGCTCGGCGGCGTCGACTGTCCAGCGGTCCCGGGTATCGGCGTCCACCTCGCTTATCATCTCGGGGCGGACCGAGGTGTAGACCGTGTCGGCGTCGTCGGGCTGAAAGGTCCGGGCCTTCCCCGTCACAGCGACGAACATCGGTGGCTCGGCCCGGTCCAGGAAGGCCTGCTCGTCGGGCTGGTACTGGCCGGCGTAGAGCACGAACGCACCGGTCGGGTCGACCACCCGACCCCGGAGCACGTCCTCCGAGACCTGCTCGACCTCGGTCAGCACGCCGACGGCGAACAGCCGGTTCACGCGGGCACCGGAGGGTGTGACGACGTAGTTTGGCGCGCGCTCCTCGTCGCTCTCCGAGTAGGAGAGGTCGGCGTCCTCGAACTCGGCGGCGAACAGCCGGTGGGCCACCTCGCGGCGACCGGGCCCGTCGGAGTCGCTCATTCGCCCACCTCCGCGAGTAGCGCCTCGGCGCGGGCCGCGGGGTCGCCGTCGGTTTCGGCGAACTCCGCGGCGTCGAGTGTCGCCCCGAAGTCGTCGACGCTGAGCGAGCCCCGTGTCCGGAACTCACGGCCGACGAGCTTCTCGCGGATCGCGTCAGCCACGACCTCGCGGTCCATCGCGTCGCGGGCGTGTTCGCGGGCCTCGTCGAGCCCCCCGCCGTAGACCTCGGCGGTCAGTTCGTCGTCGAGGACGACGGTCAGCGTCCCGGTCCCGTCGTCGAAGATGAGCTTCGTCCGGAGGTCGTCTTCGACGTCGACCGCGCCGTGTTGCCGGCACTGGCCTCCCTGCGTGACCCGGCCACACTCCGGGCAGCGCTCGACCAGGCCGGAGCCGTCGCGGACGCCGACGACGTTGCCGGTCACCTCCACGTCGAAGAGGCCGCCGGAGTCGACGGCCTCGCCGATGTCGAGGCCGGGGGCGGACTCCGTCGCCTCAACGGTCCGCTCGAGCGCGCGGACTGTCGAGAACTCGGAGATGTTGACCGACGGAGCGCCACGGAACTCCCGGACGTAGGCGTTCTCGACCCGCACGGACGCGCCTTCCTCGACCTCGGGATGCGGGTCCCAGTCGGTGAAGGGCAGCCGGGCGGTCTCGTCGGCGAGGACGCCGCTGAGGATCTCCGTCTCGCCGTCACGGCCGTCGATGACCTTCGACTCGACCTCTATGGGCGTGACTTCGACGTTGACGCCGCGGTCGCCGGGTGCCAGCTCCGCCAGACTCCTGTCGCCGCCGACCTCGTCCGCGCCGATGTCGAGGGACTCGTCGACAGTCTC
>Ga0207714_1001941_pt1 | contig 12934 bp, 13 predicted proteins | sample PonA232FremontCA_2_FD_187270 | JGI IMG/M metagenome (GOLD analysis project Ga0207714, IMG submission 187270) | Marine sediment microbial community from Fremont, CA, USA - Pond A23 Sediment 2 (SPAdes) | ecosystem: Environmental > Aquatic > Marine > Unclassified | place: USA: Fremont, California... | reverse complement strand
TCCGCGTCTCCGACCGCCCGGCCGACCGGCGGCGGACCTACGGCTACCACCGCTTTCCGGTGCTGGCGGCGTTCGTCAACGGGCTGGCGCTGCTGGCGATCGTGGGCTGGATCGCCGTGGAGGCGGTGCAGCGGCTGCTCGCGCCCACGCCGGTCATGGGTCCCACGATGGCGGCGATCGCCGCCGCCGGGCTGGTGGTCAACATCGCCGTGTTCGTCATCCTGCACGGCGGCAGCCGCCAGAACCTGAACATGCGCGGCGCGCTGCTGCACGTGCTGGGCGATCTGCTGGGCTCGGTCGCGGCCCTGGGCGCCGCCGCGGTGATCCTGGTCAGCGGCTGGACGCCCATCGATCCGATCCTGTCACTGCTGGTCGCGCTGCTGGTGCTGCGCAGCGCGTGGTATCTGCTGCGCCAGGCCGGCCACGTGCTGCTGGAGGGCGCGCCCGGGCACATCGACCCCGACGAGGTCGAGCGCGTGCTGGGCGAAACCGTACCGGGGGTGTGCGACGTCCACCACGTTCACGCCTGGGCGCTGTCGCCGGAGCGGCCCATGATGAGCCTGCACGTCACCGCGGCGGGGGACGCCGATCCCGACGGCCTGACCGCGCGCGTCAAAGGCGTCCTGCGCGAGCGCTTCGGCGTGGATCACGCCACGGTGCAGGTCGAGTACGGCGAGGCGTGCATCGACGAAGCGCCCGCGACCGGCCGCGAGGGGCACACCGCCTGACATCCGCCCGCACGGCACGCTCGCGCGTTGATCATGGCCGTCGCGGGCGGTTCGGCTGTGTATTCACGTGTTCAAATGCCTCGTGGTTCCATAGACCATCTTTGGTCCAAAGATCACCTTTGGTCGTGAGTGACGCGGACGGCGCGACGTGACGCCGTTGTCGAATGACACAGGGTTCCAAGTACCATAATTGGTGGTTAGATGGCGTCGCCGGCGTCGCCGCCTTGCTGCTGGAGCCACCAGACCTTGTGGATGCCGCACTCGGTCTTGTTGCTGCCGGCCCAGCGGCCGTCGCGCTCCTCCTCGTCCTCGGCGGGCTTGCGGGTGCACGGCAGGCAGCCGATCGAGGGATAGCCCTCGTGGACGAGCGGGTGACGGGGCAGCCCGGTGTCGGCGAAGAGCTGGTCGACGTCTTCCTTGCCCCAATCGCACATGGGATTGATCTTCACGCGGCCGTCGGCGGCCTCGACGGGCGGCAGCTCGGCGCGCGTCGTGCTCTGGAAGCGCTTGCGCCCCGTGATCCAGGCATCGAAGCCGGACAGCGCACGCTCCAGCGGGAGCACCTTGCGCAGGTGGCAGCACTGGTCGGGGTTGCGCGCCCACAGGCGGCCGTCCGGGTCGGGCTCTTCCAGGTCCGCCGGCTCGGGTTTCACGGAGCGCACGTCCTTCAGGCCCAGCTTGGCCGCGATGCGGTCGCGGTACATCAGGGTTTCCGGGAAATGCTTCTGCGTTTCCAGGAAGATGATCGGGATCGACGGGTCCACCTCCGCCACGAGGTGCAGCAGCGCCGCGCTTTCCGCGCCGAAGGCGGAGACGCACGCCAGCCGGCCGGGAAACTCCTCGGCCGCGGCGGCGAGCAGCTCGCTCCCCGAGAGATGGCCGGCGCGGGCGTCCAGCTCGGCCGCACGGTCTTCGGCGGTCAGCCGAAGGGCTCCTTCCATGACGCGCGTGCGTCCTTGACGCGGGTTCGGGCGGTAGATGCCGGGGCGATCCGCCGCGCGGAGTGACGCGGCCCGCACCGAACGGGCCGGAGACTGCCTGACAATATATTTCACACCTTCCGCGTAGACAACCCGCACAATTCACGCATATGGATGTGGAGAATTAGGCCGTGGCGGCGCGCGGGCTCACGCCCCCCGCTCGCGTTCGAACCAGCCATTGGCGCCGGCGGTGCGGTAGAAGCAGCTCCGGCGACCGGTGTGGCACGCTGGCCCGTGCTGATCGATCAGCAGCAGCAGGGTGTCGCCGTCGCAGTCCAGGCGCAGCTCGCGCAGGTGCTGGACGTTGCCGGAAGTATCGCCCTTGCGCCAGAGCTGCCCGCGCGAGCGCGAGTGATACGTAACCCGGCCGGTGGTGAGCGTGGCGATCACGGCCTCGCGGTTCATCCAGGCCAGCATGAGCACCTCGCCGCTGTCGTGCTGCTGCGCCACGGCGGGCACGAGCCCGTCGGCGTCGAAGGCGATGCTCGCGGCGAGATTCTCGGCGGCGGGCTCGGACACGGTCGACATGGCGCGTCCTCCTCGAAAAACGGGCTATTCGGTGGGGGCGCGGCCCCTTGGCGCGGCGGGCCGGCGGGGCGATATACGACAGCGAGAGGGCTGATCGGAAGGGGTCGCGCACGGCGCGGACCAGGGGTTGTGCCGGGCCACCTTCGCGGGCAGGCTAGATAGGGTTCAAGCAGCGACTTCGAGGAGCCATGAGCAAATCCGGCGACGGCCAGCAACAGACACTGTACTGCTCCTTCTGCGGCAAAAGCCAGCACGAAGTGAAGAAGCTCATCGCCGGGCCGGCCGTGTTCGTCTGCAATGAGTGCGTGGAGCTCTGCGCGGAGATCATCCACGACGAAACCAAGCAGAGCATTGCCAAGTCGGACGGCGGCGTACCGAGCCCGCGCGAAATCGCCGGGGTGCTGGACGATTACGTGATCGGCCAGGACCACGCCAAGCGCGTGCTCTCGGTGGCGGTCCACAATCACTACAAGCGGCTGGCGCACGCCTCCAGCGACAACGAGGTGGAGCTGGCGAAGTCAAACATCCTGCTTATCGGCCCGACCGGGTCGGGCAAGACGCTGCTGGCGCAGACCATGGCGCGCATCCTGGATGTTCCCTTCGCGCTCGCGGACGCCACGACGCTGACCGAATCCGGCTACGTCGGCGACGATGTCGAATCCATCATCCAGAAGCTGCTGCAGGCCGCCGACTACAACGTCGAGCGGGCGCAGAAGGGGATCATCTACGTCGACGAGATCGACAAAATCACCCGCAAGTCGGACAACCCCTCGACCACGCGCGACGTATCCGGCGAGGGCGTGCAGCAGGCACTGTTGAAGATCATGGAGGGCACCGTCGCTTCGGTGCCGCCGCAGGGCGGGCGCAAGCACCCGCAGCAGGAATACCTGCACGTGGACACGACGAACATCCTCTTCATTTGCGGCGGCGCGTTCGCCGGGCTGGAGAAGATCGTTTCGGACCGCGGCAAGTCTTCCTCGATCGGCTTCGGCGCGGACGTGCGCGCGCCCGAGGAGCGCCAGACCGGCGACATCCTGCAGGACGTGGAGCCGGAAGACCTGCTCAAGTTCGGGCTGATTCCCGAGTTCGTGGGCCGCGTGCCGGTGGTGGCGACGCTCCACGATCTCGACAAGGAAGCCCTGGTGGACATCCTTACGCGCCCCAAGAACGCGCTGGTCAAGCAGTACCAGCGGCTGTTCGAGATGGAGGACGTGGAGCTGGAGTTCACCGACGCGGCGCTGGAGGCCGTGGCCGAGAAGGCGATCGCGCGCGGCGCCGGGGCGCGCGGGCTGCGCTCCATCATGGAGAACATCCTGCTCGACCCGATGTACCGGCTTCCCGGCACCGACGAGATCGAGCAGATCACGATCACGCGCGAGGTCGTCGACGACGGCGCCGAGCCGGTCTACGCCTATCGGCAGAAGACCGCCAGCCAGGGCGGCTGACCCCGCCTCGGGCGGTGCGGTTTCCGCCGGTTGCCATGCATTCGGCCCGGCCGCCCAGCGGCCGGGCCGTTTGCGTTGACCCATCGAACCGCGGCCCGCGCCCGGCGTCAGGGCCGTTCCACGGGAGGCGGCGATGCTGGGATGGTTGATGCGGCAGCTGTGTGCCTGTGCTCCCAAAAGCGGGGAGTCCGGGGAGCCCGCGCAGCCAGCTCAAACTGCGGGTAGCGAAGCCAACGCCGGCCAAGCTCCGTCGGTATCCGAACCGGCCGGGCCTCAGGCGCAGCCGGCGGAGGAGGCGCTCGCGCCGCTTATGGAGATCAACGGCATCGGCCCGAAGACGGTGCAGCACCTCTACGACGGCGGCTACACCACCGTCGAGGCGGTGCGCGCCGCGGATGAAGACGCCCTCGCCGCCGTCGAGGGCGTCGGGCGGCGCGCTGCCGTCACGCTCAAGCAGGGGCTGACGAACGACGCCTCGGCGTAAGCCGCGGGTGGGGCTATGCGCCCTTTTCGTCCGCGCGAACGCGCGTCGCCTCCGTCACGCTGACGTCGACCGGCTCGAAGGTAACGGCCGCGCCCATTTCCAGGGATTCGAACACGCCGCCCGGAAGCGAGTCCGCATCGAAATCGTAGGTTTCGCCGCCGGAGGTTTCCAGCTGGCCGACGCCGCGCTCGCGATCCAGGTAGGTGATGGTCGCACGCCGACGCTCGCTCGCCGTGGGCTTCTCCGGGTGGAAGTGCTTGCTGATGTAGCCGTCGAGCTGGCGGATCGCCACGTCGACGGCCTCACGTATCACGCCGTACGCATCCGCGCGATCGACCGCGTCGTGCGGCCGCCCCGCGCGTTCGGCCACGACCGTCTTGCCCGGCACGCGGATCTCCAGCTTGATTTGGAACTGCGCCTTGTCGGCGCTCTTGTGCTGGGCTTCCACCACCGCGCGCACGCTGGTGACGTAGTCCGCGAAGCGTTCCAGCTTCTTCACCTGACGGCGCAGTTGATGCTCGAGGTGGGGCGTCGAGTCCATCCCGTGGAACGCGATTTCCAGCGGAAGATCGACGGTGTCGGTCTGCGCCATGGCGTGCCTCCGTTTGTTGTTCGCCGATTTGTCTGCACCGGCAATGCGGCATCGAAACACCGCCCCACATGCACATCGGAACCGGCTCGGGCGTGCGCAAGCCGCTGCGTGTTCACGCAACCCGCGGCAGGCGGACGCGGGTCCTGAGACCACGAGGTGACGCATCCTCCGCGTGAACGCTGCCGCCCAGCGCCTCCACGTGGCGGCGCACCAGCCAGAGCCCGATCCCGAAGTGCTGGTCGCCCGCGCCGCCGGCCTCACCGGCTTCTCGGGTCGAGACGTAGCGGTCGAAGATCTGCTCGCGCCGCTCGGCATCGACGCCCGGCCCTTCGTCGCTCACACAGATTTCGGCGGTGCCGCGCTCGGCCGTGAGCTTGACGTGGACCGTCCCGCCGTCGGGCGAGAAGTCGAGTGCGTTGTCGAGCAGGTTTTCCAGCACGCTTTCCAGCATGTCCGGGGCGCCGGCGACGTGGATGCCGTGGTGCAGTTCCCGGTCGACATGCATGCCCCGCTCGACGGCGGTTTCGGCATAGGCGTCGGTCAGCCGCGTGACGAGCGCGGCGAGATCGACGCGCTCGCGCGGCGCCTCCATCAGTTCCGCCGTGGCTTCGTCCAGCCGCCGCGAGGCGGCGACCAAGTTGTCCAGCCGCGTCACCGAGCGCTCGATGAGGTCGACGGCGCGCCGGGCGCGCGGCTGATCGTTGCCCACGCTGCGTTTCAACGGCTCCACCGCCTGGGCGATGGTGGCGATCGGGGTCTTGAAGGCGTGGGTGTTGTCCTCGGCGGCGCGCCGCATGGCCCAGGCGGCGTTGTGCAGCGTCGCCACCATGCGGTCGAACTCGGCGGCCACGCCGTCCAGCTCGGGAACGCGATTGATCGCCTGGAACGGCGGGCGGCCGTCGGCCAGGCCGCCGTGCCGGATGCGGCGCGCGGCACCCGCGAAGCGGCGCAGGCTGCGGTGAACGCCCACCAGCAGCGCCATCACCAGGACGGCCATCACCACGTAGATGGCCAGAGCGATGCGGACCTCGGGGGTTTGCCAGTAGGGCTGTTCGAGGGCCTTGGCGACCGGCGCCCCGGCGCCGTAGGAGGTGAGCACGGCCCAGCAGCCCGCCTCGGTCCGCACCGGCGTGATCGAGGTCAGGACCTCGGCTTCCCCGGCCGGATTGGTGTAGGCGACGTCCAACGGGCGCTCGCCGCCGCACCGCGACTGGACGTCCCGCAGAACCCCCGTTTCGACCAGTTCGGCGCGCTCTTTCTTGAGGTATTCGGTGGAAACGGTGGGCGCCGAGGCGATGTAATAGAAGCTGTCGGCGGCGCCGTTCTCCTCGGGACGCAGGAGCAGCTTGATTTTCAGGCCGTCGCCACCGGCCATGCGCTGCAAGCTGGCCGCGATGCCCTGCAGCGTTTCGCCGTCGTAATCTTGCAGGCGCGGGCGCAGCGTCTCCCCCACCACGCGGCCCTGGCTTTCCAGGCTGTCCATCAGCAGCTGGCGGCGTTCCAGGTCGGCGGCATGGAATTGCTGGTAGAGCAGGATTGGGACGGCCACGAAAACGGCCACAACCACGCCCAGCTTCGCCGCCACGGAATGCAGGAGGGTTCGCAGCCAGCCCTGCCGCCGACCCGGCTGCTGCGCGCTCGTCCGAACCGGCGAGCGGTTATCCGGCGGCGCCGTCATCGCGCCACCGGTAGCCGAAGCCCGGGTAGTTCTCGATGGCGTCGAAGCCGGGGTCGATCGCGCGGAACTTCGTGCGGATGCGCTTGATGAGGGTGCGCACGTTGCCCCGATGGCCTTCCTCGCCCGCCCCGGCGACGAACCCGGCACCGTGCACCTGATCGTACAGCTCGCGGTAGCGCACATCCTTGCCGGCGCGTTCCGCAAGGGTATCGACGATCCGCACCTCGTTCAGCGTCAGGGGAACTTCCGTGCCCTTCCAGTAGGCGCGCGCGATCTCTCGGTCGATCGTCAGCTTGCCGCGCGTGACGGCGTGCTCGCCGTCCATGGAAGCGGTCTGTGCGGGCCGATCGCTCGCGGCCTCGCGGCTGAGCGAAAGCGCGATGCGTTGCTTGATGATGGCCAGGCTGCGCGATTTCTCGACGAAATCCACGGCACCGTGATTGAGCGCGGCTTCCTCGTAGACTTGATCGCCCAGCACCGTGAGAAAGATCACGGGCATCGTGAGATCGTGCTCGCGCATCGCACGCAGGAGCTGGAGGCCGGTCATGCCGGGCATGCGCCAGTCCAGGACCACGAGGTCCACAGGCTCGCCACCGGTGAGGTACGCAAGGGCGAGTTCGCCGCTTTCGAAGTCCGCCACGCGGTAGCCGTCGTCGCGGAGGTTGTCGCCCAGGGATTCGCGAAACAGGGGGTCGTCGTCGACGACCACGATGTGTTTGGCGCTCGAATTCGTCTGCATTCGCTGTCGTCGTGCCCCGCTGTCATCCGCTGCGGCACTGTCGTGAACCGCGCGCATCAGGAAGCCGCCGGTTCCCCGACCCTACCGGCGGACCCGTCGCCGCCGCGCCGCGCCAGGTCGAGCAAGCATGCGGCGCGCGCGCCTTCGGCTTCGCTGCCCGGGTCCAATTCCACCGTCAGGGTGCGGTCCGTCTCTTTGGTGAGATCATAGTAGAAATACAGTTTCACGCGGCAAGGCCCTTGGTGATAGCTCCACACCGTGGCCGGCGGCGCCTCCCCGCGGCCGTCGGGCTCGCCGAGCAGGGCGCGGGCATCGGCGGGCGTGATCCCCTTGAGCCGCTCGACCGGAAGCGGATCGAGGGACGGACGCTGTGGCGGAAGCGGCGGTCTGGCGTCGGCTCGGCCTGCTTGGGAACCCGCTTCCCCCACGTCGGCCGCCGTGGGAGCCCGCGCGGCCGCCTCCGTGCCGTCCGCCTGCGGCTCGCCAGAGGGCTGGCTCTCGTCGGCCGGTTCCCCTGCCGTGCCGCTGTCGGGGACGAGTTCGGGTGGAAGGTTCTCGCAGCCCACCGCCAGAACGGCTGCCGCACAGAGGGTCAGCAGTGGTGTCGCACGCGCCCGCATGAGCCTCTCGCCGGCTGTCGCCCGCCCCCATGCTAGCCCGAGCGCGGCGCGAGCGCCACGCCGGACGGTCACACCTCACCGTCCGGCGTCAGCGCGTGCTCCAGCCGTTCGGCTTCCTCGCGCAGGCGGTCGGAGATGCGGACGGGATAGGGATCGGCCGGTTCGAGTTCCTGCAAACGCGGTGGCAACGCCGCCAGTTCGCGCGCGGCGCGCTCGCGCGCGGCTTGCAGGTCCGTGGCTCCGTCGAGGGTCACGCCCTCGCGCATGACGGGCTGGAGCAGCGGCGTGCCGGGGATGTCCTCGTCCTCGAAGCCGAGCGCGTCGGCATGCATGACGCCGCTGGCGTCGTAGTCGCGCCAGACCTGCTTGCGCCCGGGCCAGGTCGCCTTCCCCTCGGACAGCTTGCGCTTCAGATGGCCCGTGTATTCCTGGAGCTTGTAGGCGCAGTTGAGTGCGGGCGCGTCTTCCGAGGTGGTCAGCGACGTGCCGATCCCGAAGCCGTCGATGGGAACCTCCTCGTCGACGCAGTCACGCAGGCGCCATTCGTCCAGCCCGCCGCTGGCGATGATGGGAACGGTTCCCAACCCCCCGTCGTCCAGGATGGCGCGCACACGCTGTGACAGCGCGCCCAGGTCGCCGCTGTCGATGCGCACGCCCTGCACAGTGATGCCTTCTTGGGCCAGCCTGGGCGCGATGCGCACGACCTTTTGCGCCGCGGCTTCGGTGTCGTAGGTGTCGATGAGGAAAACGGTGTCGTTGGGGCGCGAGCGCGCGAAGTCGAGGAAGGCCTGCTCCTCGTCGCTGTGCGCTTCGACGAAGGAGTGGGCCATCGTGCCCGTGATGGGAATGCCCCACAGCGGCTCCGCCGGCACGGTGGCGGTGCCGTCGAAACCCGCCACGTAGCTGGCGCGCGCGGCCAACAGCCCGGCCTCGGCACCGTGCGCGCGGCGCAGGCCGAAATCCACGAGCTTCTTGTCGGGCGCGGCGAGCTTCATGCGTGCGGCCTTGCTCGCCACCACCATGCTGGTGTGCAGCAGGTTGATGAGGCGGGTTTCCAGCAGCTGCGCCACCGGCAGCGGCGCGGTCACGCGCAGCACCGGCTCGTCCGGGAACACGGCCGTGCCTTCCGGCATGGCGTGCACCTCGCCGTCGAACCGCAGCTCCGCCATGTAATCCAGGAAGGTGCTGTTGAAGCGGCCGCTGTCGCGCAGCCAAGTCATTTCCTCGTCGCGCATCTGGACGCGTTCGAGCTGGGCCAGCGCCTGTTCCAGGCCGGCCGCAAGCATGAAGTTGCGCGGCCCCGGCAGGTCGCGCACGAAGAACTCGAACACGGCCCGGTCGGTCATCCCGGCGTCCAGATAGGCCTGGACCATGTTGAGTTGATAGAGGTCCGTGAGCAGGAGCCCGTTCGCCAGAGACGACGTGTGTCGCGAAGCGATCACGACCGAATTCTCCTTGTCCCGTTTGCGGGCCGGCCACGCGGCGTGATCCGGCCGTGGATTCGCACGAATTGGTCGCGGGCGAATGCGTTGCACGCGTGCGCGTCAAGCTCAACCCGCCGGCCGGCGGCTTCCCGGCGGCCGTGCCCGTCGAACGGGATTCACGGCCGGGTGCAGCTTAGAGCACATCACGGCGCAACGGAAACGGCCGCACGTGCCGTCCCGGCGCGCGCGCCGAACAGTGGCGGGTCCGTCCTGTCCGGTTCCGCCACAGTCCGATTCCACGCAAAAGACGAGCCCGGCCGGTGCGGCGCCACCAAAGGGCGCGCCCGCCGCGAGTGTTGGCGCGCGCGCCTGCCCGGAAAAACGCGGTCGCGTCAGCAAGAGCCGTGTCAGGCCCCGTCCCATCGCTCTCGCACGGCATGGACCGATTGGCGCCGACGCCATGGATTCGGCTGCGCACGCAGGCAATGCATGCTCGATACAACGCTTTACACAAGTCGGAAAAAGCATTACGTATTCTTTGAAATCCCGCCGAGCACGTCAGGAGAAGCTTGCAATGGCCGAAACCAACGATAATCAGTCTATTGCCGAGATGACCACGCGGATCGTGTCGGCCTACGTGGCGAACAACAGCGTGGAGCCGGATCAGGTTTCACAGGTGATCCAGGCCGTTTCCCAGGACCTGAAGGGCCTGCAGAGCGGGGACACGGGCGAGAGCAGCACCGAGGTGCAGCCGGCAGCCAACCCACGCAAGTCCATCGGCCGCGATCATCTGGTGTGCCTGATGTGCGGCCGCAAGCAGAAGGCGCTGAAGCGCCATCTGGCCAAGGCCCACAACCTCACGCCGCAGCAGTACCGCGAGATGTTCGGGCTGCGCCCGGACTATCCCATGGTGGCGCCGAACACCTCGAAGCGCCGCTCGGAGATCGCTCGGTCCATCGGGCTAGGTCGCCGCGCCGACGACGAGTCCGGTGCCGGCTCGCAGGCGGCGTAACGCGGAACGGGGGCGGCCGCCGAGCACAGCGGTCCCTTGAAGCGGCGCCGCGGCACGCTTACATCTTTTGGTGCATCCGGATGCCGGCAGTGGCCCGGCCGCTCGGTGTAAGTCCTTTGAGGTCCTGGCTGTGTGAGGCCTTCTCCAGTCGGGTTCCCGGGGCATCCGATGCCGGGCCACTCTGCGTTCGGGGTTTCCGACAGGTTTTCGCACCCGCGATGCGCGTCCAGTTCGGAGCGAGGTCCGGGTGTCCGCGGGCTCCATACGACGGGCCCACGCGCGGCGCGGCCAATGGCCGCGGATATCCGGCTTGCCGGCGTGGCAATGCCGCCACAGCATCCGGTCGCGAAATGCCGCGTTCACCCCACGATTCGGGAGCCAGCCCATCATGATGCGAGCCGGTTGGGCCGTTGTTCTCGCCGTCTGCACCGCTTTGGCACTTGCCGGCTGTGCACGCGAAGGCGGCCGTGGCCCCAGCACCGGTGAGGTGATCGGTTCCGTGACCGGCGCCGTCGTCGGCGGCGTGGTGGGCAACGAGTTGGGTGGCGGCAGTCGAATCGCCACAGGCGCCGGTTCGGCCATCGGCGCGCTGATCGGCCGCGAGATCGGTGCCGAGCTGTCGCGACGCGGCCAACAGCGCATGGCCCGGACCACGCAGGACACGCTGGAAAACAACGAAACCGGCGAAACCTCGCGCTGGGACAACCCGGACGCCGAGGAAAAAGGGGCTGTCACGCCGACGGAAACCTATCAGCGTGACGACGGCCGCTATTGCCGGGAATTCCAGCAGACCGTGGTGATCGGCGGCGAAACCAAGCAGGCCCACGGCACGGCCTGCCGCCAACCCGACGGTTCGTGGAAGATCGTCAACACGGGCTGACCGGCCGCGCGCAGCGTCATCCCATCCATTCGCACGCCCGGCCGTCGCCGTCGGGATCGAGGTTCTTGTAGTCGCGCCCGTGGTGGTCGAGGTAGTGCTGCGCCGCCTCGCGGCTGGGAAAGCTCTCACACGTCATGTGCCCGCCGCTTTGGAAACCGCCGACCTCCGAATAGATCGGATGGCCGTTGCAGCCCACCAAAACCAACGCGCCGGCCGCCGCCAGGACGTAGCGCATCCCCGCGTTCCCCTCATTCCTCGGCTCACGCACGCCTCCGGGACGATGGCGCCGTTGCCGCCGGCGTAAAGGCGGGGGCGTCGCGACCGCTCGCGCCCCCGATCAACCGTCCACGTCGCGCACGCGGCCGTCGTGGACATCGTAGACGAAGCCGGCGACGCGCAGCTCCTCGGGCACCCAGGGATGCTGGGCAATCGCCGCCACCTGCCGGCGCACGCCGGCCTCGACCTCGGGGAACGCGTGAAAGGCCGCCGGCTCCACCGGCACGCGGCCCGTCGCGCTCTCCAGCTCCCTTCGGAACGCCCCGTCGTCGAACGTGGTCATGCCGCAGTCCGTGTGGCCGATCACCATGATCTCACGCACACCCAGCTTGTGGTGGGAAATGACGAGCGAACGCAGCGCATCCGCCGTGGCCACGCCGCCGGCGTTGCGGATGACGTGCGCATCCCCTGTTTCCAGACCGAGCATGGCCGGCACGGTCAGGCGCGCGTCCATGCAGGTCAGCACCGCGAGCTGCTTGCGCGGCGGCGCCGTGAGCGCACCCTGATCGAACTGCTCGGCATAGGCGGCGTTGTTCGCAAGGGCATCGTCGATCGCCGACATCCTGGCCTCCCCGTCTGGCGGTTTGATCGCGGAATCGCTTCGGACACACGGTCGGCCCGGAGACGGCCGCCGTCAAAGCACGGCTTCATGGCGTGCCCACACCGCATGCCCAAACGAAAACGGCCGGCGATTTTTCGCCGGCCGTTTCGATACGGGACTGTCGAGAGGCGTCAGGTGTCGAGGAAGCTGCGCAGCTTGCGCGAGCGGCTGGGGTGCTTGAGCTTACGCAGGGCCTTGGCCTCGATCTGGCGGATGCGCTCGCGCGTGACGGAGAACTGCTGACCCACCTCTTCCAGGGTGTGGTCGGTGTTCATCCCGATGCCGAAGCGCATGCGCAGCACGCGCTCCTCGCGCGGCGTCAACGAGGCGAGCACGCGCGTGGTGCTCTCGCGCAGGTTGGACTGGATGGCCGCATCCAGCGGGATGATGGCCTCCTTGTCCTCGATGAAGTCGCCCAGGTAGCTATCTTCCTCGTCGCCGATGGGCGTCTCCAGGCTGACCGGCTCCTTGGCGATCTTGAGCACCTTGCGCACCTTGTCGAGGGGCATCTGCAGGCGCTCGGCGAGCTCCTCCGGCGTGGGCTCGCGCCCGATCTCGTGCAGCATCTGGCGGCTGGTGCGCACGAGCTTGTTGATCGTCTCGATCATGTGCACGGGGATGCGAATGGTGCGCGCCTGATCCGCGATCGAGCGCGTGATCGCCTGCCGGATCCACCAGGTGGCGTAGGTCGAGAACTTGTAGCCGCGCCGGTACTCGAACTTGTCCACGGCCTTCATCAGGCCGATGTTGCCCTCCTGGATCAGGTCCAGGAATTGCAGGCCGCGGTTCGTGTACTTCTTGGCGATGGAGATGACGAGGCGCAGGTTGGCCTCGACCATTTCCGTCTTGGCGCGGCTGGCCTCGGTCTCGCCGGACTGCACGGTCTTCACGATGCGCCGGAACTCGCCGACGGGCATCCCCGTTTCCTCGGCGATCTCGGCGACCTG
>Ga0207714_1001940_pt1 | contig 12939 bp, 9 predicted proteins | sample PonA232FremontCA_2_FD_187270 | JGI IMG/M metagenome (GOLD analysis project Ga0207714, IMG submission 187270) | Marine sediment microbial community from Fremont, CA, USA - Pond A23 Sediment 2 (SPAdes) | ecosystem: Environmental > Aquatic > Marine > Unclassified | place: USA: Fremont, California... | reverse complement strand
ATTGTACGGACATTCGGACATATATTCGATTGCAACCATCATGATACGGGCCGGAAGTCGGTTTGTCAACGGACGGGGCCCGGCCCGGACGGCCCCCTCGCTCTTTTCGAAGGTCCTCCCAGCGCCATGTCCGCCCACAAGGTCTCGCTCCTCGGCACCGGACTCATCGGCATGTTCTACGCGTCGGCGCTCCATGGCAAGCGGGGGCGCGACGCCATCCACACGGTGTTCTCGCGCACACCGGCCCACGCCGAGTCGTTTGCGGAGGAGTGGGGCATCCCCAACTGGACCACCAACATGGAGGCCGCCATCGTGGACGCGGACACCGACGTGGTCGTGGTGGGCGTCCCGAACTTCGTCCACGAGGAGGCCGTCCGTGCGGCGGCCGACGCGGGCAAGGCCGTCCTCTGCACGAAGCCGCTCGGCCGGACGGCCGCTGAGGCCCGGCGGATGCTAGCGGCGGTGGAGGAGGCGGGGGTCTTTCACGGGTACCTCGAGGACCTGGTCTACACCCCGAAGACGATCAAGGCCCTGAACTCCGTCCAGTCGGGCGCCCTGGGCGACATCCTCTGGGTCCGGTCCCGCGAGGCGCACGGGGGGCCGCACAGCGCGTGGTTCTGGGACGTGGAGAAGGCGGGGGGCGGGGCGATCGTCGACATGGGCTGCCACACCATCGAGATCATCCGCACGTTCGTCGGGAAGGACATCCGTCCCACCGAGGTCATGTGCTGGACCGACACGCTCGTCCACCCCATCGACGCGGAGGACCACGCCGTCGGGATGCTGCGGTTCGAGAACGGGGCCGTCGGTCAGTTCGAGGTGAGCTGGGCCTTTCGGGGCGGGATGGACCTCCGCGACGAGGTCTCCGGCACGGAGGGCAGCGTCCGGCTCAACCACTGGCTCCGCACCGGCTTCGAGATGTTCACGTCGGGCGAAAGCGGGGGGTACGTGGCGGAGAAGGCCGAGTCGGCCTCGGGCTGGCAGTTCCCGGTGGGCGACGAGCCCCATGCGCTCGGCTACGACCACATGTTCACCGAGATGCTCGACGCCCTCGACGGCGGAGAGACGCCCCGCGAGACCTTCTACGACGGCTACGTCGTCAACGCCATCGTCGACGCGTGCTACCAGTCCGCCGAGTCCGGGCAGTGGACGCCCGTCGAGCTCGAGGAGTGGCGGGGGGCGGAGGAGACGCCGCGCATGACGGTCGAGGCCCCCGAGGTGAACGGGAAGACCCTGATCAAGGAGGAGCGAATGCCCGGCGGCAACCTGAAACGCATCCTGAAGAACCCGGAGACCGGCGAAGTCACGGAGACCGTCGCGGACGCCTGACCCTCACGTCGCTCCCAAGTCCCCGTCCCGCGCCCCCATCGGAAGCTCGCTCTGACATGCGTCCCATGATTTCTCCGCTCTCCTCATAGCGGGCCTCGGGGCCCTGTTCCTCGTCGCGCCGCGGGAAGGGTACGCCCAGAACGCCGCCGAGCCAACCATGCAGGCCGGATCGCCTTGAGGGACCATCCCGGGGCGTCGATCGAAGGGGGCGTGCTGAATATTCGGGGAAAGAATTGAAGGACCCGGCTGGAGATAAACCCTGCATTCTCTCCTCTAATGGAATCTTGCCTCCGCAAACTTTTTTAACTGTTCTTTTCCGAACCGTCGTTCCAGACCCCGACCTGGAGCCGATCTGGCCGTACGGATTATGGGATCCAAGTCACTCTTGGTGTGACGAAGAGATAGGAGGGATTCATGAGGTAGTGCTTCAAGAACCTATCGGAACACGTGTGCAGGCCTACCAGGACGCGGGCGGTGCCACTTACCGGAGGAAGCGTTCTTCGAAGCGACGGACATCTGCGTCCGTCCCCACAACGACGACCTGGTCGTCGTCCCGAAACACAAACGCGTTCGGATCGAGCGACGTGATCACGTCGTCTCCGCGAAGCGCTGTGACCACAGTGCACCCCGTTTCGGCCCGGACATCGGCCTCCGCGAGGGTCCGCCCGGCCAAACGTCCGGTCTCAAGACGTACCACGTCGATCTTCATTTGAAAGGACAGTACGTCCTCGTCCGCCAGAATCGTCTCGGCCATCATGCGACCGCTGATCATGGCCAGCGACTGGACGTAGTCCGCCCCGGCTCGGTAAATCTTCCGCTCGTTTTCCTCTTTGTTGGCGCGGGCCACGATGTGGGCGTTCGGGCTGGTGTCCCGCGCGATGAGCGTAGCGAACAGCGTGGTGGTGTCATCGTCGACGTCGATGATGATGGCGTCGGCGGTCCCAACATCAGCCCTCTCGTACACCCCAGGATCCCGGGCATCGCCCACGACATCCACGTCCGGATGGTCCCTGCTGTCGATGATCGTCAGCCGGACTCTCGTATCGGCCAGTACGTCGACTGCCGCCTGCCCGGACCGCCCGTACCCAATGACGACGACCCGCTGTTGCGTGCGCGCCCGGAACGTGGTGCTCTCGTCCCGTCGAAGCGCTTGGACGGCGTCGGGCGCGCCCGACACGAGAAGACGCGTGTTGCAGTCCACGAGGGCCTCTGGTCCGATGGGACTCTCGAAGGTGCCGTCGAACCAGGCCCCGAGTACGTCAATCCCATATCGCTCGCGCAGCCGGAGCTGTTCGATCGTTTGATCGCAAAGCGAGCTTTCCTCCTCCACGTCGACCTCCGCAACTTCGAGGTGTTTGCCAATCTCGATCGCTGGGTCTTCTCCCATCGGCAGAAGGAACGGGATCTCTCGGGCGAGTCCTTTCCCCAGGAGCTGGCGAGGAGAGAGAACGTGGTCGGCCCCCGCCATCCAATGGTAGGGCTCGAGCGTCTCGTCGTCGACGACGCTCACCGTTTGGATCGTGCCACTGAGTTCGCGGGCCGCAAGAATGACGCTCGTATCGACCTCGTCCTGTCCATCGACCACGAGGGCCGCCGCGGCCGGAAGACTCGCACGCTCAAGTGCGTCGACCGACTCCGGATCGCCGTGGACGACCGGATACCCATCCCGGTAGAGGGTCTTGGCGCGCTCGCGCTTCGGCTCGAGGACGACGTAGCTGCGGCTTCGGGTCTCGAGTTCCTCGACGAGCACCTCGATGCGAGACGTGTGCGGCGTGAGCAAGATGTGATCCGTCTCGGAGAACGTCTCCGGGGGGCGCTGCTCGAAGGCGTCTCGCAGCACCGGCACGGCAAACAGGGGCACGGCGAGAAAGACGAACAGCACCCCCGTCAGATTCATCAAGAGGACCATCGCGTTCATCTGTGGGCTCGACCAGGGCGCGTGTCCCCCAAATCCTGCCGTGGTGATCGCCTCAATGACCACTTGCAACGCTTGTACAAGGGGCACCGAGCGATCCTCATACGCTCCCATTCCCCACTGGTACAGAAGGGCGTAGAGCAACAGGGTAGTCCCCACAATCCCCGTCGCCCGAAAGATCCGCCGGTGCCAGTCGCTCATGTCCGGGTCGAGTTTGCTTGACGTCCAGTGCTGGCCTCTGCTTCCGATCCGTCCGACGGCAGTCTAGGCTGCTACCCGAACGGAAACGAGCAGTTGCTTACAACGACGACATCATGGCGCGACGAGCCCGCAATAGGCCGGGAAGGCCTCCGCCAAAATGTTTCTCAGAGAAGGTGCGTCCCCCCATGAGTGGATCCATGAGTGGGTTCCCCCGCTGGAGACAAATTCTCGTCGCAACCGGGCCGATCGACCGGCTGACCGAATGGATATGTCGTTGGACCCTGAGGGCGTCGAGCCAGCTTGACGAGCCCGAGGTGTTTGGACGTGAAGTACGTCGCTGGGGGACATCCCGGGTTACTCCCCATCTTTCGCCGTCGCACTGGCCAGCGCCGCGACCGCTTCGATGGCTTCGTCCCTGCCCGCCAGGATGAGAGTATCGGTGCGACGAAGCGTATCGTCGGGATCGGGCGGCACGATCATCTCGTCGGCCCGCGTCTCGTGGATGCCGACGACCGACACACCGTACGCGGCCCGCACGTCGAGCTCGCGGAGCGTGTGGCCCCGCCACTCCTCGGGCACCACCAGCTCCTGCACACTGAGATTCCGGCCCATTCGCACGTAGTTAACGACCCCCTTCTCTGAGATGCGGCTGGCCAGGTTGATGCCCGAGTCGCGCTCCGGAAAGACCGTCTCGGCCACGCCCAGCTGCCGCATGATGCGGGCGTGGTTGTCCGAGACTACCTTGACGTAGACGGTTTCCACCCCGAGGTCCTGTAGCGCCATCGTGGCCAGAATGCTGGCCGTGATGTCGTCGCCGGTGCTCACCACGGCGGCGTCCGCCTCCTCCGCGCCGATCTCTTCTAGCATGGCCGCCTCCCGCCCGTCGCCCACCGCCGCGCGGGAGCAGTGCGGCGCGATGTCGTCCACGGCCTGCTCGTCGACGTCGACGGCGATGACGTCGTGGCCGTGGCTGTAGAGCGCCTCGGCGACGCTCGACCCGAAGTTGCCGAGGCCAACAATCACGAATCGGTGCATAGGCGATAAAAGTGCGGGTTCTTGAAAATGAGCCCTGCCGCCCTCTGCTGCGAGGACGAAGGAACATTATGATTGATTCGTGATGCGTGACTCGTGACGTCTAACGCCCCACTCGAAATCCTTGGACTTCCTCCGATCTTTCGGGGATCGCCGGCGGAAGTGATTGCCTTCACGGTTCCCGCATCACACATCAACTCTTATCCAATCGAGACATCTTCGTAGGCGTACCGGAAGCCGCCCTTGATGCGCCTGGGCGTGCGGGCCATGGCCGCCACGAACGTGAGCGTGCCCACCCGCCCGATGAACATGAGGACGACGGTGCACAGGCGGCCCGGCGTGGTCAGGTCTCCGGTGGCTCCCATCGAGAGCCCCACCGTGTTGAAGGCACTGAACGCCTCGAACATGTAGGTCAGGAAGGGGGAGGCGGAGGCGGCCACGCCATCACCGAATTCGGTGACGCTAAAGAAAAAGAGGCCGGCCGTCACGATGCCAAACGCCACGACGAAGAGGCTCATGGCCTTCTGAATGGTCCCCTCCGGAATCGTGCGCCCGGAAATGCTCGTCGTGGGCTTTCCTTGCAGGCGCGACCACGCCAGGAGGCCCAGCAGCGCAAACGTGGTGGTTTTGATGCCCCCCGCCGTGGAGCCGGGCGAGCCGCCGATCATCATGAAGACGATGGTCAGGAAGTTGGTCTCCGTTTCGACCTGAGCGTAGTCGATGGTATTGAATCCGGCCGTCCGTGGCGTGATGCTCGCAAAGAGGCCGTTGACGAGGCGCTCGCCGACCGACAGGCCTGCCAGCGTGTTCTGCCACTCGAAGGTCGTGAAGGCGATCCAGCCGCCCACGATCAGGAACGCGGTGGTGCCCAGCACGATCTGCGAGTGCACCGACAGGCGGAAGCGGTCTTCCTTCTTGCGATTGCGCCGCCACAGGGTCAGTTCTTCCAGCGTCAGAAAGCCGAGACCGCCCAGCACGATGAGCGTCATCACCACGCACAGCAGCGGCAGGTTGGACTGGAAGGCCGCCAGGGAGGTCGTGAACGTCGAGAAGCCGGCGTTGCAGAAGGCGCTCACGGTGTGGAAGACGGCGTGCCACGCGGCGCCGCCCCACCCGAAGCGGGGCACCCAGAACACGTACAGCAGCACGCCACCGATCACCTCAGCCGCAAAGGTGAACCGGACAATCGCCCAGGTGAGGGCCCGGTAGTCGATGTCGCTGACCACGCTGCTTTCCCCGCCGGCCAGCATTTCCTGCCGGAGCGAGAGGCGCTGCCCGAGCGCCGCGATGATGACGGACGTAAACGAGATAATCCCGAGCCCGCCGAGCTGGATGAGGAGCAGAATATAGGCCTGGCCCCACGTGGTAAAGTACTCGGCGGTGTCCACCACGATGAGCCCGGTCACGCAGACGGCGCTCGTGGTGGTGAAGAGGGCGTCGACCCAGTTCAGCGGCGGGCCGGCGTAGAGGCCCGGCAACGTCTTGAAGCCGACGGTGCCGAGGAGGATCAGCGCGAGGAACGACCCGACGAATAGCTGCGGCGGCGTGAGCGACCGCCACCACATCCAAATACGGTTTTGAGTCCGCGAGGGGAAGGGGGCTGAAGAGAGGTGATTCATCGGACGCCGACGAGCGAACCGGGGATTCGATTTCGGAGAGAGAACGAGGACGGGATCTCTGCTCGACTACGAAGCCTCGCCCGCCGAGGAGCGGCTCGCGGTCGGAAGCGTAAAGGTGAACGTGCTTCCTTCTTCCGGTGTCGAGTCCACCCAGATGCGCCCGCCGTGGGCGTGGATCATCTCCCGAGCGATGGCCAGCCCCAGCCCCGTGCCGCCGGGGGCCTGCTCGCTGTCGACCTGGACGAACTTGTCGAAGATCTTGGACTGGTACTCGTAAGGGATGCCCGCCCCCTCATCCTCGACCGAGACATGGACCGACTCCCCAACGACATCGCCCTGCACGCGGATCTGATCGCCGGACTCCGAGTAGCGGAGGGCGTTTGAAATGAGGTTGTTGAGCACCCAGGTCACCTTGTTCGGATCGGCCTGCACGTCCGGAAGGTCGTCCGGCAGATCGAGGATGAGGCTCACACCCTTTTCGTCCGCCTGCCCTTGCAGGTTCTCCGCGGCTTTCTCGCACAGGAGGTCTACCGGCACGGCCTCGACCTCCATCTCCATCCGGCCGGACTCGATCTTCGACAGGTCCAGCAGGTCGTCGACGAGGGCCCGGAGCCGCTCGACGTCCTCGATGGCCGCCTCCAGCAATTCCCGGTCGCGCTCCTCGAAGGTCTCCTCGTGGCGCTCCTTCAGCAGGCGCACGCTCATGCCGATGCTCGTGAGCGGCGTCTTGAGCTCATGGGAGGCGGTGGCCACGAACTCGCTCTTCATGCGGTTGAGCTCCTCCAGTTCGGTCACGTCTCGCAGCAGCAGGATGGCGGCGAGCATCTCGTCGCTGGGGGCGCGCACCGGATTCACGACAAACTGGAAGTGGCGGGTCTCCCCCTTCCGCTCCACCGTTAGTACGTCGCCGGGTTCACTCGGGGTCGACCGCTCGCCCGACTCGATCGTCTCGCGGATCTGCTCGAACAGGCGCTCGTTGCGGAGCGCTTCGAGCACGTGCCGGTCCTCCGCCTCGTCGACGCTCACGCTCAGCACCCACTCGGCCGTGGGATTCATGTTGAGCACGTCGTAGTCGGCGTCCACCACCAGGAGCCCGTCGTCGATGCTTTGCAGAATGGCCTCGCTCTTGCGCTGCTCGGCCATGATCTTCTCGACGTTGAGGTCGCGGTACCTGCGGAGCTCGGCCGCCATGTCGTTGAACTGGGCGGCGAGGTCACCGAGCTCGTCGGTGGCCTCGGTGCGCACGTCCACGTCGTAGTCCCCCGCCGCAATCTTCTGCGTGGCGGCCTTCACCTTCCGGATGGGGCGCACGATACGCCCGGCCAGAATCACGCTGAGGACGAGGCCGAGCAGGGTGGCCCCCACGCCGATCCCCCCAACCGACCACCGGGCCCGCCGCGCCACGGCCTCCGCCCGGTCGCTGGCCTCGACCATCGTCTGCTGGTTGAGGTCGCGCAGGTCCCCGGCGGCCCCGCGCACGGCCTGAAAGGACGAAAGCATCGCGTCCGCGTAGGGCCGCGGCCCGAATGCGTCGGGGTTCTGGAGCAGCGAGTCGAAGTGGGTCGTGTACGCGTCGAACGTGGAGTCGATGCGGGCGAGCACGGCGTGCTCCTCCGCGATCGTGATGTTGTCCTGCGCTCGGGCGAGCCAGCGGGACACCTGATTCTGGTTCGACCGAAACTGCTTCAGGCCCTGCTCGCGGTTCTGGAGGTGGAGGAGGACGGCACTGTCCATTCGCTCTAGGCCGTTGATCATGTGCTCCGCGGCGATGATGCTCCGGTAGTTTTCGCTCAGGATGGCTTCCGACGCGCTGCCGAGGCGGCGGAGGTTTGTAAATGCCCACGCGAGGACGAGGGCCAGAAGCAGAAGTACCACGCCGTTGCCCAGCAGAATTTTCTTGCGGACAGTCCAGGTCATGGGGAAGAGAGGCAATGGATGAGTGCAGCGGCGTACGTTAGCGAAGAAGAAGCCCCGGCTTGGGGAAAGCATGATGACGTGAAACGTGATGCGTGATCCGTGATACGTGACTCGGAAGATTACCCTCACGCCTTCACGCATCACTCCTCCCGCATCACTCCCCCTTACGCCCCCATCAGGCGCCGGCCGAGGTCTTCCAGGACTGAGCGGCGGCCGGGCTTCGGCCCGCGGACGAGTGCAACCGGACACTCGGACGAGGTGACGAGACGCTCCGGAAACGACCCGAACGCCGAATCCGCCCCCGTTGAGCCTCGACTGGCCCCCACGCAGATGCGATCGCAGGCTCCCGCACAGCGTTCCGCGGCCGTATTCACGTCCTTCGAGACGAGCACGCGGCCCTCGTACTGCTCCTCAGCCAGGCCGGCCCGGTCGGCGACGTCCCAGAGCAGGCGCTGCCCCCGGTAGCGCAGGTCTTCGTTGCTGGCAGTGCCGTCGTCGGCCTGGATGGTGAGGAGCGTGAGGGAGGCCACGCCGCTGCCCTGTGCCCACTCCAACGCCCGCCGTGCGACGAAGGGGGCATACGGGCTGTCGCTCACGAAAGCCGTGACGTCGGTCCCGTTGCTCGTTGCGACGTCCGACGGCGCCCGGAGAAGGGTCACCTCGCAGGAGACGTCGGCCAGGGCGTCGGTCCATCCGGGATCCTCGTTCGAATCCGCGCCGTCCGTCCCCGGCCACGGCCCGACGAGGTGCTGAACCGACTGCTTGGGAATCACGTTTTCGAGAACCGAGACAGTCAGATGCGCGACGACGACCATTGGGCGAACCTGCAGCGTGTCGCCCGTCATTTCCTCCGCCAGGGCCTCCAACTGCCACTGCACCTCCTGTATGCGTTCTTGGTTCGCCTCTTCGGCCTGTGAGAGGGCAAGCTGCCGCGGCACCTCGACTACAGAGAGGAGCAGAAGCTCACCGTTCGTGTGGGCGCGCGCCGACGAGGCGGCGAGCTGCGTGAGGGCACGGTCGCCCGCCGTCGCACCGTCGGCAATGCGCTCGGGCAGCACGGCGAGCACTCGGTGAGGCAGGTCCTCTTCCGAAGACGATGGTTCCGGGGAGACGGGCCGCATCTCGGCAGTCGCATCCGCCTCGGACGTGACCGCGTCCGTGAGGGCCCCCGGCTGATCAACGGGAAAGGCCGCTCCCTCCTGAAGGCAATCGAGCAGAAGCTGGGCGGTCGCGGCGTCTGGACCCCGCTCCACGGCGGCCTCCAGGTGCTGACGGGCGGCGTCGATGTTGCCGCTCGTTTCCTCCAGAATTCCGAGCAGGGTGTGGGCCTCGGGGCGCCCGTCATCCTGGTCGATGGCTTCCCGCAGACAGTTCCGCGCCGCCTGGGTGCGGCGGTGGCGGACGTGCCACGTCGCGAGCCGAATCCACTCGTCGTACGGTGTGGCTGTCCCTTCCACGGCGGGCCGCTGGAGCACCCGGTCCACGAGATCACGGAGAGAATCGAGGCTGATGGGCTTCAACAGCACGTCCACGGCGCCGCGTCGCATGGCCTGTACGGCATTCTCGACCGTCCCGTGCGCGGTGACAATAACCACAGGTAGATCCGGGGCCTGTTGTCGCGTTTGCTGAAGGACCTCTAAGCCGTCGGGGCCCGGCATTCGGAGGTCGAGGAGTATCAGATCATAGTCCGTATCGTCGATTTTCTCCAACGCCTCGGGCCCATCGGCGGCGGTCTCTACGTCAAGCCCCAGGTCCTCCAGGGCCTGGCGAAGGATGAGGCGAACGTTTTTCTCGTCGTCGACGACGAGAACGGTTTGCGGGGGCGCGGCAGCGTCTGTCATGTCAGAGATTGAATTGGCAGTAGACGGGGGTCGGACGGGGCGAGCACTATTCCAGGCGGTAGTCGGAGGGGTTTCGGACCGTGGGAGAGCGGGCAATGTTGTCCCGGTTGTATACGGCCGGCTTGTAGCCGGGCTGGAGCGCAAGGGCCGACTGGTAGTATCGCTGTGCGTCCTGATACTGGTTCTGAAGCTGCATGAGAACGCCCAGCAAGTTGAAGGCCTCGGGTCGGTCGAGACGGGACAAGAAAGAATGTCGGCGTGACACTCTCTTTTCTTTTCAAAACCGGTACCAGAACACGCATTTGCCTCCTCAATGCCGATCGATCCGGATTGGGGGTCATTCGTCGTTCGGCGGTCGTGCATTTTGCGTGATCTGTGCGCCGTCGTCGTGCAGGCTGCAAGGTGTGCCCCTTCTGGTGTCGCTCGGGTACGGAGAGATGTATAGCGCCCTCGCCTTCCTCCTCGGATCGGGGACAAGTGCCGCGCTCGGTGCTCTTGGGTACTGGACGTGCCGGGACGCGCCCGAGGCCACGCAGTGGCAAGGAATGCTCGTGGCCGCGACAGGGTGGTTGGCCGTGGCGGTCGTCGGGGCCGTGCCGCTCACCGCGGCGGCGCACCTGACCCCGCCCGAGGTGGCCCAGTCGTTTGTGCCCGCCGGAGAGTCCTACACGCCAAGTCTCTACAACTTCAAGAATCCCCTGCACGCGTTCTTCGAGAGCATGAGCGCATTCACGACGACGGGCCTCACAATGAGCGTGCACGAGCCGTCGGTGGGACGCGGCGTGCTCCTGTACCGTTCGCTCGGCCCGTGGATCGGGGGCGCCGGGATGATCGTGCTGGCGCTGGCCATTTTGCGCACGCCCAGCGGCACGGCTGGCTTTTCGCTCTACCAGGCCGAGGGGCGCAGCACGAAGGTGCGGCCCAATATCGTGGAAACCACCCGCGTGCTGTGGCGGGTGTACGTGGGGCTCACGCTCGGGGTCGCGGTGTACCTCGCCGTCGGCACCTTCCTGATCCTGCCGGACTACGGCGTGGCGGCGACGCTCTTCGACGCCGTCAACCACGCGATGACGGGGCAGTCGACCGGCGGCTTCAGCACGCTCGACGACAGCATCGCCGGGTACGGGTCGTACGCGATGGACGTGCTCCACATCCCCGCCATGATTCTGGGGGCCGTGGCGCTGCCGGTCTACTACGGCATGATCGAGAAGCGATCGTTCCAGGCCCTCTGGGACGACGTGCAGACCCGCATGTTCGGCGCGATGCTGCTGGTGGGCACGCCCCTGCTCATGGGCCTGCTCTGGACCGTGCCCACCGTCGCCGATCCCGTGCGGGAAGGCCTCTTCCAGTTCGCCACGGCGCTCTCGACGACCGGCTGGCAGACCTCGGCCATCGGCGACTGGAGCGACGGGGCCGTCCTGTTCATCGTGTTCGGGGCCATGATCGTCGGGGGCTCGGCGGGCGCCACAGTGGGCGGCATCAAGCTCGTCCGCATCTACGCCCTGGTGCGGGGCGTCCGCTGGCAGATCGTTCGCGCATTCCTGCCGCGGCACGCCGCCGTCCGCTTCCGGATGGGCAAGCGGCGCCTCGACCGCGATGCCATGCACGACGAAATCAGCCAGGCCGCCGTGCTCACGGGATTGTACCTCTTCCTCATGATGGCGAGCGCCGTGGCCCTGACCTACCTCATCGATCCCTCCTACAGCCTGGCGGACATCATCTTCGAGTCCGCCACGGCGCAGGGCACCGTGGGCCTCTCGGCCGGCGTGACGCGTCCGGCCATGAATGCATGGGCCGAGGGCATTCTGATTTTCCAGATGTGGATCGGGCGACTCGAAATCTTCCCCGTCTTTGTTCTGCTCCGCTCGCTGCTGGCAGGGACGGGCCCGGCCCGGCCGTAGCGGACGCGATCAGCCACACGTTTTCTCACGTCTACACTTACATACTTGGACTCTCATGTACATCGTCGTCGTAGGAGGCGGCCGCACCGGCCGCCGCATTACAGAACTTGCCACTGCCGACCAACACGAAGTCGCCGTCATTGAAAAAGATGAGAAGCTCGCCGGCGCGTTGAGCGTCGACTTCGACTGCCTCGTTCTTCACGGCGACGCCGCCGCCCGCCCGCTGCTGGAGGAAGCGGGAGTGCCGGAGGCCGATGCCCTCATCGCGACGACGGACGACGACGCCACGAACCTGATGGTGATGATGCTGGGGCGCGAGATGGGCGTCCCGCAGCTGTTGAGTTCGGTCAGCGATCCCGGCCACGGACCGCTGTTCGAGGACTTGGGCGTGCACCGCGTCGAGAGCCCGCACCGCCTTAGCGGCACCCGGTTTTATCGGGCCGTCCACCGCCCGCAGGTGCGCGACTTCATGGCGCTGGGCAACGGGGCCGAGATCGTGGAGATTGCGCTGGAGGCCGGCGCGCCCCTCGCCGGCACAACCCTGGAAGAGGCGGGTCGGCAGGGCCTCCTGTCCGAGGATGTGATCGTCGTGGTGGTCAATCGGGAAAATAAGTTGCACGTGCCGAAGGGGAGGACCACGCTTCAGGTCGGGGACACCGTGACGGTCCTCGCGAGCGAGGGCGTGACCGACGCCCTGACGGCAAAGTTTAGCTCGCAGGGATGAGCAGCAGGGATTCCGTCAGTCCCTCAGCCCGTACTTCTTGCGCTTCCGGTACAGCGTCGCGGGGTCGATGCCGAGAACCTCTGCGGCCTCGTCGAGCGTGTCGGTCGTCTCAATTACGCGGCGCAAGTGGGCCTCCTCGATCGAGTCGAGGGAGACGAGCCGGCCTACGTCCGCGTCCCCGTCGCCCTCTCGCGCGTCGGAGAGCGGCAGGTGCTCGGTGTCGATCTCGGGCTGCTTCGCCAGGATGACGGCCCGCTCGACGGCGTTGCGGAGCTCGCGCACGTTGCCGGGCCAGTCGTAGCGGCGGAGGCGTTGTTCTGCATTTGCGCTCAGTCCCTCCACCGGCCGGTCGTACTTTTGGCTGAAGGACGCGATGAATTCCTGGGCGAGCGGCACAATGTCCTGTGGCCGGTCGCGGAGCGGCGGGAGCGTGAGCTCAATGACGTTGAGCCGGTAGAGG
>Ga0207714_1001939_pt1 | contig 12944 bp, 12 predicted proteins | sample PonA232FremontCA_2_FD_187270 | JGI IMG/M metagenome (GOLD analysis project Ga0207714, IMG submission 187270) | Marine sediment microbial community from Fremont, CA, USA - Pond A23 Sediment 2 (SPAdes) | ecosystem: Environmental > Aquatic > Marine > Unclassified | place: USA: Fremont, California... | reverse complement strand
CCTGCACCGCCATGCAGAACTGCGTCTTCTCCAGAAGCCAACGCATAGACTCCTGTGGTAACCGCAGCGCCTGCGATTCCCCGATGCCCTCCACCTTGGGGTAATCCGTCGCCGCCAAAGCCCCTAACTGGAACCGACTCCGGCCCGAGCGCACACGCACCTGCTCACCCTCGCGTTGCAACTGAGCCCTGGCCCCTTCAGGCAGGTTGCGCACGATATCCATCAACTTCCGTGCCGGCAGCGTAATCTGCCCCTCCGTGGTCACCGTGGCGTCCACGGACGTGGTTATTTCAACCTCCAGATCGGTAGCCGTTACCCACAGCGTCTGTCCCTCCACCTCGAGCAGCACATTCGCCAGGATCGGCAACGTCTGTCGGCGTTCCACCACCCCCATGACTGACTGGAGCCGTCGTAACAACGCTTCGCGCTCGATTTCCAGGTCCATCGGTAATAACCTTTACTGTGTGTTTAAAACCTTATTGTTGTTATTAGTCTGACCGCCTGCTGTGGAACGAATGCCTAAGTCGTTGACTGATCGACACTTTCCTAGCAAAAGCCCTGTGGGCATCGGACGGATACGTGCCTTTCACTCCCTCCGGATAAGCTGTGGATAACTCACCCCTAAAACCTATCCACAGGTTATCCCGTCCTATGTCGACAAGGTTCTAACAAGATTTCCGTAGTCCTCATCCACACCCGTGTCGGACTGCCGTAACTCCGCGATCTTCCGCGATGCGTGCAACACAGTGGTGTGATCCCTGCCCCCAAACGCCTCGCCGATCTCGGGTAGGCTATGACTGGTTAACTCCTTCGCGAGTGCCATCGCCACCTGGCGCGGACGGGCGATGGAACGGCTCCGCCGCTTGGAGAGCAGATCTGCGTGGCGGATCTTGTAGTACTCGGCGACAGTCTTCTGGATATTCTCGATACTGACGAGCTTGTCCTGCAGTGCCAGTAGGTCCCGAAGGGCGTGCTTTGTGAAATCCAGAGTGATGGCCTGACCGGTGAACTGGGCGTTGGCGAGGACTCGCCGCAGCGCCCCTTCGAGTTCGCGGATGTTCGAACGGATGCGCTTGGCAATGAAGAACGCGACCTCATCCGGTAGCTCGTGGCTATCATCCTCTGCCTTGCGCTTGAGGATAGCGACTCGCGTCTCCAGCTCGGGTGGCTCGATGGCCATAGTCAATCCCCAGCCAAACCGCGACTTCAGCCGTTCCTCCAGGCCATTGACCTCCTTGGGATACCGGTCGCAGGTCATAACAACCTGCTGCTGGCCTTCCAGCAGCGCATTAAACGTATGGAAAAACTCCTCCTGTGAGCGTTCCTTGCCGGCAAAGAACTGGATATCGTCGATCAGTAGCGCATCAACCCCACGGTAATGGCGCTTGAAGGCATCGATAGCGTTGTGCTGGAGCGCCTTAACCATGTCCGCGACGAAGCGCTCCGAGTGGAGATAGATCACCTGGCCGTAGCGATTGTTCTTCAGCAACTGATTGCCGATGGCATGCATCAGATGCGTCTTGCCCAGGCCAACGCCGCCGTAAATGAACAACGGGTTATATGCTCCTCCCGGGTTCTCCACGACCTGCATGCTGGCGGCGCGGGCGAGTTGGTTCGACTTGCCCTCAACAAACGTATCGAAGGTGAAATTGGGGTTAAGGCTTGATGCCGCCGGCTCGGCCACCGCTGCTGGTTGTTCCTCGGGTGAGACATCGTTGCTCGCGGTCGCCTCCGGTGTCCCTACCATCGAGCCCACCACTAGCCGCACCGCTGGCGGCTGCTGCGGGCGCTGCGTCGTAACAAGCTCCTGGATACGCTCGTAGAAGTGGGTCTCTACCCAATCCCGAACGAAGCGGTTGGGCGCAAAAAGCCGGAGCTCGCCGTTGCCCTCTTCCGACTGCAGTGGTCGAATCCAGGTATTGAGCTGCTGCGCCGGAACCTCGCGCTGCAATCGATTAAGACAGGCCTGCCACAGCGTCTCACTCACGTTCTACTCCTACGCCTTGGCATTACTAGGGAAGGGCGGGGGCGTTACCTTTCAGGCGACGGAGTCTAACCCTGTCCCCGCTAGTTATCCACAATCCGTTCACAGCCATGGACCATCCCGCTGGTGCCCCAGCCCAAGGGCTGATTGCGTTGAATTGACGCCAATCCATAGGCCCGGCTACACTGCGCGGCTTATCTGGGCATGGTCTCGATGGCGGCCCAACCCTTCATGCGCCATAAGCGGGGTCGAATATGAAACGCACGTATCAACCGAGCGTCATCAAGCGAAAGCGCAACCACGGTTTTCGGGCGCGCATGGCAAGTGCCAGTGGGCGCAAGGTTATCGCTCGCCGCCGCGCCAAGGGCCGTCACCGGCTTACTAAATAGAGTTGGCCTCGCCGGGCACGGGTCCGGCCAAGCTGCCGCGCTCAGCGCGGCTGACACAGAGCCGGGCCTTCAATCGAGTATTCCAGGATGCGTCTCGCATCCGCAATCGCTATTTCACGATACTTTACCGGTATGGCCCTGAGCAGCACGCGCGGCTTGGCATGGCCGTCTCGCGCCGCACGGCGCCCAAGGCGACCGATCGCAGCCGGATCAAGCGGATCATCCGTGAGACCTTCCGGCAACGCCAGCGCCGACTCGAGGCCTACGATATCGTGGTAATCGCTAAGGCATCCGCTCGCGGGGCCGAGCGCCGCGAACTCCACGAATGCCTCGGCCGTCTCTGGGAGCGGCTCGCGCAGCAATGACACGCATCCTGGTTGCGATCATCAAGGTCTACCGCCTCGTGCTGAGCCCGCTGATTGGGCCGAGATGCCGATTCCTCCCGACTTGCTCGGACTACGCTCAGCAGGCCGTGCTGAGCCACGGATGGCGTCGCGGCGGCCTGCTCGCATTACGCCGCCTCCTGCGGTGCCATCCTCTCAGCGCGGGTGGTCTCGACCCCGTACCCGAGTGCCGATGCCATAGGACCAGTAACTAATGCAGCAACTCCGCATCTTCCTGCTCGCCGCCCTCACGGCCTTGTCGCTGTTGCTATGGCAAGCCTGGCAAGCCGATTATGGCTCGAGCCCTCAGCCCACCGCCGACCGTCGTGCCGACTCAAGCGATAGCGCCGCGTCTGAACCGAGTAGCGCCCCCGCGCCCGCCGATTCCTCAGCGACATCCGCGCCAGCCCAAGACAACAGTGACGGAGCCTCAGAGCAATCGCGTGACCGCGGCGGCGAGCGTATCCATGTCGCGACGGATCTCCTCGAGATCGAACTCAGCCCACAGGGTGGTGGCATCGTCACTGCCCGACTAAAAGAGCACACCATCTCAGCGGATAACCCTGAGCCCTTTACGCTCATGAGCGCTTCCGCGCCCGCCTTTACGGCGCAAATCGGGCTCAGTAGCCAGGATGCCTCCGCTCCGGGCCATACGGGTAACTGGTCCGCGCCGCAGCAGAACTACGAGCTCAAGGCGTCCGACGACCAGCTGGTTGTGCCGCTGCGATGGACCGCACCTGACGGCACCGAGGTCCTGCGCCGCTACACCTTTCGCCGCGATAGCTACGTCATTAACGTCGACCACCAGATTACCAACAAAGGCGACGATGAGCGCTCGTACTTTCAGTACACTCGACTGCTGCGTGAACCCACAAGCGGCGATCAGGCCTTCCTGGGCGCACGTAGCTTCATCGGTGGTGTCATCTCAAGGCCCGACGAGCCCTATACCAAGTACGACTTCGACGACATAAGCGACGGCGCCTTCGACCAGACCGTGACGAACGGCTGGGTCGCCATGATCCAGCACTATTTCCTCGCCGCCGTTATACCAACCCGCGACGAGGGCTACCGTATCGCAACCAATCGCGCTGGCGAGGGCCGGATCCTGGGGACATATTCCCCTGTAACCCGTGTCCCCGCGGGCGGGACTAGCGAATTGGCTACCCGGTTGTTCGTCGGCCCCAAGGAGCAGGACCGTCTCGACGCCGTCGCCGATGATCTCCAACTTACCGTGGATTACGGCTGGTTCCACGTACTCTCGAAGCCCCTGTTTGAGGTCCTCAACTGGATCCATGGCTGGGTTGGCAACTGGGGCTGGTCCATTATGATCCTGGTGCTGCTAATCAAGCTGGTGTTCTACAAGCTCTCGGAGACCAGCTATCGCTCCATGGCCCGCATGCGCAAGCTCCAGCCCAAGATGCAGGAGCTGCGTGAGCGCTACAGCGATGACAAGCAGCGCATGAACCAGGAGATCATGGAGCTGTACAAGCGCGAGAAGGTCAATCCGCTCGGCGGCTGCCTGCCGATCCTCATCCAGATCCCGGTCTTTATCGCCCTGTACTGGGTCTTGCTGGAGAGCGTCGAGCTACGGCAGGCCCCCTGGATCCTCTGGATCGACGATCTCGCCAAGCGCGACCCGCTGTATGTCTTGCCCGTCCTCATGGGGCTGAGTATGTTCCTGCAGCAAAAGCTCAACCCAGCGCCAATGGATCCTATCCAGCAGAAGGTGATGATGAGTCTGCCGTTTGTCTTCACGATCTTCTTCGCCTTCTTCCCGGCGGGTCTGGTGCTGTACTGGGTAAGCAATAATTCCCTGTCCATCCTCCAGCAGTGGATCATCACCCGCCGCGTCGAATCCGGTAACGATGACGACGGCGACAACAGCGGTGGCCTGATCAAGCGCGCTACCCAGCGTTTGCTCCCCGCCAAGAGCTAATCGGCATGACCGGCAACGACGGGGATACCATCGTCGCCCGGGCGACACCGCCCGGGCGCGGTGGTGTCGCCGTCGTTCGTGTTAGTGGCCCCCGTGTAGGCGCCCTTGCTACCGCCATCATCGGCAGCCTCCCAGTCCCGAGGCGAGCCACCTTTACCCGTTTCCGCGGCGCTGATGGCCAGGTCCTCGACGAGGGGCTAGCCCTCTATTTCCCGCAGCCCGGCTCCTTTACGGGTGAGGACGTCCTCGAGCTGCACGGTCACGGCGGGGATGTCGTTGTGGCTCGTCTGATCCAACGCCTACAGGCGCTGGGGGCGCGCGCCGCCCAACCCGGGGAATTCTCCCGGCGGGCCTTCATCAACGGCCGCATGGATCTCAGTCAGGCGGAGGCCATTGCGGATCTTATCGACGCCCGAAGCGAGGCCGCGGCCCGCGCGGCGATGCGGTCGCTCGCTGGCGAGTTCGGCCGCGTCGTTCATGCCCTGGTCGAGGCAACCACGGAGCTCCGCGTCCACGTAGAATCCGCCATCGACTTCCCCGACGAGGCCATCGACATCGCTAGCGATTCGGCCGTGCGCGATGGCCTCGCCCGCCTGGACACGGAGCTTGAATCGACCCTGGCGAGCGCCCACCGGGGCCGCGCCCTGCGCGATGGCATGCAGGTCGTCATCATCGGTGACCCGAACGTCGGTAAATCGACGCTCCTCAATCGCCTCGCGGGCGAGGATAGCGCCATCGTCACGGAGATTCCCGGCACCACGCGCGATACCCTGCGCGAGGATCTCATCATCGACGGCATGCCACTGCAGGTGGTGGATACCGCCGGGCTTCGCGATAGCGACGACGCTATCGAGCAGGAGGGCGTCCGCCGCGCTTGGCAAGCGGTTGGCCACTGTGACCGGGTGCTCCTGGTCACCGAAGCGGCTACGGCACCGAGTGCCGCGGAGGCACGGATCCTCGCTGAGTTACCCGATGGCCTAGACGCCACCGTGATTCGCAATAAGATCGATCTCAGCGACCACGCCGCTGGCTTGATCCCAGCTACCGAGCCACCCTGTATCGGTGTGAGTGCGACCACGGGTGAGGGCCTGGATGGCCTGCGTGAGCACCTTCGCAGCCTCATGGGGCTAGCCGATGCTGGCGGTGACTACTCGGCCCGCCAGCGCCACGTCGATGCCCTAAGGCGTGCCGGCGAGCATCTAGCCACGGCGCAGCGTCAAGCGGATGCCGGCGCCGCTGAGCTCATGGCTGAGGAGCTGGCTCACCTCCAAACCGCCCTTGGTGAGATTACGGGCGAGGTCAGCTCGGACGATCTACTGGGACGCATCTTTAGCACCTTTTGTATCGGTAAGTAGGGTGCCTCTCCAGCAATTCTCGTTTCGGCCGTCGAGCTGGCCGCGTTACCTCCTGCCGAGGGACGCCATAAACCTTCCCAGGCGGCTCGACGGCGGCCTTCCCTGGCCGCAGCCGCCCCCGGCCGGGAGTAACGCGACCACGCGCGCCGATCCTTGCCGCCTCTCGATGCGCGACCTAGACTGGGTCGGCTAGACTGCCAACGGGCATTGTGAGGATGGATTTGGGCTCATCACGTCAGTTTGATGTCATCGTTGTTGGTGGCGGCCACGCCGGCACTGAGGCGGCGCTCGCGTCGGCCCGAGCAGGTGCCTCGACGCTGTTGTTAACGCACAGCATCGAGGCCATCGGGGCGATGAGCTGTAATCCGGCGATCGGTGGCATCGGTAAGGGCCATCTCGTTCGCGAGATCGATGCCATGGGCGGCGCGATGGCGCGCGCCGCCGATGCGGCGGGCATCCAATTCCGCGTGCTCAATGCCCGTAAGGGAGCCGCCGTTCGAGCTACGCGCGCGCAGGCCGATCGCAGCCTCTACGCGGCCGCCATCCGCCGGCTCGTGGAAGGCCAGCCGGGACTGCACCTGTTTCAGCAGAGCGTCGATGATCTGATCGTTGACGATGATACCGTGCGCGGTGTCCAGACCCAGATGGGGCTCGCCTTCTACGCCCCGACGGTTGTGCTTACCGTTGGAACCTTCCTGGGCGGTCAAATCCACGTCGGTGACATGAATCAGCAGGGTGGTCGCGCCGGTGCGCCGCCATCGAACGCCCTGTCGCAGCGACTGCGGGCGTTGCCGTTTCGAGTCGATCGCCTGAAAACGGGGACGCCACCACGCATCGACGCCCGAACGATTGACCTCGCACGCCTGGAGGAGCAACCCGGAGATAGCGACGAGCCCTATTTCTCGTTGTGGAGCCGTGGTGATGAGCATCCCCAGCAGCTGCCGTGTCATATCGCTCGCACGAACGCACGTACCCACGAGATCATTAGCGCTGGGTTGGATCGCTCACCGATCTATGGCGGTGGCATTGAGGGACCGGGTCCGCGCTACTGCCCCTCCATCGAGGACAAGGTAGTGCGCTTCAGCGACAAAGACCACCACCAGATCTTTGTCGAGCCTGAAGGCCTGACGAGCCATGAGGTCTATCCCAATGGCCTATCCACAAGCCTCCCATTCGAGCTCCAAGAGGCGTTCGTTCGCTCGATTGCGGGCTTCGAAACCGCGCATATCACGCGCCCGGGCTACGCCATTGAGTACGACTTCCTCGACCCGCGGGATCTCGCACCGAGCCTGGAGACCCACTGGATCGCCGGCCTTTATCTAGCCGGCCAGATCAACGGTACCACCGGCTACGAGGAGGCCGCGGCGCAGGGGCTGGTCGCGGGTATTAACGCCGCCGCTGCCGTCCACGGTCGTGAACCTTGGCTGCCGCGCCGAGACCAGGCCTATATCGGTGTCCTCATCGACGATCTGATAACCCGGGGCACGCGCGAGCCCTACCGCATGTTTACCAGCCGGGCCGAATATAGGCTCCAATTACGCGAGGACAACGCGGACCTACGCCTGACCCCCATCGCCCGTGAGCATGGGCTTATCGACGACGGCGCCTGGCAACGCTTTGAGGCGTATCGCGCGGCCGTTGCCGCGGAATGGGATCGTCTCGAGCGCACCCGCGTGCGGCCGAGCGACATCGATGTCGCGGACGCCGAGCGCGTGTTGGGTGGGCCCCTGCGCCATGAACAGAGCCTATTGGATCTGCTGCGCCGCCCGGATGTCAGCTACCAGGCATTGGTCTCGTTACCCGCAGCGCAATCCGGGGTTACTGATGAGCGGGTCGCTAACCAGGTCGCAGTGCAGGCCAAGTACGCCGGTTACGTCGCGCGCCAGGAGCGCGAGGTGGCGCGCCATACGCGCGACGAGGCTGTGGCATTGCCGTCGGATATTGATTACACGGAGGTGATGGGCCTGTCCAATGAGGTGCGCGAGAAACTGGCCGCGCATCGCCCGGCGACGATCGGCCAGGCGAGCCGTATCCCGGGTATCACACCCGCTGCGCTATCGCTGCTGCTGGTTCATCTGAAGAAGACGGCCCAGCTGGCGCGTACTGGCTGAGGTGGTGACGGACCTCGCTGCCGCCATCCGGGAGAGCCTAGCGGCATCCGATCAGTCCGAGCTCTGGCTCGCCGCCGACCCGCTGGGCCGCTATTTAGACCTCCTGGCCCGCTGGAATCGCGCCTACAACCTCTCCGCTGTGCGCGATCCGGCGGCCATGGTTACTCGCCACGTTGCGGATAGCCTGAGCGTGCGCCCCTGGCTACCTGATGGCCGCCTGCTCGATATCGGTACCGGCCCCGGATTACCCGGTCTGGTGATCGCCATCGTCGAACCCAATCGGCCTGTCGTCCTCCTGGATAGCAGCGCCAAAAAGGTGCGGTTCTTGAGGCAGACGGCCATCGAGCTTGGTCTGACTAACACCACGGCTGTTCATGCACGCGCCGATAGCTGGGGCGGTGACGGCAGTTACGAGGCCATCGTCAGCCGCGCCTTTTCGTCATTAACGACGTTTTGGGCGCTAGCCGAGCCCCTGCTGGCTGACAACAGACAGGTATTCGCCATGAAGGGTCAATACCCCGAGGCCGAGTTGGCGGCCCTGCCCGGGGAGGGGGTATCATGCACCGTTAATCGCCTTAACGTTCCCGGACTTGATGGCGACCGCCATCTGGTTCGTCTGAGCCGGGCGAGCTCCTGATGCCGACCGAGGATGGTCCATGAGTCGAACAATGGCCGTTGCGAATCAGAAGGGTGGCGTCGGCAAAACGACGACCTGTGTCAATCTCGCGGCCTCGCTTGCCGCCAACCATCGGCGTGTGCTGCTGGTGGATATGGACCCACAGGGCAACGCGACCGTCGGCTGCGGCTTCAATAAGAATGCCCTCGCGCGCACCAACTACGACGTCCTGCTCGGCGAGGCCGACATCCAGAACGTGGCGTTCCAGGTCACTGATGCCGGCTTTACCTTGCTGCCCGCGAACGGCGATCTGACCGCGGCCGAGGTGGCCCTCATGGAAGACCATGAGGGCCGGGAACGTCGCCTCGCCGAGCTCCTCGCCGCCGTCGATGATGCCTATGACTACATCCTTCTGGATTGCCCGCCGTCGCTAAACATCCTCACCGTTAACGCCCTGGTAGCCGCCCACTGGGTCTTCATCCCGATCCAGTGCGAGTATTACGCCTTGGAGGGGCTTACGGCCTTGTTGGATACCATTCGTCGCGTCCAGCGTACGGCCAATCCTTCGCTGGAGATCGAGGGATTGCTTCGAACCATGTTCGACGGGCGTAACAACCTCGCCAACCAAGTCGGTGACCAGCTCATCGAGTACTTTGAAGACAAGGTCTATCGGACTCAGATACCGCGCAACGTACGCCTCGCCGAAGCGCCTAGCCATGGTAGCCCCGTCTTGCAGTACGACCGTACGTCGCGCGGCGCCGTTGCCTACATGGCGGTCGCCTCGGAGATGCTACGGCGCCAGGGTGCAACGGCGAAATCGGCCAGCGTGAGCTAGAGGGGATGGCATGACCAAGCGTCAACGTGGGCTAGGGCGGGGATTGGACGCCCTGCTCGGCGACATGCCCGAGACCGAGGCGGATACCGAGCGCGCCGCTGCCGAGGGCGAGCTTCGGGAGCTTGCCATTGAGGCAATCGAGCGCGGGCGCTATCAGCCGCGTGCCGGTTTCGATCCCGAGGCACTCCAGGAGCTCGCCAATTCCATCCAGGCGCAGGGCGTTGTGCAACCGATCGTGGTCCGCGCTCTAGGCGACGAGCGCTTCGAGCTGATCGCGGGCGAGCGACGCTGGCGCGCCGCCCAGCAGGCGGGTCTGGCGACGATCCCGGCGCTGGTGCGTAGCGTCTCGGATGAGGCGGCGATCGCTGTCGGTCTCATCGAAAACATCCAGCGCGAGGACCTCAACCCCCTGGAGGAGGCTAGCGCCTTGCGTCGTCTGACCCAGGACTTCGGCCTTACCCACCAGTCGGTCGCGGAGGCCGTGGGGCGCTCGCGGGCCAGCGTCTCTAACCTGCTCCGCCTGCTTGAGCTGGCCCCCGAGGTCCGAACCCTGATCGGTGAACGGCGCCTGGAGATGGGCCACGCCCGGGCGCTCGCCGGCCTCGATAGCGCGCGCCAGGCCGAGGTCGCCCACCGCGTGGTCGCCAAGGGGCTATCCGTGCGTGAGACCGAGGCCCTGGTGCGACGCCTATTATCGGAGGAATCCGCGCCCGCTCCCGAAGCGCGTGAACCTGATCCCAACATCCAACGTCTGCAGGAGGATCTCGGCTCCCGTCTCGGCGCCAATGTGGAGATCAAACACGGCCAAAAGGGCAATGGCCAGCTCGTTATACGCTACAACAGCCTGGACGAGCTCGACGGCATCCTGGAACACATCCGCTAGGAACGACGGAACCGCTCACCCGAGCCTCCGGCCGCTGAGCGCGCCGGGGGCGCTGTACTGGGAGTACCATTACGCCTTGTAACGCGCCCGGCGCACGCGCCCAGCAACGCCAAAGGGCGCGCCAGCGCCGCGCCAGTAGGCCCTGGCACGGCGCATACGCCAAAGGCGTTGAACCATCATGATCTGTTGACTATACTCGCGCCTCGCGCCAAGGAGGCACCGGGTGGTGCTGTGCTGAAACAAGCGGCTGCGCGCATAACGCGCCTGCAATTAATCATTACGGCCACCCTCTGTGTCATCTGGGGGCTCTTCGAGGGGCCCATGGCGGCGGTCGGCGCGGCCGCTGGCGGCGCCATCGCTGCGTTACTAACGCTCTACATGGCCGTCAAGTTGCTGGTGCGGTCGGCCGACGACACGGCCGAGGGCTTCTTCTCGGCAATGATGCGTGCCGAGATCGCCAAGTTCGCGCTCACCGGCATCTTGGTGACGGCCGCCGTGGTCGCCTTACCGGGCCAAGCCGCGGCTTTGGCGACAACATTAGCAGCCGCCCTTAGCGCCTATTTGCTGGCACTGCTGGGTAATAACGACCGATACGACTGACTCGAGACCGGGCGAGACGATATGGCCGCTACATCCGAGACGGAAGGCAGCTCCGCAACGGAATACGTAACGCACCATCTGCAGCACCTCACGCAACCCGTTGCTGAAGGCGGCTTTTGGACCTTGCATCTCGATACCCTGTTCTTCTCCTGGGTAGCGGGGCTGATCTACGCCGCTATTATGTACACGGCCGCCCAGCGTGCGAGCCCCGACGTCCCTGGCCGGTTCCAATGTGCCGTCGAGACCATTGTCGAGTTCGTGGATAACACGGTTAAAGAGACCTTCCACGGGCCGCGTGAGTTCGTCACGCCTCTTGCCTTAACGATCTTTGTCTGGGTCCTGTTCTGGAATCTCCTCGATCTGGTGCCGGTCGATCTATTCCCGACGATCGCTCGCCAGTTCGGCATCGAATATCTCCGCATCGTCCCGTCCGCGGACATGAACGCGCCATTCGGGCTGTCGCTGACCGTGTTGGCGTTAATCATCGTCTACAGCATCAAGGGCAAAGGTGTCGTTGGCTTCGGCAAGGAGATGATCCATCATCCCTTTGGTAAGAACCCGTTACTCTGGTTGCCCAACCTGCTGCTAAACACCGTCGAGATGTTCGCCAAGCCGGTCTCGCTGGCCCTCCGGCTGTTCGGCAATCTCTACGCTGCCGAGGTTATCTTCATCCTCATCGCGCTTCTGCCAGCCTGGATCCAGTGGCTGCCAGGGGGCGCGTGGGCAATCTTCCATCTTCTCGTCGTGCCGCTACAGGCCTTTCTCTTCATGGCCCTAACCGTGGTCTATCTGAGCCTAGCGTACGAGGAGCACTAAGCGAATCGCTTCTCACCAATCACCAATGACACAAACGACAGTCTGGAGGCTTTATGGAACCCGTCGCCTACGTTAATGCGTTCACCGCCATCGCCATCGGCATGATCTTCGCTTTTGCCGCCGTCGGCACCGGCATCGGCTTTGCCATCCTTGGTGGTAAGTTCCTGGAGAGTTCGGCCCGTCAGCCGGAGATGATGACCCAGCTCCAAACCCGCATGTTCATCGTCGCGGGCCTACTGGACGCGCTGTCCATCATCGGTGTGGCCTTCGCCGCCATCCTGATGTTCGCCAATCCGCTGGTCGCCGGCCTGTAAGCGCCGACGCGCATTCAGCCAAGGCAGCAACCGGGAGCTTGAACCGTGGGGCTTAATCTAACGCTGATCGGACAGATAGGTACCTTCCTGGTATTTATCCTCTTCACCGTGAAGTTCGTCTGGCCGCCTATTCGCCAGGCGCTGGAAGAACGCGAAAAGCGGATTGCCGACGGTCTGGCTTCCGCGGATCGCGGCCAGAAGGAGCTTGAGCTCGCCGAGCAGAATGCCGCGGAGAAGATCCGTGAGGCCAAGCAGCAGGCGGCCGAGATCATCGATCAGGCGAATCGACAGGGATCCGAGATCGTCGAGGAGGCCCGCCAAGAGGCGCGCGAGGCCGCCGCTAAGGAGCACGCTGCCGCCGAGGCCCGCATCGAGCAGGAGGTCACCAAGGTACGCTCGGAGCTGCGCAAGCAGGTCTCCGATCTCGCTATCCAGGGCGCTTCTCGCATCCTTGAGCGCGAGGTTGATGCCAAGACCCACGCCAAGATGCTCGACCAACTCGCCGAGCAGCTGTAGGGAGCGCAACGATGGCCGATATTGCAACGGTCGCCAGGCCCTATGCGCAGGCGGTATTCCGCCTGGCACGCGATAACGACGCGCTCGCGGCCTGGACGGATCAGCTCGAACTCGCGGCGGCAGTAGTACGCGATCAGGATATGGACCTCTTGCTGGGGAGTCCGCGCCTGGACCCCGCCCAAAAGGCCGATCTGATCATCGATGTC
>Ga0207714_1001938_pt1 | contig 12951 bp, 11 predicted proteins | sample PonA232FremontCA_2_FD_187270 | JGI IMG/M metagenome (GOLD analysis project Ga0207714, IMG submission 187270) | Marine sediment microbial community from Fremont, CA, USA - Pond A23 Sediment 2 (SPAdes) | ecosystem: Environmental > Aquatic > Marine > Unclassified | place: USA: Fremont, California... | reverse complement strand
CATGTGGTTCGATCACGTCGACGAGATGCGCGACGTGGCCGACGAAGAGGCGTTCCGACAGGCCCGCGAGGCCGCTCAGACCCACGGGATGCCCGTTGGACCAAGCGCCGGGGCCGCCCTTTCCGTCGCCCGGGACATTCACGCCGAGCAGCCGGACGCGACGGTCGTCATGATCGTCTGTGACGGCGGGGAGCAGTACTTCGACACGCTCTTCGATGTGTAGTCTTCTTGCTTGGGCCGGCCCCGATCGACCTGCGCCGTTCCTCTCAGAACCTGGTATGTTGATTCTGAACCGATCTGCGAGGAGGAGTCGGCGGGGAAACGCCGAGGGGGCCGGGCACTATTCCGTATCTGCCTGTTCGCGCGTTCCCTGCTCCACCCATTGCACGGCGTGTCGTAGCAGGTCCTCCACGGTATCGTAGCCGAGTTTTTCCTTCGCGCGCCGTCGGTACGTCTCAATCGTCTTCCGGTTTAGGTCAAGCTGGTCGGCAATCTGGCGCACGCTGTGCCCCTCTCCAATCTTTCGGAAGACCGTCAACTCGCGGTCGGTAAGTTTTTCGAGGGGCGACGTCTCCGTGTCGCCGCTACCGCGTACCAGCCGGCTCAGAATGCGGGACGAGACGTGACGACTCAGAAACACCTGCCCCTCGCTGACGAGCTCGATGGCCCGTATCACGTCCTCGGTTGGCTTCGTCTTCATGACGTATCCCGACGCCCCTGCCTCGATGGCGCGCTCTGCATACAGGTCCTCGTTGTACTTTGAAAAGACAAGGATTCGGACCTCCGGCACCTTGGAGCGGATTTCTTGGATGAGCGTCAGCCCGTCGGCATCGCCCAGCGAAATCTCTGCCACCACCACGTCGGGGTCATGCTGCTCAACGAGGGCGAGCGTCTCCTCCGAATTCGCCGATTCCGCCTCTAACCGCATCTCCGGGTGGTCCTCAATCTTGGACCGCAGGACCTCCCGGATGGCAGGATGTTTATCGACGACGATGATTTGTGTCTTGTCGCGAACCGCTTCGGAGCTCATTCGCCTGGAGTTGGGATGACTGGTGATGTAGAAGTCTTCGGTTCGGCCGGAGGCCCGAAGGGCTCTTTCCCCGCACCCGCGAGAGCGAAAAGAGCCGAATCGGCTGCATGTGGAGCCCTCCCATTTTCTTTTCCACCAACGGCCCTACACGTCGTACACATCTGCCTGCGGACGACTTGGCTGCGCTTCATTCATTCTGTGCCGTCGTGCTCGGCCCAATTCGCGTAGGCGTCGTGTCGGGAGGCACGAACCTGAGGTGGGGGGGCGAAGATGCTGTTTGTTCGGCAAATGAATTGTTTGACACATGGAAAATACACTCCCCTTCCCTACGCTCCTTTTCACAGATGCCGTGCTCCATCCAATGGCGCCGTCGTATGCCGGTAGTCCGTGCCAAATTCGACCCGAGCAGTCTTCCTTTAGGTGTGTATATCGGGTACAACTGTAAGAAGAGAGACATGAGCCCCGCTGATCTACCACATCAGCGCTGGAGCATGGTGGGGAAACGGCTCATCTTTTTGAGGTCCATCGGAGCATTGTTTTTCGGGCCGGTGCACCGATTCTTTTGTGTTTAGGGTCTGGCGCTTTGGTGCGAAGCCTCCCTCACGGCCGCCCCCTTCCAAACAGGGCACCCTTTGCGAAAGCCGGGCCCTCTCTTCTCCGGCCTTACTCTTCATCGTTTTCTTCTTCTCCGCTCTCCTCCGAGGCCTCCTCATCGGCAGACGCCTCTGGGTCTCCGTCCAACATCCCCGATACCGTCTTTCCCGCCCCCGGCGCAGAGGCCCACTGCACCGCAAACTGGAGGAGCTTCGACACTGAGTCAAACCCCAGCTTTTCTTTCGCCCGCCGCCGGTACGTCTCTACAGTTTTCCGCGCCAGGTTCAGCCGATCCTGAATCTCCTCAATGCTACATCCTTCCCCGAGCATCTGAAAGACAGCCAGCTCCCGGTCGGTAAACTCTTCAATGGGAAAGCTCGGCTCGGAGGACTCCCCACGGGCAACCTTATTCAGGATCTGTGAGGCCATCTCTCGGCTCAGGAACACCTCTCCTCCGTTCACCACCCGGATCGCCTCGATGAGGTCTTCGGTGGGCTGGTCCTTCATCAGATAGCCGGACGCCCCAGCCTGGATGGCCCGCTCAGCGTAGACCATCTCGTCGTACATCGAGTATACCACGACCTGGACCCCCGGGCACTGCGACTGGAGGTTTTGGACAAGGTCCAACCCGTGGGCGTCCTCTAGGGAGATGTCGACGACGGCCGTATCCGGCCCCATCTCTTCAATTTTCCGGAATGCCTCGTCCGAGGAGGTTGCCATTCCGCACACCTTTACGTCGAGGGTGTCGTCGATGCGATTGCGAATCGCCTCCAGAATCGCCGGGTGGTCGTCGACAAGGAAGGTCCGAATGTGGTTTGTAGACTGATCCGGCATGTGGATCGAGGAGAGAGTGAGAAAGACGACGCGGACGGAACGTTGGCGCCTGGCCCTTGAGACGGTGGCCAAGAGTTGCGGGCTTTTCTAAATGTACATACGGGCTTGGACGGGTACAACCCCAGCCGCGGGAGAAACCCGAGGAGACGCGTGCCGGGGCCGCCCTGGCCCCTACTGATGATTCGAAGAGACGGAGGCCTTCGGGAGAATGAGAATAAACGTACTTCCCCGTCCCTTCTCCGTTTCGACGTCCACCTCCCCGTCGTGGCGACTGATGATCTCGTTCACGAGGTAGAGCCCCAACCCCAGCGACACCTCCCCATCTGTGGGCTGCTGCCCGAGGCGTTGAAACGGCTTGAACAACCGATCCAGGTCGTCCTCGTCGAGTCCAGGCCCACTGTCGGACACGGAAAAACGCACCTCCTCCGCGGTCTTCTGAACCTGCACGTCCACCGTCTCGCCACGGGGCGAGTACTTGAGGGCGTTGTTCACAATGTTCTTCATGGCCTCCAGAAGCCGCACCTTGTCCCCAATGACCATGGCCTCCTCGGCAAGCGCGGCCCGCCGCAGCACCTGATCCTTGTACTCGGCGTGGGGCTGGAAGCTCTCGACCACCTGCTCGGCCAGGGCCGAAACATCGACCGGCGCGAAGGAAAAATCGTCGGCGAGGACCGGCGGAGAGGAAAAGTCCAGGTCTTCAAGGTAGCTGGAGGCCTCCTTCGCCGACGTGTAGATCAGCTCAATCTTGCGCTTGGTGTCACAGGAAAACTCTTGATCGTTCTCGAGCAAAATGTCAGACAGGCGCTCGATGGCCAGAATGGGGTTCTTCAACTCATGCAGTACAGCGGAGAGCTGTCTCGAATCGTTGCTCATCACACTTCCTGAAATTGGAAACCGTCAATGTCTGTAGCCTGCGCGAGCGTATTGCCTGCCCCCTGTGCCCTGCGTCCCTGAATGGAGGCGGCACAACAACCTCGGACCCTAGTTTTCGGGGCTGTCTGCGTCCTCCAGGGGGACTCGGTCGCTGTGGTCCCGGCGCTGCGACCCTATGGATCTCGTACAGCCCAGGAACCGATCGGCCATTGCGTTCTCGGCGCAAAACGGTTTCGGGGCTCTCCCGGCCTGCTCGGGCACCGTTCGTGTGCATCGTCCACTGTGTCTCGACTTCGCCTCCACCTCCCACCAGGTTCTCATGCTTCTGCCCAGTGAACAGAGGCCCACCTGCAACCTGCCCACGGCCATGACTGAAAACAACGTGCCATAGATGCCCACGCAGGCCGACCTGACTGTTTCTCGTGGAAAAGTTTTCGCCGAACCGACCTGTTTCTAACCAATACTCCCCTTGACTCTCCTCTTACGGGCATGAAGTGAAATTCCTACGGCTCAGAGAGCCCCTTGAACGCTCACGCGCCCCGATGCGGCGGGCTGTGTACGATCTTATCGTAAAGTAGCGTGTAAACTTTTCGATTTCAAGGTACAAGTTTTCGGATTATTTTTCCTTAATCGACGCTGGGCAACCTGGGCTAGGGGGACGTGGCGGGTGCACAGCGGCCTTTTCTGACCCAGTCGGGCAGGCATCGGGTCGAACTGTCCGATTTCCGAGGACGGACGAGAACGTTTTAAACACCTACCGGCTGCCCACAACGGCCCAGTACAACTCCACGCTCTTTCGGCGCAGGTCCTCGAGCGTTCCGTCATTCTCGATCACGTAGTCGGCCCGCTCGCGAAGTTCACCCTGGGAGAGTTGATGCTGCATGCGCGCCCGAACCTGCCCCGAGGAGACGTCGTCACGGGCCGTCACCCACGCAAGGCGGTCGGCCTCCGGGGCCACCACGGCGGCCGTAACGTCGACGTGCTCGTCGCCGCCCGCTTCGAAGAGGAGTGCTGCCTCGTGGACGAGCAGGGATTCCCCCTCGTCCCTCGCCCGCTCTTTCGCCGCCTCGAACGCGTCGAAGACGTGCGGATGGACGATGGCATTGAGGCGCTCCACCCGCTCGGGCTCGCCGAAGACGCGTTCGGCGAGGTAGTCTCGATTCAGGGTCTCGTCGTCCTGGTAGGCCTCGGCCCCAAATGCCTCGACGATGGCGGCGCGCAGGTCGGCGTGCTCCTGCATGAGGCGCTTCGCCTCAATGTCGGCGTAAAAGACACGCGCCCCCTTTTCTTCCAGGAAGCCGCAGACGGTCGTCTTTCCACTCCCAATCCCCCCTGTCACACCCAACGTGGTCACGGTGGCGAAGCGCAGATGCGCAGTACAAACGTCGAACCCCGAATTGCAGACAGCGAGCGCCCCTTTACTCCTGGGGCAACGCTCACGGCGCGCCACTGCCCGATCATCCGGGAGGCCAGCTCATGCGGCGCCCCCCGAGGAGATGGAGGTGGAGGTGCCACACCGACTGTCCCCCGTCGTCCCCACAGTTGATGACGGTGCGGTAGCCGTCGCGCAGTCCCTCCTCCTGGGCCAGTTCCCGGGCCACCACGAACAGGTGTCCCACCAGGTCCTTGTCCTCCGTATCCAGGTCGTCGAGCGACGGGATCGGCTTGCGGGGCACGATGAGGATGTGCGTGGGCGCCTCCGGATTGATGTCTCGGAAGGCCACACACCGGTCGTCCTCGTGGACGATGTCGGCGTCTTCTTCACCGTCAATGATGCGTTGGAAAATGGTTTTCTCGGACATGGGATCGATCCACAGTCCGTGAACGGAATTGAGCGGACGGCCCCTGATGCGGGAGTCGGGCCTGCATCACCACAATATAGATGCGACGGACGAATCACAAGGGCCAGTTGCCCTGGGAGGCCCCTCCGCGACGCCTCCGATACATGTGCGAACAGACTGACAACTATACGCCCATTTCTTCCTGCTAAACAACATCGATCGGAATGGTCGGTATTTAACAGATACTGCCACCGCATGTCACTTCTTCGTACAGCGTTCCGCCATGTCCACCGTCTACATCACCCGCAAGGTTCACTTTAACGCGGCCCACCGACTTCACAACCCTGAGAAGTCGGATGCGTGGAACGAGGCCACCTACGGCAAGGATAACAACCCGAACTGGCACGGCCACAACTACGAGTTGGAAGTGACGGTGGCCGGCGAGCCCGACCCCGAGACCGGGTACGTGGTCGACCTCGGCATTTTGAAAGACATTCTCCACGACCGGGTGCTCGACAAGGTGGACCACAAGAACCTGAACCTGGAGGTCGACTTCATGGACGGGGTCATTCCATCGAGCGAAAACTTCGCGATCGCCATCTGGAACGAGATCAACAATGCACTTCCCAACGGGGAGCTCCACTGCGTCCGTCTATACGAAACGCCTCGCAATTTCGTGGAATACCGGGGCGAGTAGCCGCCCCGCCGTTCCCCTCCGCACGCTGTCTCACCGCCCCCACGTTCTCTAATGGCTGAGAAAAAGATCCAATCGAGCGGGCTGCGCACCAACGGCTCCGCCGACGGCATGCCGCCGAAGCTCTACGAGCGGCGCGACATCTACGACGAAGAAACCTCTGAGGCCCTCAGCGGGCACATTGAGGCCATCCTCGACATTTTGGGCGAAGACGAAGACCGGGAGGGCCTCGCCGACACCCCCGAGCGTGTCGCCCGGGCCTACCAGTTCTTGATGCACGGGTACGCCCTCAACCCGAAGGACATCTTGCGCCAGGCCCTCTTCGAAGAGGCCTACGACGAGATGATTCTCGTCAAGGACATCGAGGTGTACTCGATGTGCGAGCACCACATGCTGCCGTTCTACGGCAAGGCCCACGTGGCCTATATCCCGGACGGCCAGATTGTGGGACTCAGCAAAATCCCGCGGACGGTCGAGGTCTTCGCCCGGCGCCTACAGGTGCAGGAGCGCCTCACGCTCCAGATCCGAAACGCCATCGACGAGGTGGTCGACCCCATGGGCACGGCCGTCGTCATCGAGGCGAAGCACCTCTGCATGATGATGCGGGGAGCCGAAAAGCAGAACTCGGCGACCACCACCAGCTCGGTGAGCGGCGAGTTTAACAATCACGCCACCCGGGACGAGTTCATGCGCTTGATCGACGCCGAGTAGCCCCCGATCGAGCAGGGAGAGCGGGGCCGCCCGCGCAAGCGACTCACCCCTCGTAAATTGCTCTTCGAGAATGATCGCCGTCGTCACGGGTGCAAGCCAGGGCATCGGGCAGGCCATCGCGGAGGCGTTCGCCGCGCGACACGATGCACGGGTGGCCCTGGTGGCCCGGACCCGCACCGCCCTGGAGCAGACCGCCGATGCCTGCCGGGCACAGGGCGGCACGCCGCTCGTGCTCCCCACCGATGTGACCGACGACGCGGCAGTGGCCAACATGGCGGAGGCGGTGCACGACGAATGGGGCCCGCCGGACGTGCTGGTCAACAACGCCGGGGCGTTCACCTACGCGCCCCTCGACGAGCTGACCTTGGAGGGCTTCCGCGACCAGATCGACGTCAACCTTACGAGCGCCTTCGCCGTGACGACGGCGTTCCTGCCCGCGATGCGTGCACGAGGCGAGGGCCACCTCTTTTTCATGGGCTCGGTGGCGTCCCTGATGGCCTACCCCGGCAACGCCGGCTACTGTGCCGCCAAGCATGGCCTCCGCGGGCTCGCCCGAACGGTGCGCGCGGAGACGAAGGGCGAGGGCCTCCGCGTGACCACGGTGCTGCCCGGCGCCACCGACACGCCCACCTGGGAGGGGAGCGGCATTTCGAAAGATCGGTTCATGGCCCCCGAGGACGTGGCCCACGCCGTGGTCGATGCCTATGGCCTCTCCGACCGCACAGTGCTCGAGGAGCTGCTCCTCCGGCCGCAGGAAGGGGACGTATAGACCACCCGTTCACTGCTCTCGTGCCTCAGCCCGGAGAGTCCTCCGCCCGCGTCGCCGACCACCGGGCCAACCGGAACGCCACCTCGGTGCGCGTCCCGGCCTCCAGCTTGGCCCGCACCGCGCTTACGTGCCGGCGGACCGTATGAACGCTAATCGTGAGCGCCGACGCGATCTCCGCGTCGGGATGGCCTCGAGCAACGAGCAGGGCGACCTCCGCTTGCCGCGGGGTAAGCGCAAATGCCTCTTCCAAACACCACGTCGGGGGGAAAGGCGAGTCCCGTTCAATCGTCACGAGCACGGCGTCGGGGTCGTCAACGACAGGGCCCGCAAACGTGCCGGACAGCACATAGCGGCCGGACGGGAGCACGAGCGTCCGCTGCTCCGACCCGTGTGCGGGCGTCGGGGCCCCCTCCACCACAGCACGAGCCACGGCTTTTGCCTCCCGCAGGACCTGGGCTTCCGTCTCTGCTGGGGGAAGAAGTCGGCACAGCGCCCGGGTGCGGTGCAGCTCTCGACCGCCGCCGTCCAGCAATATCATTGCGTCCTCACATTCATCCAGGAGCCGGCCCAGATGGGCCCGGCGGCTGTGGCACCGTCGCAGTCGACGAAGCCCAGCCTGAAACGCCGGGAGCAGGGGGAGCAGTCTCTCCGACGCCTCCACCTCAAACCCCGGCGCATCCGCTTTCCCGAACGCCACGCATACCGCCGTCTCGGAATTCCCCTCCACGACGCTCATCCCCGTGGCGTGCTTCACCCCAAACGGGGCGGCCACCTCTTGAAAGTACGTCGACTGCTCCACCTCGGCTCGGGCGACGAGGTGCTGTTCGTGGTACACCCCTGTGCCCCCTTTCAGCCGAAGAGCATGCATCCGCAACGGCAGAGGCAGCGCCTCCTCCGGCCTGGCGGGCATGCATTCGTCGAGGTAGGCCATCGTTCGATCCACAAAACTGGGATCGACCCGGTGCGGGATGACGCGCTGCTCCTCCGGACCGAGCGTAAGCGCATATCCGCAGTCGCCCCCGAGAAGCCGCCGAACCTCCAGCACCACCGCCCGCATCCAGTCTGCAGGAGCCTCATACCTCAGTGGGGACAATAACACCCGCTGTGCTTCTCGGATCCGAGTCCAGGGAGCACCCAAGTCATCCATATCTTTTTTGTGCTTTCTATAGGGCCCAATATAGTCAATACTGACCATTTCTTCGAACTTGTCTTTTTCATACTTTTCACCGGTGGAGGAGTTGCTGACTTCTGCTCCTTTTAGCCCCCCGTCCACGGTCTCCGGTATGCCATGAGGTCCGCTCCGTTTTTTGCGACAGTCGTTCTTGTTTTCGTGGCCGCCTTCGCGGCCTCTCCGGCCCAGGCCCGCATCTGCACCTGGACCGGCGACGGCGACGGTGTTTTCTGGAGCGACGCGGACAACTGGGAAGATAGCAACTTCGACCCATGTGTGCCCGGTGCGGGCGACATCGCAATCATCGGCGGGGCGGTCGAAATCGACCAGAGTCGCACCGTCGGCGAGCTCCAGCTTTTCGGCGGGGTCACCATCAACGCCACTTACACGCTCACGGTGAACCTGCTCATCCTAGACGGAGGCAGCCTCGGGGGCGACGGCGAGGTCAAGGTCGACGGGGATGCCCAGATTATAAACGGCAGCATGAGCGTAAGCGTCACGCTTGGCGCCGGGGGCAGCTTCGACTGCCGAGTGGACATGCAGATTGCTGCCGGGCAGACCGTCGAAAACAACGGGACGCTTTTCAGCAATGCCTCGGCGGGATGTCGGATTCTGATGGGGGCGGATGCCACCCTTATCAACACGGGCACGATCGGACCCGACGTGCGCGTCGCGACCAACACCAACAATACGCCGTGGCCCGTCGTCGAGAATCGACTTGGCGCCACCCTGCGCGTCGATAACTGCAGCGCCGTGCTCGAAAACAGCGGGCTCGTGGAGGTTGTGTCTGGACAGACCGATTACAGTGCCGGCGGCACCTCCAACGGCACCTTCACGGTCGCAGAAGGAGCGACCCTTCTCTTCAAGGAAGACTTCGGATCAACCCCGTTCGACTTCACCGGCGCCACCATTCAAGGGGAGGGGCGGGTCATCTTCGAGGACTTCGCAGGGCCGCGGTCGCTGACGAACGGGACGTACGACCTCGACCCGACCACCGGAACGACGTCGATCAAGGACGCACAGGTTGTCTTTCCCGCGTCCATGACGTTCTCAAGCCTGGGGGCCGCCCTGCGAATGCCCTTCGGGGACGCGGCAGAGGACCCGGCCGCCATCGTGGAGCACGACCTCACCCTCGCCACCCTCAACATGAGCAGAGGCACGCTGGGCGGCAGCGGGGCGGTGACCGTGACCGATGCGTTTGATGTGGACGGGACGATCGACAACCGGACGGTCACGATCGACGGCACCTCCCCGAGCGCCGACGACATCCGCCTTACGGGCGGCACGGCGGTCACGAACAACGCAGAGGTCAAGTTCAGCACCATCACAATGGGGGACGGGACGACCTGGACGAACAATGACACGCTCCGGATCGACCCCGGCGACGGAATTCCCACGACGGGCACGATCACCACGCCGCCCACGGTCACCAACAACGGGCTCGTCGAAATCGACTTTGTGGCCGCCGCGGTGGACGCCGAGTGGGTCAACAACGGCGAGCTCCGGCTTCTCGGCGACGCAACCCCCACTCGGGCCTTCGTCAATGCCGGCGGCGGCGTCCTCAGCGGGACGGGCCGGCTCAACTGGAGCGGTGCGCCCAGCGTCACGAACGACGGCAGGATTGCCCCGGGCCGGCCCGCCTTCCCGTACGCCCGGCTGGAGGTGATTGGCGATGTCGCGTTGAACGCGAACACGACACTCGCCATTGATGGCGCCGCCGGGTTCGGCAACGTCGACGAACTGGAGGTCCGCGGCGCCGTCACCCTCGACGGGGCGCTTGCCCTCACGCTGGACGAGGTGCCGCTCGGCAGCTACGAAATCGTGACGATCGACGACTTCAGTCCGGAAACCATCACGGGCACGTTCAGCCAGGTGGCCGCGCCCCCCGGATACGCGACGAGCCTGACCTACGGCCCCAAGGCCGTCACGCTTGACGTCACCGCCACGCCCTACCCTCTGCTGGAGGCGTCGCCGACGGATCTTGACTTTGACGACGCCGAGGTGAGCGATACCGAAATCGTCGAGGTCGAGAACGTAGGCAGTGGCACGCTCACCCTCTCGGGGGCTACGCTGAGTGGAGCGGACGCCGCCCGCTTCGATGTCGTCCAGCCCAGTCTCCCCGCCGACCTGGGCGCCGGAGAGACAGTGGACGTGGCCGTGCAGGTCGTCGGTCCCGAAACGAGCACCAGCGTCACGGCCCAGCTGGACCTCGCGCACAACGGCGACTCCGACGGTGCGGCCACCGCGACGATCCCCATTGATGCCAATCAGATCGTCAACCCCAACTTCGGAGACACCGCGGGGTATTTCTTTGCCAACTCTACGTTCTTCGCCGACGGCGCGCCCTCCCAGCCCACGTTCGACTGGATCGACATTTCCGACACGGGCACCGACCGCATCGACCTCCTCTCGGACGACAGCGTGATCGGCCCCATCGACCTGGGCTTCCCCTTCCGGTTCTTCGGCCAGGAGTACTCCCAGTACTGGATCAGCTCGAACGGGTGGATCGCATTCGCCGACCCAATGGGTGAGGACGCCTCCTTCAACGAGGAAATTCCCGCCGCCGACGCGCCCAACGCGCTCGTTGCCTGGTTCTGGAACGACCTCGACCCGTCTGAGACGAATGTCCTCAACCGGCACCTTTACACGGAGGCAACGACCGTGAACGGGACGGACGCGCACGTTCTCACGTTTGAGCGTTACCCCGAATACAACGCCGACGCGGACGGCTGGATTACCGGGCAGATCGTCCTACTCGCCGGGGCCGACGCCAGCACGAATGGCTCGATCAAGCTCCAGTACAAGGAGCACGGCGCGTCGATCGACCTAGAGGACGCCACCGTTGGCATCGAGGACGCCTCCGGAAGCACGGGGCTGGAGTACCGCTACAATGACCGCGGCGGCCCCCTCTTCGGGTCGCCGCTGGCAGTGCAGATCGGACCGGACCCGACGGCCCTGCCCGTGGAGCTGGCCGCCTTTGCTGCAACCCAGACCCGCGGGGCCGTACAGCTCCAGTGGCGAACCCTGTCGGAAACAAACAACGCCGGCTTTGCCATCGAGCGGCAGGTGGACGACAACACTTTTGCAGAAATTGCCTTCGTCGAGGGCGCGGGGACAACGAGCCGGTCGCAAACCTATCGCTACGTCGATTCCGACGTGACGTACGCCGCCACGACGCTGGCCTACCGGCTCAAACAGGTGGACACCGACGGCACGGCTACGTACAGCAAGGAACTCCGGTTCGAGCGAGACACACCGGAGCAGGTCGTCCTGCACCCGAACTCGCCGAACCCGTTCGCCCGGCAAACGGTGCTCCGCTACGGGCTGCCCCGGGCCGGCCCGGTGCGCCTCTCGGTTTACGACGTACACGGCCGCCGTGTGGCCACGTTGGTTGATGGCGAGCAAACGCCCGGCCCCAAGGAGGTACCATTTCGAGCAGATCGCCTGGCGAGCGGCGTGTACTTCGTGCGCCTCCATGCTGCCGGCCGTACCCTCACCCAGAAGCTAACCGTCCTCCGGTAGCACGCGTCGTCTCCTCGTCCGATCGCGAGCGGCCGCCCCCCTCACCGTCCTGTCTGTTACGACGAAGATCCCAATTGCGCCTCCGGCACCCACGCCCACGTCATCGTGCCGGCAACGAGCGTCGTGTCGTCCTCGGGGGCCGTGAGCGCCACGTCCACTGCGATCTGGCCCAGGGGACGAGACTGAATCTGCCCCCCCTCGTCGTCGGTGAGGGTGGCCTCCGCCTGCACGGCGTCCCGTGCGAACTCATCGAACGAGATGTCCATCGTCCTCAGCAGTGGGGTAGACCCGTCCGGCACGTTGAGGGCCACGACAAGGCCGGACGCCGTCTCGGCCAGGAGCGCGAGGGCCGCGGCGTGGAGGCCGCCGAGATGGTTCTGGAGTCGCTCTTTGTTGTCCAGGCGGACGGCGACGCGGTGCGGGGTGTACACCTCGACGAAGCACCCGGCGGTGTCGACGAACGGGATCACTTCTCCCACGGCCTGCGTGACGAGAGGCGGCCGCAGGCGCGAAGGGGTCTCGTCGTACCGGTCGGCGATGCGGGCGAACGGATTGGGGGCTGCCATCAGACAAGAAGATGTTTGTGAGAAGCAGTGGGGAGCCAGCGCGGAACGAACGGGCCGATGGGGGCGACAACCGTACGGAAAGCGGCGGCGTGTTTCTTGCTTTGGTAACGTATTGGCGCTTTGTCCCTCCATCCTGTGAACCCATGCGTTTCGCCCGGATGGATCCGATGCGACGGAGAACGTATCCCCCCTCGGCTCGTATGGAGATTCCGTCTGCCTCAGTTTGCTCTTCAAACCCTCGCCACGCAGGTCGCTCGCGTCATGCCCAGCCCGTCGCTCAAGGACACCGCTCTCGACGAACTGGAGCGCCTTATTACCGAAAAGATGCCCATTACGGAGCATCTCGAGTTTGAGCTTGCCGCGGACGAGCAGGGCCGCCTGCGCGCCTCCGCCCCCCTGAAGCCGA
>Ga0207714_1001937_pt1 | contig 12959 bp, 13 predicted proteins | sample PonA232FremontCA_2_FD_187270 | JGI IMG/M metagenome (GOLD analysis project Ga0207714, IMG submission 187270) | Marine sediment microbial community from Fremont, CA, USA - Pond A23 Sediment 2 (SPAdes) | ecosystem: Environmental > Aquatic > Marine > Unclassified | place: USA: Fremont, California... | reverse complement strand
CCGCACGGCCAGCTCCCTCTGAACCCCGTCAGGGCCGGAAGGCAGCAGCGGTAGGAGGTCGCAGCGGCGCGCTGCGGGTCGCTTGCCCTTTTTCTTTTGCTACGGCCTCCCCCAGCCATGTCCCGGCTTGTGCGAACCGGCTGTCTCCCGCCTCGTTTACTGGAGGACGTGCATCGTTCCCGCTCCCTGTCGTGGGAATGACGCTCTCTCCTGCCGAATTCTGATCGTCGAACCCCCCCACCATGCTCTCCTCCCTTCTCTCGGCCCTCGATCCGATTCTTCTCGTCGGGCAATCCGGCAGTGGCAGCGGCGGCATCGTCGGCCTGCTGTTTCCCCTGATCCTCATTATCGGCGTCTTCTACTTCTTCATCTACCGCCCCCAACAGAAGCGGGAAGAAGAACACCAGGAGATGGTTGAAAACCTGGAGCAGGGCGACAAGATCGTGACTGTGGGCGGGGTCCACGGTACCATTCAGAAAATCGACGAAGACAGCGTTCTGGCTCAGGTCAACAGCAAGGGCACGCGGCTTCGCTTCAACAAGGATTCGATCGCGAGCCTTGCCAACAACGACGAGGAGTAGGCCCTTTCCCTCTCGCATCTTTTCGGGACTGAACCAAACGGGTCCGCCCTCCCACCATGAGCCCTTCCTCCCACAACGCTTCCCCGTCTTCGGAAAAGCCCTTCGACACCATCGAAGATGCCCTCGCCACCATCCGAGACGGCGGGCTCGCGATTGTCGTGGACGATGAGGATCGTGAAAACGAGGGGGACTTCATCGGGGCGGCCGAGGCCATGACGGCCGACCTCGTCAACTTCATGACGAAGGAAGGCCGCGGGCTCCTCTGCACGGCCATCCCCCCTGAGCGGACCGACGAACTGGACCTCGACCTGATGGTCGATGCCAACTCGTCCCTCTACAGCACGCCCTTCACCGTTTCGGTCGACTACCGCCAGGGCACGAGCACCGGAATCTCGGCGGCGGACCGCGCGAAGACGATTCGTGCCCTGGCGGACCCGGACGCCTCCCCGTACGACTTTGCCCGCCCCGGGCACGTCTTTCCGCTTCGTGCCCGCACGGGAGGGGTGCTGCGCCGCGCGGGACACACCGAGGCGGCCGTGGACCTCGCCCGCCTCGCCGGCCTGGAGCCAGCCGGGGCCCTCGTCGAGATTATGAACGAAGACGGGAGCATGGCCCGCGTGCCTCAACTCCGTGAGCGGGCCCGGGCCCTGGACATGCCGCTCATTACCATCCAGGACCTGATTGCCTACCGCATGCAGAACGAGCGGCTCATCGAGCGGGCGGCGGAGGTGGATCTGGATACCGCGTTCGGCACCTTCCGGGTCGTCGCCTACGAAGAGACGCTCACCGGCGACGTGCACCTGGCCCTGCTCAAAGGGGACTGGGCCGAGGACGAACCCGTCCTGGTTCGCGTGCACTCTCAGAACGTGCTGGGCGACGTGCTTGCTGCACGGCGCGAATCGTACAGCGAGCAATTGGCCGAGGCGCTGCTCCGGGTGGAGCACGAGGGCACCGGCGCCATTCTCTACATGATGCAGAGCAACCACGGGCAGGGCCTTCTCTCGAAGCTCAAGGACCTGGAGCGCCATCAGAGTCAGGACGGTGGGGCCCCCGCGGACGTGTCGCTCGAAATGGATCACCGCGACTACGGCATCGGGTGCCAAATTCTTCGGGACCTCGGCATTCGCAAGCTCCGGCTGCTCACCAACAATCCCCGCAAGCGGATTGGGCTGGCCGGGTACGGCCTCGAGCTCGTCGAACAGACGCCCATCGAGTTGCCCGCGGAGGCCCGAGACCACCTGTCGACCGTCGCGGCCGACCGGCTCACACCTCTTCTCATGGAGCTTATCGACGCCGGCGCCTAGCCTCAGCCTCCATCTCTCATTCATGCCCGTGGCCTAGCCCCCCTCCGCATGTCCAGTACTCAGATTTTCCAGATCATCTACGCGCTCATCGCCATCTTTGGCGCGTCACTCACGGTGATCCGTCTGCAGGCCGGAGACTGGCTGGCCGCGCTATGGCCCGCCCTTATCGCCGGCTTCTGCGTCTACCGTCTTTTCTCGGTTACGGAGGAGTAGCCCCTGCCAACCCGTTCTCCCCGGCAGATCGTTCGGGAAACGGCACCTTCCTCCCCTCCGTGTGTCCGAGGAGCCCCTTTATCCACAAGATTGTGGATAACTCGTGGATAAGTGGGGGATAACGTCTGGATAATCTGTGGACGAGAATTGGGACGCCGTCGCTCGTGCATAACTACCGGGGATATCCACACTCGTCCCCGCCTTGTACACACTGTGGACGAGTGTTCATAACCAAACCCGCAACGTCCCGCATTTTCCTGTGGATTGCCGTGGAAACGTGGAAAACTGCCCTCATATCGGCCCTCAGCGCCGTGTACCGGCTTTCATCGATTCCCCGTTTGTGGATAACCTCGTGAATGACTCGGGGAACTATCCACATTCCCAGGGCACAGATGTGGGCAACTCCGTTATCCACATTTCCACATGGCCAATAACAACAACCACATCTTTTAAAAAATCCCAAGTGCCTCATCCATACTAGGGGATGTGGATAACTTGACCCACGGGCAATCTCCGACTGAGCGGACTGATATACCAGGAATCGTCTCCTGGTAAATCGATACTTAGTTATATATCAGTACGACGAAGAAGATATTCTTGTTCAGGAATAGAAGCAGGAACGGCAAGAGCCAGACGCGGGGATGATGGGAAGAGACCCTCTTATTTCCACCAGAATCGCCAAACGTCCTTCCCGTTTGTCCGCATCCACACTGCACCACTGTTGTCTGTGCTGTGCACTCGCGCTCCTTGGGACTTCCACCTGTGGATTACCTCCCGGCTGGGCATCTCGTACGGGGCATTTCTGGCCACACTTACCACAGCGTGCGTCTGTCCACGATCGGAGGCCGAACGCACAAACGCCGGGTGGCTACTGGTCTCAGATCCATGATGAGGAACCTTCACCACGTCCGCCTCCAGTCCCTGACCGTACGTCCGCACCAGGTCTCGTTCAGCCGGGGCTTCGGTGTCTCCCGGAAAGAGGACATTCACGTCTCCATACTCCACCTGGACCACAACGGAGGCGTCGTTTCCGCCCTCAAACCCGCTCTGCTGAGGTGGACCGAGAACGCTTGCCCGGACAAACGGGGAGAACTGGAGGGTATCCCCTCGGCGAACAGTCTCGTGCGGGACGCCTGTCTCACGGAGAAGACGACGTGTTTCCTGGTACAACTCCGTGTTGGTCGGGTAGCCATTGTGCACGAGTCGGTCTATCCGGACTTCTCGCAGCAGCGCTGGCAATCCCCCAAGGTGATCCTCGTCGGAATGCGAAACAACGACGTGATCTAGGCGGCGAACTCCCCACCGCTTTAAGAAGGGGAGGACCGCAAACTCTGCGGCTGATCCACTTGGGGAGCGCGGTCCACTATCGACAAGGATGTGTTCTCCCGAAGGCGTTCTGAGAAGGGCAGCGTCTCCCTGTCCAACATCGAAAAACAGGATGTCGAGGGTCGGTTCTCCGCCATGCCCAACTGCGCCCCCCCAGACCGAGACCGTTAGAAAAAGCCCCCCTACGATCACCCAGCGCCATCGGAGACGAGGCCGTGGCCACTGTGCAACGGCGACCATGCCTGCACAGAGAGCCATCAGTTTCCACAGATCCGGTGTCGGCATCCGGATCCCCGCCCAGGAAAACCACTCCGCCCCGTACGCGGACGTCGCGAGAAGCCCCTGCAGAAAGAGATCCGCTGCACTGCCGAACGAAGCGGCCGCCACGGTCCATACGCCGCCGACCGCCACCGTGACAATTGCCGACGCAAGGGCCAGTCCGGTACACGGAATCCCAACCACGTTCAGGAGAAGGCCGGCTACCGACACCCAGCCGAAGTGATAGAGCAGAACCGGAGCCGTTCCCAGGATGGCCGCCGCGGACACGGTTGCGCTAGACACAAGCCAGTCGAGGGCCTCGGATGTTCGATACCGTTCTGGCACCGCCTCAAGAAGTCGAGGATTGAGCGTCACGATTCCCGACACCGCCGCCATCGACAACTGAAACCCGGCATCAAACAACATCGGGGGCCGTATCGCGAGTAGCACCAGGGCCGCAACGCCGAGCGTGTTTAATGGATGGGCCGATCGTTGAAAAAAGATGCTCCCAATGAACAGAGTCGCCATAATCACCGCCCGCACAACCGATGGCCGTCCCCCCGTCAGCAACATGTAGAAGCCCAGTACGATGATTGTGAGTGCGGCCCGGACAACTTCGGCCACGCGCCACCGCAGCCGGAGGCGCAGCAGAAGTGGACGGAGCAGGGTGTATAGCACCATTCCCACCAGAAAGACGTGCAGCCCCGAGACCGCGAGAAGATGCATGAGGCCCGTCTTTGCAAAACGATCCCGTTGCGCGTCGGTGATGCGGCTCCGGTCCCCCAGCAACAGCGCCCACAACACGGCCCGCCCCCCGGCGCTCGGGATATACCGGCCTACCTGTCGACGAACATGTGTCCGTACAGAGACGAGCGCGTCCTGTACCCTCCCGCGCTGATTGCCGTGCACATCGACGTGTGTGGGAGCGTCGACGTACAGGGTACAGCAGATGCCTCGGCGAGACAGGTAGGCGCCATAGTCGAACCCCCCAGGATTTCGGATGCCGGGAGGATGTCGCAGGGCCCCTCGAAGCCGGACCACATCCCCCTGACGAAGTGGAGGAAACGACGAAACCGTTTCGGTCCAGGGGGATGGCTTCAGTGTAGCCCGCACCCGTCCGTCCACGGCGGCCGTGTCGCGCGCCCCGAGGAGGGTGTCCACTTCCAAGACGAACCGGGTTGCCTCGTCGGTCTGCTCCGGCGCATTGTCGATGATTCCGTGCACGGTCACAGCATCGTCGCTTGTCGCTGCCGCCGGACTGAGCCCTCGGGGCGAAGACGCTTGGTGCACGCCATGGCGGGCCCCACCGGCGCACCCCACCACCACGCCGATGGCCAATGCCCGACCTAGGGGCGCGAGGGTGACGAGACGGGTCCGGTCCCACCACTGCAATCCCGCAAATATCGCGACCCCGCCCCCGGCCCCACCAAGCCAGAGGGAGAAGGAGGCTGCTTCGGAGACCGATGCGCCGACGATCCCGAGCGCGAAGGCCCCCGCCACGTACAGGGCCGGGTAGGCGGCCCAGTGAATCGATGAGTCGGGATGCATGGAACCATATGCCTCCGTGCAAGAAGAACGGACCGGGAAGACACATCTTTTGGCGGAGACGTAACGTTTACACGCCGCGTGGCGGGCACGAGCCCAAATCCAAATTTGCAGGAATCCACGCGTGGGCCCGAACCTGCCCCCGGCAGAGAAAATAAAAACGGTCTCTGCGTGGCTGTGGCTTCCCCACAGCTCCATTCTCTCGAACGGTCTCCTCGTTATGAGCTCTCGACGCGACGCCCGCGAACAGGTCATGAAGGCGCTCTATGCGAACGAGCAGACCGAAGGAGACGCCGACCAGGCCCTCCATGCCGTCGTTCGGGTGCCGCTCGACGACGATCCCTCGACCCGGGATTTCGCGGAGCATCTCTTCCGGGAGACGCTGAACACGATGAGCGAGGCCGACGAGATCATCGAGAAGCATGCGGACAACTGGGAAATTCACCGCATTGCGGCCGTCGACCGGTGTCTTCTCCGGATGGCAACCACAGAGCTTCTGAAGTTCGAAGAGGTCCCGCCGAAAGTCTCGGTTGACGAAGCGATCGAGATCGCCAAGCGATACAGCACGCCCCGGAGCGGCACGTTCGTCAACGGGGTGATCGACGCCATTCTGCTCGATCTTCACGATCAGGAACGGCTCAATAAAACCGGCCGCGGCCTTGTCGGGATGGACACAATTCGAGAGCGGGTCGACTCGTCGTGAGTCACAATCCCCAGGTCGATTTTTCTCTTGCCCACACTGCAGGACACACGCGATGGGACTCATAGCCGTCGGCGACATCCATGGATGCCTCGAGTCGCTCAACGCCCTCCTGGATCGGCTGAGTCCCTCGTCGGATGATCACCTCCTGTTCGTGGGCGACTACATTGACCGGGGCCCCGACTCGAAGGGCGTCATCGACCGGCTGTTGGACCTGCGCGAAGACGTCTCCTGCACGTTTTTGCGGGGGAACCACGAGGCGATGATGATTGATTACCTCGACTCCGGGGCTTTCAGCCTCTGGCGCATGAACGGGGGCGTCTCGACGCTTCAGAGCTACCTCAAGGGCGAGGGCTCGGAGGTTCACATCCCGGCCGCCCACGCCGAGTTCGTCCGTGACACGAAGCTCTACCACGAGACGGACGATTTTCTGTTCGTCCACGCCGGCCTCCGCCCCGACCTCACGGTGGAGGAGAACCTGGATCGGCCCGACGAAGAAGTGCTGCTGTGGGAGCGTGGCCACCTGGAGGCCTCGGGGCTAGCCTGGGAAAAACCCGTGGTCTGTGGCCATACGCCCCAGCCCGACCCCATCAGTCACGAGAAGCTGATTCTCATTGACACCGGCTGCGTCTACCACATGAAGCCGGGCATGGGGCGCCTCACGGCGGTACACCTTCCGGAACGCGAATTTGTCGACGTGCCGTACGCCGACGGATAACCCCGCGTCAACCTCAGGGCGGGAACGCACCCGTCGGCCGAGCCATGCACCCCGGTCGTCTTTCCGTTCAGGTCTCATCCTTCCAATGTCCCTTCAGTGCGGCCTCGTCGGTCTTCCCAACGTTGGCAAGTCGACCATCTTCAATGCGTTGAGCAGCGCCGGGGCGGAGGCCGACAACTATCCGTTCTGTACGGTCGACCCGAATGTGGGCGTCGTGCCGGTTCCCGACGAACGGCTCCCCCGCGTTGCCGAACTGGCCGGGTCGCCGGAGACGGTCCCTACCAGCATCGAGTTTGTCGACATCGCCGGGCTTGTGGAGGGGGCCGCCGAGGGCGAAGGCTTGGGCAACCAGTTTCTCGCCCAAATCCGGGAGGTCGACGCCATCATTCACGTCGTGCGCTGCTTCGAGGACGAGGAGGTGGCCCACGTGGTCGGCTCGGTGGATCCGGTGCGGGACGTGGAGGTCATCAACACAGAGCTCCTGCTGAAAGACCTGGAGACGGTCGAGAAGCGGATGGACAAGGTGGAGACGGCCGCAAACAAAGGCGACCAGGAGGCTGCCGAAGAGCTGAAGGTGTTCGAGCAGCTCCACGACCACCTGAGCGACGGCGCGTGGGCACGCTCGTTTGAAATCGGGGAGGCCGACCGGCCGCTCGTCGATGGGTTGTTTTTGGTGACCGACAAGCCGGTCCTGTACGTTGCGAATGTGGGGGAGGACGACCTGCCCGACGGCAACGAGCATGTCGATCAGCTCCGGGCCATCGCCCAGACCGAAGAGACCCGCGTCGTTGTCACGTCGGCGGAGCTGGAGGCCCAGTTGACCGAGCTCGACCCGGAGGAGCGGCAGCTGTTCCTGGACGATGCGGGGCTGCAGCGTGCTGGCCTCGAACGGCTCATCCACGCTGCGTACGATGTGCTGGACCTCATCACCTTCTTTACGGCGGACGAGAAGGGGGCGTATGCCTGGGCCATTGAGGAGGGAACCCGCGCCCCGCAGGCCGCCGGGGAGGTCCACAGCGACTTCGAGCAGGGGTTCATCAAGGCCGAGACGATCCACTTCTCGGACTTCGACGAGGCCGGCTCCGAGGCTGCCGCCCGGGAGGCGGGGCTCCTCCGAACCGAGGGGAAGGACTACGTGGTGGAGGATGGAGACGTGATGGAGTTTCGGTTCAATGTGTAGGGGAGCTGAGCCCGGCGTGCGCGGCTCAAGTTTCCAGTGTCCCACTTCCTGAGTCGCAGGACGTTCGGTCTGCACCTCTGCAGTCCGCCCCGTATGTTGACATGCGCCCTGTTCTTCCAAGCGACGTCCCGTTCGCTATGACTCGCGTTCCTGTTTCGCTGCTCGCGACACTCCTCGTTGGCGGCCTGCTCTGGGCCGGCTGCGCGTCGGATTCGGCCTCCAATGCAGAGCCGACCGTTTCCCCGACCGATACGATCGCGCCCGAGACGTGGGCCGACTCGGTCGCCTACCGGCTCCTCCAGGCCCACGGGATCGACGCGTGGGCGTCGTCTCCGTATCTTCGATTTAACTTTGGCATCGAGACCCCGGGCGGTGCCCAGACGATCGCGCGGCACCTCTGGAACCGAAGCACGGGCGCGTACCGGATGGAATGGTCGGCCGGCCCGGATTCCTCCTACGTGGCGCTCGTCAACGTCCGGGACCCGCAAGAGGGCCGCCTGGGCGGGACGGTCTACCTGAACGGGACCGAGTTGACGGGGGCGGCGGCGGAAACCGCCCGGGAAGAGGCCTACGGCCGGTTCGTGAACGATACATACTGGCTGCTGGCCCCGCTAAAAGCCTTCGACCCGGGAGTAAACCGCACCTACGTGCCGGACTCTTCCACGGCCGAGCATGACGTGATCCAGCTCACCTTCGACGACGTGGGGCGCACCCCGGGCGACCGGTACTGGCTCTACGTGTCGACCGAGACGGGCCGGCTCGACCGGTGGGCCTACCATCTTCAGGGGATGCCGGAGGACGCCCCGCCACAGTTCTACGACTGGACGCAGTACCGGGAGCTGTCGGCAGCGGACGGAACGGTGCGCCTTGCGTCGCGCAAAGAGGCTGTCGGGGCGGAGCAGGCTCTTCTCACCAATCAATTGGCGCTGCCCAAGTCGCCCCCGGAGGGGGCTTTTTCGAACCCCGAACCGATGCTGGGCAGCGAGTAATCCTGCGTCTTCCGAAGGGGGCCGGCGTGCTCAGTGCCCGTTCCGTGCTGATCGACCGACGACAGACGAACCATCGTGGACTACCGGTTCCAAATCGCGCGGCGCTACCTGGCCAGCCGACGTGAGGTGTCGCTCATCTCAATCATCACTGGCATCTCGACGGTGGGGGTGACCCTCGGGGTCGCGTCGCTCATCGTGGTGCTCTCCGTGATGAACGGGTTTTACGACGTCGTGCGGGACGTTCTCGTGTCGCTCGATCCGCACGTCCGGGTTGTGAGTGCGCAGGGGCAGGGCGTCGCCAACGTGGACTCGCTTCTCCGCGTCGCCCGCGAGACCCGACACGTAACGGCGGCGGCGCCCTACGTGGAGGGCAAGGCCCTGCTGATGAGCGACAACACGGACGACGCCAATCGGGTGGTTCGCGTCCGGGGGGTCGAGGCGTCCATGATGGAGGGGGCGGCCCCGACGATGGCCATGGGGCGCTTCGATCTGAGCCGGAATGCGGACGGGGTACCGGGGGTCGTTCTGAATCAGCGACTTGGGCAGCGCGCCGGGCTCGTGCCGACCGGCCGAACGCAGTCGGCCGCCGCGGTCGGGCTGCTGTCGGCGCCGGCCATCGAGCGCACCCTCACGAACATCTTTGGGAGCCCGCCGGTGCGGCGCTTCGAGGTGCGGGGGCTCTTCCAGTCACAAGGGGCTTCGGAGGGCCAGCGCGTCTTCGTGTCGCTGGAGGAGGCGCAGCAGCTGTTTCGCACCGAGGACCGGGTGACCGGGGTCGAGCTCCGCCTCGACAACCTGGAACGGGCTGCGGGCGTGAAGGCTGCCCTGCAGCGGAAGCTCGGGACCGACCGCTACACCGTGCAGACGTGGTACGACCTTCAGCGGTCGCTCTACGACGTGATGCAGCTGGAAAAGTGGGGCGCGTCGGCCATTCTCGGACTCATCGTGATCGTGGCGGCCTTCAACATCGTCGGCTCCCTGACGATGGTGGTCATCGAGAAGCGGGCCGACGTGGGGGCACTCCAGGCCATGGGGGTTTCTCGGGGGGATGTGCGTCGCATTTTCCTCCTCGAAGGGGCACTCATCGGTGCGCTCGGAACGGGGCTCGGGCTTGTCCTGGGGCTCGGGCTCGCTTTCCTGCAGCAGTACTACGGACTTGTGCCGATGGCGCAGGCCGAATCGTTTCTGATTGACGCCTACCCCGTGTCGGTACAGGCCCTCGATGTGGTGCTCATCGCAGTCGTTTCGTTCGGGCTCTGTGTGCTGGCCGCCCTGTACCCGGCCGCCCGGGCGGCCGCCATTGAGCCGGCCCGGGCCGTGCACCTGGACGGCTAGGTCGGTAGGTGTTGGGGGATCGGACCTGAGACCCTCCCAGGCCCATTAGAGCGTCTGGTGCGGCCGTCCGGCCGAGCGTCGTCCTTCTTCTCGTTTTGCGCCCCGTTCCCATGACCAACGACGCGTTCGATCTGATCGGCCTTCCGGACCGCCCCGAAAAGCCGCGGGAGCGGGGCCTGACGCACATGCTAGACAAAGGACTGTCGGCCCGAGAGGTGGAAAATGTGCTCAACGGGGCCGCCCACATCATCGATGTCGCCAAGCTCGGGTGGGGGACGGCCGCCGTCACGAAGAACCTGGAGACGAAGCTGGAGGTCTACCGGGAGGCCGGCATTCCCTTCTTTTTCGGCGGCACGCTGTTCGAAGCGTACTTCCTGCGGGACCAGATCGACGACTATCGCCGCCTCCTCGATGACCTGGACGTACACCACGTCGAGATTTCCGCCGGGGCCGTCTCCATGGCGCACGAGGACAAGCTGGACTTTATCGAGCTCTTCGCGAAGGATTTTACTGTTGTGAGCGAGGTGGGCTCCAAGGACTCCAGCGACGTGATGGCTCCGTACCGGTGGGTCGAGTTCATGCAGGCGGAGCTAAAGGCCGGAAGCTGGAAGGTGACCGCCGAGTCGCGGGAGGCCGGAACCGCTGGGCTCTTCCGGCCGAACGGAGAGGTGCGTACGGGCCTCGTCGACGAGATTCTGTCTCGGGTCGATCCGCACGACATCATCTTTGAGGCCCCAAACAAGAAGCAGCAGGCCTGGCTTATCAAGCACCAGGGGGCCAACGTCAATCTCGGCAACATTCACCCCGAAGAGGTCGTCCCGCTCGAAACGCTGCGCCTCGGCCTCCGGGGCGATACGCTCTTCGAGTTCCTCACGCCGGGGATCACTCCCCATCTTTCCGGCGGAACCCCTTCGGGGGACGGGCATTCTTGAGCAGATGCACAGTCAAGCTCCGGGCGGGCAGGGTGGCAGGACGCCACGGCGAAATTGCGGTGTCTTCACGAACAAAGCCCCGCAGGCTTGCCTTCAACCTTGTCGATCTGATGCGCACAAGCCGCACATCGGCCCGTGCCGCTCCAGAACGGCGACACGTCATAGATACAAATTGCTCTGAGAGGTGCGTTATGGCTCGCAAAGACGACATCACGGGAGAGGGTCCGGTGACCGGAAACAGTGTCTCCGACTCCAACCAAAAGACCAATCGACGCTTCAAGCGCAACCTGCACGAGAAGCGGTTTTACATTGCCTCCCAGGACCGTCACGTGAAGCTGAAGGTGTCTTCGAAAACCTTGAAGACCATCAACAAGAAGGGCATCCAGGCGGTGTTGAAGGAAGCCCGCAAGCAAGGCTACGACGTGTAGGTCGAGCCGTCGTCGCTGGGTGCCCCCGTGGCGTTTCTACCCCGCAGCTGACACAACCAATCAACCCACAGTCCGATGGCCACAGGCGATCGCGTTCAGGTCATACTCGAGTGCACGGAAGAGCCGGGAACGTCGCGCTACCACACGACGAAGAACCGGAAGAACACCTCCGATCGGCTCGAGCTCATGAAGTACAACCCCGTTCTTCAAAAGCATACCCTTCACCGAGAGAAGAAATAAGCCATGGCAGACCAGAGCACATCGGCCTCGCGCAAGATGGCGAAGCTCATCGTTGCCGAGGAAAAGGAAGACGGCAACTACGGCTTCCGCGAAAAGATTATCCCCCTCGACGACGTTGAGGAGGAGCTTGAAGAGGCCAAAGAGTTAACCTAGACGGCGTCCACCGCCACTCGGGGCGTGGCGCAGTCTGGCAGCGCACCTGCTTTGGGGGCAGGTGGTCGCCGGTTCGAATCCGGCCGCCCCGACCAACTTGCGCCCAGTGTTCAGTGGTGCCCAACCACTTCGGAGCCTCGACCTGCGCCCGTAGCTCAGTTGGATAGAGCAGCGGACTTCTAATCCGCAGGCCGCAGGTTCGAATCCTGCCGGGCGTACACTTCGGGCCGCCGTTCTCGCCCTGAAGAGAGGAACTCAGTCCGGAATCTCCCCATTACAACATTGAGACACATCTTGGTGACGTGGCCGAGTGGTCAGGCAGAGGCCTGCAAAGCCTCCTACGGCGGTTCGAATCCGCCCGTCACCTCCTGCAGGCGCCCCTGGGCTCAGTCCGGCGGGCGCTTTTCGTCGTTTACGCCCCTCTGCCGATATTTGTGCTGGGAACCGGACGGCCGACGCCCTCCGTTTCTCGCCCGTGGCCACAGAGAAAGCGTCGAACTGCTCGAGGGGTCCCAACGGCACGCCGCAGTGTGCACTAGAAGGGCGCGTCGTCTTCGAAGGAGTTGCCCCCCCCGCCGGCGTTCCCGTCGGGAGGCATTGGGGCGGAGCCGTCGCCCTGGGGCGGGCCGCCCCCGGGATTGTCGTACTGCGTAGTAAGGGGCTCGAAGCGAGCATACTGGTCGACGAATGCCAGCTCGACGGAGCCGATGGGGCCGTTGCGCTGCTTGCCCACGATGATCTCGGCGATCCCCTCGGTGGAATTGCCCTGCTCGTCGACGGTGATGCCGTAGCGCTCAGCCCGGTAGATGAACGACACCACGTCGGCGTCCTGCTCGATTGAGCCCGACTCGCGGAGGTCCGAAAGCTGAGGGCGCTTGTCGCCGCCCCGATTTTCGACGGCGCGGTTGAGCTGAGAGAGGGCGATGACGGGAATGTCGAGCTCCTTCGCGAGGCCCTTGAGCGAGCGGGAGATGTGGGCAATTTCCTGCTCGCGGTTGGCCCCACTGCGCAGGTTGGCGCCGGAGGCCTGCATGAGCTGCAGGTAGTCGACCACCAC
>Ga0207714_1001936_pt1 | contig 12961 bp, 15 predicted proteins | sample PonA232FremontCA_2_FD_187270 | JGI IMG/M metagenome (GOLD analysis project Ga0207714, IMG submission 187270) | Marine sediment microbial community from Fremont, CA, USA - Pond A23 Sediment 2 (SPAdes) | ecosystem: Environmental > Aquatic > Marine > Unclassified | place: USA: Fremont, California... | reverse complement strand
ATTACTGTGAAGATGAAAATAGGGGGTGCCTTAGTTGAATAATAATTATAAAAAACTCACCTTGATTATGATAATGTCATTATTAATAATTAGTTTATTTAGTTTATCGTTAACTGCCGCGGTTCAAGGTGAAATTAAAGACATGAATTTTAAAGGGGCAGATATTAGAGATGTACTAAGGTCAATTGCAGAAGTTGCAGGAGTGAATTTGGTATCAGATAGTTCTGTATCGGGAACCATAAGTATTCATTTAAGAGAAATCTCATTTGATGAAGCATTAAATTTAATTACTCAAACTACTGGTTTAGCCTATAAATGGGATGGTAATACAGTAGTTGTAGCCACCCCTGAACGGATAGAAGAAGTTTATGAAGATATGAATATTGAGGTCTTAGAGTTTGAAAATACTAATCTAGAAAGAGTAAAAAGTGTCGTTAACAGTATATATCCCGAATTAAATATTCAAATAATAAGGGAAAATACTCAATTATTAATGGTTGGTAATTCTGATTTAATAACTCAAGCAGTTGAGGTAATTAATAGAGTTGATTTTCCAAAAGTTGAGACTAAAGAAGAACAAACTGCTGAAGCCGAAGAAGAGCAAGAAGAAGCTGAAAAAATTGTAGAAATAGTTAAAATTCAACATGGTAATTTAAATGAAGTTGTTGAAAATATTAGAACCCTTTATCCTGATTTAATAGTTCAAACTGTAACAAACAATAATCAGGTTATCTTAAAAGGAAATGAAGGTAATATTAGTGAAGCAAAAGATTTAATAACAAAGATAGATGTACCTAGTGAAGAAGAAATTGCTGAAGCTGAAGAAGAGGAAGCAGAACAAGAACAAGAGATAAAAGAAATAACAGAAATAGTGAAAATTGAAAATATAGGTTCAGAAGAACTTATTAATAAGATAAAAAATGTATATCCTGATTTAAAAATGTCATATGAGGAAATTAATCAACAATTAATTATCAGAGGTGTAGAAGAAGAGGTCCAAAATGCGCTGAAACTAGTTGACAGATTTGATAAAAAAGAAGAAAAAAGAACAGAAATTGTAAGTGTAGATTATATTGAAATGGAAAATGTCAGTACTATTGTTCAAAATAATATTCCTGAAGTTCAGTTAAGTACTAATTCTATGACAAGAGAAATAGTAGTTTCAGGTAAGGTAAATGATGTTCAAAGAGCAGTTAACTTAATTCAAAATATTGATATTCCTAGAAGGCAGGTTATTATAGAAGCAAGGGTTGAAGATATCTCACGTTCAGCATCTGAGAACCTAGGAATTACAAATCCTACCAATAATCTACCAAGAATTGAATTTACAAAAGATTCCGAGGATCAAATTAACGGAATCACCGGGAATTGGCCTGATTATCTAACAGCATTGAAAACGGAAGGTAAGGCAGAAACACTTGCCAATCCTAGATTAATGACCTTAAATGGTGAAACAGGTAAGATGTTAATTGGTGATCGTATACCAGTAAAGAATGTAAATGCAGACGGAGAAGTTTCAATTACTTATATCGATGCTGGTATTACACTTGAGTTTACACCCTGGATCACTGATGAAAATTACATTGAATTAGAAGTGAGTCCTAAAGTTTCTTCCCTTGGGGAGGAAGTATATCAAGGTTATCCTTCTATTCAAACCCGAGAAGTAACAACTAAGCTTAGGTTAAAAGACGGCCAAACCTTTGCAATAGGTGGATTAATCCAGGAAGATATGCAAAATAGTGTATCAAAAGTGCCTATTTTATCTGAGATACCTATCTTGGGACAGTTATTTAAATATGAAAGTGATAGTTCTGAAAAAACAGAACTGGTTATCTTTATAACTCCAAGAATAGTTGAAGATTCGCAAAGGGAGGCAGTTAAGGACAAAGTAAATGCCTTAAATAATAAAGATAAAACTGAGACTGAAGAACCAGTAGCTGAAACTGAAGAAACTGATGAGAGAGATGTAGATACTGATACTTCGGAAACTGAAGATTCTGAAGAACAAGCAACTGAAGAAGATAAAAATGAAGAAACAGCACAAGTAGAAAAAAGTCAGCCAACAGCTGAAACAGATTCATTTCAGAATTTAAGTGAAGAAGAATTACAGGAAGTATTAAACTCATCAAGAAAAACCAGAAAATATGATGAGGATATACCAAATAATTTAAACTTCCTTTATACAGTTCAAAGAGATGAAAGTGTTAAAGATATTGCATATAAATATGGCTTAACAGCTGAAGATATAATAAGAACAAATGATGATGAAAAGGATTTTGAAAATGGTGAAGTTATTACACTTAAAATACCTGGTTCTCATTTGATTAGAATCAAAGAAAATCAAAGTATTCAATCTGTAATTGATCAATATGATGTTACTTTACAACAAATATTAAAATTAAATCAATTAAAATCTGTTGATCAAATTAAATCTAACATGTTGTTAATACTACCATATGAAGTAAGATAATTGTGAGGTTTTAAATATGTTGAATTTTCATACCGCTGGTGAATCACATGGGAAAGCTTTATTGAGTATTGTTGAAGGCTTACCTGCTGATATTGAAATAGATGTTAACATCATAAACAACTACCTTAAAAGAAGGCAGCAGGGCTATGGCCGGGGTAACAGGATGCAAATTGAAAAAGATAAGGTTGAAATTATCTCTGGCATAAGAAACAGTAAAACCATAGGTAGCCCAGTTGGTATGATGATAAGAAATAAAGATTGGAATAATTGGAAAAAAATCATGGATATCTATGATATAGATATTGATGATGAGGTATCAAAACCACGCCCCGGTCATGCAGATTTGGCTGGGGTTTTTAAATATGGTCAAAAAGATATAAGGAATATTCTAGAAAGAGCAAGTGCTCGTGAAACCGCAGCCCGTGTTGCAGTAGGTGGACTTCTTTATAATTTCTTGAGATACTTTGATATTAATATCATTAGTCATGTTATTCAACTTGGAGATATAAGAATTGATAAAACAATTGATGATATAAAAGATATTAAAGCTAAAATAAAAAAATCAAAGTTAAATTGTATTGATCATAAAAAAGAAAAAGAGATGGTAGATTTAATTAAAGAAGCTAAAGAAAAAGGAGATTCATTAGGTGGTATTGTTGAGGTTAAAACAAACAGAATGATACCTGGTCTAGGTTCTCATACCAGTTGGGAAAGAAGGATCGATAAAAGTATTTCTGCTGCAATGATAAGTATACCTTCAGTTAAAGGTGTAGAAATAGGTAGTGCATTTACAAATGCTGCTAAAAAGGGATCTAAAGTTCATGATGAGATATACTACGATGAAAGCAGAGGATATTATCGGTCTACGAACAATGCTGGCGGTATAGAAGGTGGCATAACAAATGGTGAACCATTAGTTATACGCTTAGCCGTAAAACCAATACCGACCCTTTCTAAGCCATTAGACACTGTTGATATTAATACAAAGAGTACAAAGAAAGCCTTTAAAGAACGAGCTGATGTTACAGTAGTTCCTTCAGTAGGAGTTATTGGTGAAGCAATGTTAATCTATATTCTTTCCAAAGAAATATTAATTAAATTTGGCGGAGACAATATTAAAGAAACGGTTAGTAATTATAAAAATTATATGAATAATTTATAACTGGAGCGGTTTAATTTTGAAAGTAACCGATACTAATTATGATAAGCTCATAACTTATATTTTAATAGCTATTATAGCGATTACACCTTTATTATACTTTCCTTATGTAGAAAAAGGTGATCTATATCCCACCGGTATAAATCAATATCAGTTAATAAGATATGATAATATTTATAAACCAAAAATTACTGCTGTCTATTATCTTGTATTATTACTAGCAGTAATAATATTATTGAAACAATATTATGATAAAAATAAAATTAATACTGATCTTAGTAATATCAGTATATTTTTGTTTTTGACTTTCACAATACTTTCCACAATATTTTCAAAATATTATTTTCAATCTATATATGGTCGTCCTTTTAGATGGGAAGGTCTAATTACATATATATCTTATGTGTTGATTTTTATCACAGCTGGTTATTTCATCAAAAAATTAAAATATTTAAAGAAAATAATAAAATACCTATTCATTTCAGGTTCAATAATTTCAATCTATGGTTTAATACAGTTTTACGGTTTCGATTTTATCAACAGAGATCCTTTAAGGATAAATTGGAGCAGGTCATTTTCTACATTAGGCAATCCTAATTTTGCAGCAAGTTATATAGCAATTGTTTTATCTCTTTCCTTAGTTTTATACATATTTAGTGAAAACAAAGAAAAAATATATAGATATGGATTTTTAAGCTCACTGTTTTTTTCATTTTTAATTGCTACGAGCACCCGGAGTGCTTTAATAGGTTTTTTGGTTTCAACAATTATTTTTGTTTCAATATTTTATAAATATCTAAAAAATAATTTTAAAAAAGTAGTTGTCATAATATTAATTTTTATAACAATATTTGGAGTTATGGATTTTGGTCAACAGTTCTATTATTCAAGAAGAGTACTTTCATTATTTACTGATGTCCAGACTTTAGCAATATCTGATGATGATACTGAAGTAGAAAAAATTGGTTCAAAAAGGTTTGTTATTTATAAGTTTAGTATTCCTTTGTTATTTAAAAATCCTTTATTAGGTTCAGGACCTGATACATTTGATAAAGTATTTCCACATGACGAGTTTAATAAACTTTCTGAAGGAACTGGGCGTAAAATTGTTGACAAGGCCCATAATGAGTATTTACAGATTGGTGTAACACTTGGTTTACCGGCTTTACTTTTTTATCTCTTGTTATTATACAATATATATAACAAAGGATTTAGAGCATTAAAGAAAGTTAAAAGTAAAATGTCTGATTTAAATATTTATCATGCTGCACTATTTATGGCTGTTGTTTCCTATACAGTGACTGCCCTATTTAATATAAGTGTAGTAACTGTAGCTCCGGTATTTTGGGCAATTCTCGGATTAAATATAGCAGTCAGTAAAATGGAGGAATAAGATGATTATTTCATTAATTGGCTTTATGGCTTCTGGTAAAACTACAGTTGGGAAAGAACTGGCTAGCAGGTTAGATTATGAGTTTATAGATTTAGACCAATATATTGAAGATGTAACTGGGATGAAAGTTCAGGAAATTTTTAAGCAAAAGGGAGAAAACCATTTTAGATTTCTAGAAAAGATATTTTTAAAAAAGTTGTTAAGGCAGTATGATGAATTGGTAATATCTCCAGGCGGGGGTATAGTTTTAGATAAAGAAAATATTAAATTGTTGAATGATAAAACTGTTTCTTTTCTTTTACAAGCAAGGGCTGAAACTATTTTGAAGAGAATAGATGATATATCAAAGCGTCCTCTTTTAGATCAGGACAATCCAAAAAAATCTATAATAGATCTGTTAGATAAACGTGGAAAATATTATGATCAGTTTAGTAATGTTATAGAAACAGACCAAAAAAACCCTGAACAGATTGTTGAAGAGATTCTTAATAAATTGGAGAGTTTACAATGAAAAAGATTGATATAAATATTAAAACTAAACCTATAAACTATAATATATTTTTCACAGAAGAAATTTTAGAACAATTAAATCCAAAAATAAATGGTCATAAAGTTTTGGTTATCACTGATCATAATGTAAATCAACTTTATACTAAAGAATTTGTTAAATCATTAAATAGTGATCAGAATAATTTATATAAATTTGTAGTAAAACCAGGAGAAAAATCTAAAAGCTTAAAAAAATTGGAAGACATTTTTGATTTATTATTAGACAAGGGTTTTAACAGAGATGATTATATTATTTCTTTGGGTGGTGGAGTAATAGGAGATTTAGCTGGTCTAGCAGCCTCTACTTTTAAAAGAGGTCTTAATCTTATCCAAATTCCCACTACTTTACTTTCACAGGTGGATAGTTCAATCGGGGGTAAGACTGCTGTTAACTATAAAAATATTAAAAATGTTATAGGGACCTTCTATAACCCAAATCTAGTTTTAATAAATATTAATTACTTAGATACTCTTTCTAAAAGAGAATTTCTAAATGGTTTTTCCGAAATAATAAAGACAGCTTTTATTGGAGAGAAGCATTTATATCAATTATTAACCAAAAATAGTTATAATTCGATAATAAAAAAAAGAAAATTACTTGAAAAAATTATAGAAAAAGCAATCTTATTTAAAAAGCAAGTTGTTAAAGAAGATCTTTATGACCAAAACCAAAGAAAAATATTGAATTTTGGCCATACCATTGGCCATGTTTTAGAGTCTAATAATAGGTTGAATTATAAACATGGGGAAGCAGTTACTTTAGGAATGAAGTATGCTTCTCTTTTTTCTGTTTATAAAAATTTACTAAATAGGAAAGAATGTGATAAAATAATAAAAAAGATAGATAAATTTGGCCTTCCTACAAAAATAAATAAAAATATTCCGTTTAAAAAAATAATATCAGTAATAAACCAGGATAAAAAAAGTGAAAACAACGATATAAAAATGGTTTTATTAGATGGTCTATTTAATCCTATCGTAAAAAAGGTTTCTTTAAGTGAATTAAAAGTAGTTTGGAGTGATTTTATTGAAGAAGATAGCAGTGATTAATGGCCCAAATTTAAATATGTTAAAAATTAGGGACAAAGAAAAATATGGGGATAAAAGTTTATCAGATATTAATGCTGAATTAAAAGATGAAGGTGATAGAAATAATGTTTCTATCTTCTTTTTTCAAAGTAATCATGAAGGAGAAATTATTGACTATATTCACAATAATTATAAAAAGTGGGCTGGTCTAATAATTAATCCTGGGGGTTTAACGCATACTTCGGTATCATTACGAGATGCTTTAGAGATATTAGATATACCTATATTAGAGGTTCATCTTTCGAATATTGCTGGCAGAGAAGAATATAGAAATAAATCCGTGATTCGTGATATTGTGGAAGGACAGATTATGGGTTTAGGTTCATTTGGCTATATGGCAGCTTTAAATTATTTAATAGATAAAATTAATAAGGGAGAGATTAACTAATGAAAAACAGAATAAAAAAAGTAAGAGATATAATTAATGAAGCAGAATATGATTCTCTATTAATTGATTCAGATGTAAACAGATTTTATTTAACCAATTTTACTGGTAGTGCTGGCAGGGTATTATTTACGCCAGAAAACGAGTATTTTATTACAGATTTTAGATATACCGAACAGGCGGCAAATCAGACTGATGGATTTAAAATTGTTGAACTAAATAAAGATGTTGTGGAAAGTATTAATGATATCTTGCAAAGAGATGGAACAGAAAAATTAGGTTTTGAAGCAAAAACAGTTAATTATTATCAATACGGAAAATATGATGAAAAATTCAAAGATATAGAATTGATTTCGACTGAAGATTTAATCAAAGATGTAAGAATGATAAAAGAAGAAAATGAGATTGAAATGATAAAAAAAGCTATCGAAATTAGTGATAAAGCCTATGAGCATATTCTAGACTTTATTGAAGTAGGTATGACAGAAAAAGAGGTTGCTCTTGAATTAGAAATATTCCAAAAGAAACTTGGTGGTTCTAAAAATGCCTTTGATTTCATTGTTGCTTCCGGCAAACGTTCTTCGATGCCCCATGGAGTAGCTTCAGATAAAGTAATTAACGAAAATGAACTTATAACACTAGATTTTGGAACTTTTTATAAAGGATACTGTTCTGATATGACAAGGACTTTTGTCCTGGGTAAAGCAAATCAAAAACAAAAGGAAATATATAATAAAGTATTAGAAGCTCAGTTGGCTGTTATAGATAAAATTAAAGCTGGGATGAGTGGGGTAGAAGCTGATAAAATTGCACGTGATATAATAGAAGATGCAGGTTACGGGGACAATTTTGGACATGGTTTAGGTCATGGAATTGGTGTCGAAGTACATGAAGGTCCTAATGTCTCATATAAATCAGAAGATGACTTAAAAGAAAACTCTATAGTTACTGATGAACCAGGGATTTACATTAAAGATTGGGGTGGAGTAAGGATAGAGGATGATCTTTTAATTACTAAAGATGGTTGTGAAGTACTTAATTCCTCTCCAAAAGAGCTAATCGAAGTCTCAATTTAATTTGTTAAAATATATAGTAGATGCTATAATAAAAGGTAGTATTTAGAAAAAAGGAGGACAAAGATGATCTCAACTAATGACTTTCATACAGGACTTACTATAGAATTAGATGGAGAAGTTTATCAAGTTGTTGATTTCCAACACTCCAAGAGTGGAAGAGGAAGTGCTTTTGTAAGAACAAAGTTAAAAAATATGGAAGAAGGCTATGTAATAAACAAAACATTTAGAGCAAACGCAAAGGTTGAAAGAGCCCATGTAGATAAAAGAGAAATGCAGTATCTATATTGGGATGATAGTGGTTATGTATTTATGGATACTGAACGTTATGATCAAATCACTTTATCAAAAGAACAGATGGGTGACAAAATAAATTATATAAAAGAAAATATGAACATACATATTTTAATGTATGAAGGTAGAGCTCTTGATATAGATTTACCTACCTTTGTAGAATTAAAAGTAGAACACACTCCGCCAGGAATTAAAGGAGACACTGTATCCGGTGGAACTAAAACTGCAACCCTAGAAACAGGATTAAAGGTAAAAGTTCCGCTTTTTATAAATGAAGGGGATGTTCTTAAGATAGATACCAGAAATGATGAATATATTGAGAGAGTTGAGAACAACTAAACTTATAGGAGGTAAATACTAAAATGAAATATTTAATTATAGGTTCAGGTGCTGCCGGAATTTCAGCAGTAAAAGAAATTTTAAAAACCAGAGATGAAAATGATCAGATTACCGTTATTACAAAAGAAGACTATCCATTCTATTATCGGCCCAGATTAATTGAATATCTTTCTGGAGAAGTAGATGAAGAAGAAATAATAATTAATGACAAAGAATGGTTTGAAAATAATGGAATTAATCTTAAATTATCAGAAAGAGTTACAGAAGTTGATTTTGAAAATAAAAAAGTAATCTCTGATAAAAGTATTTATTCATATGATAAATTACTGTTAGCAAATGGAGCACATTCCTTTAAACCTCCGATTAAAGGAGCAAATAAAAAAAATGTATTTACCTTAAGAGATTTATCAGATGCTAAAAAGATTACTAACATATGTCAAAATGCTGAAAAAGCAGTTGTAGTTGGAGGTGGATTGCTAGGTGTTGAATCCGCTTCAAACATTAAGAAATCTGGTTTAGAGGTCACAGTAGTAGAACGTACAGAATGGTGTCTTAATAAGCAGTTAGATGAAAAAGGTGGTAAACTATTAATAGAGATCCTCGAACGCGAGAAAGGTCTGAATTTCATCTTAGATGCAACTACCGAGGAGTTTCTAGGTGATGACAAAGTAGAATCTGTATTAATGGGAGATGGCGATAAACTAAATACAGACTTAGTACTTCTTTCTACTGGTGTTAGGTCTAATACTGAATTATTTGAAGATACAGATCTTGAAATTAAAAGAGCAGTTGATGTTAATGAGTATATGGAAACAAATCTTGAAGATGTATATGCTGCAGGTGATATTGCAGAATACAATGGTAATTTCTATGGAATTTGGCTTCCATCAATGAAAATGGGTCAGACTGCCGGGAAGAACATGGCCGGGGAAAGACAAGGATTTCCGGGTGTTGTTTCTTCACACACACTTAAAGTTGCTGGTGTTAACGTTGTCTCAGCGGGTAACTTAGACCCTGATAATGAACTAGACCATGAAATAGTAGAAAAAGAAAGAGGTTATAAGCGAGTTATAAGAGATAAAGACGGTAAAGCTGTTGGATTAATTATCGTGGGTCAATTTGAAGATCAAGATAATCTTTTAGCTGAAGTTAAAAGCTAAAAAAAGGAGGTTATACCATGGAAGGTAATGAAGAATTGGGTAATATTAAAATTGCTGATGAAGTTGTTTCGATAGTTGCCGGCCTAGCTGCAACTGAGGTAGAAGGGGTTGCAGGTATGAGTGGAGGAATTGCCGGTGGTATAGCAGAGATGCTTGGAAGAAAGAACTTAACTAAAGGGGTAAAAGTTGAAGTAGGGGATGATGAATGTGTTGTTGACCTCTACGTTATAATTGATTATGGTAATTCCATACCTGATGTATCATGGAATATACAAAATAATGTGCGTCAGGCTATTGAAGGAATGACCGGATTAGATGTAATAGAAGTAAATGTTCATGTTCAGGGAGTTCATTTACCTGAAACAGAACAAGAAGAATTACAAGAACAAGAAGAAGAGGATGAAAAAGAAGAGTGAGGTCAATAATGGCCTCGTCTTTTTTTTATCATTTGAAGCGGTGATATTATGCTAAAATATCTAGATAAATTTTTAAAAAAATATAAGATACGACATCAACATATTACTTTACATGATAATGAACTAGGTAAAGTAACTATGAAAGTAAATATCTTATATTTAATAGCTGATTATATTTTAGACAATTATATCGAATTTGAAGATGCTGAAGTTGACATAAATAACATATCCAATGATGAACTAAATATTTATATCATATCTCAAATAAGTTTAAAGTCTTTTAGCAATAAGAAAATTGAGTTAATAAAACAAAGAATAAAAAAAGAATTCAAAGATAACGGTTTTCAGATAGGAGATGTTGTCATTACCTCAGAAGAGAGATTAAGGGAGTGATATTTTTAATGATGAATAATAACCAGAGTTTATTAAACTGGATTAATAGGAACAAGGGTAAATTTGTTGGCTTATTGGCTGGATTCATATTTGGAATATTGATCTTACTTATTGGTGTTTTAAAGACAATAGTAATATTTATTTTTGCATTAATTGGATTATATTTAGGACATCTCTGGGACGGTGGACGCGGTATTCAGGAGATATTTAAAAATATTTACAGAAAATAGATTTAAAAAGAGAGGTTATATAGGATGAAGATTTCACGACATAAACAAAGAACCTGGGCTATGCAGATTATGTATGGTCTCGATGTTCAGAGAGCAATTGATAAAGAAAATGCATTAAAAGAAATTGAGATAAAAAAGAATGAAGAAAGTATAAAAGAAAAGGACAAGAATTACTATTTTGAAAAATTAGTTTTAGGTATTATTGAAAATCAAGAATACATTGATAAAACAATAGAAAGTAATGCTATCGGATGGCATTTATATAGGATGCCAGTAGTAGATAGGAATATTTTAAGAATAGCCCTTTATGAGATTATTGATGAATTAGCAATTGGAATTGTAATAAATGAAGCTGTTGAACTTGCCAAAGAATTTGGTTCAGAAAAGTCTTCAGGTTTCATTAATGGAGTATTATCTAATGTTCATGAGAACGAAGGTGACCTTTAATGGATATATTTTCTTGGAATGTAAATGGAATTAGAGCTGTAAAAAGAAAAGGTTTTTTAAATTGGATTGAAAAAGAAAGTCCTGATATATTAGCTTTACAGGAAATTAGAATTCAAGAAGATCAAATAAAAAAAGATCTTACAGATATAGATTCTTATTATTCATATTTTAATTATGGAGAACGGAAAGGCTATAGTGGAGTAGCTCTGTATTCTAAAATCGAGCCTAATAAAGTTGAAACTGGGCTAGGGATAGAGAGGTTTGATGAAGAAGGAAGAGTCATTACTGCTTTTTATGATGATTTTGTTTATCTGGGAATCTATTTTCCAAATGGTAAAAGTAGTAAAGAAAGATTAAAATTTAAGTTAGATTTTTATGATAAGTTGTTAGATTATGCTCAAAAACTAAGAGATGAAGGCCGAAAATTGATAATTAGTGGAGATTATAATACTGCTCACAAAGAAATAGATTTAATAAATCCAGACCAGAATAAAAATGTATCTGGATTTTTATCTGTGGAAAGGAAATGGATAGATGAATTTATAGATAGTGGTTTTATAGATACTTTTAGATATTTTCATCCTGAGAAAGAAAAATATACCTGGTGGAGTTATAGAACAAGGGCAAGAGAAAGAAACGCAGGTTGGAGGATAGATTATCATTTTGTAAGTGATAATTTAATAGATAAGGTAAAAAAGGCAGCCATCCATGATGATGTAAAGGGTTCAGACCACTGCCCCATATCTATTACTCTTGATCTTTGATTGCAATATAAAGATCCACATCAGAGATATTATCTTCAGAGAATTCTAGATTGAAAATTTCTAAGTTATCTCCATTTACGTTTTTTTCGTATTCAGATTCAGGCAGCCACTCTTCATAAATATAGTTATATGTTTCATCTATATTACAAATATCTCCTTGATGAGTAAATACAGCGTATTTTGAACCATTAACTATTTTTGGTATCATACCCTTGGGTATTTCTGAAAGACTTTTTACTTCAACACCAGCAACATAAGAAAATCTATTCGGATAATTTCTTCTCTGTTCATAAACCCCGACCATCTTGGTTGGGTTCTTTTTATTTTGTACTGCCTCAATTCGTGATTTGAATTCGTTCCACAGATCAAGAAGTACTTGATGATCTTCATTATCTTCTGTTGTGGTTAAACAATCCATTCCTATAACTGTAAATCGATCTCTTTCAATAATTTTTGGTTGCATCATTTTCCTCCTGAATTAATATAATTATATATCTTATTACTATTATATTACTTATTAGAGATATTTTCAAACAAAATTGATTCTATTTTTTTGAATTTGCTTTATTAAAATATTTTTAATAAATGTAACATTATAATAAAGGATTAAATAGTTTTTTATTTAATATCATTATATAAGTATAAATTATCCTGGCTTATTTTTAATCAGAATCAATTGATAATAATTATCGATTGTGATATAATATTTTACAATTAGGAATGCTTTGAATGTTACTTAATGAATGGACACCTGAAAGTAACAGGAGCAATTGGTGTAACCGGCCGTGAGGCTGGTTTTT
>Ga0207714_1001935_pt1 | contig 12963 bp, 15 predicted proteins | sample PonA232FremontCA_2_FD_187270 | JGI IMG/M metagenome (GOLD analysis project Ga0207714, IMG submission 187270) | Marine sediment microbial community from Fremont, CA, USA - Pond A23 Sediment 2 (SPAdes) | ecosystem: Environmental > Aquatic > Marine > Unclassified | place: USA: Fremont, California... | reverse complement strand
CGAGCCGGCCCTGTTCGTTGGGCGGCGCGGGCATCGGCTCGGTCACCGCGCCATCCAGAAGCGCCTGGACGCCATGGCCCAGCGCGGCGGGTTGGGGCGACCGGTCCATCCGCATATGCTCCGGCACGCCTTCGCGAGCCACCTACTGGAATCCAGTGGCGATCTGCGTGCCGTGCAGGAACTTCTGGGGCATGCGGACATCGCAACGACGCAGGTGTACACGCATCTCGACTTCCAGCACCTCGCCGAGGTCTATGATCGCGCCCACCCGCGAGCGCGACGGACCCGGCGTAACACCCCTGACAGCGAATCCCAGTCATAACAGCGCGACGAGGCAGCCGTTGGAACAGTATCAAGGCACCACCATCCTGGCCGTCCGCGACGGCGCGCACGTGGCCCTGGGCGGCGACGGTCAGGTGACCCTGGGCGATACCGTCATGAAGGGCAACGCGCGCAAGGTGCGCCGGCTCTACCACGAGCGCGTGCTCGCTGGCTTCGCCGGCGGCACGGCGGATGCCTTCACGCTCTTCGAGCGCTTTGAGGGTCAGCTAGAAAAGCACGGCGGCAACCTCACCCGCTCGGCCGTCGAGCTGGCCAAGGACTGGCGCTCGGATCGGGCCTTGAGGCGCCTTGAGGCCCTGCTCATCGTCGCCGACGAGACGGCGACGCTGATGATCTCCGGCAACGGCGATGTGGTCGAGCCCGAGCGCTCACTGATCGCTATCGGCTCCGGCGGCGCCTACGCCCAGGCAGCGGCCACGGCCCTGGTCGAGAACACGGCGATGAACTCGCGCAGCATCGTCGAGCGCGCCCTCACGATCACCGCCGATATCTGCATCTACACCAACAGCCAGTTAACTGTCGAAGAGGTGGGCGCCTAGCCCCCCGCGACGTAGAGGAACAGACAGGCCATGTCGCAAATGACCCCGCGTGAGATCGTCGACGAACTGGATCAGCACATCGTCGGCCAGGGCGAGGCGAAGCGCGCCGTTGCGATCGCGCTCCGCAACCGCTGGCGCCGGCTCCAGGTCGACGAGGGACTGCGCCCTGAGATCACGCCCAAAAACATCCTGATGATCGGGCCTACCGGCGTTGGTAAGACGGAGATCGCCCGTCGACTGGCCAAGCTCGCCCGGGCGCCATTCATTAAGATCGAGGCCAGCAAGTTTACCGAGGTGGGCTACGTCGGCCGCGATGTCGAGTCCATCATCCGCGATTTGGTGGATCAGGCCCTGAAGATGGTGCGCCAGGAGGCCATGGCGGCGGTCGACAGCGACGCCCATGACGCGGCCGAGGAGCGCGTCCTGGACGCCCTATTGCCCGGATCGCGCGGCCATGAGGACGATGATCGCGGCGGCAGTACGCGCCAAAAGATGCGCAAGAAGCTGCGTGAGGGCGAGCTCGACGAGCGCGAGATCGAGATCCAGGTCCATGCCCAGCAACAGGGCATGGACATCATGGCGCCTCCGGGCATGGAGGAGATGACCAACCAACTCCAGAGCATGTTCCAGAATCTGGGCAGCGGCGGCAACAACACCCAGACGCGCAAGCTCAGGATCAAAGACGCTCAGCGCGTGCTGGCGGAGGAAGAGGCCGCTAAGCTGATCAACGAGGAGGAGATCAAGCAATCCGCGGTGCAGCGCGTCGAGGACAGTGGCATCGTCTTCCTCGACGAGATCGACAAGGTGGCCAAGGGCGGCGAGGGCAGCGGCAGCAGTGGTGACGTCTCACGCGAGGGGGTTCAGCGCGACCTGCTACCGCTGGTCGAGGGCTCAACGGTCTCCACCAAGCACGGCATGGTCAGTACGGATCATATCCTGTTCATCGCCTCGGGCGCGTTCCATGTCGCCAAACCCGCCGATCTCATCCCCGAGCTACAGGGGCGGCTGCCCATCCGTGTCGAGCTGGAGGCCCTGGCCGTGGGCGACTTCGTGCGCATACTCACCGAGCCCAGCGCGTCGATGGTCCGCCAATACCAGGCGCTGATGGGCACCGAAGGGGTCAGCCTCGAGTTCGCGGACAGCGGTATTAATCGCCTGGCCCAGGTCGCCTGGGAGGTCAACGAGCGCACGGAGAACATTGGGGCGCGGCGGCTGCATACCGTCATGGAGCGGCTGCTTGAGACGATCTCGTTCGAGGCCCCGGACCGCAGCGGTGACACGATCACCATCGATGAGGCCTACGTCGATTCCCATGTCGCCGATCTGGCGCGCGACGAGGACCTCAGCCGCTACATCCTCTAGTCGGGAGACGAGCATGCAGCGCCCGCCGCGCCAGGACACCGGCCGCACCCCAACCGATATCCAGCTCCATCGGCGTACGGCGCGCCTGGAGTTGCGCTTCGATGACGGCGCGCATTTCGAGCTCCCGGCCGAGTACCTGCGCGTCTATTCGCCCTCGGCCGAGGTCCGCGGCCACGGGCCGGGCGAGGCCATCCTGGTTACGGGCAAGGAAGGCGTGGGTATCCAGGATGTCGAGCCGGTGGGGCAGTATGCCGTGCGCCTGCGCTTCGATGACGGCCACAGCTCGGGGCTCTACTCCTGGGATCTGCTGTATGATCTGGGGGTGAACCATGAGCAGTACTGGGGCCAGTATCTGGAGGCCCTGGCGCAGGCCGGCTACCGCCACGGGGACAAGGGCTGATGAGTGAATCATCCAAGGCCGAGGGGACCACGCATTTCGGCTACGAGGAGGTGCCGGTAGCCGAGAAGACGCGACGCGTCGGGGCCGTTTTCGACAGCGTCGCCGAGCGCTACGACCTGATGAACGACCTCATGTCTGTCGGCCTCCACCGGCTGTGGAAGCGCCAGGCGCTGGCCCAGACCCGGCTGCGGCAGGGGCTACGAGTCCTCGACCTAGCAAGCGGTACCGGCGATCTGGCTGCCCTCGAAGCGCCGGTCGTCGGCGATACAGGCGTCGTCATCGCCAGCGATATCAATAAGGCCATGCTCGGCGTCGGGCGCGACCGTCTGACCGATGCGGGCATCGTGGATAACGTCGTCTACAGCCTCGCTGATGCCGAGGCGCTGCCGTTCGCCGATGCGAGTATCGACCGCATCACCATGGCCTTCGGCCTACGTAACGTCACCCATAAGACCAAGGCACTGGCGGCCATGCGGCGGGTCCTGCGCCCGGGTGGTCTGGCCGTCATCCTGGAGTTCTCGCAGCTGTATCTACCCGCCCTGCGGCCGGTCTACGATAGCTACTCGCTACATGTGCTGCCGCGTCTTGGCCAATGGGTCGCCGGTGATGCCGCCAGCTATCGCTACCTCGCGGAGTCGATCCGGCAGCACCCGGATCAGGAGACGCTGCGCGATATGATGCTGGCAGCCGGTTTCGATGAGGTCGATTTCACGAACCTAACGGGGGGCATTGTCGCGATCCACCGCGGTCACGTGTACTAGGGAGACACTCGCCGGCTTGGCGGCCGCGCGTGAACATAGCCATACTCATGATCCGTAACCCCGCCGCGACCTAGGAACGAGCATGGCAGAGACCGCTGGATGGCTCACCGATAACAGCCGCTGGCTGCTAGCCGAGGCGATCAACCGGGCCCTTGCCATGGACCCGGAGGCGCAGGCGCGCCTAGCGCCGCTATCCGGGCGGCGGTTGCGCCTGGCGCTCGACCAGCCAGCGATTCGTCTGGACATCTACTTCGGCGACCAGCGCGTCGAGCTCGAGCCCGCGGATGACACGGTCGTTGCCCATGCCACCGTGGAGACCACGCTGGCGGGTCTCATGAGCCTGGCGGCCTCGCGAGGGGAGAGCAGCCGGGACGTCGTATTTCGCGGCGACATCGGGACCATTCAGGCCGTCAAGACGCTGGCAACGACCCTGGAGATCGACTGGGAGGAGCAGCTCAGCCGGGTCACCGGCGATACGCTGGCGCGTCGCATCGGTGAAGGCGCGCGGGGTGGGCGCGACTGGCTGCGCTACGCGGGCAATCGCTTCCTCACGGATGTCGGCGAATACGCAAGCGAGGAGGCACGCCTACTACCGACTGCCGCCGAGATCGACGATTTCGGCTCAGACGTGCGACGGCTACGCGCGGACGTGGACCGCCTGGAGGCGCGTCTCAAGCGCCTGCGCCGTGGCAGGGGAACCTAGCCCATGCGCTCGCGTATGCGTCTGCTATTTCGCCTGTTGCGAATCAATATCGTGCTGCTTCGCCATGGCCTCGATGAGGTCATCCTGGCGACGCACGTCTTTCGCCCGCTGCGCTTCCTCAAGCTCTTCATGCCCTGGAGCTGGCTGCGGCAACATCGGCGCTCGCGCGGTGAGCGCATCCGCCTCGCCCTCGAGGATCTGGGGCCCATCTTCGTTAAGTTCGGTCAGATCCTGTCGACACGCCGCGATCTGGTGCCTGCGGACATCGCGAGCGAGCTGGAGCGTTTGCAGGATCGCGTGCCGCCGTTCCCGGGGGACCAGGCCAGGGCCATCGTCACCGAGGCCTATGGCGAGTCCCTGGAGCACACCTTCGCTGCCTTCGACGAGAATGCCCTGGCCTCGGCGTCCATCGCCCAGGTCCATCCGGCGACACTGCTCGATGGCCGGGAGGTCATCGTTAAGGTCGTTCGCCCCGGCATACAACGGACCATCGAGGAAGATCTGCGACTGCTGTACACGGTGGCCCAGCTAACCGAGCGCTACTGGTCGCTAGGCCGCCGGCTCCACCCGGTGCAGGTCGTCGCCGAGTTCGACAAGACGATCCACGATGAGCTGGATCTGGTTCGTGAGGCCGCCAACGCGTCGCAACTCGGGCGCAATTTCGAGGCCTCGGAGCTCGTCTACGTGCCGCCCATCTACTGGCCCGGGACGCGTGCCAACGTCATGGTCATGGAACGCATCCACGGTATCCAGATCAGCGACATCGAGCGCCTTAAGGCGCATGGTATCGACCTGAAGGCCCTCGCCGAGCGTGGCGTCGAGATCTTCTTTACCCAAGTCTTCCGGGACAGCTTCTTCCACGCGGATATGCATCCCGGCAATGTCTTTGTGGACCCCGACCCGGCGCGTGCCGACCACCCGCGCTACATGGCGATCGACTTCGGCATCATGGGGACGCTGGATTCGGTCGATCATCACTATCTCGCCGAAAACTTTCTGGCGTTCTTCAATCGCGACTATAGACGGGTCGCGGAGTTACACGTGGAATCGGGCTGGGTCCCGGAGGGCACGCGTATCGATGAATTCGAGAGCGCGATGCGGGCAGTCTGCGAGCCGATCTTCGAGCGGCCCTTGCGGGAGATCTCCTTTGGGGCGCTACTGCTGCGGCTCTTCCAGACGGGGCGGCGGTTCGATATGGAGATCCAACCGCAGCTGGTAATGCTCCAGAAGACGCTGCTAGCGGTCGAGGGCCTCGGGCGCGACCTCTACCCCGACCTGGATCTGTGGTCGACCGCCAAGCCCTTCATGGAGCAATCGATACGCCAGCGGGTCGGTGTGCAGCAATTCATGCGCAGCCTCCGCCACGAGCTGCCACGCTGGGCTGAGCAGCTGCCCCATCTGCCCAGGCGCATTGACGACGCCCTGGACGAGGCGAGCGCGGCACGTAAGCAGCTGGCGGCGCAGCGCCGGGAGCTAACGGAGCTCAGGCAGACCTTACACCGCAACGGACGGCGCCAATTCGCCAGCACCATCGGCGCAGCGCTCGTGATCTCGGCATTCTTGCTGGTGGGACTGGATGGCCATATGCCGGCGATGGTGGCCGGCGCGCCGGAGCTATCGTGGATCCTCGGTGGCTTGGGGGGTCTGCTCTGGCTGACGAGCTGGCCCCGGGACTGAGCGTCGCAACGGGCTCAGTCATAACGCCGGTGCGCCGCCGGCCGCTGGAGCTTGGCCTCAACCCCGGCCGCGGTCGCCGTATCGGCCAACAACGCCACGAGCTCTAGCGCGAAATCCATGGCAGTGCCCGGGCCGCGCGAGGTTACTACGGGGCCATCGGTAACCACCGTCTCCTCGACATAGCTAAGTCCCGTCTCGTCATCCAGCCAGCCGGGAAACGAGGTAACGCGGCGGCCACCGAGAAGGCCGGCGCGCGCCAGAACCTTGGGGGCAGCGCAGATAGCAGCGGTCCAACCACCCGCCTCGCCTTTCTCGCGCAACACTCGGAGCACGCGCTCGTCGGCCATGAGGCGCTTGGCACCCTCACCGCCGCCCGGTAGGGCGATCATATCGTAGTCGCTGGCGCTGACGTCATCGATAACACGATCGGGTTTGAGCACCACGCCGCGACTCGCGGTCATGAGCTCGCTGTCGAGGCCAACGCTGTCCACGGCGATCTCGGCGCGACGCAATATATCGATGACGGTGACGGCCTCCGTTTCCTCGACGCCATCGGCTAGTGGGATGAGGACACGTGCCATGATGGTTTTACCTCCTCGGCGTTTCGCTGGACGAGTGCACTGATACCGACCAGTCTGACATCGCGCCGCGCGAGCCCAGCCAGGCGCCTGTCCAAGACGCGGAGGGTCTCGGGATGCGGATGCGCGATCGCAACCGCCTGACCGTCACGGCGAGCGATGCGGACCAGGCGCTCGAACTGGGCGGCAATCGCGGCCGGCTCGCGGTCGTGATCCAGAAACACGTCCCGCTCGGCGGCGGCAACGCCGGCCTCCTGGGCCATGCGTTTGGCCACGGTGCGCGGTGTGGTCCGGCTATCGATGAAGAACAGGTTGCGACGCTCGCTCAGGCCCTCCATAAACCAGCTCATGTGACCCGGGTGGCGCGTAATCAGGCTCCCCTGGTGGTTATTCACGCCCACCGCATGCGGCACCGCCGCGAGATTCTGCCCGAGCCTGCGCCGTATCTCGCGGCGGGTACTGTCAAGGCCAATACCGCCGGCAACGGCACCGGAACGACTGACGGGCTGCATGGGCTGATGGAGTAAGACGTCACGCCCCCGGCGGTGCGCCCGCTTCGCCAGCTCGGCGGTGTGGGCTCCCGTTGGTAGAAAGGCGTAGCTGACGCGGCCCGGGAGCGCCAGCGCACGCTGGCCGAGGCCAGGGTGTTGGCCCATATCATCAATAATGATCGCGATCCGTGCCTCGCCCGCCAGGGCCGTACCAGCCAGCGCCAGTGCCACCGCCGCGCCCGCGGCGCCGCGGCTCATCCATCGGATCACTGGCTGCGCCGATCCAGAATCGTCAGGCCCTTGAGGAGGTTCAGAGCCTCGGCGAGCATATAGTCCTCGCTCGCCAGGGAATCGCCCGAGTCCTTGTCATCCCTTGTCTCGCCATCCTGGTTGCGCAGGTGCCGGCTCAGATCAGCCTCCTTGAGCGGCCGCGAGCCTTGCTCGGAGCGCTCGACCTCTAGCCGGGCGACCCGGACGTCGGGCTCGATGCCCTCGGCCTGTATGGACCGCCCGGAAGGCGTGAAATAGCGCGCCGTTGTCAGCTTCAGGGCAGCCCCCTCCGGCAATGGCAAGACGTTCTGGACCGAGCCCTTACCGAACGTGGTGCGCCCCATGATCACGGCGCGCCCGTGGTCCTGGAGCGCACCGGCCACGATCTCTGACGCCGATGCCGAGCCGCTATTGACTAGGACCACCAGCGGCGCCCCACCCAGGGCGTCGTTGGGCGTCGCGCTGAAGCCCTGATCGGCGCGCCGGATGCGCCCCTTGGTGGAGACGATCTGGCCGCTGGTCAGGAAGGCGTCGGAGACCGCAACGGCGGCATCCAAAACCCCGCCGGGGTTGTTGCGGAGGTCGAGGACCAGGCCGTTGAGGGAACCGTCAGCCGACTCGCGCAAGGCCTCAATAGCCGCCAGCGCGTCGTCCCCCGTACCCGACTGGAACTGGCTGATACGCAGGTAACCGAAGCCGGCATCGAGCAGGCGACTGTCGACGCTCTCAATCTCGATAACCGCGCGCTCGATGGTAATGTCTAGCGGCTGATTCTTACCCTCGCGGACGACGCTGAGCGTAATCTCAGTGCCCGGTTCGCCGCGCATGCGGTCGACCGCCTCCTGGAGGCTGATGCCCTTAACCGGGTTACCATCGACGCGCACGATGGTATCGCCGGCCTGGATGCCGGCCTTGGCGGCTGGCGTGCCCTCGATTGGGGCGATGACCTTAACGAAGCCGTTCTCCATGCCGACCTCGATACCGAGGCCGCCAAACTCGCCGCGTGTTCCCGATTGGAGGTCTTGGTACTCGTCAGCGTCCAGATAGGATGAGTGGGGATCGAGCCCCGAGACCATGCCGCGTATCGCATGGCGAAGCAGGGTCTCGTCGGAGACATCGTCGACATAATCTTGTTGGATGCGTGCCATGACCTCGGTGAATGTCCGCAGATCCTCCAGCGGGATGTCTTGGTTGGGCTGCTGGTTCTGGGCCCAGACGGTGTGGCCGCCGGCCGCGAGCAGGCCGAGCATCACACCAGCGGTGACAAGGTAGAGCGCGCGGGGAAATCGCATCGGTATCTCTATGTAGTTAGTTGCGTTTGAACCACAGCCATCGGCCTAGCCCGCCGGTGATGCCGGTCCGAGCCAGGCCGTGGGATCCATGGGCTGGCCCTGGGAGCGTAGCTCGAAGTACAGCGATGGCTGCTCACGACCGCCACTGGCGCCCACGGTAGCGACGGTATCACCGGCGGCCACCCAGTCCCCAGCCTGACTGTACAGGGACTGATTGTGGCCGTAGAGCGTCATGTAACCATCACCATGATCGATGATGATCAGCAAGCCAAGGCCGCGCAACCAGTCGGCGAAGACCACTCGGCCTCGAGCGACCGCGCGCACCGGCTGGCCGGCCTCGGCACTAATAAGCAGACCGTCCCATTGGACCCCCTCGGCCCGCCGGGTGCCGTAGCGACCAGCGACTTTGCCATCCAGTGGCCAGCGAAGCTCGCCCCGCAGGGACTCAAAGGGTTGCTCGCTGGCGGGGTTATCGGGGATGTCGGCGAGCTTACGGCGTAGGCGCCCAACCAGGTCGCTTAGTTTATCGGCATCGGCGCGCAGACGCTCGAGACGTTGGTCTCGCTCCCCGATGCGCTCACGCACGCGATCCAGTAGGGACTCACGCTCCTGGCGCTTCGAGTGCAGTGTCTCGAGGCGCTCACGGCGCCGCTGACGTAGCCCCTCGAGCTCGGCTAGCTCGTCACTGAGCTCGCTGCGCAGGGCAGCAAGCTCCTCGAGCTCGGTAACGGCCTTCTCGATCCGCGCGCTGCGGGCATCGTTGAAATAATCGTAGTAGACCATCAGGCGGTCGATCGCGGCGGGCTCCTCTTGGTTGAGGAGGAACTGCAGATAGGGCTCGCGCCCCTGCATGTAGGCCGCCCGTATCTGACGTCGCAAGAAGGCCCGCTGGCTCTCGAGACGCCTCGAGGCATCTCGGTGGCGGCGACGCAGCGTTGCAACCCGCTCGCTTTTGTCTCGGACCCGCCCATCGAGGCCATCGAGATCGCTGCTGATACGCCCGATGCGTTGTTCGAGTCGGCGCAGTCTCGAGGTCACCTGGTCTTCGCGCGAGCGATCCTCGGCAAGCGCCTCCTTGGCATCTTCGATGCGCTCGCGCAGTTGCCGCAAACGGGCCTTATTCTCCGAGAGCTCGTCGGCCACCACGGGGATTGCGCTGATCAAGGCGACCAAGGCAATCAGGCAGGTGGCGGTGATGAGCACGGATCGGGGGTCGCTGGGTCGGTGCATGGCATCATCGTAGCGCAACGATGACCGATCGGGGTCAGCGCATTGCCGTCGACGCGGGCTCTCGTCCACGCTAAGGTCTTGCGGGTTGCGTCGTCGCGGCGCCGCGAATTAACCAATCAGCCAGCAAGACAAGGTGCCATGGATAGAGTCTTCGAATTCGCCGCCGCCCATTGGATGCTCGTCGGGCTTACGGTGGCCGTTGTTATTGCCCTAGCCGCCAACGAGATCTATCTCGCCCTCGGCACACGCGCCGCCGTGGATCCGACGACGGCGACGCGGTTGTACAATCAGCAAGACGCCGTCTTCATCGATATCCGCGATGAGAACGCCTACCACAAGCGCCACCTCCCCGGGGCCTTGAATGTCCCAGAGAAACACCTGGATCAGCGCGGTGATTATCTGGCCGGCTACGCCGGCCGGCCCGCAGTGGTCTATGCGGAAGGCGCTCGCAGCCTCTCGGCCATCCTGGCTCGCATCGAGGCAGCGGGCCTGACCCCCGTGTATCAGCTCCAGGGCGGGCTAGCCGGCTGGCAAGAGGCGAACCTGCCCACCGAGGGTCGGGGTTGATACCCCTCAAACCCAACAACCTAAGAGGCCATTATGGCGGACAACGATAACGACGAGGCCGCCGCCACGGGCGACACGTCGGATCAGCAGCAGCTCGCGATCCACAAGATCTATGTTAAGGATGCGTCGCTGGAGAGCCCATCGTCGCCGGAGATTTTTCGTAGCAACTGGAAGCCTCAGACGCATCTCGATCTCGATACGCGAGCCAAGCCGATCGACGAGGAGGGCAACTACGAGGTCGTATTGCGGATTACCGTGACCGCCAAGGTCGAGGAGCGCACGGCCTACCTCGTGGAGGTCCAGCAGGCAGGGATCTTCGCGGTCCAAGGCTTCGATGAGGCCACGCATCACGGCATCCTGGGCAGCTATTGCCCGAGCATCCTGTTCCCTTACGCGCGGCAGGTGATCTCGGAGCTGACGACCAAGGCAGGCTTCCCCCCGACGGTGCTAGCACCGGTCAATTTCGACGCCCTCTATGCCGAGAAGCTCGCGCAGCAACAGCAACAAGCTAGCGGTGACGAGCAGCCGTAACGCCGCGGTAGCGGTTCTCGGGGCCGGCGCCTGGGGGACAGCTTTGGCCATGGTCTTGGCCCGCCACGGCGCACCCGTGCGTTTGTGGGGGCACCGCCGTGACAGCATCGAGGCCATCGCCAGAAGCGGACGCAATGAGGCCCACCTCCCTGGCTTCTCGTTACCCGAGGGCATCGAACCGACAGCGGATATCGCAACGGCCGTCGACGGTGTTGGGGCCATCATCATTGCGGTACCGAGTGAGGCCTTTCCCGGATTACTGGAACACCTCAGCGAGATCATCCAGCCCGGTCTCCCCCTGGTGTGGGCAACCAAGGGACTGGCGCCGGATGGGCTGTTGGGTGCCAGCGTGGTACGCGCGCTGCCGGCGCATCCACGAGGGGTCCTGTCCGGGCCTAGCTTCGCCGCGGAGGTGGCCGCGGAACAGCCGACGGCCGTCACGCTGGCGGTCGAAGACAGCGTCACCGAGGCCACCATGAGCGGGCTGCTCCAGGGGCCGCGCTTTCGAGTCTATACCAGTCGGGATCTGGTCGGCGTGCAGCTGGGCGGCGCCGTTAAGAACGTCATCGCCATTGCCACCGGCATCGCCGACGGGCTGGGGCTCGGTGCCAATACCAGGGCGGCGCTAATCACACGCGGACTGGCGGAGATACGGCGCCTTGGGCAGGCAATGGGGGCGGCGGATGAGACATTCAGTGGCCTAGCCGGCATGGGTGATCTCGTCCTGACTTGTAGCGATGACCAGTCACGCAACCGGCGCTACGGCTTGGCGCTCGGGCGCGGCGAGCTAGGCGGGCTCGGCTCGGAGACGATCGAGGGCAGCGGGACGGCCGCGCAGGTGGTCGCACTGGCCACGAGCTACGCCGTTGAGCTACCGATTTGTACCCAGGTGGCGGCGGTAATGACCGGTCGTTATAGCGCGGCCGAAGCGGCCGAGGCCTTGATGCAACGCGGCGTCCATCGTGTCTAGGCAAACGCTGGCTGTGTCGCTCGAGGCGCCGCGCCGCTGGGCGCGCCATCATAGCGGTGGGGGTAGTGGCAGGTCGCTGCCCGGGTAGCCCAACTGGCGCCAGCCCTCGAAGACGGTTACCGCAACCGAATTGGAGAGATTGAGGCTCCGGTTGCCGGGCACCATGGGGAGCCGCAGGATCCGATCATCGGCGAACCTCGCCAATTCGCCGGCTGGCAGTCCGGCCGTCTCGCAGCCGAAAACGAGCGCGTCCCCGGCGCTGAACCTAGCCTGCGGGACATAACGCTGGCCGCGTGTGGATAAGGCCCAGGCGCGGGTCGGAACGATCTGATCGAAGAAGCTAGCGAGATCATCGTGTACCCGAAGCCGAGTCCACTCGTGATAATCCAACCCGGCGCGTCGCAGCCGGCGGTCGTCGAGCTCAAAGCCAAGCGGGCGGATCAGATGGAGAGCGGCACCGGTATTGGCGCACAGGCGAATGGCATTACCGGTATTAGGCGGTATCTCCGGGCAGTGCAAGACGACGTGGAACGGCATAGGCCCGCTAGAAGCCGCGCGTAAAACGGAGGTTGACGGCCCGACGCGGGCCGGTCTCGACGCTCAAACTGATCTCGCCCCGGCGGCCGGTACGGATCGCCGTCCGGGCGTACGCGCCGAGGTTCTGGTCGAGCTCCAGATCTCGCGTCTCGCCAGGCTGCCGGCGCTCACCGCGGAGCCAACCTACGGTAGCACCCCCACCGAGACGCCAGCGGCCGGCGTCGGCCGTCAGACCGGTTCGGCCGTAGGCGTCAAACCACTCGAAGTCGATGTCGTCATCGTCAGCGCGATGGTAGGTCCAGACGGCGCGGACATGGACCCCAAGATTATCGGTTAGCGACCAGTGGCTTCGTGCCAGTAACCCCAGGGAGTGACCCGTAAAGGAACGCCCGCCCGTGACGGCATCGTTGCCCTGGCTTAGACGGCCGACACCAGCGGCTAATCCCACCTCGATACCGGGGATCTCGCGACTCCAGAGTTCGATATCGGCCTGCGTATACCGCGTCTCCGAGGGGCGCCCCGTGTCCTTTGCTCGCCAGTCCGCGACATCATGCGATAACGCCAGGCTGACGGAGGCAACATCATCGGTACTGCTATCGCGCGCGCTCACGAGCGCGGCAACAGCTAAGAGCATCGTTAGCAGCGCAATCCACGGTGTTTGGCTCGCCATCGGCCCGTCCCGGCTCCGTCATCCCGTGTCGGGATACCTTAGC
>Ga0207714_1001931_pt1 | contig 12979 bp, 13 predicted proteins | sample PonA232FremontCA_2_FD_187270 | JGI IMG/M metagenome (GOLD analysis project Ga0207714, IMG submission 187270) | Marine sediment microbial community from Fremont, CA, USA - Pond A23 Sediment 2 (SPAdes) | ecosystem: Environmental > Aquatic > Marine > Unclassified | place: USA: Fremont, California... | reverse complement strand
CGAATGCCGTCGTTAGCCCTGCCCCACCAAATGCAAGTGCGGCACGACGGGACAGAAGCGAGGAAGAGTAGACTTTGTCAGGGTCCGACGAGTCGTCTGCCATACAGCGTCGCTTCCGTGCCAGCTAATTGTAGGTTTGGGCCGGTGCCCGAAAGCGCCTGTACCGAAAAACAACGAATTCTACGGTTACTTCCCCCAGAAGGGGTCCCGATCGCGACGGTCATCCAGGAACTGCGCCAGCGCCTCGCGTTCGTCGGCCGGGAGGTCCTCGCGAAGCTCCTGTTCTAGCACCTTCGCGTGGTTTTCCGGCAGGTCAACCCAGAGGACGTCCTCCTCCTCGATGTCCCGTCCGACGGTGGGCCCCTCGATCGAGACGGCGGCCCGCTCGCCGGCCCGCAGTTGGTCGATGTCCTCGCCCTCGTCCTGGATGGTTTTGAGGACCCCGACCCGCTCGAAGTCCCCGTTTTCGAGAAAGCCCACGGGGACGTTCCGGCCGAGGGTGCCAGTCGAAACCTCCACGCCGACGACCGCCGGTCCGGACTGGCGGAAGACGTGATCCCGGAGGATGCGGAACCGGGCCGGGCGGATGACGTTCTCGAAGACGGCCTCCCGCTGGCGCTTCTCGATCTCCTCGACGTACTCCTCGTAGTCCTCGATGAGCTGGTAGATGACGTCGTCCTGGAAGATGCGCACGTCCTTTTCGGCGGCTCCCTTGGCGGCATCGTCGTGGATGTCGACGTTGAAGCCCAGGATCGCGCGGTGTTGCCCCTCGTCGACCGCGGAAGCCTCGCTGACGTCTCGCGGGGCGATGTCCCCGACTTCGGCCCGGAGGATCGGGATTTCTGCTTCCCGCAGCGAGTTGGCGATCGCTTCCAGGCTGCCGAGGGTGTCTGCCTTGACGACGATGCCGTCCTCGTCGGTTTCGACGGCCACTTCGGCCATCGCTTCCCGGACCTCTTCGATCACCGTCTCGGTCTCCCTGTCGCCCACGACTCGCACCGGCGCTCCGGACATGGCATCCGCGAGATCCGGAGCTGCGATCTTCATCCCCATCGCGGCCGACACCGACTCGACCTGGTCGAAGCGCTTCTGGGTGCGGATCTCCGCCAGATCCCGCGGTCGGAGCAGGGCCCGGACGGTGGTGACGATCGGCCCGTTGGTTCCGCCAACGACGATCTTGTCGCCTTCCTCGATGGTCCCGTCGTAGAGAATCACGTCGAGGGTCGATCCGAACCCGCGTTCGTCCGTGACTTCGAGGACGGTTCCGGCGCCCGGCCCCTCGATGTTGACCTCCATCTCCTCGCTCATGTACCGCTGAGCCAGCCCCATGAGGACCGCGAGCAGGTCGGGGACGCCCTCGCCCGTCTCGGCGCTGACGGGGATCACCCCGACGTTTTTCTGGAAGTTCGACACTCGCCAGTAGAAGTCCGCGGAGAACCCGCCGTCCGAGAGGTCCCCGATAATCTCGTAGAGGTGCTCGTCGAGCGTCGATCGGACCCGATCGCTCTGGGACTCGTAGCTCCCACGGATTGGAGCGTCCGGGTTCGGGTTCCATCCCGGGATCGTATCCACCTTGTTCGCGGCCACGACGAAGGGCGTCTCCGTGTCCTGGAGGATCGAGATCGCCTCCTGTGTCTGTGGCTGGAAGCCGTCAGTGACGTCGACGACCAGGATCGCGATGTCGGCGAGCGCGCCGCCCCTGGCTCGAAGCGTGGAGAAGGCGTGGTGCCCCGGCGTGTCGATGAACAGGAGGCCGGGCAGGTCGAACTCGGTCGGATCGACGAGGTCCCCGGCGATCGAGGAGACGATCTCCAGGGGGACCGCCGTCGCCCCGATGTGCTGGGTAATCGCCCCCGATTCGCCCTCGATGACGGCCGAGCCCCGGATCTTGTCGAGGAGACTGGTTTTCCCGTGGTCGACGTGGCCCAGGACTGCCACGATCGGGGTGCGAAACGCCTCGGGTTGGGCTGGGTCGGAATCGGACATATGAACCTCCGTAGAATGCGTTACCTCCACGAACTCGCCCGCGGCAGTTAACCCCTTCGTGGCGGGGCCGAGCGGCACACATTTATGGTCGCGGGAGGAGACCAAATCGATATGGCCGACATGCTCGCCGAAACCCTCTCGGGGAAGGCAGTGATGGGGACCGACGGCACCGAACTTGGCGAACTGTACAACGTCACGATGGATCTGGAAACGGGGCGGCTGGAGAACCTGCTCGTCCAACCGTTAGAGGAGAGTACGGTCCAGATCGACTTTCCCCAGGGGGAGGACGGCCGCTACCAGATTCCGGTCTCTCGGGTCCAGGCGGTCAAAGATTACATCGTCATCAACCGCTAAATGTACGTTCTCGACGCGTCGGCGTTCATCGAAGAGTTCGAGACCGAGGAATCGGTCGCGACGATCCCGGCCGTTCGGGAGGAACTCGAAAACGGCGCCGGTTATCGATACGACGCGATGGAAGGGGCCGGGATGCACGTCCACCTCCCGGACGAGGACGTACTCGACCGGGTTCGCCGGGCCGCTGAATCGACCGGCGATCTGGAAGTCCTCTCGGAGACCGACCTGCGACTGTTAGCCGCGGCGTTCGAACTGGACGCTATTCTCGTGACCGACGATTACGCCATGCAGAACGTCGCCGACGCCCTGGAACTGGAGACGGAGGTCGTCGCTCAGGACGGCATCACCGAGCGGCGGGACTGGCACTTCCAGTGTCAGGGCTGTGGCCGGGAGTTCGAGGAACAGCAGGACCGCTGCCCGGTCTGCGGTGCCGACCTGGCGCGGAAAAACCCCAACTAGAGCATCCCGGACGTTATCGCGACGTACGCGAAGACGAACTGCACGGCGTTGTACGTGCCATGGACCACGGCTGGCACGACGACGTTGTCCGTCCGCTCGTAGACTACTCCCAGCACCAGCGAGATTCCGAACAACTGGACGAGCGTGGCGAAGATGGCCGGCGGCGGGCCCGTCGCGTAGGCTGGGAGGTGGATGGCCGCGAAGACGGCGGTCCCGACGACGACAGCCGACAGCCGCGAATACCCGTCGTACAGGTGCTTTTGGATGATATTCCGCGAGAGCAGTTCCTCGCCCGGTCCGATGACGAGAAAGGAAAGCGGCACGAACGCCAGGAGCAACATTGGGGCCTCCCGGGCCTGTTCGAGCAGGCCGTGCTCGGCCGAGGGAATCCCAAGCGCCTCAGTGAGCAGGCCGGACGCCCCTAACACGAGGAACATCGTAAGCGTCCCGCCGATTATGTACAGCCAGCCGCGGCGTGTCGGCATGGCGATGTCGAGGAATGTCCAGTCCCGATCGGTTCGCCACAGGTAGCCGACTGCGACGACCCCCAGCCCCACGGAGAAGGCGACGGTCCCGATGCCGTTGGCCGCGATGGCGCCCTCGGACGGGAAGGCGAAGTAACTCGCTATCGAGAAGAGAAAGCCGACGAACAGTCCAAAAAAGCCGATAAAGAAGGCTCCGAGGCCGTACTGGGCCCGTCGGAGGAACGCCTCACGGTCCTGGCCCAGGTAATCGGCCGTCGCGATGCCGACGCTGAGAATGCCAAAGACGAAGGCGAGTGGCGCACCCACCCCGAGCCCGGCCCCAGTCGTGGCACTCGGATGGATTGTCACCACGGCCGCCGACAGTGCCAATCCGCCTGCTCCGAACCCGGCGAGGAGGCTGTAGGCTCGATTGGTCGCCCCGTAGCGCCGGGCGGCGAAGCCCACCAACGCGATCAGCCCGAGGAGTGCACCAGGCAAGCTCTCAAAAGGCCCCACAGCGACGAGGTCACTCCAGCGGAGCAGCCCAGCAGCCAGCCCGAAGCCGGCTACGACAAACCCGATCGTCGGAACGAACCGCTCCTTCTCCTCACCGCTCATTTGTTTCCACCCGCCTTTTGTCACCGGAAACTACCAGGTCAGTCCCCTCGGAGAGGGAACGATTCCCGCTGAGCAGCTCCCGTGCCGTTTCTTTCCCCCATTCCACCGCTGGTTGTGAGAACGTGTCGACGTCGGCGAGTTCCCCGGCCATGACACAGGCAGCTTCCATCGTGTAGAGCAGTTCTCCGATCCCGGTCTCGTCAAGAGCCTCTATCTCTAGCCGAATCGTCGGCACCCCGGCTTTGACCAGGCTGGCTTCGGTCGCTTCGAACTCCGCGGCCATCAGCTCCCGCAAGTCGCCCTCCCCGAGATAGGAGAGCGAGTCGTGTTCAGTCTCCGGAATCGGGACCGACGGGCGGTCCCGCGGGCGCACGAGCGTGACGACTTTGTCTTTCGGTCCGGCCCGATAGAGCTGGAGCTGAGAGTGCTGATCGGTCACGCCGAGGGCTCTGGCTGGGGTTTGGCCCCGTCCGTCCTTCCCGAGACTCTCGGCCCAGAGCTGGGCGAACCATTCGGCAAACGGCTCTAAGCCCTCCGCGTAGGGCATTATCGCGGCGACGTCTGCACCCTGCTCTTCCAGGGCGTACATCGTCGCTCCGTAAGCGTAGGCTGGGGAGTCGAAAAGCGAATCAGAAAGGTTCGACGCGGCCCTTCGCCCGCCTTCGAGGATGGCCTCGATGTCCAATCCGTCGAAGGCGGCTGCAGCGAGACCGACAGCCGAGAGCGCGGAAAAGCGGCCGGGGACCCCGTCAGGAACGTCGAGGACGGGGAGGTCGTGCCGATTCGCCAGTTCGCGAAGTGGGCCCGATTCCCCGGTCGTCACGAGCGTCCGCTCCGTCCAGTCCACGCCCGCCTGCTCGAAGGCCGCTCGCAAAACGAGAAAATTCGCGAGGGTTTCGGCCGTCTTCCCCGAGCGGGAGACCACGTTCAGCGCCGTCGAAGCCAGGTCGAGTTCGTCGAGCAAGGAGGCGGTCTGGGCCGGATCGACGTTGTCCAGCACGCGGGTGTTACCGTCGCCGTCGAGGGCGGCGGTGATCGTCCCAGCACCCAGGGCGCTACCGCCGATCCCGATACTTAGAAAGGTCTCGGCCGGGCGGATCTCCGCCACGGCGGCTTCGATTGCCGACGGATCGGTCCGTTCCGGGAGGTTCAGGGCGGCGTAGCCGTGCTCCTCCCGCTTCCGGCCGGCCTCGATCCGGTCGGCAGCGGCTGCAACGCGCTCGTCGAGCGTGCCAAGCTCCGAACGGGGAACCCCGATCGGACTGTGTTCGGCGAGCGCGTTCCCGATGTGTACCTGCATACCCACCACGATGGGCGAGAGCCTAAGAGTATTTCCGGTTCGCGGTGTCCTCACCGTCCTCGCCCCAGGAGCGGACGACCCAGGACCGGCCGAGCCACCGCCGATCCAGAAGGCCCACGATGACGGCCCCGGCCCCGTCGAAGAGAAGATCCAGAACGGTGTCCTGGAGCCCGTACTGCACGAGAACTGGCTGGTGTCCCAGCCATCGAGCCCCCTCACGGCCGAGGAACTCGAGGACTTCCCAGAGGACGCCGGCGGCGAGAGCGAAGATCACGACGAATAAGAATCGGAAATCCGCCGGGAGCGAGATGACGGTCGAGTGCTCCTCGAGGGTCCTGGTGAGGGCATACGCCACACTCGCAAGCAGCGCCGCCGAGAGGGTGTGCGTGAGATGGTCCCACCACCAGATGGTCTCGTACGGTCCAGCCATCCCGAGGGTGTGCAACAGCACTGCGACCGCGATCCAGAAGACGAACGGCGGGCTGATGGTCACGTCCCCGTACCGTTGGATGGCCCAGGGGAGGCCGGTCGTCCCGAGGCCGATGAGGCCGTTGACGACCAGCACGAATTCCCCGCTGGCCATTCCAGCGACTACGAGCGCCAGGATGAGCACCTGCGAGAGGCGGAAACCGGCCCGCGGGAGTGTGACCACGTGCCCACATCGTAGGGAAACGTGTTAATCTCCATTTCTGACCTTTCAACTGCGACAGTTATTTGTCCGTTCCCGGCCTACGAGGAACAAGCATGATGGCCACGACCCACGCTCTCGTGGGGATAGCGATCGCAACCGGTCTCGGAGCGGTGTTTCCGTCAGTGACCGTCATGGGCGTGATCGCTGCCGCCGCAGGCGGGCTCTTTCCGGATCTCGACTTGTATGCGGGCCATCGGCGGACGCTGCATTATCCAGTGTACTTCTCCATACTGGGGGTCGTGGCCGTCGTCGTGGCAGCCCTGGTTGGCTCCCCGCTTTTGTGGGCGCTTTCCCTCTTCGTGATCGCCGCGGCGGCCCACTCCGTCATGGACGCTGCTGGAGGCGGCCTGGAGCTCAGACCCTGGCGTGGGAACTCCGATCGAGCGGTCTACAGCCACTATCACCGCAAGTGGATCCGTCCGCGACGATGGATTCGATACGACGGCGCGCCCGAAGACCTGGCGCTTGGGGGATTGGCTGCCATCCCAGGTCTCATGGCCTTCGACGGCCGGGTCGCGCTCGGACTGTATGGCCTCCTGGCGCTCTCGGTCGGTTACGTTCTCGTCCGAAAACCGATGGTCGCGGTCGCGGAGTGGCTCTTCGAGCGGGCCCCGCGGCAGATCACCGACTTACTTCCCGAGCGGTTCCTCGAGGACTCGGCCTAAACGGATATACGAAGCCTTAACCCCGGCCCCGCCTCACACGCCGATATGCCGCAGTTCGAGGTCCCGGAGGTCGATTACAGCCAGTACTCGAACCGTCAACTCGTGGCGGTTCCGCTGGCGATTCTCCTCGTCGCGCTGTTGATTATCGGGGGGATGTGGGTCCTGACCGGCTCGCCGGCCAATCTGGGCGTTGATTTCTCGGGCGGATCGGAACTGACCGTCGAAACGAGTCTCTCCCAGGCCGACCTCGCTTCCGAATTCGACGAACCCGTGGTCTCCGTGCAGGGGATCGAGGGGCGGAACAACTACGTGGTGACCTTTGAAACCGCGAACGTCGACGCGGTTCGGGCCACCGCGGAAACCCACGAATCGATATCGGTCCTGGGAAGTGGGGAAACATCGGCCATCTTCGGGGACGAAAACAAGAAGTGGGCGATCATCGGCCTGGCGATTGCCTTCCTCGGGATGAGTATACTCGCCTTCGCGCTGTTCCGCACGTTCATCCCGAGCCTGGCCATCGTCGTCTCCGCGTTTTCGGACATGATCGTCCCGATCGCCGTGTTCAACCTGCTCGGGCTGAAGCTCTCGCTCGGGACCGTGGCCGCGCTGTTGATGCTTATCGGGTATTCCGTGGACTCCGATATCCTTCTGACCAACCACGTGCTTCGCCGGTCCGGCGGGTTCTACGAGTCTACCTATCGAGCGATGCAAACCGGTGTGACGATGACCGTCACCTCGATCGCAGCGATGGCCGTCATGGGGATCTCCGCGTCCTTTTTCGGGATCGACCTCATGGCCTCGATCGGTCTGATCCTTGTTATTGGGCTGACGACTGACCTGATCAATACCTACATGTTCAACGTCTCCCTGCTTCGCTGGTACAAGTACGAGGGGGTGGCACGATGATCGACGTCCGGGACAACTGGCGGTTGGTCCTGCTGGCGATCCTGATCGTGCTGGCCTCGGTCGCGCTGTTCGTTCCGGGCGCCCCGGCCGGCAGCGCCGACGACAACGAAGTGAGCCAGGCGGACAGTTCGACGAACCTTCAGTACGGGATTCAGCTGAGCGGCGGGACACGCGTTCGGGCCCCGCCAGTGGGAATCACCGCCGAGGAGGTGTCGGTGCCAATAGAGGCCGAAACTGAACTCGCACAGTCCCTGGCCAATCGCCTCGACGTGGACGGGATCGACATCCGTGTCGCCAACGAGTCAAACACCGTCGAGGTGTTCACGAAAGACGTCTCACAGGACGAACTCCGCAGTGCCCTGGAAGCCGAGGGCTACGATCCGGGCGAGGTCAGGGCCGGCGTCACGACCCAGACGATGGACGAGATGGTCGAACGGGTCGAGGAGAAGCTCACCGAATCCGCCCTCAGCGGTGGGTCAGTGCAGAAGATCACGCTGGGCGGTCGCCAGGTAATCAGCATCACGGCCCCCGACCGAGACCGCAGCGAACTCGTCGACATCCTCGAGGAACGGGGCGTCGTCCGCATTTACGGGGTTACACAGGCCGATAACGGCACCTATCAGCGGGTCCAGGTCCTCAACCAGGACGAGTTCTCCCGCATCGGTTCCGCGACGACGAACCAGGACGGCGAGCCAGGCGTCCAGGTCACCATCGACGAGCAAAGCGCCGAGGACTTCCAGCAGGAGATGGTCGATTTGGGCTTTGGTGACGGTTCGACTTGTTCCGTCGCGGCTGCCAATCACGACTCGATCGACACGATCGAAGGCCAGTGTATGGTGACGACGCTGAACGGGAACCCGGTCTTCGTCGGCGGGGTCGAAGAGGACCTCGGCGAGGACTTCCGGAGCGGTGACTTCGCGAAGAGCCCGACGTTCACGATGACGACGACCTCGATGGAGGAAGCCCGCAACCTCGAACTGAGCCTGAAGGCCGGTCGCCTGCCGGCGCCGCTTGACTTCGAGAACGCCGACAGCCTTTCGCTGTCGCCCGCGCTGGCCGATCGGTTCAAGACCAACTCGCTGATCGTCGGGATCCTCGCGGTGATCGCCGTGAGCCTCGTGGTCTACTGGCGGTACCGCCGCCCGGAGGTCGCCGCCCCGATGGTGGTCACCGCGATGTCCGAGGTGTACCTCCTGTTGGGCTTCGTCGCCTTCGTGCAGTATCCGTTGAACCTCTCACACATCGCCGGGTTCATCGCGGTCATTGGCACGGGGGTGGACGACCTGGTGATCATCGCCGACGAAATCCTTCAACAGGGTGACGTGGCGACCGGCCGGGTCTTCGAGAGCCGCTTCCGCAAAGCCTTCTGGGTGATCGGGGCGGCCGCGGCGACGACGATCGTCGCGATGAGCCCGCTGACGGTCCTCTCGCTTGGTGACCTCTCCGGCTTCGCGATCATCACGATCGTCGGAGTCCTGATCGGGGTCTTCATTACCCGGCCCGCGTACGGGGACATCCTGCGAAACCTCGTGCTGGCCCGCGGCGGGGACTAAAACTCTCCCAACTTTTTCTGGGAAGCCGCTTCGAGCACGTCCGTACACGTTTGCCAGGAGCGGCGCGCACAGGCCGGTAAGTCGCCCGTCTCGGCCACGTAGGATTCGAGAAAGCTTCTGGTTCGGTCGTCGCCCGGATAGCCGCTGCCGATCGGCCGGTCGTAGTTCTCTCCGAGGTCCGCCACGTGGGCGTCGCGGGCGACTTTGGCCACGACGCTCGCTGCACCCACGAGGGGATACTCCTCGTCGGCGCCGTGTTCGGCCCGGATCGTGAGGTCGCCAGCGGCCTCGCGCTCGACCCGCCGGCCGAATCGTTTGGCGTCCACATCCCCAGCGTCCACGTACCCGGTTGCGTCGGTGATTCCGGCGTCATCGAGGGCTCTGGCCTGGGCAGTGACGGTGAGCTCGTTCATGTCCGTTTCGGGGTCGTCGATCTCCGCGACCCGGACCTCCCCGAGTCCGATCGACACGTTTGGATCGGCTTTCAGTTCGCCCGCGAGAGTTTCCCGCGTCTCAGGGGTGAGGGTTTTCGAATCGGCGATCCCGCTTGGAAGTTGCTCGGGATCGGCAACGACGGCGGCCGCAAACATCGATCCGAGAACCGGTCCTTTGCCGGCTTCGTCGACCCCGAACGGCATGGTTCCTGCCAGGGCAAGCGCCGGGTTAGTCGTTTCGCCCGTCGGCCGGCGGCTCCCTGAAGAAAGTCTCGTCCGCGAAGGGCTCTTCCTCGCCTTCGACTCGCAGCACGTCAAGTGCTGACACGTGACAGTCGACCTCGAGCTGGCCCGCCAAGCTGGGGGTGGTTCGTCCTCCGTCGGAACTCACGAGTTCCTTGACGTAGAGCCCGCCTTCGCCGTGGATTTCGACGGTCGCTTCGGTCGGGGATTCCAACTCGCCGTTGATGTCGTAGACGTCGCGGGTGCGGACTTTCGAGGCTCGACGGTGGTCGACTCGCGTCGGCGTTTCCTGTTCGATCGTTACCCCGTTCAGCGCCTCCAGGGCGTCCTGAAGAGCGTCCGATTCGATCGGCTCGTCAAAGCTCACCGTCGCTCGGTAGGTCTTCGAAGCGGCCAATTCCTTGACCCGCTCGACCATCTCGTAGGTCGCCAGCCGCAAACCTTCCACTTCCACTTTTCCGTCGGCGAACTCGTTGACGGCTGCTTCCAGGTCGGAGACGTCTGGGAACCGATTGCGTGGAGCTTCGACTTCGACGACGAAGGGGCGACCGGTGCCAAGCATTTTGGCGTCGATGTCCTCGCGCCCCGCACCGTGGAACGTGGCCGAATCGCCCTCCATGGCCTCCTCGATGGGCGGTGCTGTCAGCTGCTCTACTGATTCGGGGTACTGGTAGCCGGTCCCCTCACAGTACACACAGGGTTCCCCGGCCCGAGTGCCGGAGCCGCCACACTCCCGGCAGGGCCACTCGGTCTGGGGAATCCCTCGCGTGAGCTTCCGATACCGACCGTAGACGAACGCGGAGTTGACCGTCGCCTCGACGGTGTCCTCCGCGACGTCGATCAGCAGTTGGACGTCCGGGCGCTCGAAGTCGACGGTAGCGCCGGTTTTCCGGCCGATTCGTTTACCGACTTCGCGGTTCATCTCGGAGTTGAACTGCTCGCCGGCGTCCTCGGGGAGGCCAGCCATCTCCCGGAGCAAGGACTCGTTTTCCTCGATCAGCGGCGAGGCTCTGGTGCCCACCTGATAGGTCTCGAAGGTCAGATCCCCGATGGCCGTGACGGCCCGCTCGGCCCACTCGTCGAAGGCCCCAGTTTCGCCGTTACAGACCCAACACTCCTCGGGTTCCTCGAAGGGTTCGTTGCCTTCGAGGGCGGTCACGACGCGGAGCCCCCGTCCACGTTCCTCGTTTGTCAGTCCGTGGCTAAGGTCTGCAAACGGCCGACCAAGGCAGGCCTCACAGACCGGGCCGGTTTCGAGGACCGCGGCGGCGTCCTGGAGTACGCTCATGGAATTGCTAACGCGGGGGAGCGGTTCGTATGCTTCGGTCCGACGGTCGGGAGAGGCGCCGAATGTCAAAACGAATAGCTCTTTGTATCGGCCGGTTGATTTATCAGGTATGGCCCTCCACGCAGTCGACGACCTCTCGGACGCGTATCGAGCGACGAAATCGTTTTTGCTCCCCGTGGAGTGGGGCCGGTGGCTCCGGCTCGCGCTCCTCTCGCTTTTCGTGGCCGGTTCCAGCGGCGGTGGCACACCGACGAGCAACTTTCAGGCCCCGTTCGGGACTGGCACCGACCCCAGCCCGGGCACCGGACCCGGAATGGACCAGTTCGGTGAATTCGTCGGACAGGAACTGTTCCTGATCGTGGGCATCGCCGCCGTCTTGTTCGTCATTGCCCTGGTCCTCCAGTGGTTCGCGGCGGTCTTCGAGTTCAGCTTCCTCGAAGCGCTGCGAACCGACGAGGTACACGTTCGCCGGTACACGAGCCAGTTCTCAGGGCTCGGCACGCGGCTCTTCGCGTTCCGGCTCGTTTTCGGACTGCTGACGCTTTTGGCCGTTGGCGGCCTCGCGCTGCTCATCGTCGGACCGATGTTGCTGGGCGTGGGCGTAGCGGCACCGCTCCTTCTGGGAGTTCTCTTGGTCCCGATCTTCATCGTCCTGGGAATCGTCGCTGGGGTCGTCTACGTCTTCACGACGGCCTTCGTGGCCCCGATCATGCTCATGGAGGACCGCGGTGTCCTCTCCGGCTGGAAGCGCTTCTGGGGTGTCTTCAAGAGCGCCTGGCAGGACTTTCTCGTGTACGTCCTCGTCGGCCTGTTCCTCATGATCGCGATCGGCATCATCGTGGGCATCGTGATGGCTATCATTGGCGTCGCGATCGCACTCCCGGTGGTCGTTGCGTTCCTCGTCGGTGGCCCGCTGCTGGGTGGGTTGCTGGCCATTCCGGCCGTGATCGTCGCGGTCGTGGTCTATGGAATCGTCCAGGTACCGGTCCAGACCTACCTCCGACACTGGAGTCTGCTGGTGCTCGGTGACGTCGAACCGGACCTCGATCTCATCCCCGACCGCCGCGAGTCGGTTCGAGGGGAAACGACTTCCTAAGTGGGCGCCGTCGTTCCAGTATGCGTCGTTTCATCGTCCTCGGCCACACCGCCCCCACGACCCCGGATTTCAGCCTCGACGACCTGGCCGGTGGCGCGGGCCGCCTGGACGTCCTCACCCGATGTGTCAACTCCGCGTTTTTCCTCTCGCATGGGCTTCGCGAACCGGTTCGGGTCTACCTGGTCCTCTCGGATACGGTGACGATCCGGCTGGAGGGCGTCGAACTTCGCTACATGAATCCCGACGAGCGGAACATCGCGGGGCTGTTGAAGCAGGCCCTGGAGTCCCGATCGGAGGCGATCGGCCACAGCGAGGTCGAGTCGACCCCAGGGATCTACGTCTCCAATCGGGGCTTCGAGGACGTGCTCAAGGCTGCGGCCCGCGAGGGCGCGGTGATCCAGCTCCACGAGGACGGCGAGCCCCTCGCCGCGGTCGACCCGCCGGAGAACCCCGCCTTCGTGCTTTCGGACCACCTGGACTTCACCGAAGCGGAGCAGGCGCTTCTCGAGGAGTACGCCTCCAAGCGGCTCCGTGTCGGCCCAAAGGCGCTTCACGCGGATCACGTGATCTCGGTCGTCCACAACTATCTGGACACGGACGGTTACTCGAAGTAGTGCCGCGTTTCGAAACGTTAAACCCGCGCCATCACTTTCCTCAGGTTGCGGGCCGGTGGGGTAGCTTGGTATCCTTCGGCCTTCGGGTGGCCGTAACCGCGATTCAAATTCGCGCCGGCCCATACTACCCACCTTTTGCTGCACTCGGTCGCACAGCGACCTCGTTAGCAAAAGCTGTCTCGCAGGAGCGAAGCTCCTGCTGGATGCCACGAAGCTTCGCTTCGTGAGCAGACCAAAAGCCGTCGTCACCCCCTGCGGGGGTTCCTCGGCCCGAGCGCTCCGCGCTCGGTGAGTGAGATTGAGGGGGG
>Ga0207714_1001930_pt1 | contig 12980 bp, 13 predicted proteins | sample PonA232FremontCA_2_FD_187270 | JGI IMG/M metagenome (GOLD analysis project Ga0207714, IMG submission 187270) | Marine sediment microbial community from Fremont, CA, USA - Pond A23 Sediment 2 (SPAdes) | ecosystem: Environmental > Aquatic > Marine > Unclassified | place: USA: Fremont, California... | reverse complement strand
GGATGAATCGGATAGATCACGTCGACGCCGTGTTTGTCTGCCGCTCGACTGGCGCCGAAAAGCAGTGCCTCGAACAGCTCCGGATCGTCGACGTTCTCCTGGCGGTGGAGTGTCATCAGGAAAAACTCCCGGTCGTCGAGCCCCAGTTCGTCGAGAACGGTGCTGGTCTCGGCCGCGAGTTCCCGGTTCCGGTAGAGGGCGTCGACGACGGTGTTTCCGGTGACTTCGATCCGGGCCTCGGGGATTCCTTCCGCGAGGAGGTTCTCCTTGCTCTGCTGGGTCGGTGCGAACAGCGTGTCCGCGGCGTGGTCGGCGAGGACCCTGTTTATCTCTTCGGGCATCTCGCGGTCGTTACTCCGGAGCCCCGCCTCGACGTGACCGAGTTCGACGTCGAGTTTGCTGGCGGCGATCGCGCCGGCGAGGACGGTGTTCGTATCGCCCTGGACGAGCACCGTCTCCGGGGACTCTTCTTCTAACACTGTCTCGATACCGATCAGCATCTCGCCCGTTTGCTCGCCGTGGGAGGCTGAACCGATTTCGAGGTTGTAGTCCGGATCCGGCAGTCCCAGCTGATCGAAAAAGACCGAATCCAGCGAGTCCGAGTAGTGTTGGCCTGTGTGGATCAGCGTGTACGGAACATCGTTCTCTTCGCACGCACGCAAGACCGGGGCGAGTTTGATTATCTCGGGGCGGGTCCCGAGGATGACGGCGATTCCGTCGCTCATTGGGGGGTACCTCGCTGTCTATCCGGCCGGCAGCAACACGGAACCGGCGAGATAATAGTACTGTCACAGCCTGATCGGGGACGAATTACTCCATTCATAGTTGGTTGTTCCTGCGACTGGACCGCTTTCCAGCCACAGTCCGGGGTTCTGCTCCCTACTAGCCGGAAAATAGGCATTGTTATTCGGAGCTTGACCATCCCGGACCCGACTGGCTCACCCGGTAGACAGTGACTGACTGGAGCTCCCGAATCGAACCCCTCGGACTGCCAGCTGGACACACTGACAGCTACCCGCCCCCTGTGGCGTCGATCTGTCCGGATTTGCGGCCGGTCGTCTCACTCGAAATCGACGTATCTGTTCTCCCAGCGGCGACGCTCTCGAACCGCCCTGTCCCCTTTCTCGGAGATGCTGTAGAAGTTCGTCCGTCTGTCGAGCATCCCCTTCTCGAGATACTCCTTCTCGACGAGTGTATCCAGGTTTGGATACAGTCGACCGTGGGTTATCTCCTCCAGATCTCCCTCGAGTTCGTCTTTGATCTCCTGACCCGATGGCCGGTCGCTCCCCATCGCCACGTAAAGAATATCGCGCTGGAAACTCGTCAGATCGAACAGTGGTACACTCATCACCTAGTCGCTGCGTCCGAAGGAACTTTGTTAATTTTTCCTGAATCTCATAAACTCCTACCTATTTTCGTCGCTGCATCGGCGAACGAAGTGTTATTGTCATCGAGTCTAACAGTACAGTTGATGACTACAGCTCCCGATCCATCGAGAGGCGACGAGTACCACCACCCCGACGGCACTGTCGAGATCCTGTTTGCAATCGAGGGCGACCAGTTTCTCACAGTCCGAGAATACTCCAGGTCGAGTTTCCGCGAGGCGGTCCAGGAAGCGAGCTATCAGGGGATCAACGAGGCGGTCGCCGGGCTGCCGCCCGCGGAGATCTACCGCAGCCAGGGCTCACCCGGACCGCTCTCGACGGAGCAGAACGATCAATCCGAGTAACGGACGCCAGACGGGACAGTTTCGGGCGTCTGCGGTCGATTCTCACCCCTACGACAGTTTTATATTATATGCGAAGTAACATATTACTGGACCTGGGTCGCCGGTGATCCAGCTTGTGTGCCAGCAACTGCGTGCCGTGCGTCCTGGGTGCCACTTTTTCAGCCAGCGTCTCGACCGATAGTTACCGCTCCGGTTGCGCTTCTATCCCACTCGACCCGGTCTCGATGTTCGACAGTCGATCGTCGAACAGTCCGACGGTTCGTCCCCCTGCCTTGGCGATGTTCCGGCCGGTGCGAGCCAGTGTCAGCGCGATCGATCGACCCAGGTATTTCCGTGGCGAGAGCAGATCGGACAGCGTCTTCACCGAGATTTCCCCCCGTGTGAACCCCTGTTTCCGCAGGAGATAGGGCGTTTCCTTTTCGAGTTTGTAGTGTTTGCGCCAGTAATCGAACAGCGATTCGGCGTAGACGTGATCGACGATCATCTCGGGATTGTAGTAGATCTTGTACTCCTGGCAAACGCGTCTCGCGAGATCTTTTTCTTCGTGGCCCCACCCCATGTTCTCGTCCCAACCGCCTACCGCGTCGAGAACCTCCCGTCGGAGCCCCATGTTGTTACCCCAGAACCGGTCGACGTACCGTGGTTCGTCGCCGAAACTGTAGTGGGACGTGAGCTGTCCGGCAAACAGATCGTCCCGTGGATGGACTGTCTTGCCGGCGACGGCGTCCTCGGTTTCGAGTGTTTCCGACGCTGCCCGGAGGTAGCCGTCTCTGGGCATCGAATCGTCGTCGAGAAACAGTATCTTATCTGTGTTAGCCTGTTTATATCCTTCGTTTCTTGCCTTCGTTACTGGATAGTCTTCGCGGATAATCAGTTCATACGCGTCGTACGAGCACCGGTCGAGGTACTCGATGACTTCGATTTCGGACCGTGGTCGGATGGTCGGAACGACGATACTGAGATCCATCTGCTTCCTGCTGTGTGACTTCGGCCGGTGCCGGTATTATTATGCTGTTCATTCTTCCCTTTTTCAGCGATCTAGCTCGAGGTATGAACGCTCCTGGGGCCGGCGTAGCGAGCGAACGGTCGGCTGTCGGAGACAGTCCCACCGGTAGTAACTAACTAATTTAGTGGTAGTACCGAGTCCCCCCCTGCATGGACAGTCATTCAGGGAACTCACCGTCACTGGTCCCCATCGATCTCGTCTTCGTCGGCTTACTCGGGGTGTTCACGGTCGCTATCGGCACCGGTCTGCTGGAGTCGCTTCCGGGGCAGTCGATTCTCGGCCTGTTCGCGGTGCTGTTCGCACCGGGCTACGCGTTCGTCGCTGCACTGTTTCCGAAAAAGAACTCGGACAGTACACTGTTCGAGGATATTCGGCCCGGGACGTCAGCGGAAGGTGCGACGGTAACTGCTGTCGAGCGGCTCTTGCTCGCTATCGGGTTGAGTGTCTGTGTGGTTCCACTGCTCGGTCTCGGATTGACGTACCGGACACAGGGGTTCGACAGTCCGACGCTGCTCGTCGTCACCGGTGTTCTGACGCTCGTCTTGACTGGTATCGGGGCTGTTCGCCGCCACCAGACGCTGCCCTGGGAACGGTTCGACCCGAACGCTCGGCGGTTCGTCGACAACTCCCTGCGGGCGTTCGACACTGCCCGGGAGCGCTCGCCGATCACGATTTTTCTCGTGATCGGTCTCGTCGTCGCAGCCGGCGGCATCGGTCTTGCAGTTCTCGATGCGGAACAGGGTGAGCAGTTCACGTCGCTGTATCTCCTCTCGGAGGACCCCGAGACTGGCGAGGCAGTCGCCGACAACTATCCGGACGAGATCGCTGTCGGTGAGAGCGAGAGTCTCACGGTCGGGATCACGAACAACGAGGGTGAGCGTGTCCAGTACAACGTCGTCGTCCAGTTGCAGTCGCTGGGCCCCGATGGAAATATACAGGAGGTACAGACACTCGACACCTTCCGCCGGACTGTTGCCCCCGGCGAGACGTGGGAACAACCCCACGAGATCAGCCCGTCACTCACCGGGGAGGATCTTCGCGTGACATACCTCGTGACGATCGACGGGACACTCCAGACCACGCTCTACCGCCCTGCTGATGCCCACCGGAGTGTGCATTTCTGGATCGACGTCCCCGGCAGCACTGCCGGTGACCAGCCTGCCGGCCAGTTCGACGAGCCAGCCATCGGGAATCAAACCGACGATCAGCCGACCACGAACCAGTCCGTCGATCAGCCGACGACGGACGATCCCCTCGAAATCGAGAATCAGACTGGGTCAGACAATCAGTCCGCGTTAGACGACCAGTCCATCGTAACCAATCAGTCAGCGACGGCCAACCAGTCCAGCAGCCAACTGCCGGAGTGACAGTTTTACTCGGCCCCCCTAGGCGACCGCAGTAATGCGTTCGAAGAAGATATACGCGAGGACGATCACGCCAGCCAGCTTCACCCACTGGAGTCGATTCCACCACTGAATATCTGGACTCTCGGGCGCGAACACCTCGCTGCTAACGAGAAGCCAGAGCAGGACGACAACACTGTACGTGCGAATACTGAGCTGTCCGATCGACCACAGAATCACTGGTAGACTGGTCGTTACGACTCCGAAGACGAACGTGAAAAGCTGCAACCGTCGCCTGTCCGTTTCGAACGCTGACGCCGCCGGAACCCGATCTTTGATTGCGATAGTTGGTCACCCATCTCTTCGATTTCTGAGGTACCTGTTTAGTAATATAGTCTTATAAATCTCTAAGCTGGTAGTAGAAATATTATACCGGCAAACAAAATTTACCGTCTCGCAGCAACTGTGTCGGACGATCTACTCGACCGTGACGCTCTTTGCGAGGTTCCGTGGCTTGTCGATCTCCCGGCCGAGTTCCTTCGCCGCGTGGTAGGCCACCAGCTGGAGCTGGACGTTTCCGAGCACGCCGCTCATTTTGGGGTGGGTCCTCGGAATCGACAACACGTCGTCAGCCTGGGCGATCGCCTCACTCGACGTGTCGCTCGCGACCGCGATTACGGGCGCGCCCCGGGCCTGGACCTCCTTCGCGTTGCTTATTATTTTGTGGTCGTCCTCGCCAGTGAACAGCACGAACACTGGTGTGTTCTCGGTGACGAGCGCGAGCGGACCGTGTTTCAGTTCGGATGCGGCGAAACCCTCTGCGTGTTCGTAGGTAATCTCCTTGAACTTCAGCGCTCCTTCGAGTGCAACCGCATAGCAGGTGTTGCGCCCGAGGAAGAAAAACGCGTCACTGTCGAGGTACTTCTCGGCGATCGCCGCGGCGGTCGAGTTGTCGAGTATCTGCTGGACGTCGCCCGGGATCTGTGAGACCGCTTCGAGGAGGCTGCCGGCGTTCTCGACCGATGTTCCCGTGATATCTTTCACGAGCCGCTGGGTGAGCATCGCGAGGGTGACGACCTGCGAGGAGAACGATTTCGTCGCCGCCACACCGATCTCTGGACCGGCACGGATGTACAGCGAATCGTCACACTCGCGCGTGATCGAGGAGCCGACGACGTTCGTCAGTGCGAGTGTCCGGACGTTGGTGCCCTGGATGCCCCGGATCGCGCCCAGCGTATCGGCCGTCTCGCCGCTCTGGGTGACCGCGATCACGAGCGTGTTCGAGTCCGCTGGCGGCGGCGACACCGCGTACTCGCCGGAGAGATACGCCTCGGCATCGACGCCGTTCTCGGTCAGCAGGGCCGCCGCGTACATCGCCGCGTGCATCGAGGTCCCCATCGCGACCAGATGCACCCGGTCGATCCCGGTGAAGGTTCCCGGCGGGAACCCTTCGAGGTCGACATCACCGCCGAAGGAGTCGATCCGACCCCGGATCGTCTGTCGCAACGCGGTGGGTTGCTCGTGGATCTCCTTGCGCATGAAGTGCTCGTAGCCGGCCTTGCCGACATCCTCTGCGTTCCAGTCGACCGTCTCGACCTCGCGGTCGACCACGGTGCCCGCGGTGTCGGTCACCCGGTAGCCGGTCTCCGTCACGCGGACGACGTCCCCGTCCTGCAGGTAGACGACCTCGTCGGTCTGCTCGAGGAAGGCGGGCACGTCGCTGGCGAGGAAGTACCGGTCGGTGTCCTGTCCCAGCACGAGCGGTGAGCCGTTTCGAGTCGCGTAGACGGCGTCCGTTCCCGCAGCGATAGCTGCGACCGCGTAACTCCCCTCCAGTCGGTCGACTGCCTCGCGAAAGGCCGAGCCGAAATCAGCACCTGTCGCGAGATGGGACTCGATGAGATGCGGGATCACTTCGGTATCCGTCTCGCTCGTAAAGACGTGCCCGTCGGCTGCGAGTTCCTCGCGAAGTTTACGGTAGTTCTCGATGATCCCGTTGTGGACCACAGCGACCTTCCCGGTGCAGTCGGTGTGGGGGTGTGCGTTCTCGTCGGTCGGCGGCCCGTGCGTGCTCCATCTCGTGTGACCGATGCCGACGGCCCCGTGAAGCTCTTTTCCGTCGAGTGCCTCGTGGAGCCTGTCGATTTTGCCCTCACTCTTGACGACGTCGATGCCGGTGCCGTTCTGCAGCGCGATGCCGGCCGAGTCGTAGCCACGATACTCCAGGTTTTCGAGTCCGGAAAGCAGGTCTGGGACCGCGCTCCCGTCACCGACCCGGACAGTAATTCCACACATTATCTGATCACTCCGTCTTCGAGAAGGCTGCCGGAGACGGTGCTGCCCGGCCTGACCGTCACGTCCGGCCCGACACGCGTCCCCGGCGTCAGCGTGACGTTCGCACCGATCGTCGCCCGATCGGAGACGACACTGCCGAGCTGTTTGTTCCGGTAGATCTGTTCGTTGACCGCGAAATCCGCAGGGCCGCCCGGCGCGGCCGCTGCCTCACCGAGCGATACCTCCGCGCCGACGACCGTATCTCGGACCACCGCGTTGGCCCCGATCCGACTGTCCGCACCGATCTGTGACCGATTTATCACCGTGTTGGCGCCGACTCTGACACCCGACTGGAGACAGGCGCCGTTTCGGAGGACGGCACCGGCCGCGATCTCACAGCCCGGACCGATCATCGTGTCGTCGCCGATCACCGCCGTCTCGTGGATTCGAGCGGTTTCGTCGACCAGCGGTGCCCCCTCGGAGCCGGCGACCAGTTCGGGGTGTGCCGACTGGAGGCGCTCACAGATCGCGAGTAGATCCCAGGGATAGGCGGGATCGAACCAGACGCCGTCGGGTACTGCCGGCGCAACCGTCCCCGACAGGTGCGCGATTGCGTCCGTCAGCGAGAGTTCGCCGTCTTTCATCGACGTTCGCTCCAGCGCATCGAAAATCTCCTCGTCGAAGACGTAGACGCCGACGTTGATCCGGGCCTGTTCGTCCTCACTCCGGTGTTCGAGGATCGTCGTCACCCGATCGTTTTCCAGACAGACGGTGCCGTAGTCACTCGATCTGTCCGACTGCCCGACCGCGACGGCGGCCGCGACGTCCGCACGCTGGTATCGCTCTATCGTTCCAGTCACCATCTCCGCGTCGATGATATTGTCGCCGTTGACGACGACAAATTCGCCGGAGACCTCCCCGGCAGCCTGTTTGAGCGCGTCGCCGCTGCCGAGCTGGTGGTGCTGGTGGATGTAGGTCAGCTCTAGCTCCGGATACTGTCTGTTGAGGTGGTCCTGCAGCCGTCTGCGCTGGTGGCCCACCACGACGACGATGTTCGTGATGTCGACGTTCTGGAGGGCATCGACGACGTACTCGATAATCGGCCGGTTCGCAACGGGTAACATCGGTTTCGGCTGGTACTCCGTCAGCGGCCGCAACCGACTCCCCTCGCCCGCCGCGAGCACGACCGCACTCGTCGGTGCCGTCATGTGTGGCTCGTGGGGATACCCGCACGCTGCTGGTCGCCGGACGTATTCTTCACCGCTACACGCCACAGACCAACGCTCATCTCTTTGTGTTCTGTTCTCGTCTCTCTCATACACCGGTCATTCCTGTCCGTAACTATTGTTATAATCCTCTTATCCCTGGACAAAATGAAGTGAAATAACTAAAAACAATACAATCACTGTGGTATAACTCTAAAACGTACTGGAAAATTGTATGAAACTCTGGAAAAGTAAAAATAAAGCATTCTTTGTGCTGCAAAAATCAGATTTCTTTTCCGGAGATGTCGCGGAAACCGGCGGGTAGCCGCCCTCGCTGTTGGGACTGTTTATATATCCCTCCGTTCGAGGGTCAGAGTCGGCCCCGTTTTTCGGAGGGGTATACAGTATTTACTAATGTTACAGGACCTGGAATAGTAGGTTCATGTCGAGCCAGATCGCCGTCCCGACGCAGACCCCGGTGCCCTTCAGACGCGGTGCGAAGGCGTTGATCACGGCGGGGCGTCGGGTTCTACTCATCAAGGAACGCCACTCGGATGGCTCTCCGTTCTGGACGCTGCCGGGTGGTGGCGTCGAACGGGCCGAATCGAAGGTGACCGCACTCCGTCGGGAGCTGGCCGAGGAACTGCGCTGTCAGGCCTCTATCCACCAACCGATCACGCGTTTCTGGTACTCTCACACCAGCGTCGACAAGTTCACGCTGAATACTGTCTTCGACTGTTCACTGGTGTCCTCGACGACGCCGAACATGGGGGAGGGGATCTACGAGATGCAGTGGGTTCGGCCCGACGACCTGCCGGCATCGACGTTGTTGCAGGTCCGGCACCTCGTCGAGACATTCTGTCGGTAGCAATGCAGTAGTTTATACGAGTCAGAGTCTTGAGACAGACGTATGAATCCGGACGACGTCCGAGAGGACTGGGCAGAGCGCTCCGGGCGGTTCTCGCCGACGTACTACGCCCACATCGGACCAAACGAGGTCACCGAGACGATCACCAGCGCGCTCTCACATTACCTCCAGGACGACGCTGCCGTGCTCGAAGTCGGCTGTGGCTCCGGGCGGCATCTCGCAGCCCTCCTCGATCGGGGGTTCGAGAACCTCACCGGGATCGACATCAACGACGACTCCTTCGAGGTGATGGCCGATCAGTATCCCGCACTCGCCGACACCGGGACCTTCCACGCCGGCGCGATCGAGGACATCGTTCCCGACTTCGCGGACGGCGAGTTCGACGCCATCTACTCTGTCGAGACACTCCAGCACATCCATCCCGACGACGAGTGGGTGTTCGAGGAACTCGCCCGCGTCACCGACGATCTGCTCGTCACCGCGGAAAATGAGGGGAACAGTCCAGATCGCGAGCAAGACGCCGTCAGCTACGTCGACGACGAGTTCCCGCTGTATCACCGCGACTGGAAGGCGGTGTTTACCGAGATCGGGTTCGCACAGCTGATCTGTGAACCGACATCCCGTGACACGGTCCGGGTCTTTCGGACGATATAGCCGACAGGGTGACCGCGAACAGTCGGATTTATAGTTCCAAAACTGTGAGTAGGAGTATAATGGACTCTGGAGAGACGTACACCAGGCGCGGACTCCTCAAAACTGGCGCGAGCGTCGGGGCGGCAGGCACAGTCGCGGCCGCGGCAACTGGCTCGGCCAGCGCGCAGGACCAGTACGGCGGTTTCCTCGGCGATGCACCCAACTTCGAGGGCGAAACCGCCGACGCGACGGGTATGGAGGAGGTCACTGTCACGGTCGGCGCCGGCAACCAGGGGCTGCTCTTCGATCCGCCAGCAGTTGTCGTCGACCCGGGTACGACGATCAACTGGTCGTGGACCGGTGCCGGTGGTGCACACAACGTCCACAACACAGAGGGAGACGAGCCGCTGTTCAGCAGTGGCAGCCCGGTAAACACCGAGGGCGTCGAGTACAGCTACACGTTCGAAGAGGGGCAGACGGGTGCCCACCCCTACGTCTGTCAACCACACCAGACACTCGGCATGAAGGGTGTAATCGTCGTCGGTGCGGACAACGTCGAAGGCAACACCTTCCCGTTCGGTGCGACCGAGGAAACGCTTCGACTCGGTGCGATTTTCGGCGGCTCTGCGGTGTTCGGCGTGGCCGCGCTGCTCGGGGTTGCTGCGTATCGAGATCTGTTCGGTGACGACGAGTCGGAGTACTAGACGCCGCGGTCCTGCAGTCTCTCTTCTTCCGGCAGATCCGCGTTCGCGTCGCCTTTCATCGATTTGCCGAGATTCGAGGAAATCTCTGCGAGTGTCTCCGGATCGTCCCAGTTGTTGACTGCCTCGACGATGGCCTGTCCCATCTCGCGTGGATTCTCGGCACCGAAGATTCCGGACCCGACGAAGATGCCGTCACAGCCGTGTTGCATCATCAGCGCCGCGTCGGCCGGGGTGGCGATCCCCCCGGCTGCGAAGTTGACGACCGGCAGGCGGCCGCGTTCGGCGGCGTCGTGGACGAGTTCCGCCGGGGCCTCGTGTTCCCGGGCCCACTTTTCGCGTTCCTGGTGGCTCATACCTTCGAGTTTCCGGATCGAGCCCTTGATGTTGCGCTGGTGGTGGACCGCCTGGTTCACGTCGCCGGTGCCGGCCTCGCCTTTCGTCCGGATCATCGCCGCACCCTCGTCGATCCGGCGGAGTGCCTCGCCGAGGTTGCGTGCGCCACAGACGAAGGGTGAGGTAAACCCACGTTTGTCGATGTGATACCGGTCGTCGGCGGGCGTCAGCACTTCGGATTCGTCGATCATGTCCACACCGATCGCTTCGAGGATCTGTGCCTCTGCGGTGTGGCCGATCCGGGATTTGCCCATCACAGGGATCGAGGCGGCGTCGATAATGTCCGAAATATCCGCTGGGTCGGCCATGCGTGCGACACCGCCACGCTTTCTGATGTCGGCGGGGACGGCTTCGAGTGCCATCACCGCGACGGCGCCGACGTCCTCCGCGATCCGGGCCTGCTCTTCGGTGACGACGTCCATGATGACGCCGCCTTTTTGCATCTTCGCGAACCCGCGCTTGACCAGTTCAGTCCCGCGCTCTAACTCTTCGAGATCGGTCGCCTCGCTCATATCAACCACTAGGTGTGGAATTACTTAACGGGCACTATCGGTTCTCCGAACGACCACCGGCAGGCGTCGTCTGCTTCGTTCCTACTACCCGTCACCGTCTTCGTCGAGGATAACGAGTTCCCCGTTCTCGACTGTGACGTTGACCAGCGTCTTGACCTGGAAGTCGACCGAGTCGAGTTTGTTCTCGCCACCGACTTTCTTGATAACAGCGACCGTATCGACGACTTCTGCCCCCATATCTTCGAGTGCGGTCAGCAGTGCCCGGAGCGTCCCGCCCGTCGAGAGCACATCGTCGAGGACGAGCAGTCGGTCGCCCTCCTGGATATCGTTGATGTACATCTCTGTTTTCGAGTAGCCGGTGACCTGGGAGATCGACACCTCGTTTTCGAGGCCGTACCTCCGTTTCCGAACCACAACGAGGGGGATGTCGGTCATCAGCGAGACCGCTGTCGAGATGTGGATCCCCATCGCTTCCGGCGCGACGATCTTGTCCACGTCTTCGAGATTCGCTTTCCGGATGATCCGGATGACGATCTCCCGCATCAGTTCCGGACGCAACATCGGAACGCCGTCACTGATCGGGTGAACGAAGTAGTGATAGCCGTCTTTTTCAACGATCGGAGCCTCGTGCAACGACTCCGTGAGTTTCTCCATGTTGTTGGTACTTGCAGGGTCGTAGAAAAATTTGCTATTCGGATCCGGCGGCGAGTCGAGTATCGAACACTGTCTCCAGAGCAGGAGATAGCAACTGCTACCGGGTGAAAATAAAAAAAGCTCCGTCGATCGGCCGTTACGCTTCAGGAGCCTCGTAGTTCCGGAGCGTAGCCGAGTCGCCCTGGCCGCTCTCCCAGATCACGCTGACGCTGTCGTCTTCGGAGATCCAGAAGGCGATACTTTCACCAGCGCTTATCGTATCGTCGCCTGAACTGTTGATGTTGGCTTCCTTTGACGTCGACCAATCAGTGTAATCCTCGCTGCCACTCACACTACTATTAACACCGGTTAACCCGAGACGATCCGATTCAATCTCCGGTCCCGACGTGTGTGTGATGGTCAGGAGACCGTGATTTGTCCCGTTGAGACCGTTATTAACGTTTGCAGTGTCCCACGAATCCGGTCCGACATCCGAACCGTTCTGTTCGTAATCCACTCCGAAGTTCGCGTTCGGCGTCGTCTGGCTAACCTGTTCTCCCAGGCCCAGCACGAAGGTTGCGATTACTGCCGCGAGAATGACGGTAATCGCCACCATCAGGATGACCCCGATGACTGGGCTGACCGCGTCGTCGTCGTTGAGTAGCTGTTTCAGTTGCATGCTTGCTTCTGACGGCACCCTCTGTGGCTGCCTCACACGGTACTAGTTACCGGTGCTGACAGAAGTAGGGTGCTCGTTATAGGAGGTAATGTTGTATTAACTTATAAATTCATCCTTCGATTTTTTGAATTTGATAACGGTTGAAAAATCTACAATTCGGCACTGAGTCGGTTAGCCACCACTTCCCCGAGTTCTCGTTTCAATCCCTCGAAATGATCGACGGTCTCGGTATCAACTATCATAGCCCGGGTTTCGGCCTCGCCCATGACACCAGTCTCGTTGCCGACGACGAAGGAGAGTCCGGCACGATCCTGGATTCGACGCGCCTCCTCGACGAGATTTTCCTCGTCGGCGCTGCTTTCGGCCTTGAAACCCACGATCGGCAGGTCGGGATACTCCGCGCTGACAGTGTCGATCAGCTTCGGGGTCGGTTTCAGCTCCAGCGAGAGGGTCTCCTGGCCCGACCGGATCTTCTCTGGCGCAGCGTCGACGGTGTAATCCGAGATCGCTGCCGCCGAAATCAGCGCATCCGCATCGTCGGCGTGGGCCAGCACGCCATCGAGCATCTCCTGCATGCTCTCGACGTGTTCGACGGTCGCCCAGGGGAACTCCGGCCCGTCGTGAACGAGGACGACATCGGCACCGCGGACGTAACAGGCGCGGGCGACTTCCCGTCCCGTCTTTCCGGACGCCCGATTCGAGAGTGTGCGGATCGGATCGATCGACTCCGTCGTCGCCCCGCTCGTGACGATGATTCGCTTGCCAGCCAGCGACTGCTCGGTCGTCGCACGCGCTGCCTCGGTCACGATGGCGTCCTCGGCGGCGATTTTCGCCTTTCCCTCCTCGATCCGTGGCTCGGCGAACGCGACCCCCCAGTCTTCGAGCTGATCGAGTGCGTCCAGCACCCCGGGGTGGTCGTACATCGGTTCGTGCATCGCCGGCACGACGACGATCGGGATGTCGGCACCCAGCGCCGTTGTGGCGGTCGTGGTTACGGGTGT
>Ga0207714_1001929_pt1 | contig 12981 bp, 12 predicted proteins | sample PonA232FremontCA_2_FD_187270 | JGI IMG/M metagenome (GOLD analysis project Ga0207714, IMG submission 187270) | Marine sediment microbial community from Fremont, CA, USA - Pond A23 Sediment 2 (SPAdes) | ecosystem: Environmental > Aquatic > Marine > Unclassified | place: USA: Fremont, California... | reverse complement strand
CCCGCGTGCGCGGCCCACGCCGCCTCCCGGCGCGCGCGGTCCGCGAGGTAGGCGCGCATGCGCTCGGCCCGCTTGGTGAGCACCTGGAAGGTGTGCTGCGGGCAGCGCGCCATGACGGCGAAGACGCGGTCGATGTCCGCCTCGGGCAGGTTCTCGTGGAACAGGTCGCTCTGGCTGTCCACGAAGTAGACGGTGGGCTTGCGGCGCTTGAGCGGGATCTGCAGCGCCGGCGGCCACAGGCGCACCGTGCCGGTCCAGACGGGGCGACCGTTCACCTTGGTGGTCAGCCCGGCATACTTCCCCGCGACATTGGGGTCCGGGTTGTGCTGAAGGCGGTAGGCAACCTTCATGGCGTAGCAATTGGTGCAGCCGGACGAGACGATGCTGCACCCGGCCGTGGGATTCCAGGTCGCGTCGGTCCACTCGATCGCCGTCTGGTCCGCCATGGGCTGGTTCCTCGCCGGCATCACGCGGTTGCGCACGGTGCAAGGTGACAGCCGCACCCCCGGTGGGCAACGCGCAGCACCAGGCGGACAGCAACACCGCGCCGTACAACCGCGCCACGGTGGGTGTGATCACGGGCATCGACATGAATGATCTGCCGCGAACCTTCGCGGAGATGCCGGTGCCCATCACCGATGCGGAGAAACAAAGCGTCCGCACGGCCGTGGGCGATTACCCGACCATCGCGAAGGAAGGTGGTTTCCGGGAACATCCGGCTCGACTGGGGCGAGCGCGGGACGGTGCGCTGACGTCGCCGGGCGAACCGTTGCGACGCCCCGCCCGAGCCGGCGCCTAGGCGTTCGGGTCCGAGGCGTTCGCGGTACCGCCGTCGAAATGCCCGCGCGCGGCGGGGCGGCCGAGGCTGTGCCGGTCCACCGCGACCGCCTTGACCAGGGCGTAGACGGGCATGCCCGGCCGCAGGTTCAGGCGCTGCAGCGAGGCGTTGGTCACCCGCGCCCAGATGGGCGATCCGCCCACGTCCAGGCGCAGGTCCACCAGCGGCCCGGCTTCTTCGCCGAGTTCCGCGATCCGGCCTGGGAGCACATTGAGAATACTGGTGTGCGGCGGCGGCGACAGCGCAACCGCGACGTCGCGCGCCCGAATGCGCACGCGCAGGGTCTTGCCTTCTGCGGCGTCGATCCGTGGAACCACGAGGCGGCCGCCGGCAAAGGCCAGGTGAGTCAGGCCCGTCCCGTCGTCGGGCTGAGCCACCCGAACGGTGAGGGCCGCGCCGGCGTCGTAGCGCCCTGTCAGCGGGCGCAGGTCGAGCCGGCTGGTGATCTCCTCGACGCTGCCTGCTGCGGCCACCCGGCCGTCGCTGACCAGCACCATGCTGTCCGCGAGCCGGATGATCTCGTCCATGGCGTGGCTGACGTAGACCAGCGGGATCGCCAGCTCGTCGCGCAGGCGCTCGATGAACGGCAGGATCTCCTCCTTGCGCGGCTGGTCGAGCGAGGCCAGGGGCTCGTCCATGAGCAGCAGGCGCGGGTTGCTAAGCAGCGCACGCCCCAGGGCGACGCGCTGCTTCTCCCCGCCGGAAAGCTCGCGTGGCCGGCGCTGCAGCAAGTGCCCGATCCCCATGAGGTCGACCACGTCGTGCAGGTGCAGCCGCCGCGCCGCCGCGGGCGCCCGGTGGTAGCCGTAGAGCAGGTTGCCGCGCACGCTGTAGTGCGGGAACAGCCGGCCCTCCTGGAAGACGTAGCCGATGCGGCGCTGGTCCGGCGGCACGTCTACGCCCGTCGCGTGGTCGAAAAGCACCGTGTCGCCAAGCTGGACGTGGCCGGCGTCGGGGCGCACCAGCCCCGCCAGCGTCTGCACCAGCGTCGTCTTGCCCGCGCCCGAGCGGCCGAACAGCGCGATCACGCCGTCGGCGGGCCGGCGCATGGCCGCATCCAGGTCGAACCCGCCCAGGTTCTTGCGCACGCGTACGTCGAGCATGCCGGTCATACGCCGATCCGCCGGCGCAGGTGGCGGGCGAGCAGCTCCGAGCCCGCAAGGGCGATCAGCGCCAGGATTACCGCGATAACCGCAAGGCGCAGCGCGCCCTGCTCGCCGCCCGGCGTCTGGATGAGGCTGTAGATCGCCAAGGGCAGGGTGCGTGTCTCGCCCGGAATGTTGGAGACGAAGGTGATAGTCGCGCCGAACTCGCCCAGGCTGCGCGCGAAGCCCAGAATGGCCGCGGCGAGGATCCCGGGCCCGGTCAGCGGCAGGGTCACCGTGGCGAACACCCCTGGCCGGCTCGCGCCCAGGGTGCGTGCCGCGGACTCGAGGCGCGGGTCGACGGCTTCAAGGGACAGGCGGATGGCCCGCACCATCAGGGGAAACGCCATCACGGCGGAGGCGAGGGCCGCGCCCTGCCAGGTGAAAGCAACCTTGATGCCGAACGCGGCCTCAAGCCAGGCGCCGATCGGGCCTTCGCGGCCGAACAGCACGAGCAAGGTATAGCCCACCACCACCGGCGGCAGGACCAGCGGCAGGTGGACCAGCCCGTCCAGCAGCGTTTTGCCCGGGAAGTCGCGCCGCGCCAGAATCCATGCGACCAGCATGGCGACAGGCAGGCCGGCGACCACGGCCCAGGTCGCCACCCGCAGGCTCAGCGTCAACGCCTCGAGCTCGATGGGGCTCAATTCGATCAATCCGCGGCGGCCCGCTCGAACCCGTGCGCGCGCCAGATTTCCGCCGCCTCGGCGCTCTGGAGATAGGCGAAGACGTCGCGCACGGTCTCAGTTGCCTGTCCCTTCACGATGGCGACGGGGTATTGGATCGGCGTGTGGTGGCGCTGCGGCACCGTGGCGACCGCCCGCACATCGTCCGAGATTCGCGCGTCCGTTGCGTAAACCAGGCCCGCCGAGGCCTCGCCGCGGCCGACCAAGGCGAGGGCGGCGCGCACGTCGCTGCCGAACGCGCTGCGGCTCTTGAGGGTGTCCCAGAGACCCAAGCTGCGCAGCGCCTCCCTGGCGTAGATGCCCGCGGGTACGTGCGACGGGTCGCCCATCGCCAGGCGGCGGTCGCCGAGATAGTCGGGCAGTTTCGTCATCCCGGCCAGATCCGGTCGGCCCTTTGGTGCAATCACGACAAGCCGATTGCGCAGCAGTTCGGTACGGCTATCGCGATGGATCTCGCCGCGCTCGGCCAGCCAGTCCATCCACTCGACGTTGGCGGAGAGATAAATGTCCGCGGGCGCGCCCGCGGCGATCTGCTTGGCGACGGTGGAGGATGCGGCCACCACGGTGCGCACCGTAACGGCCGGGTGTTGCGCCCCATAGCGTTCGGCGATCGTGCGCACGGCGTCCGTGGTGCTCGCCGCGGCGAAGATCTGGACCGTCTTGTCGGCCGCGAGTGCGGGCCCGCTCCAGACCAGAGCGGGCAGGACGGCCAGAGCCAGAATGGGCAGCCGCCGCATCACCAACAGCAGCCCACGCATGGTCCTGATTTCCCTTCGGTCCAACACATTCGGTTCATCACCGGCCGGATGCGGGCAGCCGGTCGAGCCCGGCCCCCAGGTCGGCGATCAAGTCGTCCGGATCTTCGAGCCCGATATGCAGGCGCACCAGCGGGCCGGGGCCGGGAAGCGCGGATACCGACCGGCCGGGTGCCGGATAGCCGGGTACGATCAGGCTCTCGAACCCACCCCAGCTCGATCCCAGACCGAAATAAGCCAGATCGTCCACCATCGCGGCAAGGCCCGCCTTGTCCTGCGGCTCGGCGAGGACGAAGGCGAACAGCCCGCTCGCGCCGGCGAAGTCCCGCGCCCAGATGGCGTGCTGGGGATGGCTGGGCAGGGCGGGATGGAGGACCTGCGCCACCTCGGGCCGGGTCTCCAGCCATTTCGCCACAAGAACGCTGGATTCCCAGTGCTTGGGCAGGCGGATATCGAGCGTGCGGATGCCCCGCAGGGCCAGGTAGGTCTCCTCGCTGCCCGCGATGTTGCCCATCTGGTACATCCTCTCGCGCAGCGGGCGGGCCCAGGCGTTGTTGGCGACGACGGCGCCCAGCATGGCGTCGGCGTGACCCACGATGTACTTGGTGCCCGCCTGGATCGAGAGATCAACGCCGTGCGCCAAGGGCTTGAAATACAATGGCGTGGCCCAGGTGTTGTCCATCAGCACGGTGAGTCCGTGATCGTGTGCGGTTCCGGTCAGCGCCGGTACATCCTGCACCTCAAAACTCATGGAGCCAGGCGACTCCAGGAACAGCGCCTTGGTGGCCGGTCCCACCTTCGCCGCCAGCTCCTCCGGCGTCAGCGTGGGCGCGACGTAGGTCGTTGTGATCCCCATGCGCGCGAGCACGGTCTCACAGAAATACCGTGTCGGCCCGTAGACCGAATCCGTCATCAACAGCTCGTCGCCGCTTTCGAGCACGGCGAAAAGCGCCGTCGTGATCGCCGACAGGCCGGAAGGCAGGAGCACGGTGTCGGTGCCACCTTCCAGCTCCGTTAAGAGTTTTTCCAGTTCGCGATGCGTCGGCGTGCCGAAGCGGCCGTAGGCGGTCGCGTCCGGCTCGAATTTCCGGTTTGGGCGGGTGAAAGTTTCAAAATCCGGGGTCAGTGCCGTCGACATCCGGAAGGGCGGTGGATTGACCGCGCCGGCGTAGCGTTCGGGATCGCGACCGCCGTGGACGAGACGGGTCGACGGACTCGGCGTATGCTCAACCATGGCTCATTCTACTCTGATGAATCGCGTATTTGCCGTTGCGACTGCCCACCGCCCTGTCTCCGTGAGCCGGCGAGCAAGTCGTCATGCGGTGAGCGCTACACGAAAAGATGTCATCCGGCCAGACTGTATTGCCAACGGACGGATATTGCGACATCGTTACGCCGTCGGTGCGCGCCCACCGCCCCGGCCGCGCCCGGCCCCGGCGCGCCGCAGGCGAACCAGGAGGCCGGTACGCGACACTGTAAACAATGGGATAGGGAAAGGCTGGCATGAAACGATTGGGAACGCTAGCGCTCGCCGCGGCGGTCGGCCTGGCCGGCTGGAGCACGGCCGCCTCCGCCGGTGAGACGCTCAATGCCGTGAAGGAGCGCGATACGCTGCGCTGTGGCGTGAACACCGGGCTCGCCGGGTTCTCCATCGCGGACGACGAGGGGAACTGGTCTGGGCTGGACGTCGATTACTGCCGCGCCGTCGCGGCCGCGGTCCTGGGCGACGCGGACAAGGTCGCCTATACACCGCTGTCCGCGCAGCAGCGCTTCACCGCGCTGCAGACGGGTGAGATCGACATCCTTTCGCGCAACACCACCTGGACGCTCACGCGCGACGCCTCGCTCGGGCTGCATCACGCCGGCACGATCTTCTACGACGGGCAGGGCTTCATGGTGCCCGCCGACCTGGGCGTGGATAGCGCCACCGAACTCGACGGCGCCTCCGTGTGCGTGCAGTCCGGCACCACCACAGAGTTGAACCTCTCGGACTACTTCCGCGCCAACGATATGGACTTCGAGCCGGTGGTCTTCGAGAGCCTGTCCGAGTCCCTCTCGGCGTTCTTCGGCGGGCGCTGCCAAGTCTACACCACCGACAAGTCGCAGCTCGCCTCGATCAAGTCGGTTGAGGCGCCGAACCCCGACGATTACAAGATCCTTCCCGAGACGATCTCCAAGGAACCGCTCGGTCCCATGGTTCGCCGGGGTGACGACGAGTGGTTCGCCATCGCGCGCTGGGTCCTGATCGCCCTGATCCAGGCCGAGGAGTCCGGCGTGACCTCGAAGAACATCGACGACATGAAGGCCAACAGCGACAATCCCATGGTCCGGCGCATGCTCGGCGAGTCCGGCAACATGGGCGAGAAGTTGAAGCTGGATAACGAATGGGCCTACCGGGCCATCAAGCAGGTGGGGAACTATGGCGAGATCTACCGCGCCAACGTCGGTCCCGACACCCCGCTCGGCCTGGAGCGCGGCGTCAACGATCTCTGGACCGAAGGCGGCTTGATGTACGCCCCGCCGATCCGGTAATCGCTTACACGATCGAGTCAGCGGCCGCCCCGGCGGGCATCCCGTACCGCCGGGGCGGCTTTTCGTCCCGCCAGCCGCGCCGGGGAGTGTCGCATGACCGAGAACGTGGCCGAGGGCCGCCGTACCGCGCAGCCGCGCAAGCGCGCGGGCGGCACGCCCATGTGGCGCGACCCGCGCACGCGCGCGATCATCTACCAGATCCTCGTGCTGGGCGGTGTGATCCTCCTGGTCGCGTATCTCGTGTCGAACACGATGGCGAACCTGGAGGCGCGCTCGATCCGCACCGGCTTTGGTTTCCTGGACGAGGAGGCCGGCTTCAACATCGGGGAATCCGCCTTTCTTGCCTACCAAGCGGCGGATAGCTACGGCCGCGCCTTTCTCGTGGGGCTTATCAACACCCTGCGTGTTGCCCTGCTGGGCATCGTGCTGGCCACGATCGTGGGCACGATCATCGGCATCGCGCGACTGTCCAAGAACTGGTTGGTGGCGCATCTGGCTTCGCTCTACGTCGAAGTGATGCGCAACATCCCGCTGCTTTTGCAGCTCTTTTTCTGGTACAGCGTGATCACGGGCCTGCTACCCGCAGTGCGCGAGGCGCTGAACGTGATGCCCGGCGTGTTCCTGAGCAAGTCGGGCCTGCGCTATGCCGTGCCCGAGCCGCATGCCGTGCACGGATGGATGGGCCTGGCCTTCCTGATCGCCGTGGGCGGCTGCGTCGCCTACTACCGCTGGGCCAAGCGCCGCCAGGCGCGGACCGGGCGCGAACCCACGCTCGTCCTGCCGTTCGCCGGTCTGCTCCTGGGGCTGCCGGCACTTGCCTGGCTCGCCGGCGGTGCGCCGACGGCGATGGACGTGCCCACCATGGGGACGTTCAATTTCGAGGGCGGGGCGAAGATCTCGCCCGAATTCCTGGCGCTTCTGCTCGGCCTGACCCTCTATACGGCCGGCTTCATCGCCGAAATCGTGCGCAGCGGCATCCTCGCCGTGCCCTGGGGCCAGACCGAAGCCGCCTCGGCCATCGGGCTCAGCCGCGCCAAGGTGCTGCGCCTGGTGCTGCTGCCGCAGGCGCTGCGCATCATCGTGCCGCCCACGACGAGCCAGTACCTCAACCTGACCAAGAATTCCTCGCTCGCCGTGGCGATCGGTTATCCCGACCTCGTCTCGGTGGGCAACACCACGCTCAACCAGACCGGGCAGGCGATCGAGTGCATCGCCATCATGATGGCGTGCTACCTCACGATCAGCCTGTCCATCAGCCTGTTCATGAACTGGTACAACGCGCGCATCGCGCTGGTGGAGCGCTAGGGCATGGCCGGGTCCGACACCACCGAACGCCGTCCGCCCGTCGTTACCGTGGGCGTCCTGGGCTGGCTGCGCGCCAACCTGTTCAATGGCTGGTTCAACAGCCTCCTGACGCTGCTTGCCCTGTGGCTCCTCATCGAGACCGTGCCGCCGGTTCTGGACTGGCTTCTGTTCAGCGCGGTCTGGGGCGACGTGGCGCCGTCGGTGTGCAAGGGCGCCGATGGCGCCTGCTGGGCGTTCATCCGGGAAAAGTACCGGCTCATCCTGTTCGGGCGCTTTCCCTTCGAAGCGCAGTGGCGTCCGCTGCTTGCCGTGATCCTGGTCCTCGGGCTGGTGGGGGTTTCCACCAACCGGCGCTTCTGGACCAAGTGGCTCGGTCTGGCATGGCTGATCGGGATGGTGGTGTATCTCTGGCTGCTGGGCGGCGGGTTCGGCCTGCAGCCGGTGCGCACGGATCTCTGGGGCGGCTTGCCGCTGACCCTGCTGCTGGCGATCGTGGGCATCATCGTCGCGTTCCCGCTGTCGCTGCTTCTGGCGCTTGGCCGGCGCTCCAACATGCCCATCATCAAGGCGCTGTGCGTGGGCTATATCGAACTCATCCGGGGCGTACCGCTGATCACGCTGCTGTTCATGGCGTCCTTCATGATCCCGCTGTTCACGCCGACAGGGGTGAACGTGGACGCCGTCCTGCGCGCCCAGATCGCCATCATCGTCTTCGTCTCGGCATATCTTTCGGAGGTCATCCGGGGCGGGCTGCAGGCGCTGCCGCGCGGGCAGTACGAGGCCGCGGCGGCGCTCGGCCTGACCTACTGGCAGATGCAGCGCAAGGTGATCCTGCCGCAGGCGCTGAAGATCTCGATCCCGCCGATCGTCAACACCTACATCGCCATGTTCAAGGACACGTCCCTGGTAGCGATCATCAGCCTGACGGACCTGCTCCTGGCGACGCGGCAGGCGTTCGCCGATCCGGAATGGCGCCCGTTCTTCGTCGAGGGCTATATCTTCATCGCCCTGATCTACTGGGCATTCTGCTTTTTCATGTCCAAGTACAGCCAGCACCTGGAGCGGGTGATGGCGACCGGCCTGAACAAATAAGTCGCGCGGCAAAGAGGAGCCCCGGCCATGACCGACGCATCCCCCGTGACGCCGGAAAGCAAGGCCGCCGAGGCGGCCCGGCGCATGCCCAAGCCGGGCGCGGAGACGATCATCCGCATGCACGACGTCAACAAGTGGTTCGGCCAGTTCCACGTGCTCAAGGACATCAACCTCGACGTCAGCCGGGGCGAGCGCATCGTGGTCTGCGGTCCCTCGGGCTCGGGCAAGTCGACGCTGATCCGCTGCATCAACCACCTGGAGGAGCACCAGCAGGGTACCATCGCCGTCGATGGCATCGAGCTGACCAACGACGTCAAGAAGATCGAGGCCATCCGCCGCGAAGTCGGCATGGTCTTCCAGCACTTCAATCTGTTTCCCCACCTGACGGTGATGGAGAACTGCACGCTTGGGCCGATCTGGGTGAAGAAAACGCCCAAGGCCGAGGCGGAGCAGACGGCCATGACCTACCTGCAGCGCGTGCGCATCCCGGAACAGGCCCACAAGTATCCGGGCCAGCTCTCGGGCGGGCAGCAGCAGCGTGTCGCGATCGCCCGCGCGCTGTGCATGCAACCCAAAGTCATGCTGTTCGACGAGCCGACGTCCGCGCTCGACCCGGAGATGATCAAGGAAGTGCTCGATGTCATGATCGAGCTGGCCCAGACGGGTATGACCATGCTCGTCGTCTCGCACGAAATGGGCTTCGCGCGCACGGTCGCCGACCGGGTCATTTTCATGGACGGCGGCGAGGTGATCGAGCAGAACGACCCTGAAAGCTTCTTCCATCACCCGCAGTACGGGCGCACCAAGACCTTCCTCAGCCAGATCCTTCACCACTGAGGCGGTGGGGCTTCAAACGACCGGGATCAGCCCCGTCAGCCGCGGATCGTCGATGCGCTTTTCCTCCCGGCTCACCGGGGTGAAGCCCAGGCGCTGGTAGAGGGGCAGGGCGCGCGGGTGGTCGAGGCTGCACGTGTTCACCGTCACCTTCTCCGGTGCGTCCGACCACGCGATGTCGAGCAGGGCGCCCAGGAGGTAGCGGCCCAGCCCGCGTCCACGGAATTCGGGAACCAGCCCCATCAGGGCGAGGTCGACCACGGGCGTGGTGCGCCAGTCCAGTTCCCCGAAGCCGGCGGGGACACCGTCGACGTAAAGGACGTACACAGCGACCCGCTCGTCGTGGATGATGCGCGCCAGCGCCGAATCCTCCAGGGCCCGGCGCTCCCACCACAACCAGGGCGCACCGACGGTGTTGTAGAGGTAGCGATAGAAGCTGACCGTGGGCTGTTCCGCCCGCATCAGGGCTGCGCGGATACCGGCCGGCGGGTGCGGGGTTCCGTGACCGGAACGTTCGGTCTGCTCCAGATAGGTGATGGCGACGTCGAGCTTGCCGTCATCATCCGGCGCATCCGGCCCGCTGTCGGGCAGCGGCGGGCGATGCAGCCAGCGCGCCATGATGCCGCGGGGCGACACGCCGTAGCCGAGCGCACGACAGAACGCCATGGCTTCCCGATTGTCCGTGCGCAGCAGCATCTGCGCCCGGCGGAAGCCGCGTTCGGTCAACCACAACTCGGCCGCCCGTGCCATCTGGAGGCCATAGCCGCGGCCGCGATGGTTGGCATGCACCACCAGGTCCATGAGCCAACCACGCCGGCCATCGTCGCCGGCCGAGACCACGGCGATCACACCCGAGTCCAGCTCGCCCACGAAAAGCGTGCTGTGCTCGCTCGCCAGAAGGCGTTCGGCGTCGTCGCGCGGCGTCCGCCACCATGCCACGATGTCCGCAAGCTCCCAGAGCCCCACGATCGCATCGATGTCGTCCGCCGTGGCCGGTCGGATCGAAAGGGCCATCTCGGGCTTGTTCGGGGTCACGCTAAGCGCTCCGTGTGCTTGCGGGTGGCTGCAACGTCGATTTCCAATGCTCGCGTGCCGGGCGCCGTCACGTTTCGGGCGATCCGGTCTCCACCGGCGTGTCCCCGGGGCGGCCCCACTCGGCCCAACTGCCGTCGTAGACGGCGACGTCCTTGGCGCCGATCGTCCGCAGGGCGAGCGCGAGGGTGCAGGACGTAATCCCGGAGCCGCAGGTGGTCACAACGGGTTTTTTCGGATCGACGCCGGCGTCCTTGAACAGGCGGGTGATTTCCTCGCCGGTCTTGAGGGTGCCGGTTTCCTGATCGACGAGGCTCCGGTGCGGGACATTGAAGCTGCCCGGGATGCGCCCGCGGCGCACGTCGGGCCGCGGCTCCTCGGCCTCGCCGCGGAAACGGGCGGCGGAGCGACCGTCCACGACCTGCGCGCGCTTCGTCTCCAGGTTCCGCTTCATTTGCTCCAGATCGTAGAGCATCGTGTTGTTCATGCGCGCCGTGAAGTGGCGCTCGCCGGTGATGCGCGCCGCGCCGTCGTCGACGGGCCGGTTCTCCCCTTGCCATTTGGGCAGGCCGCCGTCGAGCACGGCGACGTCCTGATGGCCGAACAGCCGGAACATCCACCACACGCGGGGTGCCGTGCGAATTCCCTTCTGGTCGTAGACCACGATGCGGCTGCCGTCGCCCAGGCCGAGCCGGCGCACCTTGGCGGAGAACTTCTCCGGCGGTGGCACCATGTGGGGCAGGTCGCCGCTCGTATCCGCGATGTCGTCGATGTCGAAGAACACCGCCCCCGGAATGTGCGCACGCTCGAAGCGCGTCCGGGGCGGCTCGCCTTCCTCCTCCCACGGCAAGTCGTAGGTGGCGTCGACGATCCGGATGTCGGGCGCGTTGAGATGTTCCGCGAGCCAGTCCGTGCTGACCAGCGCGTCCGTGCGGTCGGTCCTCGTCATGCCACCCCCCGTTCGGTAGATTTGGTGTTGCCTAGGCCGCATCCAGATGAAGGTTGATGCGGCGGTTCTGCTTGCCTTTGCTCTCGACCTTGCCCACGCGGAGCCGGCCGATTTCGCCGGTGCGTGCCACGTGTGTCCCGCCGCAGGGCTGCAGATCGATATCCGCGATCTCGATCAGCCGAACTGTCGCACCGTCGCGCGGCGGCTGCACCGACATGGTGCGCACCAGATCCGGTTGGGAATCGAGTTCGGCATCGTCGATCCAGCGTACCCGCACGGTATGATCCGCGGCGACAAGCTCGTTGAGCGTGCGCTCCAGCGCATCCTTGTCAACTTGATCGCCCGCGATGTTGAAGTCGAGGCGGCTCTTCGTCTCGCCCACCTGACCGCCGGTCACCGCGCCGGGGACCAGGCTGCACAGCAGATGCAGCGCGGTGTGCATGCGCATCAGGCGGTAGCGCCGCTCCCAGTCGATCTCCGCGGTCACGGGCGTCCCCGCCGGCGGCAGCACCGACCCGGACCCGTCGGCCGGGACGTGCCGCACGGCCTCTGGCGTGTCCCCCTTGCGCGTGTCGGCAATCGGGACACTGCCGCCGTCCCAGACGAGGCGGCCGGTGTCGCCCGGCTGGCCGCCGCCCATGGGGTAAAACACGGTACGATCGAGGATGATACCCGCCTCGTCGGCGTGTTCGACCCGCGCCGCACAGCTCGGCGCGTACGCATCCTCCCGGAAGATCTGGACCATGCCGGCCGCTCCGCTTGCCGTTGTCGCCCCGGGTCCTACGTCGCCCCGGCCGTGTCCAGCCAGGGCGGGACGGGCAGCCCCTTCTCGCGCAGGAACGCGGGATTGTAGAGCTTGCTGGCGTAGCGCGTGCCGTAGTCGCAGAGAATCGTGACGATGGTGTGCCCCGGTCCGAGCTGACGCGCCAGCCGCATCGCGCCGGCGACGTTCACCCCGCTGGAGGCGCCCATCAACAGGCCTTCGTGCTCGAGCAGGTCATACGTCACGGGCAGGCTTTCCGTGTCGGGGATCTGGAAGGCATCGTCGACCGGCACATTCTCCAGGTTTCCGGTGATCCGTCCCTGGCCGATGCCTTCGGTGATGGAACTGCCTTCGGCATGCAGCTCACCCGTGGTATAGTAGTTGTACAGCGCGGCGCCCGGTGGATCGGCGAGGCCGATGGCGACCTGCGGGTTGCGCGCCTTGAGATACATGCTCACCCCACCCAGGGTGCCGCCGGTGCCCACGGCGCAGATGAAGCCGTCGACCGTCCCCCCGGTCTGCTCCCAGATCTCGGGGCCGGTGGTCTCGTAATGGCCGCGGCGGTTGGCGGTGTTGTCGAACTGCTGCGCCCAGATCGCCCCGTTGGGCTCGGTTTCGGCGAGTTCCTCGGCGAGGCGGCCGGAGACGTGCACGTAGTTCTTCGGGTCCTTGTAGGGCACCGCCGGCACCTCGCGAAGTTCGGCGCCGCAGATACGCAGCATGTCCTTCTTTTCCTGGCTCTGCGTCTCCGGGATGACGATGACGGTGCGATAGCCGCGCGCCTTGCCCACGAGCGCAAGGCCGATGCCCGTGTTGCCCGCCGTTCCCTCGACGATGACCCCGCCTGGGTGGAGTTTGCCGCGCTCCTCGGCATCCTTGACGATGGCCCAGGCGGCGCGGTCCTTCACCGATCCGCCGGGGTTGAGGAACTCGGCCTTGCCGTAGATCCAGCAGCCCGTCGCCGCCGAGGCGTGGCGAAGGTGGATCAGAGGCGTCCGCCCGATGGTGCCGACAAAACCCTCGCGAACCTGCATGATCTGCGCGCTCTCA
>Ga0207714_1001928_pt1 | contig 12990 bp, 9 predicted proteins | sample PonA232FremontCA_2_FD_187270 | JGI IMG/M metagenome (GOLD analysis project Ga0207714, IMG submission 187270) | Marine sediment microbial community from Fremont, CA, USA - Pond A23 Sediment 2 (SPAdes) | ecosystem: Environmental > Aquatic > Marine > Unclassified | place: USA: Fremont, California... | reverse complement strand
AAACGTTCCCCGGCGGGTATTAACCCATGCTACTTTCTCCAATTAATCAACTCAATCCACCAATCAACCCAATTAACTCAATCAACTTAATTCTACCCATCCAATCCAAACAATTTAGCTACCTCTTGTCTGTAGTGATTTCCCACCGGAAATTTTTCACCGGCTACTTCTAATTGATTGCCTTCCAGCGCATCTATTTTTTTGACGGAGACGATGTAGGACTTGTGAATGCGTATAAAACGGTCGGAGGGAAGTTTTTCTTCCAGTTCTTTGAGAGAAGCCAGGGCAGTGATGCGTTTTTTATTCTCAGAATGGAAGGTAACATAGGCTTTCTGACCCTCAATGTAAATCAGGTCTTCGTAGTTAACTTTGTACAATTTTCTGTCTGCCCGTATAACGATGTAATTATCTTTGAAATCGGTTTGGGTTTCTTGTTGCTGCGCTTTCTCTGGCCGAGACTGTTTGTATGTTTTCTCCTGAATGGCATTATATACTTTGTTGGTCGCCTTCAGAAAGCGGTCAAAAGAAAAGGGTTTGAGCAGGTAATCGGTTACTTCCAGTTCGTAGCCTTCCAGGGCGTATTCTTCATAAGCTGTGGTTAAAATCACATAAGGTTTATGCTCCAGGCTTCTCAAAAATTCAAGCCCTGAAATATCCGGCATTTGTATATCAAGCAGCAACAAATCTATTATACCCTGCTGTAACTGATTCATGACTTTCAAGGGAGAATTATAATCACCAATAAGCTCCAGATACGGAATTTTAGCTACGTAATCTTTCATGTATTTTCTTGCCAGGTATTCATCATCGATAATGGTGCAACGTATACTCATTATGATTCTATTTCTAAGGTTACAGTAAAGATAAAGTCTTTTTCATCTATTTTCAATGAATGCTTACCGGGATACAAAACTTCCAGCCGCTGACGCACATTGGTAATACCCATACCTTTCCCGGGATTTGGCTTTCCCGTTTCCGGGACGGTATTTTCAATCCGGAAAAATATTTTTTTGTTTTCTGTGGCCAATTTTATTTTAATATATGCATCATTCAATTCTTCTATTTTGCTATACTTAAAGGCATTTTCAATAAACGGGATAAAAAGCATCGGGGAAATGCCTCTTTCCGCGTGGGCGCCCGAGTAATCAAGCTGAATGTTTTGTTCGTGTTCTGACTTCATTTGCTGAAAGGAGATAAAATTTTCGATATATGAAATTTCACCTTTGAGTTTCACTTTATCCTTACTGCAATCATAAAATACATAACGCAACATTTTTGACAGCTTCAATACACTTTCCGGTGCTTTTTCCGATTGCGTATAGGTTAGTGCATAGATGTTATTTAATGCATTAAATATGAAATGGGGATTGATTTGTGCTTTTAACAGTTTCAATTCTGTACCCAGTTTTTCTTCTTTCAGGTTTTTTTCACGAATGGCTTGCTTTTTTACTGTATTCGACAGATACAAAGTAATACTAATAAAGTTGGCCATGAAAAATAGAAACATTGAACGGATGATCAGAAAAATGGCCGGCGGAGATGACTGTTCCTCAATAATATTGTGTGGTTGAATGAGTAATACATCTAATAGATAATGAAACAGGGATAAACCTATCAAAAATAGAGCATTCAGAAGTATAAATTTTGTGCGCTTTCTAAGGAAGAAGTATCGGGGAATGAGGTAGAATTCATTAAACATGAACAGTAAGATGATTAGCAAGCCGGTTATTCCCCCGAGCAATAAAGCAATCTCAAGGGGAAATATATTACTGGCCGGTAATGCAATTAGAATAGATATGGCCAGTATGGTTAGTAATTTAGCAAGCAGGGGAGCTGTCCTTGTTTTTTTATTCATTATAAGCAATTTTAAGGCAAAATTAGCCAAAAAAGCAGAGGCCTGAAAAGAAATTAAACAAATGAATGGTTAAGCTGAACTAAAGTTTAGATTTTATTAATTAAATATTTTGTTTATCGGTTTCTTGGATTGGTTAAAAGGATGGAGGTGTTGGTGAAATAATTTTTTATTGTTGTAATAAGTGCTTTATTATTGCAACAAATGAAATAAAACGAAAAACTATAAATCATGAAAAGAACAAAAGTATTCTATTTTCTGGGCAGTTTATTAGTGATTGTTCTTGCCATTGTTTTGACAGGATTTTTCATGAAAGATCAGCCTGAGCCCAAAAAGAGTTCGGATGACAAACAATTGCTTTATGTAAAAGTAGATACGGTATCTACAAGAACAGTGCATCCTTCCATGGATTATGAAGGACGGATTCAGTCCTACGAAACAGTCTCCCTTTCTGCAGAAGTAAGCGGCAAAATTATGAAAGGGGAAGTACCATTTAAAGAGGGACGGAGTTTTGAGAAAGGCGATCTTTTGATTCAAATATATAAAGAAGATGCCAGTGCAGCTTTGACTTCAGCCAAAAGCAATTTTCTGCGGACACTTTCTTTAATATTACCTGATTTAAAAATTGACTTCCCCGACGAATATCAAAAATGGAAGAAATTTTTTAATGCTATAAATGTTAAGGGAAAGCTTCCGGAATTGCCTGAGATTAACTCCGAAAAAGAACAGGTATTTCTGGCTTCCCAGGGAGTGCTGCCAGAGTATTATTCACTTCATCAACAACAAATTAAATTAAGTAAATATAATATTTATGCTCCATTTGACGGAGCATTTCAGCAGGTAAACAAGCAGGTGGGCGCTATTGCAAGTCCCGGGGCTGCATTGGCTTCTATTGTCCGGACCAACCGCCTGGAAGTTGTTGTGCCTATTCCACCGGAGGATTCGCGGTGGATAAGCCCGGGTGATGAAGTGCAACTTGTTGGAAGCAATGGTGTTGAAAAACAAGGGGAAGTCACCCGTATTGCTGATTTCCTGGATCCTTCCACTCAATCGGTCAATGTTTATCTTCGGTATATTCCTTCAGGAACAAAAAGTTTTAAGGTAGGAGAATTTGTCGAAGCCACATTCAAAATATCCAGAAAAGTCGATGGTTTTACGATTCCAAGAGAAGCCCTGATGGATAATGAAGAAGTTTATGTAGTAATCGATAATCAGCTTCAAAAGCGTAATATAGAAGTTGTTCGAAAAATGGAAGACCGTGCCGTAATTTCTGGTTTGGATGATAGCACGCTGGTGGTTACTGAGTCCTTAGTTGATGTTGAAGAAGGACAGGAAGTGAATACGAGATGAGAATGCAGAAGAAGAGTAGAAAGTAAAAAGTAGAAAGTAGGTAGCAGAAGGCAGAAGAAGACCTGACGGCGTCTTCAAGATCTGTCAGCGTTTGAATAATAGTAATAAGTAGAAAGCAATTGGCAGTTGTAGCAGTAATTGCAGGAAAAAGGCACAGGTGTTACAATTTGAATGATGAAATGATTGTATGACTACTGAGTGACAATAGAATGACAACCGAATAACAACCGAATAATATATGAAACGAATAATAAAAAGATTTGTAGAGTATCCGTTTTACGGCAAAATGGTGGTTGCGATCCTGCTGATACTGGGATCGATATCCTATATGAGTATGCGGAAAGCTTCTTTTCCCATTGTGGAAACCAATACCATCAGTGTAATGGTGACTTATCCCGGAGCTACGCCTCAGGAAATGGATGAGGGTGTAACCACGTTGATTGAAAATGCGATTCGTGGTATCCCGGGTATTAGGGAGTTTGAGTCCAAATCAAGAGAGAATTTTTCCCAGGTTACCATCACTGCAAATTTTGGTTACGATATAGACGAATTATTAATTGACGTAAAAAATGCGGTGGATGGAATATCGAATTTTCCTGTGGATGCCGAAAAGCCCATTGTTTCTAAACGGCGGTCTACAGCTCCTGCTATGTTCCTGTCCCTGGTATCCAGTGATGAAGATCGTTTAGGAATTAATGATGTGGCTAATCGGGTAGAAGATGACCTCCTTGCAACAGGGGAGATTTCTCAGGTTGGTATTTACGGCCTTCCTTCAAGCCGTATAGAGATGGCAATAACTATCAATGAAACTCAGCTTCGCAGATATAACATGACCATTTCTGACGTTCAAAATGCCATTCAAAGTAATAACATGGATATCCATGGGGGTACGATTCGTAATCCCCGGGAGCAGATTAATGTGGTTAGTCGCCAGCGTTCAGTAAAAGCAGAAGATATTCGGGATATTGTAGTGAAGTCTAATCAGAATGGCCGATTGATACGTATTGGAGATATTGCCGATGTGCAAAAGCGGTATCAGGAAGATCCCAGTGAAAGTTTTGTAAAAGGCAATTCCAGCGCTACTGTATTTATTCAGAAGTTGAAGACGGAAGATCTTGAGCAGATATCTGAAGAGGTGCTTAACTATCTCGATGATTTCAATCAATCCCACGAACAATATGAATTGAGAGTTTTGCATGATTTCAATGAAAATATCGATTCACAGCTTTCTATATTGATAAATAATGGATTGTTAGGCATATTACTGGTTGTGGTAATGCTTTCGCTGCTTCTTAATTTCAGATTATCTCTTTGGGTTGCCTGGGGAATACCGGCCTCTTTTCTCGGAATGTTTATTGTTGCTTCTCTTTACGGCATTTCACTCAACATCATCTCGCTTGTGGGAATGATATTGATCATCGGTATTCTGGTGGATGACGGGGTTGTCATCGGCGAAAATATTTTTACTCATTTTGAAAAAGGGAAATCACCCCGACTTGCAGCTATTGACGGTACTATAGAAGTGCTACCTGCAGTGTTGACATCAGTAACTACCACGATGGTTGCCTTTACACCTTTGTTTTTTATCGAGGGAAATATGGAAATTTTATATGCCATGGGCTTTGTGGTAATTGCTGCCCTCGCTTTTTCATTGGTCGAATGTATCTTTGTCCTTCCCGCCCATGTGGGAAATCCGACGGTTCTTAATACGAAGGGTAAAAACACCAAAGCAAGCCGGTTTACATCTAAAGTGGTTCATTTGCTACGTGATCGTCTTTATTTACCTTTTTTGCGGAGAATACTTGCCCATAAAGGTTTTATGTTGTCTGTCGTTACTGCCCTTATAGTTTTAACCGGCGGAATGATGGTTAGCGGAAAGATACCTTTCACGTTTTTCCCTCCGCAACCTTCTGATATGTTTACCATTGATTTAGCTTTGAAGCCGGGTGTAAACAGAGATATCACTAAAGAGAAGTTATTTTATATTGAAGAAAAATTATATGAGGTAAATCGTGAACTGAAAGAAGAAAACGATGATACCACTGACTATGTACGTACCTCTGAGGTTAGCCTGGGTAGTTCTTTTAACGGTTCGGAGTCGGGGACTCATGCCGGAATGATTCGGGTGTTTCTACACCCCCTGGAAGACTCGGAAGTTTCTGATCAGACGATTAAACGTGCGCTGGACGAAAAAATTGGAGAACTACCGGAGGCTTATAAATTTGCTGTGGGAGCCTCCAGCCGTTTTGGTGCTCCGGTATCAGTCAGTTTGTTGGGGTACAACCTGGAAAACCTGAGAAAAGCCCAGGAAGAACTGGAAGATAGTTTAGCAGATATGGACGCTCTTTTCAACATTACCAACAACAGTCAATTAGGAAGTCAGGAAATTCGCCTGAAGCTTAAACCTAAAGCATATACATTAGGGTTAACCCAGGCCACTCTGATGAATGAGGTGCGGAAAGGGTTTTATGGTGGACTGGCGCAGCGGATACAGGAGGGAAAGGATGAAATCTGGTTTTATGTGCGTTATCCCCGGTCAAACCGGAAAACAATAGGACAGCTTGAAAACATGATGATTCGGACACCTGAAGGGGAATATCCACTGACAACAGTAGCAGAATTAACTAAAGCACGCAGCCTGAGTACTATAAACGGTTATAATGGCCAGCGGGAAATTCGTGTCGATGCATATCTCAAGGATAAGAGTGAAGCAGTTCCGCCTATATTAGATCATGTGGAATCGAATATCCTCTCCGGTCTTCAGCAAAAATACCCGGGATTATCATATACGTTCCAGGGTCAGAGAAAGGATACCCAGCAGCAGATAGATAGTATGACCAAATATTTTGGCGTCGCTTTTCTTGTCATAGTGCTTATTATCATGTTTTACTTTAAATCTTTCCGTCAGGGCATGATCATTCTGCTAACTATACCTTTAGGCATCATGGGTGCCATCTGGGGACATTCAATTCAGGGCGAACCTATGTCAATGCTCAGCCTTTGGGGATTGGTAGCATTGACGGGAACCATTATCAATGATTCGGTAGTATTTGTATCCAAATACAACCAGACGCTTGTGGAAGGCTACCGGGTTTTTGATGCTGCTATGGAAGCAGCCCGTGCCCGTTTTCGCCCGCTTTTTCTTACTACAGTCACTACTTTTGTTAGTTTGATGCCTCTTATACAGGAAAGCAGCCCTGATGCCCAATTCTTAATACCTATGGCCATATCGGTAGCTTACGGTATTCTGTTCGGCAGCATCTTTATTTTGTTAACACTGCCGATACAACTTGTCTTGTTTAACCGGTTGCAGGTGAGACTGAAAAGATTGTTCGGTAAAAAAGATGTGACACCTGAGTCTGTTGAAGCTGCGGTGATCAATCATCAAATTGATAAACGGCTGGAGAAGGCTATTCAGCAAGAAGAACAAGAAGACAATAACGAATAATTAAAATGTTAAATTGATATAGATATGAGAACCCTATTTGGATTAATCTTTCTTATGATAACTTTCAGTCTTTCCGCACAGGAAAGTAAGGAAGTCCAGGAGTTATCCCTGGAAGATGCTATCACTAAAGCATTGAATAACAATTACGGCATCATAACACAGAAGAAAAGTTCTGAAATATCTGAAATGAATAATGCGTGGGGCAATGCCGGAGCGTTGCCCACTGTTCAGTTTGTTGGCAGTGGAAATAAATCTAATAACTATAACAGTGAGGACAATTATACCTCTCAAAACCTGAGTGGCACAGTTGAGTTGAGTCAGACTTTGTTCCGTGGATTTAGCGTTCATATACAGAAAGACCGGCTGGAGGAATTGGAGAAGCTTTCGGAAGGGAATGTTTCACTGGTTATTGAAAACACGATTTTTAATGTTATTCTTAGCTATTATAATATTCTCCTGACAGAGGAACAAGTGCAAATTGCCCGCGATAACATGGAGCTTTCTAAAGATCGGTATCAGCGAGCCCGGGAGCAGAAAAAAATTGGAAGTTCCAGGACCTATGATTTGCTTCAGGCAAAAAATGCTTTTTTGAAAGACAGTTCTGATTATCTTTCAGCTCAATCGTCTTACAATAATGCCGTTCGGGAGTTGAATTACCACATGGCTGCACCTATGGAGCAAACCTATCAGTTTACATCAAGTTTTGAGCCAGATACTTCAGATTTTCAGCTTTCTGATCTTCAGGATAAAATGTTGGAAAACAACAAGACACTGCGCAATCAATACATGAATCTGGAACTCTCCAAACTTGATGTAAAATCAGCTAAGAGTGCCTATTACCCTTCACTTTCTCTTAAGGCTTCCGGTGGCTATTCAGATTCAGAAACCGAGTATGAGAATAGGACACAAATGAATCGAAGCTCCGAAGGGGCGAATGCTTCTGTTAGTCTATCGCTGTCTTATACCATTTTTAACGGTAACCAGCGTAAAAGAGCCTTAAAGGCTGCAAGGCTTGAAAAGGAAATCTCGCAGATAGAAACAGAAGAAATGAAACAGGACTTGAAAAATCAACTGGCACAGGAGTATGAGTTGTATAACGTACGTAAACAATTGCTTAACGTAGCCAAAGAAAATCTGAATTCAGCAGAATTAAACCTTCAGCTATCGAAAGAAAAGTTCCAGAGCGGTGCCATCAACTCTTTTAATTTCCGCGATGTCCAGCAAATTTACCAGGATGCCGCATACAATTACCAAAGAGCGATTTTCAATGTAATTCAGAGTTACAACACCTTGTTAAGGTTGACGGGAGGTATTATCGATGAATACGAATAGATTTGGTTCGATGGTCTAATGTTCAGAGTTCAATATTTAAATTTGCGGTAAGGAAAGCCTGACAGCGATTATTATGCTGTCAGGCTTTTCATTGGGACAGGTAATCTTTCAGAGACAGAAAGCCGTTCCATACAAACTTTCTTTTTATCAAATAGTTATCAACAAGCGGAAGCAAATCGACAAATTTCTGTTAATTTTGATATATAACAAGAATAAAGACAATTGATGTTTACCTCCTGCAACGGATATAAAACACAATTGTTTTTATACTAATGTTTGTGTTTCATGCTAAGGGAGACCGTGTAACAAATGCCAACAAACAAAGCCAAAAAAGAAAAAACCAAAAGAGTTAAATTCTTGCTGACACACTATAGAAACTAATTAAAAACAAAATATTATGGCAAACAATAAAATTAAGTATTATCCGGTAAATGATGGAGACACATCTCTGATAACTTTAAAAGACAACACAACGATTCTAATTGATTGCAATATGAGGCAAGGAGAATCAGATTCTGATGAGAATAATATTTACAATGTAAAAGGAGACTTAATAAAAAGCATACAAAAACGTAATAAAAATCCTTTTATAGACCTTTTTATTCTATCGCACCCAGATAAAGACCATTGCTTAGGATTTAAAAATAATTTTTACAAAGGTGACCCTGATGATTACAGCGAAACCAATAGGAAAAATGAAGAAATAATTATTGATGAGATTTGGGTTACCTCAATGCTTTTTAAATTTGAATTATGTGATGATGCTAACGCCATAAGGAATGAAGTTAATAGAAGAAAAAGATTGTTAGGTGAAGAAAAAAATAAAAGAGGAAATCGTCTCAGATTGATAGGATACGATAAAAATGACAAATTTAAGGATGTCATACAGTATACACCGGGGAATGAAATAAATAGCATTAATGATAAGGTATACAAAAATTTCTCTTTTTTTATTCATGCCCCTTTTAAACAAGATTTGATAGATAGTCAAGCAAATAAAGAGAGAAATCCTTCTAGTATTGTTGTTCAAGCACGGTTTAAGGATAATGATTCAGATATTGACCATAAAACATTTGCAATTTTTGGAGGGGATGCAGACCATTATAGATGGCAAAAAATATTAGAAATTTCTGAAAATAAAGGGAAATCAAAATTTCTGAAATGGGATTTATTCTTAGCACCACATCACTGTTCATGGACATTCTTTAATGATGTTCCATACGAAGAAGAAGAAAATCAAGATCCCAAAGATTATTCATTAAGATTTTTAAAGGATTATAAAGAAGCAAATGGAAAAATAATAGCATCATGTAAAAAAATCGTAAAAGAAAAACCTAACCCACCACATAAAGCCGCTAAAGATGAATACATCAAAAAATTGGATTCAGAAAGCGATTTTTATGAATTAGCCTTAATTCCTAAGGAATCAGCACCTGAACCTGTAGAATTCATTATCACGAATAATGGTGTAACAAAATCGACAGAAAAGGCAAAAGTTGCAATCACCTCGGGTGGAGCATCAGGGGCAGCAAGTACAATAGTAAAACAAGGCTAGTATGTTATATAGTCAAGAATTAAAACTCTATAGCGAGCATTTGCCAACTTCAATTGAAGAGGCTATTATTGAATTGAAACAATCATTGCTATATGATGATATTAAAATATTAAGTTATGATAAATACAACATAGCAATTCCTATTATATTAGATATTAATTTACCTTCAAAGGGAAACCATAATGACATTGATATCAGAAGTAAAGAACCAATATTACTAACACTAAATTTAAAAGGATATCCTACAACATCCCCAAGAATTAAATCAGATAGAAAAGATTTTCCAACACAACAATTATCTCATTTATATGCAGTCCAAAAAGATGCTCCCCCAACACTATGTTTAGTGAGAGAGAATTTAGATGAATGGTTCGCAAATCGTCAATTAAACGACTTAATTCTTATCGCTAAACAATGGTTCTCAAAAGCTGCAAATGGTCTTTTATCTGAAGATGGTGATGAATTTGAGCCTATCAGGCTAGAAGGTTTTAGAGGTTACTCTATTTATAGTTATAATAAATTATCCGATATAGTTAAAGAAAAGAAAGGCTTTTCTGAGGGTAATCCCTTCACATTTTTACTATTATCCACTAAACAGAAAGATTCTACTAATCCCACATTTAAAAGATTTAATATTAATCTTTCTCAAAATAACTTTGACGAGTTGTACAAAATTGTCGGAGAATTCAATGTTAAAACCATTAAAGGTGTTAACAGAGATAATGAAATAGAATATCCTTTGTTTGGTATTTTGGTTTGGAGCAATAAATCTGAAACAATAAATTCTTACACAACCTTATTGCCAAATACTTATAGAGAATTAGAGGATTTTGCAGAAGAAAATAATATTTCAATTAAAGCTCCTATTGCTGAATATTTAAAAAAAGGACTGTATATAAACAATCTTACCTTCTTCATACCATTAATTATAGGAATAAAACGTCCTAAAAAATTAATTGGTTTTGAATCGGATATCGAGTTTTTAAATTTCTGCATTGTTGTTAATGAAGAATCAATAAATGGAAACACAATAAATCCAAATGCGCCTGTTTTTTTCCAATCTCACAGAGAACCTGTTGCGAGCAATCTTGCTCAAAAGCTTAGTTTAAGTGAAAATCAAGACAAAACCCTATTTATAGGAGCAGGTGCTTTAGGTTCAAAATTAATATTTCATTACGCAAGGAGAGGCAATTTCAATCTAAGAGCTATTGATAATGATGAGTTTAGCCCCCACAATATTGTCCGACATGATTTATTTATGGAAAGCTCAGGACAAAATAAGGCTAAAGCTGTAATTAATAAAATCAAATCATTTTTAGATGAAAATGATTCTCCTGACTTTCACGAAGGCAATATTTTTGATTATGATAGAAAACTGTTAAAAGGATTTAAATGGTTGATAGATACAAGTGCTTCTCTTAATGTCCAAAACTGGTTAGTAAACAGTAAATTGAATGAAATCCCAAATATAGCAAGGGCAGAAGTTGCATATAAAGGTAAATTGGGTTTCTTGTATGTAGAAGGATTTGAGCAAAATCCAAGGATAGATGATTTAGTAAACTATATTTATTTTTTAAGCACAAAAGATAAAGTAATTTCTGATTGGCTTATCGAGGAACAAAAAAAATTAGAAGGAAATGATTATGATATTGTAGATATTGGAATTGGATGTAATTCGCCTACTGTAATTATGTCAAATGACTCTATGTCCTTCCATTCTTCGATTTTCTCTAAAATTTTAAATCACGAAAACAATAGAACTACTATTGGTGATAAAGGATTAATTAATATTAGCTATGTATCAGAAGATGGGTTTGAAATAAACTCAAGCAGTCATATTATCCCTCCTTTAAAAATATTTAAATGCCAGAACAATTCTGGATGGGAAATAAGACTGCAAATTCACGTATTGAATAAAATAAAATTTGAGGCTTTAAAATTTAAGAAAAAGGAAACGGGTGGAATATTTATTGGCTTGTGTAATTATAAAACTAAAACAATTCATGTATTTGATACAGTGATAGCTCCAAAGGATAGCAAACGTTCAAATGTTTATTTTTATCGAGGAATAAAGAACTTACCCGAACAAGTTAAGCGTATTAAGGAAATTTCTGGTGGAATGATAGGATATATAGGCGAATGGCACACTCACCCGATGGGACTTGATATGTTAAGTGGATTTGATATGGATGCTGTTAAAAAACTAAAACCTCTAAATGATAAATATCCAATTCCAACATTTATTTCAGTACTATCAAAAGACAAATTTTTACCTTTTGTATTTTAATAAAATAGAATCAAAATGAAAGAATTACTTGACAAACTATCATCGTACAACATTTTCAATTATCTGTTTCCAGGAATTCTCTTTGTTATTATCCTCAATAAGGTTAGTAGCTTCAACTTAATTCAGGAAGATATTTTATTAGGTGCTTTTTTGTACTATTTTATCGGATTGATAATAAGTAGAGTTGGCTCATTGTTTATTGAACCATTTTTGAGATTGATAAAATTCTTAAAGTTTGCTGAATATAATGACTTTGTAAAAGCATCAAAAGATGACACGAAAATTGTTTTATTTTCAGAAATTAATAACATGTACAGAACTTTATGTTCTTTGTTCTTATTAATTTTTATTTCGAAGATTTATGAAAAATACCTTATGGAAATACCTTTTTTCAAAGACTACAGTAATATTCTGATAATTATTGTGTTGTTAATATTGTTTCTGTTTTCTTATCAAAAGCAAACTAACTTTATTAGAAAAAGAATAGTATCTAATCAATCTGATGAATAAAGCCATGCACATTAAGCAAACGTACATATCATTCTTACGACCAAATTTGCTTAAAGAGAATGTCTCCCTAACGCACGGACGGACGGAAGAAATAAAGCACGAAAACACAACATGCTATATACAAAATGCGGGTATTCGGCTTGATATCTAAGTTTGGTGGCTTTAGCAAAGTTTTTATCGGGGGATGAGAATGCGTCTTTGTAAATCCCACACGGCGCATATAGCTTTCCGTGTACGCTAAGAGAAAGCGAAGCTTTCTCGTCATAGAGAAAGTAGAACGCTTTCGCAAGCCGAAATCCTTGGGATGAGGCTTAAGGTCTTTGAAACAGAATATCGATTACCAACCGGTGAAATTCCGGTTTACCCAAAGCCCGTCAGCAGGGTAAAAGTGAGTCAGATGGGTGATTACTCCCTACGGTCGTGAGACCGCCTTCGGCTAAGTTCCGCGAGGATAACAGAAAAGTATCTGGCAAGCAAGTATGCAGGCCGTGTGATTGAGCCCCGAAAAGAGCCAACTGGTTAAGTTTGTGCCAAATGGAAAAGGTAAGCCACCAACGTTTGATTTTCTCGGATTTACACATTATTGGACAAAGACGAAGCGGGGAAAAGTTATGGTTCGCCAGCGCACCTGTAAAAAGAAGATGCACAAAGCACAA
>Ga0207714_1001927_pt1 | contig 12991 bp, 12 predicted proteins | sample PonA232FremontCA_2_FD_187270 | JGI IMG/M metagenome (GOLD analysis project Ga0207714, IMG submission 187270) | Marine sediment microbial community from Fremont, CA, USA - Pond A23 Sediment 2 (SPAdes) | ecosystem: Environmental > Aquatic > Marine > Unclassified | place: USA: Fremont, California... | reverse complement strand
TTAAATTCTATGATAATACCAAGGTAGGTTATTTAATGTCGAGAATAGTAAATGACTTAAATAATGTTTCTGAGCTTGCTCATCATGGGCCTGAAGATCTGTTTATCTCAGGAGTAATGTTGATAGGTTCTTTTCTCATCCTATTAGTTATGAAGTGGGAGTTAGCTTTATTTACCTTTGCTATTTTACCTGTAATGTTTTATTTTTCTTTAGTCTTGGGAGAAAAAATGTATATATCTTTTAAAGATATCAGGGAGAAAATAGCGGAAGTAAATTCAATTGTTGAGGATAGTTTAAGTGGTATTAGAGTAGTCAAATCTTTTACTAATGAAACTTTAGAAGAAGACAAGTTTAATGATGGTAATCAACAATTTAGACAATCGCGCGAATTTGCTATGAAGAATATGGCTGTTTTTCACTCTGGCATGAATTTCTTTACAAATCTGATCACTTTATTTACTGTATCAGCCGGGGCATATTATATATTTAATGATACTTTGACAACGGGTGAATTGGTAGCATTCATTTTTTATGTAAATATGTTTATGAATCCTATTAGAAGATTAGTAAATTTTAATGAACAATTTCAAAAAGGGATGGCAGGATTTAATAGGTTTTTAGAGCTATTAGATGTAGATCCTGAAGTAGATGTGAAAGAAGATGCAATAAAATTAGATGAAGTTAAAGGAACCATAAAATATAAAAATGTATCTTTTGGATATGATAATCATAAAAAAGTATTAAAAGGTATTAATTTAGATATACAACCCGGAGAAACCATTGCTTTTGTGGGACCTTCTGGAGTTGGTAAAACGACTCTTTGTAATCTTTTACCTCGTTTTTATGAACTAGATGGGGGAGCAATATATATAGATGGGAAAAATATTGAAAACATTGAACTGGAATCATTAAGAGAAAATATTGGAATAGTTCAGCAGGAAGTTTTTCTTTTTAATGGAAATATAAAAGAAAACATCTCTTATGGAAATTATACTGCATCAGAGGAAGAAATAAAAGAAGCAGCGATAAAAGCAAATGCTCACCAATTTATTATGGAATTAAGTGAAGGATATTATACCAAAATTGGTGAGAGGGGAGTGAAACTATCAGGTGGGCAAAAGCAACGTATTTCAATTGCCAGATCTTTTTTGAAAAACCCACCGATATTAATTTTAGATGAAGCCACATCATCACTAGATAGTGAGAGCGAAAAGATTATTCAGTCTTCATTAGAAAGGCTTTCTAAAGATAGGACTACTTTGGTAATAGCACATAGATTGTCAACGGTAAAAAATGCTGATAAAATAGTAGTGTTAACAGAAAATGGAATTGTTGAAAAAGGAACTCACCAACAATTGATTAATAAATCTAATGGTGTATATAATAGGCTATATAAAACTCAATTTAATGGGGCCGCTAAAGATTTATATTTTGATTAATTATATCAAATTGTATCTATAAATAACTTAACAACAATGGCTAAAGACATTGTTACAAATATGGGTTTTATTATTTTACCTCCATGTTTTATAGCCATTCTGGTACCTATAAAGGCACCTAGAATCATTGATAAAGCCATCGGTATACCGACAGAATAAACTATACGTCCGTGGTATGCAAATAAAATAAGTGAGGTAATATTGCTAGTAAAATTTAATATTCTTGCATTAGCAGTACCAATAGTAAAGTTGAATTTAAAAAATCTAATAAATGCATAAAGCAATATTGATCCTGTACCTGGACCAAAAAACCCATCATAAAAACCAATAGTAAAAGCAATAATACTACCGATAACTATAGTTTTTTTGGTTACTCCTTGGAAATCATTTTCTGTACCTACATTTTTGTTAAAAAGAGTATTTAAGGCAACAAAAATTAAAAGTGCTAATATAATAATTCTTAAATATTGTTCATTAATTTGTAAAACTGCTGTGACTCCTAATACTGCACCTAGAAAGCTAAAAGGGAGTATATACTTAATTAATGGGATATGTATCTTTTTTGATTTTAAAAAAGTTAATGTACTGGTAAAGGAGGCATTTGTAGCTGAAAATTTATTTGTTCCAAGTGTTAAATGAGGTGGAAGACCAGCAGCCATTAGGGCTGGAACCGTTAATAACCCACCACCGCCAGCAATAGAATCTAAAAATGAAGCAGCAAAACCTACTATACATAAAATTATAATTGTTGTTATTGACAAGTTTATCACCTAATTCATTATATATTTGTTGATTAGATATATTCAAGATATTTCGGAAAAATCCTTTTAATTTTTGGAGTTGATTTTGTATGGATAGATATAAAGCGGGTAAAAAAATATCATATATTACAATCATAGGAAACATATTTCTTGCAATAATAAAAATAGTCATCGGAGTATTTGTAGGGAGTGCTGGTTTAATAGCTGATGGTTTTCACTCTGTATCTGATACTGCTTCCACTATTGCTGTTTTAATTGCAATTTATGTTTCAAATAAACCACCTGATGAAGAACACCAATATGGTCATGGTCAGGCTGAATCGATAGCTGCTAAAATACTGGGTATTTTATTATTGCTAACTGGCTTCGCATTAGGCTATAATATAATTAATGAAATATTAAAACAAGAATACGGAATCCCTGGGATTTATGGATTGTGGGCAGCTGTATTATCAATTATTATTAAAGAGGTGATGTTTAGATATACTTATAAAGTTGGAGAAGAAACCAATAATCAGGCTTTAATAGCAGATGCTTGGCATCACAGAAGCGATGCTATATCTTCTATAGCGGCTGCATTGGGTATATTAGGGGCTAACCTAGGTTATCCAATTTTAGACCCTGTAGCAGGTGTTATAGTAGCCGTTTTAATCATTAGAGTGGGATGGAATATCATAGTAGATGCTATAGATTCATTAATGGTTAAAGCTCCTTCAGAAGAAGATAATGAGGAAATAAGAAATATAGTAAAAGAGGTTAATGGAGTTGAAAAAATTAAAGATTTACGAGCTCATTATAGTGGGGTTGACCTTTATGTTGATTTGAGAATAATAGTCGATGCACAGTTAACTGTAAAAGAAGGTCATGATATTTCTATGAAAGTTAGGGAAAAGCTTTTAAACAAAAGCAAACAAGTTAGGGAAGTAATTGTGCACATTGATCCAAGTGATTAAAATTTGATTATGATATAAGAATATAAATATCAAGGAGGAATTTCGATGAGTAAAAAATTATATCGTTCTAGAAAAGATCAAATAATTGGTGGTGTTTGTGGTGGGATTGCAGAATATTTTGGAATTGATCCAACTTTAGTTAGACTAGCCTTTGTTTTATTCGCTTTAATTGAAGGGGCAGGTATTATAGCATATATAATTGCCTGGATTATAATACCTGAAAGACCCGAAGGCCGTTCAAGCAAAAGTGAAGAAGAGGTATATGATGTAGAATTAAACTCAGAAGACGAGGATGAAGAAGGAGAATATAAAGCTGAAGAAAATAGTTCTTCTCATGATCAAAAAAAAAGTAAAGAGCAAAGAAAAAGAATCTTAGGATTAATTCTGGTAGTTTTGGGTATATTCTTTATAATTGATAGTTGGATTCCCGGTTTATATTGGAGAAGATTTTGGCCGGTAGTTTTGATTGGTTTGGGAGCTTTATTAATTTATAGGGAGGCTTCTAATAAATGAGCAGTGAAAATAGAAACAGGTCAGCCTATATAATGGGTTTGGTTTTAATAGGTATTGGTTTGTTGTTTTTATTAAACTCCCTAGGTATAGCGACTTTTAGAATTTGGTATCTTTTAAGTAGATTTTGGCCTGTAATTCTTATCTTGATTGGTTTAAATATAATATTAAAAAAGACGAAATTATGGTGGATCGTTCCTATTTTAATTTTTGTTATATTTATTGGAGCGATAGTATTACCTGAACCTGTAATCCGTAAGTTTGATAGTGGTTCCTTTACTTTTTATTTAAATGATCAACAACATTCTGGGGTTTACTCAGAAGATAGAGAATTTGACAATGAGCTAGAAAAACTTAATGTTAATTTAAAATATGGAGCAAATCGTTTAAAAGTGGGTAGAATTATTAATGAAGATAATTTATATAATGTGGATATAGATTATAGAGGAGAAGTACCTACTGTATATTATGATAGAACTAATAATAACGCTGACTTAAGAGTAGAGCAAGCTAAAAAGATTAATGTAGGAAATGGTTCTGAAATATGGGAAGTGAATTTAACTAATAAAATACCAATTGATATTAATGTTAGTGCTGGTGCTGGAGATCTTATGCTAGATTTAGAAGGATTAAAAGTAGATAATCTAAATGTAGATGCGGGATTGGGACAAATTAGCATTAGATACCCTGATTATAATAATAAAACTGAGATTTCTGCTGGAGCTAGTAATATTAAATTGGTCATCCCAGAGGAGACATCTTTCCGTATCGAAACCAGTACAGTATTAAACAACATGAATTTTGAAGAAGCGGGGTTAATAAAGGTACAAGATGATATTTATCAATCCATGAATTATGGAGAGGTTGAAAACCAAATCAAAATTAAGCTTTCAACCTCAGTTGGTAATATTAAAGTCGAACATAATTAGATAGTTTTACTGAAAGATAGGCGGCCAAAAATACTTTTATAAGGTCGCCTATTATAAATGGTGTTACACCAGTTGTAATAGCTGGTATAAATTCTAGCCCTGCGAATATCATTAGTCCTGAAACACCTAATATATAAATGGCAGCTAGCCCTAAGAGCATATAAATGGACTTAGTTAAAAACTTTTGTTTACCGAATCCTGCGATGTATCCTGCCGCTAAAAACCCAAATATATATCCACCGGTAGGACCAAATAAGATTCCTATACCACCGGTACCTCCTGCAAAAACGGGTAGTCCAATTGCTCCTATCAGAACATAAATTACTTGTGAAAGAAAGCCATATTTTTTTCCTAATAGACCACCAGCCATAAGTGCGAAAAATATTTGTAAGGTTATTGGTACAGTAGGAAAAGGAATATGAATATAAGCACCAATTGCAGTTAAAGCTGCAAATAAGCCTGTTAAAATTAAATACTTTGTTTTAAATGTGTTTTCCATAAATTATTAATTCTCCTTTTATCACTTTTTTTAACGAATTTTATTATAACAATTCAAATAGAAGATTGCAATAATTTTATTATAAGGAAGGATATTTCTTTTGAACAATGAAATATTATAAGTGGATGCATAAAAAAGTTTTGGAGGTGATGGTTGATCTCTAATTCTATATAAGGGGGTTAATAATGAAAGGTAAAATGCACGCAATAGTAAAAGAAAAACCTGAGTATGGAGCAGTTTACAAAGAAGTGGAAATACCCGAAATAGGTCCCGAGCAGATTTTAATAAAAGTAAAGAGTACTTCAATTTGTGGATCTGATTTTCATATATATAAATGGAATAAATGGGCTCAAGACAATATTAAGCCACCTCAGATTATGGGACATGAAGTAGCTGGAGAGGTTGTTGATATTGGTTCACGAGTCCAAAAAGTTAAAGAAGGAGATTTTGTTTCTAGTGAAACCCATATTCCCTGTGGACACTGCTATCAATGTGAAACAGGGCAAGAACATATTTGTAGGAACATGAAAATTCTTGGAGTCCATCAAGATGGCGTATTCGCTGAATATGCAGTGTTAGAAGAAGTAGATGTGTGGAAAACTGACCCAAGTATAAACAAAGATTTTGCTTCTATACAAGAACCTCTGGGAAATGCTATTGATACTATATTACCAGGAGAAGTAGCGGGCAAAGATGTATTAATTACAGGTGCAGGTCCTGTAGGCTTAATTGCAATAGCTGTAGCGGAAACTTTTGGGGCAGCAAATATTTTAGTGAGTGAACCAAATGAATACCGTCGTAATCTATCTTATGAAATGGGTGCTGATCATGTAGTAAATCCTATTGAAGTGGATTTATTAGAAGCTGTGCAAGATATATTTGGAAATAAAGGTGTTGATTTTACAGCAGAAATGTCCGGACATCCTGATGCAATAAGAGAAGGTATAAAAGCTGTTACTCCAGGAGGAATTGTTTCATTACTTGGTCTTCCAGATGATAAAATAAGTTTAAACCTGACCGATGATATTATTTTTAAAAACATTAAAGTGGTTGGTATAACAGGTCGTAAAATGTTTAGTACCTGGCATATTGCTAATAATTTATTAAAAAATGAAAAAATTGATCTTTCACCTGTGATAACCCATAAAATGCCCTTAAAGGATTTTGAAAAAGGCATGAAATTAATGGAAGAAGGAAATTGTGGTAAGATAATTTTAAAACCTTAGGAGGTTTTATATTATGAATGAAGACTTTCAAGAATTCATGAGTAAAGAATTAGAAGAATTAAAAGAAGAAGGCTTGTATAATACTATTAGAACTTTAGAAGGTCCACAAGGTTCATGGGTTGAAATAGAAGGAAAAGAAGTTTTGAATTTCAGTTCTAATAACTATCTAGGATTAGCAAATCATCCTGAAACTGTTCAGGCTGCCAAAAAAGCTCTGTTTAATTATGGTATAGGGCCGGGAGCAGTTAGAACTATAGCTGGCACAATGGAGTTACATAATAAATTAGAAGAAAAACTAGCTGAATTTAAAAAAGTAGAGGCTGCTTTAACTTTTCAATCAGGCTATAATTCTAATTTAGCCGTTATTCCAGCGATTGTAGGAAAAGGAGATATAATATATAGTGATGAACTAAATCATGCTAGTATAATTGATGCATGTCGCCTATCAGGGGCTGAAGTAAAAGTATATAAACATGGAGATATGGATTCTTTAGAAGAAATACTTAAAGAAAAAAGAGATGGAAAAGGATTGATAGTTACTGATGGTGTCTTCAGTATGGATGGTGATATAGCCAAATTACCAGAAATTGTAGAACTGGCTAAAAAGTATAATGCAATAACAATGGTTGATGATGCACATGGAGAAGGAGTTTTAGGAACTCACGGCCGAGGAATTGTAGATCATTTTAACTTGCATAATGAAGTAGATATTGAAATAGGGACTTTCTCAAAAGCAATTGGTACAGTTGGAGGTTGTGCAGCGGGAAGCAAGAAATTAGTAGAATATTTGAAACAAAAAGCAAGACCGTTTTTATTTAGCTCCGCTGTTACTCCGCCTGATGTAGCTGCAACCTTAAAATCAATTGAAATACTTGAAGAAGATGATTCCTTAGTACAAAAATTATGGGATAATGGAGATTATTTCAAGGAGAATATGAAAGAAATCGGTTTTGATGTAGGTAATAGTCAAACTCCAATTACTCCTGTTATGTTAGGAAAAGCGAAAACAGCTTCTGAATTTTCCAAGAAACTATTCGAGGAAAGTATATTTGCTCAATCAATTGGTTTTCCTACCGTTCCAAAAGGTAAAGCTAGAATCAGAGTAATGATTTCTGCTGTTCATAGTAAAGATGATCTCGATTTTGCTTTAGATAAATTTAAACAAGTAGGTAAAGAATTAAATATAATAGATTAGAGTAAATATATATTACTAAGTTTTATAAATAATATGGTTTCAAGCACAGGTTTTAAAACTCCTGTGCTCTTTCATTTATAATATAACCAGTTTATTAAGAATCTTGTTATAATAAATCTTAAGGAGTATAGCTAATGAATACAAAAGAATTAAAAATAGAGGCTTGTGCTAAAATAGATGAATATAGAGATGATATTATTAAAGTTGTAAAAAAGATATATGATAGTCCAGAAACAGGTTATAAAGAAAAGAAAACTACAGAAATTATTAAAAAAGAATTTGCAAAATTAAAACTTGAAACACAAGATAATATATCTATTACCGGTTTAAAAGCTCAAGCAAAAGGAAAGGGAAGCAAGCCCCATCTAGCTATATTAGGTGAACTAGATGCCGTAAATTGTAAAGAACATCCTGATTCTGATAATAGTACTGGGGCTATTCATGCTTGTGGCCATAATAATCAAATCGGAATTATGATTGGGGTAGCCTATGGTTTAATTAAAACTAATATTATCTCAGAACTAGATGGGATAATAGATTTTTTGGCTGTCCCCGCTGAAGAATATATTGAATTAAAATATAAAGAACATCTAAGAGAGCAAGGTAAAATTAAATATTTCGGAGGCAAACAGGAACTGATTAGAAGAGGATATTTTGATGATGTTGATCTGGCTATTATGGCTCATTCTATAGATATAGGTGAGATGAAAGATGTTATAGTTGGTCCTAATAGTCAGGGTTTTATTAGAAAAAAAGTAAAATTTATAGGTTATGAGAATTTAAGTGAAAAAATATTTGAACAAGAGATTAATGCTTTAGATGCAGCAGTATTAGCCATTAATGGCTTAAGTACTGGAAGCGGTACTAATATTGATAAAAATAATACCCGCATATATATAAATAATGAAGAATTATTAAAAGCTTCAGGCTCAATAATTATGGAAACATATGTAAAAGGGTCTACAGTTAAAGAACTAATTAATGTAAATCAAAAGGTTAACAGATTAATTAAAGAAGCCACAAAAAATGTTGAGGCAAGGGCAGAAATTAATGATACTCCTGGATATTTTCCTTTATTAAATTATGAAGGTTTAATGGATATATTTGTTGATAATTTAGATGGTATAATCTCAAAAGAGAAAGTAATCAAAAACTTTACACTTCAAGGATTTTTTGATAGTGGAGATTTATCTCAAATAATTCCAGTATTACATCCCTTTTTTTCAGGTGTAAAAGGGAGTTTACATAGCGATACTTTTAAAACTACAGATTATGATAAAGCAGTTATTACTCCTGCGAAAGTAATAGCTAAGACTGTAATTGATATTTTATCAGATCGGGAAAACAAACTTAAAAAGTTTAATTCGTCACCTTATAACAAGGAGGAATATTTATCATTTTTAGAAAAAATATCCTCTTGAGTATAAATTGTAATTCTCAATTACAGGTGTTATAATAGTGATGATAAAGATTACAATTTGGTGGTGTTTAAATGGAACAATTAAGTATCAAAGCTTATGCAAAAATTAATTTATTTTTAAATATAAAAGGTATAAGAGATGATGGATATCATGAATTGGAAATGGTAATGCAGTCCATTAACCTTTATGATAATATAAAAATTTCATCAAGAAAAAAAGGGATTAATATAGAGACTAATAGTGATGAAATACCTACTGGAAAGGATAACTTAGCTTATAAAGCTGCCCAAAGGGTAATTGATGAATCTAATTTTTCAAAAGGTGTTAATATTTTCATTGATAAAAACATTCCTGTTGCAGCCGGTTTGGCTGGAGGAAGTACAGATGCTGCAGCTGTTATAAAAGGAATGAATAAATATTTTAATTTAGATTTAGAAAAAGATAAACTTCATGATATAGCTTCTCAAGTGGGTAGTGATGTTCCTTTTTGTTTAAAACCAGGAACAGCTTTTGCAACTGGGAGAGGGGATAAACTTGAATATCTTAACTCCTTAAAATCATATAAAGTTATACTAGTTAAACCTCCAGTAATGGTTAGTACTAAAAAAATATATGAAATGTATGATAAATCAAATTATAATATAGAAATACCAATAAAAAAATTATTATCAAATATAAAGAAGCGAAACTCTTTGAATATTAAGGATGGTTGGGCGAATGTCTTAGAGCCTGTGACTAAAAATATAGTTAAAGAGGTTGAAACAATAGAAAATATTTTAAAGAATAAAGGTTTTGATTTTACTTTAATGACGGGTAGTGGGCCGACCGTCTTTTCTTTAGTAGAAAAATCTAAAAAAGAATTGATAGAAAAAACAGTTCAAAATTGGCAAAGAAAACAAGATTTTATTACTCATACAGAAACAATATAACACTTTCGAAACAGGATAATTGAAATGGGGGAGGCCGAAATGAATTTTGACGCGTTAGTGGTGGCTGGCGGTAAAAACGACGGGGCTTTAAGAAAAATTTCGGACAAAAAATATGAATCATTAATTGAGATTGCCGGAAAACCTATGGTTCAACATGTAATTGATGCTGTAAAAAAGGTTGAAGAGATTAATGATATTGTTATTGTAGGACCTGAAGAATTAAATGATTTTACGAACAATGATTATAATATTATAATACCAAAAGGGCGAATGATAAATAATATAAAACGAGGAATTGAAGCCCTAAATAATCAAAATCATATCTTGATAATAACTTCTGATATCCCATTAGTAACTCCCGAGATTATTCAAGAGTTTATACATAGATGTAAAAAAGAAAAGAAATATGACTTATTTTATCCTATAATATCTAAAGAAATTAATTTAGAGAAATACCCAGAAGTAGAAAGAACATATGTCCACCTTGACGAAGGAGTTTTTACAGGTGGTAACTTAGTCTTAGTAAGCCCTACTATAATTCAAGGTCCTCTTGACTGGTATAATAGAATACTTTCCCTCAGAAAAAAACCGTTAAAAATGAGTAAGATGTTAGGCTTTAAATTTATAATAAAATTTATTTTTAGAAGGTTATCTATTACGGAAGTGGAAACTAGGATTTCTGAAATTATTGGTCATGATTGTAAAGCACTCATATTAGAGTATCCCGAAATTGGATTTGATGTAGACAAACCAAGTGATTTAAAAATGATGAGAGAAAAATATTTAAAAACTTAATCTAAACAGTTGATATTTAGTTTCAACTTGTTATAATAGACACATAATTATTTTATAAAAAAGGAGTAGTGAGTAGTTAATGAGTAAAATGAGCAAAAGAGATGTGCTAAAAAAGGCTGAAGAATTAAATGTAAAATTTGTCAGACTTCAGTTTGTAGACATTTTAGGAATAATTAAAAATGTTGCTATTACAATCGACCAACTAGAAGCAGCGCTTGAAGGTAAAATTATGTTTGATGGTTCTTCAATTGAAGGTTTTACAAGGATTCATGAATCAGATATGTATTTAAAACCTGATTATGATACTTTCGCAATATTTCCTTGGCATAAAGAAGAAGGTGCAATTGCCAGATTAATGTGTGATGTTTATACTCCAGATGGAGAACCTTTTATGGGGTGTCCGCGTAATACTCTGAAAAAAGTCATAAAAGAGGCAAAAGAAATGGGTTATGAAATGTGTGCTGGACCGGAGCCGGAATTCTTTCTATTTGAGAAAGATAAGGAAGGCAACCCAACCACAATCACAAATGATAATGGTGGATATTTTGACCTTTCACCTGTTGACTTAGGGGAAAAAGCAAGACGTGATATTGTATTGGCTTTGGAAGAAATGGATTTTGATGTTGAGGCCTCTCACCATGAAGTTGCTCCTGGGCAACATGAAATTGACTTTAAATATACTCCAGTTTTGAAAACCGCTGACAATATAGCCACTTTCAAATTTGTAACAAAACGGATTGCTATGGAACATAATTTACATGCGACATTTATGCCTAAACCAATTTTTGGAGAAAATGGTTCTGGTATGCATGTACATCAATCACTATATAAAAATGGCAAAAATGCTTTTTATGATCCAGATGATGAACTTCAATTAAGTGAAATTGCCTATCACTATATTGGCGGTTTACTAAAACATTCAAAAGCATATACTGCAATTACAAATCCTATTATCAATTCTTATAAGAGATTATTACCTGGATATGAAGCGCCTGTATATATAACTTGGTCAACCCAAAATAGAAGTGCTTTAGTAAGAGTGCCGTCGGCTAGAAAAGATGGTACAAGATTAGAATTGAGAAACCCTGATCCAGCAGCTAATCCTTATTTAGCGATGGCAGTTACCTTAAAGGCTGGTTTAGAAGGGATTAAAAATAAAATTGATCCAGGGGAACAAACAACTGATAATATCTTTGATATGAATTCAATTGAAAGAAATGAAAGAGGAATTGAAAGTTTACCAGGAGATATTATGAAAGCGGTTGAATTTTTAAATAATGATGACGTAATTAAAAATACGCTTGGGCAACATATATATGAACACTTTGTAGTAGCCAAAGAAGTAGAATGGCATGAATACAACACAAGGGTTCATGATTGGGAGCTTGATCAATACCTTATGAAATATTAAATGTTTGGAGGTTGTATTATGAGAGGTGATATAAAAAATCAAATTAGAAATCTTTCCTTTAATAATCTTACTACCCGTCTCATTTCTTTTTTGGCGATGTTTATAGCTTTTGTGGCTGTGGGTACATATTTACATATTCCGGGCCCGAGTTCTTCATATTTTAATCTGGGAGAAGTGGCTATTTATATTGTTGCTCTTATATTTGGTAGTAAAGCAGGAGGAATTGCTGGAGGAATAGGATCTGCTCTAATGGATATATTTTTAGGATATTCTTTATGGGCTCCCTTTACTTTAATAATAAAAGGTCTAGAAGGTTTCTTTGTTGGTAAAATAGCTAAAGAAGGAGACCTAAAAAGTAATATATTGGCGATAATCGTAGGCGGAAACATTATGGTAGTTGGTTATGCAATAACTAAAGGATTTTTAATAAGTTGGCCCGCTGTTATTCCAGAAATAGGAATTGATTATGCACAAATGATTATTGGTGCTCTAGTAGCATTACCCTTATCCAGGCAAATAAATAATTTGTTGAAATAATAAGGGGAAATGTTTGTTGTTATTAAAATATGATGGGATGCAAAATCTTGACAAAATAAAGTTATTCTGTTATACTTCTTACGGTTAATCATGGCAATTTAAATTAGATTTGAGGTATATTAATGACTCCGTATGTTAGCGATAAAGATTTGTATAAATTTAAACTTGCTTTAATATTAGGAAATGGAAATAGAATAAAAAAGTTATTAAGAAGATATCCCACTGAAAAAAGATTTAAAAACGCAAGACTTAATGAAATTGCGAATACTATTGGTATTAAAGATTCTGACTCTGATATTATATCAAAATTAGATAATATCGATGATGTATTTAATGAAATGGTTACATTCAAACCAGACCAAAGGTGGAGTAAAAAACCTAAAGCT
>Ga0207714_1001926_pt1 | contig 13005 bp, 10 predicted proteins | sample PonA232FremontCA_2_FD_187270 | JGI IMG/M metagenome (GOLD analysis project Ga0207714, IMG submission 187270) | Marine sediment microbial community from Fremont, CA, USA - Pond A23 Sediment 2 (SPAdes) | ecosystem: Environmental > Aquatic > Marine > Unclassified | place: USA: Fremont, California... | reverse complement strand
GGACCGGTATTGAGGGGTATAGAGCGCTATAGTGATCTAAACACCGTTCCCGGCACCGTCCGAACGGCGACCGGTTTCCTCCGGAACGCCAGGCACGACTCTCGGAAGTTACCGCACGCGATCTGATCGCTCGTCATAGAGCCCGACGCGGCTGCTATCAGTACGGCGGACGCACCGAATCGACTGAGTCGGGAGCGAGCGGCCGGCGGTCGAGGCCGGAGCGTCCTCGTCACGCACGCTGGGGAGTTAGCAGGCGTTCCGCCGTCAGAGCAGATAATTATAAAATTTTATTCACGGCTACCATATTGAGCGACGTAAGCGTACGATAATGAAAAACAACACATATCGAGGCAGATTGACCACGAGAGACGCTTCCAGCGTGGTCGATCGGTCAGGGGAGCGGCGTCAGGGAAGTCGAATCGCGACGGAACGAAACCGGTCGACCGATGCGTAACGGCGACTACTCGCCGACACGCGGCGGCGCGCACGCAGACGACGACGCCGAGATCGAACTCGCATACACGGGGCGAGATACCTTCTTGAAAGGCGACGGCCGCGACGTGACGGATTTGGAGGAGTTCGACGTTGGGGTCCTAGGAGTGCCCTACGACGGCGCACTGAGCAATCGGCCGGGCGCGCGCTACGGGCCGAGAGCGATACGCAGAGCCAGCGCTTGGTGGGCGTACCTCTCCGAGTACAAGGGCGGTCTCACGAACGTGAACACCCGGGCCCAGGTCGACTTCTCCGATTTCCGCGTGGCGGACTGCGGCGACGTGCCGGTCTTACCGATGGACCGAGAACGCACCGCGGAGCGTATCGAAGATCGCGTTTCGTCGATCGCCGAACAGGCGTTTCCGGTGATACTCGGCGGCGATCACTACTGTACCTACCCATCGTTCCGCGGTGTCGCGCGTACGATCGACGCAGACTCGGTCGGACTCGTTCAGATCGACGCCCACAGCGACACCGTCACCGAGAGCCCGGTGTTCGGGGAGCACTACCACGGGTCGAGCACGCGCCTGATCGCCGAGTCGGAGTGGTGTTCATATGACACGATCAGTCAGGTTGGCGTCCGTGGGTACGAGGGCCCCGACTTCTTCGAGTTCGTCGACGACGTCGGCCTCTCGGTTTTCACCCAGCGTGAGGTCCACGAGCGCGGCATCACCGACGTCGTCGTCGACGCCATCGAGGCGGCCGCGGCGGAAACAGACGCTGTCTACCTGACCTTCGACATCGACTCGGTCGATCCGAGCGTCGCGCCGGGGACCGGGACGCCGGAGCCCGACGGACTCTCCGCGCACCAGGCCCTGCGGATCATGGAAATCGCGGGCAGCCACCCGGACGTCGCGGCCGTTGACCTGATGGAGGTGTCGCCGGAGTACGATCCGACGAAATCAACGCAGATACTCGCGGCCAGCGCACTCGTAACTCTCATCGAACGGCAGTTCGCGGAGGAGTAGGCGGCGAGCAAGCGGACGGATCAGTCGAGGATAACTTTGCAGGCCTCGGTCGGGAAGCTGACCGTGACCTCGTCACCCTCCTCGAAGTTCGTCGTCTCCTCGTTGATCTGGCGCTCGACCTCGAAGTGCTTGCCGTTGACCTCGATCCGATAGAGCTTCAGCGATCCCTTATATATCGTGTCGAGGACAACTCCCGTCCACTCGTTTGCGTGTCCGCTCGAGTCATCGTACGGTTCGAGGATGACCTCCTCCGGTCGCACCGACACGGCGCCGGACCGCCCGCCGTCGTCGGCACCGGCCGAGACGGAAAGCGTGAACCGACCGTCGTCGGTTTCGACCGTCTTTCCGTCGTCGGAGATGCTCCCCTCGAAGAGGTTCGTTTCCCCGATGAAGGTGGCGACAAACTGCGTCTCCGGCGACGTGTACAGCTCGTCGACCGGCCCGATCTGCTCTATCTGCCCGTCGTTCATCACGGCGATGCGGTCGGACATCGTCAGCGCCTCTTCCTGGTCGTGGGTCACGTAAATGAACGTGATCCCGAGCTCCTCCTGGATATCCTTGAGCTCAACCTGCATGTGCTGTCTGAGCTTCCGGTCAAGGCTCGCGAGCGGTTCGTCGAGGAGGAGCACGTCGGGTTCGCGGACGACGGCTCGGGCCATCGCGACGCGCTGTTTCTGTCCGCCCGACAGCTCGGTCGCTTGGCGGTCCTCGTAGCCCGAGAGTTCGACCATCTCCAGGGCGTCTGCGACCCTCGTCTCGCGTTCGTCCTCAGGGACGCCGTCCATCTCCAGTCCGAAGGAGATGTTCTCGCCCACGGTCATGTGCGGGAATAGGGCCCACTCTTGGAACACCATCGACGTGTTGCGGCTGTTCGCGGACTGATCAGTCACGCGGTTCCCGCTGATGGCCACGTCTCCATCGGTCGGCGTCTCGAGACCGCTGATCATCCGCAACGTCGTCGACTTCCCACAGCCCGAGGGCCCGAGCAGTGTCAGGAACTCGCCCGACTCGATCTGGAGGTCCACGCCGTCGACGGCGACGAGGTCTCCGAACTCCTTCCGGAGGTTCTGTAAGTGAACCGAGCCCGGCTGGGAGTCGCCCTCCGTTCCGGTTCTATCAGATCCCGCCCGTTCGGTCCCCGAGTCTCGCGTTTTGTTGGTCTCGCTCACAGTCATTTGTGAATGTGAATTTCTCCCATACAGTTACACGTTTACATATCGCTTTCCGATTTCGCCCGTTCCCACATGTTTGTCCAGTCCTCGGTCATCTCGGAGAACTCGTAGGGCGTCGTCTGCGCGGCGATTTCTTCGGCGGCATCGAACCCGTCCTCGGAGAACATCAGCGCGGACTGCTCCTCGGCGCTGAACATATCGAAAGACTCGGTGTTGACCGGCGGACTCTTTGCGGCCGGTTCCCAGGAGACGCTCTTCTGTCCCTCGGGAGTGATGACGGTCTTCATGAACTCCTTGGCCAGCTCCCGGTCGCTCGGGTTCTTGACCATACACATCCCCTCGGTCCACTGCATCCCGCCCTCCTCGGGTAGTACGACGCTGACCCAGTCCGCGCCGCCGGCCCGCAGCTCGGACATCGTGAAATTCCCGACGGGCGACATGACGATGTCGTTCTGGTTGAACGCCTGCCGGATGGCGCTGGTCCCGCTGTAGATGGCCTCGAACTGGTTGAACATCTGGACGAGGTGGTCCTCGATGTCGGCCAGCTCCTCGTCGCTCTGTTCGAAGGGATCGTATCCGAGCGTCATCGCGATCTTCGGGATGTTCCAAGTCGGCCAGTCCATGACGCCCATCTTGCCGGAGTACTCACCGTCGGGGCCGCCCGTCCAGAGGACGTCGTAGGACTGGTAGTGGTCCGCTTCGACCTCGTCAGTGTTGACCGTCAACGTGTCCCATCCCCACCGCGTCGGAAGCGCGTACATCTCGTCTTCGTACTCGAACGAGGAGAAGGGCCACTGGAACTGCGGGAGGAAGTTCCCCATCGCCGAGAAGTCGTCCGGATTGAGGGGTTCGATCGTCCCCGCCTCAGCGTGGCGCTGGGCCCACGTGTTGTTAACCGTCAGGAGGTCGTAGTCCTCCGTTCCGCCGCTCTGGAGGTTGTTCAGCGCCTCAGAGTCGCTGGAGACAAGACTGATGCTGACCGTGGCGTCGTTCTCCTCCTCGAACTTGTCGATGATGGTGTCAGTCCCGTATCCCTCCCAAGTCAGGACGTTGAGCTCCGTGGCGCCCCCCCCGCTGGAGAAACACCCCGCCAGTGCCGCCGTCCCGACTGCACCTGACGCCTGAACGAAGCGGCGCCGAGAAAATCGTTTGTGACCGTGCTCTACCGTACGTTTTGTATCGGGTTTCTCGCCCGTCATATCAATTCCATAGTTGCAACGAAGAGCCAGGGTTATAATATTTCCGCATATTGTACATTATTTGCGCAAAATCATACCACTCTATCCGATAGAATTAGAAATTATTGGCTCAAATCTTACTCCAATTTCACTCCGCGCCATCACCATACCGGTACCGCGAACTCCTTGGGCCGACTCGCAGTAGCGTTTATCGACAGTAGGGAGCGTTGTACTGCCTCGCTGAACAGTGATGGGGTGGACCGGAACATATATTGGTTGGAATTCAGTAAGGTGTGGCCATGGTAGAGATAACAGACAAAATAAATAGTAAAATTCGGACGATAACTAACCGAATACCCATCTCGGATAGATTCCTCGTTACGGGCGGCCCGATACTGTTACTGGAGATCCTGCTTTTCCTCGGACCGATTTTGATCATGTTCTATATTGCCGTGATCCAGATGGAGAACTTACAGCTGGTTCACGAGTTCTCGATACAGAACTACATCGAGGTGTTCAGGGGAGCCGCGAACCGGGAGGCGATCAAGAACACGGTGTTCATATCCATGCTGACGACGTTCACGGCGGCGGTCGTCGCGTACCCCTTCGCCTACTATATCGCGCGACACGGCGGCCGGTTCAAGAATCAGCTCCTGGTCCTGGTGATGATTCCGTTCTGGACCAACTACATCGTTCGGGTGTACGGCTGGCAGATCATCCTTGGAACGGAGGGGATTTTCAATTCGTTATTCATTTGGCTGAACGTCATCAACGAGCCGATCGGCTGGCTGCTGAACACCAACTTCTCTATCTGGCTCGGGTTGACCTACCTCTGGCTGCCGTTCATGATCCTCCCGCTGTACGCCAGCCTGGAGAAGATCGACGAGACACTGATCGAGGCGGCCTACGACCTCGGAGCGACGAGACGGCACGTGTTTAAGCGCGTCATCCTTCCGCTTTCGATCCCGGGGCTCGTCGGCGGAACGATTTTCGTGTTCATCTTCAGTATGGGCGCGTACATCGTCCCGGCGATGATCGGCGGCGGACAGCTGTTCGTCGGCACCCGAATCGCACACGAGTTCGGCATCGGCGGAGACTGGGCGCAGGGTGCGGCCCTCGGGAGCGTTCTCATGCTCGTCGTCGCCGGGACGCTGTGGTCACTGATGGGGTACACCAACATGGAGGAGATGTTCTGATATGAGTCACGATACCGAAACCACCGCCCAACGCCCGGGAGAGAACCCGAATCAGTCGCGGGTGGACCGATATCTGAGTGTCGGAGCGACCATCGCCGAGCGCTACTGGCTCCCGGTCTGGACGGTGCTCGTCTTCTCGTTCCTCTTCGCACCCATCGTCATCCTGATCTTGTTCTCCTTCGAGCAGGGGACGTTCTCCTCGCTCCCTTGGGACGGGTTCACGACCCGTTGGTACTCGGAGATGTTGGAAGACGACCGGCTCATCCAATCCACGATCAACAGCCTCCAAGTCGCGGCGAACGTGACCGTCGTGGCGACGATACTGGGGACGCTCGGTGCCATCGCGCTGGTCCGCGGCCAGTTCCGTCGGAAGGGGCTGTTCCGCGCGATCATCATCGCGCCGATGACGATCCCCGGGCTCATTCTCGGGATCGCCCTGCTCATCTGGTTCAACGTCATCGGGATGAACACGTCACTGCTGACCGTGATGCTCGGGCAGCTCGTCTTCGTCACCCCGTTCGTCGTCATCACGGTGAGCGCCCGGCTCAGGGGGTTCGATCCGGAACTGGAGGAGGCGGCCCGTGACCTCGGGGCCTCCAAGTGGCAGACCTACCGGCGCGTCACGCTCCCGCTGTTGATGCCCGGCATCGTGAGCGGGGCGCTGTTCGCTTTCACGCTCTCGTTCGACGACTTCCTCATCGCGTTCTTCACGAGCGGTCCGAACAACACGCTGCCGATCTACATCTGGTCGAAGGTCCAGCACGGCACCGACCCGGTCATCAACGCGATCAGCGCGATGGTGCTGCTGTTCAGCATCACGCTCATCGTTGTCAGCCAGCTGCTCAGGCGGTAGCGACACCGGGTCTCCGCTCCGAGACCCGGACGTCCGTTCTCCGCCGTGTTCTACCGGTTAGTCCGGCAGATCTCGACGAAGTTTTCGATCGTTCTGGTGGCCGTACACTCCGCGAACTCGTGGTCGCCGCGCGACCAGTCGCTCGGGTTCCCCTCGACGCGCTCGGTGAACTCGGGGTGGTACTGGACGGTCCAGACCGGCGCGGTCTCGTGACGCGTACAGAAGTGCTCGTTGTAGTCGGTCGTCGCGATCGTGCGGAGGTCGTGACCGCGTTCGGTCACGAGGTCCGAGTGGAGCACCGGGACGACCGGCTCGACGCCTGAGAGCACGGGGTCGTCGTCGTCCGTGATCGTCATCTCGACGAATGTCGCTCGACGGCGATCCTCGCGAACCTCGCCGCCGAGCGCGTAGTTGACGAGCTGGTGGCCGAAACAGATGCCCAGCAGCGGCACCGACGCGGCGATGCAGTCCCGAATGAGCTGTTGCTGTCGATCGAACACCTCGTGGTCGGCCTCGTAGACGCTGGCCGTGCTCCCGCTGATGATGATCCCGTCGTACTGGGCCGGATCGTCGATGTCCGCCTCTTCCAAGGCGACTCGGTACTCGCTGTCGCCGGCGATCCGATCGATCTCCGGACCGAGGTACCGGTACTCGGGCTGGACTTCGTCGTCTAGAACGAGTACAGTCATTATCAGTACTCACGAATGCGATACAATAAATCATTCTACCTGTCGTTCTGCGTCCGATATCGACCCCGACGCGGCCCGCGATTCCGGACGTGGGCTCCGAGATCAACAGCGGACACTCGGCGGTGTCGTTGAGGGGGCCCCGTTTTACCTTCTCGCGACCGACTCCAGTGACACGCCGATCAATTCGGACCAAATCTAAGTTTTCTGCCGAGATACAGACTGAGTCTTTCCAAATATTGTATATCAAAACAACAAACGAATAATTAAGTAATGGGGCACTGACCTATTGGTATGGATCTGTGGGACGATTACGAAGCGACGTACCGCGAACGGACCGCAGGTAGCGAGGCGGCGTTCGGACGGCTTCAAGAGGACGTTCCTGCCGGTGTCGCGAGCACGTATCGGGCGTGGGACCCGTATCCGTTCGTCGTCGACCGGGCCGAGGGGGCGTACCTCTACGACGTCGACGGGAACGAATATCTCGATTTCGACATGAACAACGGGGCAGCGATGGTCGGCCATGCCCACCCGACTGTGACGGAGGCCGTGGGCGACCAGTTACACGACGGGACGCTGTTTACTCACCCGCACGAGCTGCTCGGTGAGGCGGCCAGCGCGTTGAAGGAGCGCTGGTCGATGATGGACAAGGTCCGCTTTACCAACAGCGGGACCGAGAGCACGATGCACGCGATGCGGGTCGGACGCGCCTATTCGGGGCGAGACAAGGTCCTGAAGATCGAGGGCGCGTATCACGGCGTTCACGACTACGCGCTCATCAGTAAGGCCGCGCCGAAAGGCCAGGTCGGCCACCCCGAGCGACCGAACAAGGTCGTCGAGAGCGACGGGATTCCGGCGAAGACGGCCGAGACGGTCGAGGTCGCTCCGTTCAACGACCTCGACGCGGTCGAGTCGATCCTCGAAGACCACGTCAACGAGATCGGCGCGCTCATCGTCGAACCGATCGTCTTAGCGAAGGGCGTCACCCAGCCGTACGACGACTTCTTGCAGGGGCTTCGGGAGCTGTGTGACGAGTACGGGATCGTCTACATCTTCGACGAGGTCAAGACGGGCGTGAAGGTCACGCCCGGCGGCGCAGCCGAATACTACGACGTCGAACCGGACCTCGTGACGCTCGCCAAGAGCATCGGCGGGAACTTCCCGGTCGGTGCCTTCGGCGGGCGCGAGGAGGTCATGTCCGTCATCGAGGACGGGACCGCCCACTACGGGACCTACAACGGGAACCCGCTCGTCGCACGCGCCGTCGAGACCGTTCTGAACGACGTGCTGACCGAGGAGGCCTACGACCACGTCAACCGACTGGGCCAGCGGCTCGCGGACGGATACGAGGAGATAATGGCCGACCACGGGATCGAGGGCCGCGTCGAGAATGTCAACTCGGTCGGCATGGTGCTTTTCACCGACGAGCCGGTCGAGGACTACCGAGATTATCTGGAGCATATCGACGTCGAGTTCCACGAGAACTACTGGTTCGGAATGCTCAACCAGGGCGTCCTCCCCCACCCCCACGACGCGTCCCAACAGTGGACCATCTCGGTCCAGCACGAGGACGAACACATCGACGAGCACCTGGAAGCCTTCGAAAACATCGCTCCGCGACTCGCCGACGAGCAGGCCTGAAAAGGGCCTAAAGCGTCTCGACGTACTGCGTCCGCTCCCACTCCGTCACCGTCTCACTGAACGATCGGAGCTCTCGGCGTTTGCTCGCCGTGTAGCCCCGGATCAGGTCCGCCCCGAGCAGGTCCGTCATGGTCTCGTTCGCTTCGAGCGCCGCTAGCGCCTGTCTCGGTGACTGGGGAAGCAGGTCGCCGTCATCGGCCGGTGGTCCGGGGTCGAGGTCTCGTCGGATCCCGTCATATCCAGCCGCCAGTGTCGCTGCGGCGACGAGATACGGGTTCGCGTCGGCGCTCGGAATCCGGTTTTCGATCCGCGTCGTGCCCGACGGGACCCGGATCGACGCGGTGCGGTCGTCGTCCCCCCAGCAGGCGGTGTACGGCGCGAACCCTCCGGGTTTGTACCGCTTGAACGCGTTTATCGTCGGTGTTCCGAGCGCCGCCAACGCATCTGCGTGTTCGATGAGCCCGCCGACGAAGTTTCGACCGGTCTCCGACAGCCCGTCACCGTCGTCCGCCTCGAAACGGTTCTCGTCGTCGAACGCGGACACGTGCAAGTGGTAGCCGCTCCCCTCGTGTTCGCCGAACGGCTTCGCCATGAACGTCGCCCGCTGGCCCTGCGCACGCGCCGTACGCTTCACCAGCCGTTTGAATCGGAACGTGGTATCGACCTGCGAGAGCGGGGACCCGTAGTCGAACAGGACTTCGAGCTGTCCCGGCCCGTGCTCGTGGTGGAACAGCGTCAGGTCGACGCCCAGATCGTCGGCGTGGGCCGACAGCCGGTCGTAGAAGGGAGCAACCGCCTCCATCTCCAGCGTGACACACTCGTGTTTGTTGTCGGTCGCGGGTTCGTATCCCGACTCCGTCTCCTCGAGCAGGTAGAACTCGAGTTCGCTCCCCAGATACAGCTGGTGTCCGAATTCGCGGTCGATCTCGTCGAGGACGGATTTGAGGGCCGTACGCGGAGCGGCCGTGATGGGTTCGCCCTCGAAGGTGAAGTCGGCGATGACGGTTCCGGCGTTGTCGTGCCACGGGAGCACCCGGAACGTCGACGGGTCCGGGTGGACCGTCCCGTCTCCGAAACCGATCTCCTCGCCGAACCCGGAGTCCTCGGGGACCTCGCTTCGAGGTGTCTGGACCAGCAACAGGAGGTTCATCGGGAACCCGTCCTCCCAGTTGTCCAAGAAGTACTCGGTGCGGATCTGCTTCGACCGGGAGATGCCGTTGACGTCCGGGAACTCGACGAACACGTGGTCGATGTCCGCCGACTCTATCTTTGCTTCCAGTCGAGTGCCGTCGCTCTCGTCCGTCATGTGTTGCCGCTCACGTCGTGTTTATTCGTCATAAGTTGCTACTGATAGTGTAATATCCGTTGCCAGGTGTCCCCAGTATTTGTATTTTCCTCATATAATACCGGTTCATACGGACGTGGTTCAATAAAGGCGCCCATCGGCCGAACGGGCTACATCACTCTCGCTTCTGGGTGGTTCGGTCAAGCACTGCCGGAACGCCGCTCGTACTCCTCCGGCAGCGCGTCCTCGGGGACGACGCCGTCGTTCCAGCCGCGCGCCTCGTAGTACTCGTCGAGCGCGGCCTCGAAGTCCGGGAGATCGTAGGGCAGTTCGTCGTCATCGCGGTCGAAGCCGCGCTGGTTGTTGAAGTGCCGTTCCAGCGTGACCGTCTGGGCGCCGACATCCAGTAAGTCCTCGTAGTTGGCGTCGAACAGCGCTTCGTAGCGCTCGGGACTCATGTAGCTCCGGGAGAACTTACAGACCACGCCGCTGTCGTTCAGCGCCATCAGGTTCTCGCGGTCGACGAGAGTCTCAGACTTCCCGACGGTCCCCTCGGGTTCGAACGCCTCGTCCGGTTCGACGAGAGGGTACTCGACCGAGTAGAACGTCGAATACATGTGGTCCGCACCGCGGTTCGCAGTCGCGTACGACAGGCCCTGCCCGTTGAGGACCCGACCCTCGTGAGCGGCGAAATCCATCCCCTTGACCGACCAGTTCTCGACGCCGAGCTCCTCGTGGAAGCGGTCGATTCCCTCCGCGAGCGTATCGCCGACCCCCTCGCGGTGGGCGATTTTTTCCACCGTCTCGCGGATCAGTTCGGTGTTCCCGAACTCGTCCTCGGCGGCGAGGTAGGCTGCTACCGAGTTACCCGCCGAGATGGCGTCCATGCCGTAGCGGTCGCACTGCTCGTTGGACTTCATCACTTCGACGATGTCGTCGACGCCGGAGTTGGAGCCGAAGGCCATCGCGACCTCGAACTCCGGGCCCTCAGTCTCGACACCGGCCGCCTCGTCTTTCGTCGGCAGCTTGCAGGCGAAGGCACAGGCCGAGCAGGTCCCCTTCTTGTACTTTTTGTCGGCGACTGCCGCGCCGTTAATACCCTCTACTCCCTCGAACTCCTGTTCGGAGAAGTAGTAGGACGGCAGACCGTTGACCTCGTTGGCCAAGTCCATAATCGCCACCGTTCCCTGCTCTTTCATGATGTCGTCCGCGGTCGCGGCCTCCCGGTGGATCTCCGCCTGGGTCGCGGGGACCTCGATGTCGGGAGCGCTGTCTCCGCCAAAGGTGACGGCTTTGATTCCCTTTGCGCCCATGACGGCACCGAGCCCGCCGCGTCCGAACGCGCGTTCCTCGGAGGTCATGATCGAGGCGAACCGCACCTCGTTCTCGCCCGCGGGACCGATCACAGCCGTCTGATCGCTCGTGATGCCCCGCTGGGATTCGAGGTATTCGACCGTTTCCGGGACGGTCGCGCCGGTGAGGTGATCGACTTCCTCGAACTCGACGCCGTCGTCACGGACGTGAACGGCGAGCAACGACTCGCTCGCTCCGGTGAGTTCGACGGCGCCGTACCCGGTATCGGCGAAATTCCGGGACATGAACCCGCCCGCGTTGCTCGACAGCAGCCCGTCGGTCAGCGGCGAAACCCCGGTGCAGTTCATCCGCCCGGTGAAACTCATGTTCGACGCCTGCATCGGTCCGGTAGTGAACACGAGTCGGTTTTCGGGGCCGAGCGGGTCGGCGTCGAAGGGGATCCGCTCGTGTGCCACGCGAGTCCCGACGCCTCGACCCCCCACGTACCGCTCTTGAATCGATTCGATCGTCGTCTCGGTGGTTTCACGACCGTCAACGTCGATGGTGATCATCGGACCGCGGCTACACAACATATTCGGTTGAGGTCTCGGTCAGCTAATAAATATTGCCTATTAATCCATCAAAGACGGATTCGATCGAACATCACTCAAGATGTACTACGGCTATCGAACAGAAGCTGACGCATCCCACGAGTCACCGAGGTGATTATCGTCGGTTCCCGATCGTCGTTTCCGGTATACTCAAATTCAAATTCTCCCTAAAGACTAAACAACGTCCAAGATATCAGGTACATTTAATTATGCGGAGTGGTAATCCACGATGGCGTTCGGATCTACGGGTATACCGGAGAAAACAGGATCACACACATGGATCAAAAGGATATTCAGATTCTCAAAACGGCGTTGGCGGAAGGAACCAGTAGCCCCGACGAGATTCACAAACACACGGAGATCCCCAAATCGACGGTCCACTACCGACTCAACCAGCTACGGGAAGAGGGAATCCTCGAAAACGACCTCCTCGACATGGACCTCTCCAAGCTGGGGCTCTCGATCACGATCATCAGCGAGGTCTACGCGGAGTTCGACGAGGGGTACCACGAGATCGTTGGCGAGAAACTCGCGGACGTAGAGGGCATCAATCAGGTGTACTTCACGATGGGGGACACGGACTTCGTCGTCATCGGGCACGTCACGGACCGTGCGATGGTCGAGTCGGTTGTGAAGTCCTACGAGTCCATCGAGCAGATTCAGCGGACGAGTTCGAAGTTCGTCATCTCGACAGTGAAGAACGAACGACATCCGATCAACGACTTCGAACAGAACACGCTCGTCGAGGCGCTCACCGACGAGTAACCGACCGCCTCAGCCTATCGGGTCTATTCGGAGCGCCGTTGACACATCTTACGCGAGGCGCGGGTACGCTCCATCCGATGCCTGTCGGATCCGGCCGACTCATTTATTGAATTCTGTTCAAACTCTAAACATAGAGTAAAATCTAGATTTTTTCTCGCACTGAAGTTTGGACACACATTAATTATTTATGTTCTCGCGAAATTCGCAACGTATGGTCACGAGCCCGCCAATCGACGAGATACACTTCTCGATGGAGCCGGACGTGGGGACGGTCCCCGGGCCGGAAACGGAACGGTTGCTGGAACGACAGCGGGAGGTCGACAGCAACGCGGTCGCGTACCCGCGCCGCATACCGGCCGCGCTCGAGGAGGCCAAAGGCGCGACCATCAGGGACGTCGACGGAAACACGTTCCTCGACTTCTTCGCCGGCATCGGCGTGTTGAACGTCGGACACTCCAACCCGTACGTGCTGGAGGGGGTCCAAGACCAACTCGAGAAGCTCACCCACACGGTGGACTTCCCCACCGAGGCGCGGATCGAGTTCATCGAACGGCTCAACGACATCGCACCCGACGGTCTCTCCGGAAACAGCAAAGTCATCTTCGGCGGACCGAGCGGCAGCGACGCGATCGAGGGGTCGATCAAGCTCGCCAAGCACAACACCGGCCGCCACGGCACCCTCGCCTTCGAGGGGTCGTACCACGGGACGACCGCCGGGGCGCTCAGTCTCACCGCCGGGAAGGCGTACAAGGAGGGATACGGCCCGCTGTTGGCCGACGCCGTCCACGTCCCGTTCCCCAACCCCAGCGAACCGGAACCGACCGGCGACGTGCAGTCGTTCTGTCCCGCGGACGACTGCTGTCAG
>Ga0207714_1001923_pt1 | contig 13021 bp, 15 predicted proteins | sample PonA232FremontCA_2_FD_187270 | JGI IMG/M metagenome (GOLD analysis project Ga0207714, IMG submission 187270) | Marine sediment microbial community from Fremont, CA, USA - Pond A23 Sediment 2 (SPAdes) | ecosystem: Environmental > Aquatic > Marine > Unclassified | place: USA: Fremont, California... | reverse complement strand
CTGCACGAGGAGCGCAAGCACGGTGAGCTGCTCGCTTCCCGCATCGGCGAGATCTGGCTGGAGACGCAACGCGAGGCGCTGGGCGAGGTGTTCAGCTTCGACGAGGAATACCAGCATTTCTGGGCCTACATCCCGCACTTCATCCACGTGCCCTTCTACGTCTACGCGTACGCGTTCGGGGATTGCCTGGTGAACTCGCTGTACGCGGTCTACGAGCAGGCGGACAGCGGCTTCGCCGAGCAGTACCTGGAGATGCTGGCCGCCGGCGGCACGAAGCGCCACGGCGAGCTGCTGGCGCCGTTCGGGCTGGATGCCGCCGATCCCGGCTTCTGGGACAAGGGGCTGGCGCTCATCGAGCGCTTCATCGACGAGCTGGAGCAGTACGAGTGAGGGCGGCTGGCTGGACGACGCGCGCGTCAGCACAATATCCGAGTGGTCGTCGGCCGGTGACGGCCGGCGCCGCAGCGGATGAGGCAAACGCATGAGCGAGAATGAAGGCGGGCGGCCCGGCTCGGCCCAGGACACCGCGGTAACCTACACCAGCGCCGAGTACGACGACGTCTCGGCCGTTTCCAACGGGGAGATCGACAGCCTGCGCGGGCGTCTTCGCCGGTACGCCCAGGTCGGACGCTCGATGACGGGCCTCGCGGCGCAGTTCGTGGGCAACCGCTACCTCGGGGTCGAGCTGGACTCCGTGAAGCACTCCAGCGAGCTGCGGCAGGCGCTCGGCGGCATCAAGGGCCCGCTGATGAAGGCGGTCCAGATCCTCTCCACGATTCCGGACGCGCTGCCGCGCGAGTACGCCCAGGAGCTGCAGCAGCTTCAGGCGGACGCGCCGCCCATGGGGTGGCCCTTCGTGAAGCGCCGCATGACCACCGAACTCGGTCCGGGCTGGCGGCGCAAGTTCACGGAGTTCTCGCGCGAGGCCATCGCCGCCGCGTCGCTCGGGCAGGTCCACGCCGCCGTCGACACCGAGGGCCGCGAACTCGCCTGCAAGCTGCAGTACCCCGACATGCAGTCGGCCGTGGAAGCGGACCTGAAGCAGTTGCGCTGGATTCTCGCCATCTACCGGCGCTACGACAACGCCATCGACACCAGCGACATCTACGACGAACTCTGCGACCGCCTGCGCGAGGAGCTGGACTACGACCTGGAGCGCCGGCACATGGCGCTCTACCGGTATATGCTGGCCAACGAGCCCACGGTCCACGTCCCCGAGCCAATCCCGGAGCTTTCCACGCAGCGCCTGCTCACGATGACCCAGGTGGGCGGCTCACGCATCACGCGGTTCCTGGAAGAGGAAGCGGACCAGGAGGTGCGCAACCGCGTCGCCTACAACATGTTCCGCGCGTGGTACGTGCCCTTCTACTACTACGGCGTGATCCACGGCGACCCGCACCTGGGCAACTACACCGTCGAGCGCGAGACGCAGACGATCAACCTCCTGGACTTCGGCTGCATCCGCACCTTCCGGCCCTCCTTCGTGAAAGGCGTGATCGACCTCTACACCGCATTGGACACGGGCGACTGGGAGCTGGCCAAGCACGCCTATCGCACCTGGGGCTTCGAGAACCTCAACGAGGACGTCCTGGAAGTCCTCAACATGTGGGCCAGCTACCTCTACGGGCCGCTGCTGGAGGACCGGCCGCGCACGATCGAGGGGGAGCAGGGCACGGCCTACGGTGCCGAGCTGGCCAACAAGGTGCACAAGGAACTCAAGCGCCTGGGCGGGGTGCGCCCGCCGCGCGAGTTCGTGCTCATGGACCGTGCCGCGATCGGCCTGGGCTCGGTGTTCATGCACCTGAACGCCGAGATCAACTGGCACCGCCTGTTTCAGGAGCTGATCCAGGACTTCGACGCCGACGCCCTGGCGCAGCGCCAGCACGCGGCCCTGGAAACATGCGGCGTGCCGGCGCACACCTGATCGCTCGGGGTTAGTCCCGCAGGACGCGGGCGGTATAGCGCATCAGGCGTGCATCATCGAACTCCCGCAGATCGTTGCTGCGGATCGTCGCGCGGATGTCGGCGACATAGGCTTCGTCGCGCACGGAGTAGGCCGTAAGGTGCCGGGCGAGGGCGAGGCTGTCCGCGTCCTCGCCGCGCTTGCGGGCGCGGGCGCGTGCCTCGCGGAAACCGGCGTAGGACCGCGTCGTGTTCAGGTTGTTGAGATATGCCGCCGCAGCCGCTTCCAGCGTGGGGAAAGTGCGCACCTTGAACCCGGGATCGTCGATATCGCCGGGAAGCATGCCGGGCGCACCCGGATCGGTGATGTGCTGACCGAAAAGCGCGTTGCCCACCTGCGCGAAGCGCGAGGTTCCCCAGCCGGTTTCCAGCGCCGCCTGGGCGAGAACGAGGGACGGCGGCACGGTGTCCACGCGGCGCAGAAGGGCGTCCATGTTGCCCGGCTCGACGTGATAGCGTGTTTCCAAGCCGCTCAGGCGCTCGCGCCAGACCGGCGGCAACTCAGTGCGCTCCAGATCGCTGCGCTGGACGGTCTCGATAAAGTCGCGCGTTTCGCGGATGGCTTCGTTGGCCTTGAGCACGGCCGGGAGCACGCTCTTCAGGAAGACGCGCTTGCGACGGTCGACATCGTCGATGAAAGGGAGCGCCGGCGGCAAGCCGCTGCGCGTGAGGCGCGGCACCGCTTGGACGCTGCTCCGCGCGGCGCGCAGGTCGTACGCCGGCACGTCGCCGGGGTGGCCGAAGCTTACGCGGTCGACTCCGCCGGCCGGCACGAAACTGTCCGCCGCGGCGGGTCCGGCCGCGGCGGCGAGGATGCCCGCCGCCAGCCAGAACGGCGCGGCGCGGCGGGCGCGGATGCCCGGCATGGTTCGATCTCCAATCACACGCTTCAGTGCGTGAACCCGCCGCGACTCTTACCGAAAACCGCAGAAACTTCAACAGAATTCGGGATAACGCTTTCGGCCAGGTTTTGCCCCAGCGGGGTGATTGCTCTTGAAACGTTCGGGCGAGGCGCGATGTGGTTGGTGGAAGCGGGGCAACCCGAAACCGACCAGCACACAAGGGAGAAGCCCGCCATGATGGATGGAACCGGCCGCGTGCTCTTTGTCCTCACCTCGCATGACGCGCTGGGGGAAACCGGCAAGCCCACCGGGTATCACATGGAAGAGCTGACGGCGCCGTATTGGCGGTTCGTCGACGCGGGCTTCACGGCCGAGATCGCCTCGATCGCGGGTGGTGAGCCGCCCATGGACCCGAGCAGCCTGGCGGACGACCCGGACGAGCGGCCGGGCAGCGTGACGCGGTTCCTCGACGACGAGGCGGCGCGGGCAAAGCTGGCGGACACGCCGTCGATCGACCAGATCGACCCGGACTCCTATGACGCCGTCTACCTGCCGGGCGGCCACGGCACGATGTGGGATTTCCCGGACAGCGAGGCGCTGGGCCGGCTCCTTCTGCGGTGCCACGCCCGGGGTGCCGCCGTGGGCGCGGTTTGCCACGGGCCGGCGGGGCTTCTGGCCGCGCGTGACGATGGCGCATATCCGCTCATCGGCGGCCGGCGGCTGAACGCCTTCACCGACGCCGAGGAGGAGCGCGTCGGGCTCACCCCGACCATGCCCTTCCTCCTGGAGAGCCGGCTGAAGGAGCTGGGCGCGCGCTTCGAGAAATCCTCGCCCTTCCGCGCCTGCGTGGTCAGCGACGGGCCGCTGGTAACGGGGCAGAACCCGCGCTCGGCGCGCGCCGTGGCGGACAAAATGTTGGACGTCCTCGGGCTCGATCACACCGCCGACGCCGCCTAAGCCGAGTCGCACACCAGACTTCGGGGGCACGCGGGCTGCGCGCCTACCCCTTGTTTGCCGCGCCGCAGCACGCAATAATCGCGTGTCGCCGATCGGGGGTGCCGGGCATCCGGCCCGGCTTGAAGGGGCCAAACCACGATGAAGGTCGCCATTCCGCGGGAGCGCCGCAACGGGGAAACGCGTGTCGCGGCGGTGCCCGAAACGGTCAAGAAGCTGCTCGGCCTGGGACTCAGTGAGCCGAAGGTGGTCGTGGAAACCGGCGCCGGCGCGGCTGCGTCTTTCACGGACCGCGCCTACACCGACGCGGGTGCCGAGATAGCCGGGGACTACGGCGAAACCGTCGCCGGCGCGGACGTGGTGCTCAAGGCGCGCGGCCCCATCACGGCCGAGGAAGACCCGGCGGGCGAGGAAATCTCGGCCCTGCCGAGCGGCGCCGTGCTCATCGCCATGTTCGACGTCCATCAGGCCGGCGGGACCATCCGGGCATGCGCCGACGCCGGCGTGCACGCCTTCGCCATGGAGCTGATGCCGCGCATCACCCGTGCCCAGGCCATGGACGTGCTTTCCAGCCAGGCCAACCTCGCCGGTTATCGCGCCGTCATTGATTGCGCGCAGCACTTCGGCCGCGCGTTCCCGCTGATGATGACGGCCGCCGGCACCGTGCCGCCCGCCAAGGTTCTGGTGATGGGCGCTGGCGTCGCCGGGCTCCAGGCCATCGCCACGGCGGGGCGCATGGGGGCCTCGGTCAACGCCACCGACGTGCGGCCCGCGGTCAAGGAACAGGTGGAAAGCCTGGGTGCCAAGTTCGTCGCGGTGGAGGACGAGGAGTTCAGGGAAGCCGAGGCGGCCGGCGGCTACGCCAAGGAGATGAGCGAGGCCTACAAGCAGAAGCAGGCCGAGCTGATCGCGGAAACCGTGCCCAAGCAGGACATCGTCATCACGACCGCCCAGGTGCCCGGCCGCAAGGCGCCGCAGCTCGTCAGCGCGGACATGGTGGCCAGCATGAAGGCGGGTTCGGTGATCGCGGACCTCGCGAGCGCGCAGGGCGGCAACGTGGCCCTGACCGAGCCCGACAGCGTGAGCGTGCAGCACGACGTGACGATCCTGGGCCACACCAACTGGCCCGCCCGCATCCCGGTCAGTGCCAGCAGCCTCTACGCGCGCAACCTCGTGAGCTTCCTCAAGCTCATGGTGGACGCCGAGGGGGCGCTCATCCCGGCCGGTGAGGACACGCTGCTCACGGGCACGCGGCTGACCGGCGGCGGCGAGATCGTCCATCCCGACTTTCAGGCGAGCGGGAGTTGAGCATGGCCGAAGGGGCTGATCTTCCCGAGCGGGCGCAGGGACTGGCGGAGGCCGCCCGCGGCCTCGCGGACCGTGCCGAGTCCCTGGCGCAGGACGCGGCGTCGGCGGCGAGCGAATCGGGCGCCGCGGAAGCCGTCGGCGGCGGCGCTGGCGAGCAGATCATCGGGCTGACGGTTTTCGTGCTCGCCGTCTTTGTCGGCTACCACGTCGTCTGGAGCGTGACGCCAGCGCTGCATTCGCCGCTCATGGCGGTCACCAACGCGATCTCGTCCGTCATCATCGTGGGCGCCCTGATCGCCGCGGGCGCGGCGGAAGCCGGAATCAGCCAGGCGTTCGGGCTCGTCGGCGTGGCGCTCGCCGCCGTCAACATCTTCGGCGGCTTCATCGTCACCCAGCGCATGCTGGCGATGTTCATGCAAAAACAGCGCACAAAGTCGTAGGCCATCATGGCGCAGGGCGTGACCGCGTTCATCTATCTCCTGGCCGCCGTCTGCTTCATCCTGGCGCTCAGGGGACTGTCGCATCCCAAGACCAGCCGGCAGGGCAACATCTTCGGCATGGTGGGGATGGCGCTCGCCATCGTCGCCACCTTGGCCGCGCCGCAGATCAGCGGCTTCGTCCTGCCCATCATCGCGATCGTCATTGGCGGCGCCGCGGGCACCGCGATCGCGCTGCGCATCGACATGACCCAGTTGCCGCAGCTCGTTGCGGCGTTCCACTCGCTGGTCGGGCTGGCCGCGGTCTTCGTCGCGCTGGCGGCGTTCTACGCGCCGCAGAGCTACGGCATCGGCACGGCCGAGGCCATCCACGTCAGCTCGCGCATTGAGATGGCCATCGGCGCGGGCATCGGCGCCATCACCTTCACCGGCTCCATCATCGCGTTCGCCAAGCTCGCGGGCATCATGGGCGGCACGCCGCTGGTCTTTCGCGGCCAGCACATGCTCAACCTCGGCCTCGGCATCCTGACGCTGGTGTTGATCGCGGTTTTCGCCGTGGCGCAGCCGGGCTGGAGCCTGTGGCTGATCGTGGCGATCACGCTGGCGCTGGGCTTCCTGGTGATCCTGCCCATCGGCGGCGCGGACATGCCCGTCGTGGTGTCGATGCTGAACTCCTATTCCGGCTGGGCGGCGGCCGGCATCGGGTTCACGCTGACCAACAACCTGCTGATCATCACGGGCGCGCTCGTCGGTTCCTCGGGCGCCATCCTCAGCTACATCATGTGCAAGGGGATGAACCGCTCCTTCATCAACGTGATCCTGGGCGGCTTCGGCGGCGAGAGTGCGGCGGCCGCCAAGGACACGGGCGAAAAGGCGGTCACCAGCGGATCGGCGGACGACGCGGGCTTCATCCTGGGCAATGCCGGTTCGGTGGTGATCGTGCCCGGCTACGGTATGGCCGTGGGCCAGGCCCAGCACGCACTTCGCGAGATGGCGGACATCCTCAAGCAGCACGGCGTGAGCGTGCGCTACGCCATCCACCCGGTGGCGGGCCGCATGCCCGGCCACATGAACGTGCTGCTCGCGGAGGCGAACGTCCCCTACGAGGACGTCTACGAGATGGAAGAGATCAACCGCGACTTCCAGACCACGGACGTCGCCTTCGTCATCGGTGCCAACGACATCACCAACCCGGCGGCGCAGGACGATCCGTCCTCGCCAATTTACGGCATGCCCATCCTGAACGTGGCGGAATCCAAGACGGTTCTCTTCGTCAAGCGCTCCCTCTCGCCGGGCTACGCCGGCATCGACAATTCCCTGTTCTACAAGGACAACACCATGATGCTCTTCGGCGATGCCAAGCAGATGGTCGAAGGCATCGTGAAAGCGCTGGAAGAGCAGACCTGACGCACGGCGCGCGGACAATCCGGCGGGTGGTCGTTCGCTGGTTGCGTCGCACGCGATGGTACCGTAAACCCAAACACATGTTTCGCCTTGCCCGCCCCGGGCGGATGGCCGCGCTGGTCGCGCCCGCCGTGACAGCAGCCGCCCTGAGCCTGGGCGCCGTGACCGCGGCCGGACAGCCGCCCGTTCCGGCGGTTCGGCCGCCCGTGACCCTGGCGACCTTGTCCTGGCCGCCCTACACCGGGGCTTCGTTGCCTCGGGGCGGTGCCGTGACGGACGTGGTTCGCGCTGCGTTCGATGCCATGGGCCGGGAGGTTACGGTAAAATTCCGTCCGTGGAACCGGTCGGTGGCGCTTGCCAAGGCCGGGCACAACCGTGTCGCGGGCTATTATCCCGGCTACCACTGCGACCACGACCCCGAAGCCGGCTTCCTGCGATCCTACAGCATCGGGATGCGCTCACTCGGCTTGGCCAAGCGGGCCAATGCCGCGTTCGGCTGGGAAACGCTGTCGGACCTTGAAGGGTTTCGCGTCGGAACGGTTGTGGGTTACGCCAATACGCAGCGGTTCGACCGCAAGGTGGCGGCGGAAGAGCTGTGGACGATCGAGTCCCCTTCGGATCGCCGGAACCTGCGCAAACTCATCGCCGGTCGCCTGGATTACGCCGTCATCGACAAGCACGTCATGCGATACATGCTGCGCACCGACCCGGCACTGCGCAAGCACCGCGGGTCGGTCACGATGGACGACAAGCTGCTGGGACGGATGCCACTGTTCGTGTGCTTCCGCAACAATCCCCACGGCGAAGCGTTGCAAGCCGCATTCAACGAAGGCCTGTCGCGTGTTCACCCCAAGGCCATTCTGTCGCGCTACCTTCGCCACACAGTGCCGATGCTGACCGTGCAACCGCCCTGTACGAGCGGCGACTGCTCGGAGGTCTCGGGGCGGTAGGCGACACTTCGGCTCGGCCCGGGCCCAACGGGCGGTGATGTCCCGAAAGCCGGCGCCGATGCCGCCGGGCCGCGTGACGCGTTCGCCCGGTGGGGCAGGTGAGGCGGATCGGGGAACGGTCCGAATCAGGAAAACGGGACGGCCCACGGACCGCCCCGTTTCGACACCACCTTCATGTCGGGCGGTGTTAGAAGCCCTCGCGCTCGCGGCGCTTGCGCTCCAGCTTGCGCAGGCGGCGCACCGCCTCCGCGCGTTCGCGCGCCCGGCGCTCCGAGGGCTTCTCGTAGTGCCGCCGCAGCTTCATCTCGCGGAAAACACCCTCGCGCTGCATCTTCTTCTTCAGCGCGCGAAGGGCCTGATCGACGTTGTTGTCACGGACATGGACTTGCACGACAGACTCACGCTCCTTTCCCGTTTGCTGACGCAGCCCCGAACGAAAAACGGGACCAGCCAACCCGTCCCGCGGGCTGACCAGCCAAGCACACATCCGAAGGCTGCGGCATCGAGCCGTTAGAAGCGATATAACGCGTTCGCGCGCCGGTGTGAAGGGCGGCGATGGCGGACGTCTCCAAAACGGCGCCGCCTTGCCGACGCGGTTCGGGCGCGCCATAGTCCCGCAGTCGATCCGGCTCGTGGAGCGCTCGCCGCCATGGCCATCCGCAAGGTCGCCCGAATGGGCCATCCCGTGCTGCGCACGTCCGCCGAACCGGTGCAGCTTCCGGTTTCCGCCGGTGTGGACGCGCTGGCCGAGGACATGTTCGCGACCATGCGGGACGAGGCCGGGGTCGGTCTCGCGGGCCCCCAGGTGCACGAACTGCTCCGCATCATCGTGTTCGATGCGCCCGCGCCGGCGGACGCGCCAGCGGGGGAGCACGCGCCGCCCACGGTTCTCGTGAACCCGGACTGGGAGCGCCTCGACGAGTCCATCGGGGTCGGCCAGGAAGGCTGTCTCTCGATTCCCGGGATCGTCGGCGCGGTGCCGCGCTGGCACCGCATCCGCTACTGGGGCTGGGATCTCGCGGGCCGGCCGCTGAGCCGCGAAGCGACGGGGTTTCACGCGCGGGTGGTGCAGCACGAATGCGACCATCTCGACGGCGTGCTCTTCCCTGATCGCATGCCGGATCTCACCACGCTCGCCTTCACCAGCGAACTCGATCGCGAGAGTCCATGACGGCACCCGATTCCCCCGACGAGATCCGCCGCGCCGTGCGCCGGGCCATGCTCGGCCACATCCCGTTCGACGGCTGGTCCCGGGCGGCCTTCGACATGGCCGTGGCCGACGCGGGTGTGGATGCGGTTTTGGCGCGCGACGCCTTCCCGAACGGGCCAGCGGACGTGCTGGCCGACGCGGCGGCGGCCGGCGACGCGGCGCTGCTGGAGCGGATGAACCCGCCGGAGCCGCGCGAGTGCCCCGCGGACCGCTTGACGCGCGCGATGGCGCTGCGGCTTGATCACAACGCCGGGCGCGAGGATGCCGTCCGGCGCGGGCTGACGTTCCTGGCGGCGCCGGGCAACGCGCCCCTGGGAATGCGCCTGATGATGCGCACGGTCGATGCCGTGCGCACGGCGGCCGGCGACAGCGCCACCGGGCTTCGCGGCATGGCCCGGCGCAACGCGCTCGCGAGCGTCTATTCCGCCGCCATGCTCGTCTGGCTGGAAGACGGCTCCGAGGCGCGCGAGGTCACGCGGGACTTCCTGGCGCGCCGGCTGCACCCCTTAACGACCGCGGGCAGCGCGCTTGAGCAGGGGATGGCCGGCGCCGCCACGATCCCCCGGCGGATGCGGGCCGCGGCGCCCGGAGCGCTGCCGGGCCCCGCGGTCCTGGACGGGGAAGACGGCGCGGCGGAGCCGTGATCAAAGCTCGCCGCCGTGCGCCCCGAGGGGAGCGAGGCGGGTGACGTGCCCCATCTTGCGGCCGGGGCGTACCATGCCCTTGCCGTAGAGGTGCAGGCGCGCGTTGGGTTCGTGCACGATCTCCCGCCAGCGCTCGACCTCGTCGCCCAGGAGATTGTCCATCACGGCGTCGCAATGGCGCTGCGCGGCGGCCAGCGGCAGGCCCGCGACGGCGCGCACGTGCTGTTCGAACTGCGAGGCGGTGCAGGCGTCGAGCGTCCAGTGCCCGGAGTTGTGCGGGCGCGGCGCCAGCTCGTTGACCAGCACCTCGCCGTCGTGCGTGACGAACATCTCCACGCCCATGACGCCCACGAGGTCCAGCCCCACGGCGATCCGGCGCGCGATGGCGTCGGCGCGCTCGGCCGTGGCGGCGGAAATCGACGCGGGCGCCACGGTGCGCGCCAGCACGTGGCCGGGATGGCGGTTTTCCACGGGGACGTAGGCGGCCGTCGCTCCGTCCGCGCCGCGCGCCACCACCACCGAAACCTCCAAGGCGAAGTCGACCATGCCTTCGAGCACCGCTTCCGGGTCAGGCGCGGTGCCGGCGACGGCGCGCCATGCCGCATCGGCGTCGGTGTGCGCCTCGATGGCGGCCTGGCCCTTGCCGTCGTAGCCCATGCGGGCCGCCTTGAGCACCGATGGCCGGCCGACGGCCGTGAGCGCCGCGCCGAGATCCCCGGCGCCGTGGACGGACGCGTAGCTGGCCGTCGGGATGCCCAGCCCGCGCAGCGCGTCCTTCTCCGCGCGGCGGTGTTGGCAGGCCGCCAGGATGCCGGGACGGGGGCGCAGCAGCCCGCCGTGGACTTCCAACGTTTCCGCGGTGGTAGCCGGCACGTTCTCGAACTCGCACGTCACGACGTCCGTGGCCGCCGCGAAGGCCGCGAGCATTTCCGGATCGTCGTAGGCGGCGATCGTGGTGTGCGGCGCAACGTGCGAAGCCGGGGTGTCGGCGGCCGTGGTGTAGATGTGCACCCGGTAGCCGAGCTGGGCCGCCGCGATCGCCGACATCCGGCCGAGCTGGCCGCCGCCCAGAATCCCGATCGTGCTTCCCGGCGGGAGCGGCTCAGGCGTCATTGCGGGTCAGGCCTCGTCGCTTGGCGTTTCGGCCACGTCGTCGCTCTGGCGGGCGCGGTAGGCATCCAGGGCGTGGCGCACGGCGTCGTCGTGCAGCGCGACCACCTGCGCCGCGAGCAGGCCGGCGTTCTTGGCTCCCGAGCGGCCGATCGCCAGCGTGCCCACGGGAACGCCGCCAGGCATCTGGACGATCGACAGCAGGCTGTCCATGCCCTGCAGGGCCTTGCTTTCCACGGGAACGCCGAACACCGGCAGCGTGGTCATGGACGCCACCATGCCGGGCAGGTGGGCCGCGCCGCCGGCGCCGGCAACGATCACCTGAAGGCCCCGCTCGCGCGCCTCCGTGGCGTAGGTCCGCATGCGCTCCGGCGTGCGGTGCGCGGAGACGATGCGCGTCTCGTGGGAGACGCCCAGTTCGTCCAGCACATCGGCGCCGTGGCGCAACGTGGCCCAATCGCTCTGGCTGCCCATGACGATGCCGACAGCCGGTGGTGCGCCCGGCATGCGCGCCCCTCTCGTCGTCGAGTGGTTTCAGAAGGGTCCGGTGGTTCCAGAAGGCGCCGTTCCGTGGTTACGGAAGGGCGACATTTTGGGAAAAGGCGGCGTAACGGGCAAGCATACCGGCTGCGATGTCCGGTACCCGCCGGTTTCGCCGCTCTCAGGCGATGATGTCGGGCAGAAGCTCGCTCTCCAGCTTCTCGATCCGGTCCTTGAGCTGCAGCTTGCGTTTCTTGAGCCGCCGCAGATGCAGCTGGTCCACGGGATTGCTCTCAGTCAGGCGCGCGATCGCGTCATCCAGATCGCGGTGCTCGGCTCTCAGGTTTTCGAGCTGCGCCTGAAGCGCCTCCTTGTTCGCGTCGGTCATCCCCGGGTTCCTCCGCGGCGCCACCGGTTCAGGCAGTCTAAATCGCATCCGCGCATGCGACCAAGGCCGATGCGCGTCCGGTCCAGGCGGTGCCGGTCCTGGAAGCACGCCGAACGCCGGAACATCCCAGCGCGCTTGGCAACCACCGCCCGGTGGGCGTACGCTTTTCGTATTGGCGATGACAGGGGAGGCACTCATGGCCCTTGAACACCGGATCGAAGCGCTCCGTGAGCGTCACGCCAGCCTGGAAACACAGATCCAGCAGGAAACTGCCCGCCCCGTTCCAGACGACTCCCGTATCGCCGCGCTGAAGCGTCAGAAGCTGCGCATCAAGGACGAAATCCAGCGCATGGAACAGGCTTTGGAGCCCGGCTGAAGCCGGGTTTTTTGCTGTCGGGGCGCCCCGGGGCGTCCCTGACGCATGCCGGCTCCGCGTGGCCCTCCCAGGCGGCGGTCGGGGCAACGCGTGCAGCCGCACGCATTCCCGGACCGGCCGAATACGACGACGCGTGTCGTGGTTCGGATACGCGTCCGCGTATGCTTTTGGCCGGGGGCTCAAGTCGACCAGCGAGCGGGTGTCGATGGTGAAGACTCGCGAAATAATCGAGATGCGCACGGCCGGCGGGGACGCTGGCGAGGTCGTCCCAGCCTATGTCGTCCACCCCAACGCGCCGGGTGTGAAGGTGTTCGGCCACGCCGGGCTGGCGGTGGTGCAGGAATACGATGCTCAGCCGTGCGGGACGCCGAGAGAGCCCTTCATCCCCATGCGGCTGAGGCTTCCCCAGGGCGTGTGGAAGGAACCCAGCGGGGCCTACGTCTTCTTTTCGCGCGACCGCTGTCCGCTCTGGCGGGTGGGCGGCAAGGGCGGCGCCTCGATGCTGGAGCCCTGGCAGCACGTCGAATCCCAGGGGGAGTCCGCCCTGTGGGACGATTCCAATCCTCCGTGGCGCAACACCACCATGAAGAAAAAGCTCGAAAAAACGCTTGTGGAAAAAGGGCTGGTGGCCATGCCCGCCCTCGCCGCGGCGCTGGAGGTGTTTTTCCGGCACAACTGCGAGAGCGTGCGCGAAGCCGTAAGCCATTTGATTCCGGACGGCGCGGAGAACGTCGCGGCGGATCTGAAAGGCTGACCGCGCGGGCAAATCCGGGTCAGCGTTTTCCGGCTGGCCGGCGTTCGGTTTCTGAGCGGTGCACCGCGCGTCAAAACGGCGCACCGTTTGGAAGCATTCGCGGAATCCTCGACGACGAGGCCGGCTGAGGCGGTTCAGGTGCCGGTGGCGGCGCGGCCGGCGTCCGTGCCGGCGCGCCAGCGGGCGAGCGCTTCGCGGGCCT
>Ga0207714_1001922_pt1 | contig 13023 bp, 11 predicted proteins | sample PonA232FremontCA_2_FD_187270 | JGI IMG/M metagenome (GOLD analysis project Ga0207714, IMG submission 187270) | Marine sediment microbial community from Fremont, CA, USA - Pond A23 Sediment 2 (SPAdes) | ecosystem: Environmental > Aquatic > Marine > Unclassified | place: USA: Fremont, California... | reverse complement strand
TAACATCGCCGAGGTACGACCAGTGGAGTGTTTCCTCACCGTTCAGCTGTCTCACACGTTTCGCCCGGTAGAGGGAAAGCGGCTGTGAGCTTCCGTCGTAACTGTCCTGTGAGGGCGGATACTTACGAACAACTGTGTACGCTCCACGGTCTATGATATCGACCATCTCGCCGTCCGCCTCCGACCGGATCAACTCGGGGAGTGTGGGTCTAACTTCACCGAGACGCTGCTCAACGTACGTTCGCACCGCGCGAAGGGCTGAAGCACTGAGTTCGTTGAGAGGCTCGATCAGCGCATCTGGGAAGCTCTTGCGCTTTTGTGGTGCCCTCATACACAAGTCCTAAGAAACGAATAAGTAAATATTTTCCGATAAAACGTTCTAATCGTTTTCCCAAACCAGTATAGTGTTCTATTCGTTTTACAGGGCAACGGTCAGTAACTCGGTAGAACCATTGGTTCACTCAGAGTATGCCAAAGAATCTGTTTTGAATAAGACCCCTCAAATAGAACGTAAGAAAAAAGAAACACAAAAAACGGTAGGGTACCAATTATGGCGTATAAATATGGAGCAACGAATCGATGAAATAGATGAGCAGATTATCCACTATCTCACCGAAGAGGCTAGACACACGTCGGCACCGGAGATCGCCGACAAGGTTGACCTCGCTCCGCCGACAGTGCGCAACCGGATTAGCCGCCTCGAAGAGGACGGTGTTATCCTTGGGTATCACGCCCACGTAAACTATGAGCGAGCTAACGGTCGGTTAACGAACCTCTTCATCTGTACGACGTCAGCAACCAAGCGTCAGGAACTTGCACAACGCGCGCTCGATGTTCCGGGCGTCGTCAACGTACGAGAGATTATGACCGGCAAAGGTGATCTCCGCATCAAGGCTGTCGGCACCGATACCGACGATATCACGCGTATCGCGCAGGACATTACCGACCTCGGGATCACGATTGACGACGAGGGTCTTATTCATAGGGAGTACTTCCGGCCATACGCGCAGTTCGGAACAAAACGGGAGGGGGTCAAATCGCCTGTGACAGGCGTTGCGGGCCTTGCTGGGGCCGCAGATGTGGTCGAACTCGTCGTCAAGGATGATGCTCCTATCGCCGGGAAGACACTCAGACAGGCGAACGAAGAAGGCTTGCTTTCGCCCGGCATACTTGTGGTCCGAATTGACCGAGGCGAGGAATCTATTACCCCGAGTGGAAGTACGGAGATACAGCAAGACGACTTCGTGACTATTCATTCACGTTCGGGTATCACCGATGACACACTCGGTGTATTCACCGGCGAGTCACAAACACCGTCTTAGCGGTCTTTTTCTGTGGTTTATATACGATATCGAAGTTGTTTTGAAGAAATAAATCTCAGTATGCTATGGTTGATACTACGCGGCACGACGAAGGTACTATCAGAGGCGTGTACCCCGCGCAGCTCCCTGCCGATCTCTTATACTCAAAATCCGAACAGACGCTGTATCAGATAACACAGAGTCTGACCTGCGTCATTCATTTATCCAAAAAGTATTCAAGATAAGCGTATCAAGAACCGAAGGAAGCCCCGTTGCCCATGGAGGTGGAGTAACGGTGGTGGTAAGAATCTTTTGAGTCGGCCCCCTTTCGGACACATAGATACGTCTATCACGTTTTTATGGTTTATACGGGGGCTACTGAATCTCTGGCTCAAACCACCTCGCCGGCTTCTTTCGTTTCCTCTTCGACTTATCAGGATTCGATACCGATGCAAGCTACTTGAACAAACAAGACTAATGCGACAGTAGGAGGTCGATATATGACGATGTCATCTGATCAAAGAACACGTAACAGTCTCGCCGCCTTGACGTTCCTCAACGGAACCGACGACGTATCTACGACGCATGGAAGCCGGAGGAGGCGCGAAGAATGACCGAAGGTACCAGACCGTCCGGTCGGGATATCGCGCTCGCTGTTAAGTACATCGAGGAAAGGTACGAGGACTTGGAAATCAAGGTTGGTGGTGTTGACTACTACGATGAGATGGATATGCTAGTCGTAGCCTTGAGCACGACGGCGGACAACGAGGAGGACGTTTTGCGTGTCGCAGGCATGGTGATAGGCGCGTACACCAAGATAGGAGAGGACTCGGACTGGTTCGAGGGCAGTAAACTCGGCGTCTCGATGTCGATACCAGAGATGACCGACGACGAACCTCCGGTCGCCGAATGGGGGACGACGGCAGACGACGCCCGCCGTCTCTTCGAAGGTCAGGGGAAAGACTTCGACAAGTTCCTTCAAGACCTCGACAGGGAACCCGAAGCCAAGAGGCAGCTGCATCAGGGTCTAGGGACTCTCGACTGACCCCAGCCACACTACTCTATATTTTTAGCCGTCGCCCCCATATCTTCTCCACTTTCCACCCGTGCCCATCTTACACGTTCTCGAACCAATCGCGCGCCGCCATAGGGTCGAAACGGGTTTAACATCCCCCACTTCATCAACGCTCCGCGTCTGATTGGCTGAGAAATCTTCGATTTCTGAACGTTCGTGACCCCGATGGGGTCACGAGCAGGCGAATTTTCCAATTCGCATACGCCTAAAGACGGGGGCATTCTGCTGTGCTACCTGTAACCGAGCTTGGGGTCTCTCTCGTCGTAGACGACGCCGGAGAGCATTTGCTCTACCGGAACAAGAACAAGGAAGGTTATTTTTCGGTGTGTGAGAGACTTGCGTTGCTCTCGAACGCTGACCCGTTCTTGCGACGCCTTTTTTTCTCAGATGCCCGACAACTGTACTTTCAAATACAAAATCGGCTTCGACTCCATCCTCGGTAACGGGACGGGCGTAGAGATACAGATGTGTTGTCTGTCCGTACAAAACGGGAAAGTTTAGTCGCTCCCCCACTTTTGCCGAACATGGACCTACCTAAGTCGTACGACGCCTCCTCCGTCGAGAAGCGGTGGCGCGAGGAGTGGGACGACGAACTCTACGCCTACGACGAGGAAAGCGACGCACCCGAGTACGTGGTAGACACTCCGCCACCGTATCCGACCGGCAACCTCCACATCGGAAACGCACTCGGCTGGTGTTACATGGACTTCGCTGCGCGGTACAAACGTCTGCAGGGATACAACGTCCTTTTCCCGCAGGGCTGGGACTGTCACGGTCTGCCGACAGAAGTCAAGGTTGAGGAGAACAACGATATTAAGAAGGCAGAGGTTCCACGTGGCGAGTTCCGTGAGATGTGTGTCGAGCACACTTACGAGATGATAGACGAGATGAAGGAGACGATGGAAACACTCGGCTTCTCACAGGACTGGAACCACGAGTACGTCACGATGGAACCCGAGTACTGGGGAGAGACGCAGCGGTCCTTCGTCGAGATGCACGACGACGGTTACGCCTACCGCGACCACCACCCGGTCAACTGGTGTCCGCGGTGCGAAACCGCGATTGCAGACGCCGAGGTTGAACGCGAGGACCGCGACGGTACTCTCGTCTATCTCACCTTCGCCGCCGCCGATGACGAAAGCGACGACATCGAGATAGCGACGACGCGTCCCGAACTTCTCGCCGCATGCGGTGCCGTCGCCGTCGAACCCGGATACGAGGAATGGAGTGACCACGTCGGCGACACCGTCGAAGTACCGATTTTCGGGCAGGAGGTCGAGGTAATCGAGGACGAAGAGGTCGATTCGGAGTTCGGTACGGGCGCGGTCATGATATGTACATTCGGTGACAAGCAGGACGTTGAGTGGTGGCTCGAATACGACCTTGAACTCCGAGAGGCGTTCACACGTCAAGGCACGCTAACAGGTCTCGCTGGGGGGTACGAAGGTATGGAGATAGACGATGCGAAGAAGGCGATAACAGAAGACCTCCGCGACGAAGGATATCTCTACGACGAGGAACCCGTAGACCAGAGCGTCGGCGTCTGCTGGCGTTGCGACACGCCGATCGAGATTCTCGCGGAGGAGCAGTGGTTCATAGAGGTGAGACAGGACGAGATTCTGGAGAAGGCACGCGAGGTCGAATGGATACCTGACCACGCCCTGACACGCTTCAGGGAGTGGACCGAAGGGATGGAATGGGACTGGGTTATCTCGCGCCAACGCGTCTTTGCGACGCCGTTCCCTGTCTGGTACTGCGAAGACTGCGGCGCGCCGTACGTCGCCGGCGAGGACGAGATACCCATCGATCCAACCGAAAAAGAACCCGCTGGCGACTGCGACGAATGCGGTGGTTCCTCGTTCGCACCCGAAGACGACGTTATGGACACTTGGATGGATTCGTCCATCACCGCTCTGTACGTCGGCGGTTGGAGCGATGAGTTCCGCGACGGCGACGACGGATTCACGCCAACGCAGTTACGCGAACAGGGGCACGACATAATACGCACTTGGGCTTTCTACACCGTCCTGCGCACCGCCGCGCTTGAAGACGAGATACCTTGGGAGGACGCACTCGTAAACGGCATGGTCTTCGGCGACGACGGAAACAAGATGTCGAAGTCACGCGGAAACTTCGTCCAGCCAGAAGAGGTCGTCGAAGATTACGGCGCGGACGCCTTCAGACAGGCTATGGCGTCCGCGGGAAGACCGGGAAGCGACATACAGTTCCAGTGGAAGGAGGTCGAACGCGCCTCGAAGTTCCTGACGAAGACTTGGAATCTACACCGTTTCGCCGCACCGCATATCGCAAAGGATGTCTACGACTACGACCCCGAAAATCCGCCGGAACTCCGTCTCGCAGACCGATGGATACTTTCGCGCCTCTCACGCGTCGCGGAGGAGGTTGCCGAAGAGATGGACGCGTACAGGTTCGACACCGCGCTTCAGGCGGTGCGTGAGTTCACGTGGAACGAACTCGCAGACGACTACGTCGAACTCGTCAAGGGGCGTCTGTACGAAGAAGAGGGCGAAGGGCACGAAGCCGTAAAATGGACGCTCCGGACCGTTCTCGAATCCGTCGTCGTCATGGCGTCGCCGTTTGCGCCGTACTTCTCCGAGGAGGTCTACGAGGCGTTCTACGATGAAAGCGTCAACGAAGCCGAGTGGCGCGATGTGGGTATGCAGGACGAAGAAGCCGAAGAATTAGGAGACATACTCGCAGAAACCGTCGCTTCGGTGCGACGGTGGAAAAGCGACGAAGGGATGGCTCTCAACGCCGAAATGGGGCGCGTCGAGGTATACGTCGAAGGTTCGCCGTTCGACGCAGGCGACGCCTCAAACGCTCTGAACGCCGACGTTGTCGTCGAGAAAGGCGAACCCGAACTCGAAGAGGTGCCTGTCGAGGTCGAACCCGACATGAGCGTCTTAGGTCCAAAGTACCGTGACGAGGCGGGTGCGCTGGTCGGCGCGTTGAAGGCGCGAGACGCCGCAGAGGTCGCACGCGAGAAGCAGGACGGCGGAGTGACAGTCGAGATGAACGGCGAAACCGTCGAGGTAGAGGGAGACGCAGTCGAGGTCGTAAACGAACTAAGGAGTGGCGGCGAGGAGGTTGAAGTAATCGAGACAGAGGAAGCGACGGTTCTCGTTTTCAGATAGCGAAACTTCCCGAAACCCTGTACCGTTCCGTAACTGATATACCTCACGTCAGCATATCACCGCCGAGGGACCGTGGGGTAGCCTGGCCCATCCTCGGCCGCTGGGGGCGGTCGGACTTGAGTTCAAGTCTCAACGGTCCCACTTCGCTTTCTGACTCAGGATTCAGATTTCTACGTCTTCGAGAGTCTCGTAGTCGAAGCCGTCGGAGCCTGATATCAGGTTGTAGACGCGGTTCGCGGAGTACCACGAAAGTGTCACACCTGCTCCGCCGTGTCCGTAGTTGTGTACGACCTCCTTTCCGTCGTACGTCTCCTTCTCCAGACGGATTCCACCGCGTCTGTATGGTCTGTACCCGAATCTGCCGCGTTTCGGTAGAGGTTCGATATCGACGCCACATTTGCTCTCGATTAATTCTGCGTTTAACTCGACGATACGTGCGGGCACGTCCGCCCCGTCTGTGGATACGACTTCGTCGGCGTCCTCGCCGACCCATTCGCCTTCGATTTCGTCGCCCTCCTGTTCGCTTCCGCCTAAGAGGAGACAGTCGTCGCGCGGGTATGCGTAAACGAACTCCTCTTCGTCCTCGTCCATGTAGTAGCTGTAGGAGAATCTCTCGCCGTCTCTGTCGGTCAGGCGTCCGTCCGTATCCACCTCGACGAGATGACCGCGTTTCGCCACTACCGCGTCGTCCTCGAAAAGGTTGCCATAGCCCGTGCAGTTGACGACAACATCGCCGGGAAGTGACGCAATACCGTCCTTCGTCACCACGTGTCGCTCTATCGTACCACCCTCGCGCTCGTACAGATTGACGAGACCGGGTACGTAACGTGGCATCTCGACGAAGAAGATTTCGTGCACCCAGCCGTCTACCACACCGCTTTTGGGTTCAGGAACGACGCCTTCGTTCCCGTTTCTGTACTCTTCGAGCGTCCTGTACCGTCTCAGAACGTCCGCGTACTCCGGCTCTTCCTTCTCGTAGCCGTGTATCTCGAAGTTGTCCTGCGTCATCACCGCGTCTGTGTTCGGCTCCAACTTCTCGTAGAAAGAGTCGGAGACACGTGTCAGCTCGCCGATACTGTCCTCGTCAACGACGACGGGTTTCACGGATGCCGCGGCGTAGTTCGTCGCAACCGACGGCAGGTCGGTGTCGTCGTAAGGGATTTCTTTCGTGTGTATCCGGGTGTCGTATCCCTTTACTTCGAGGAAAACAGCTGTCGTGAGACCTACGATACCACCCCCGACAACGGATACCTGTTCGGGCATGGACGGTTTTGGGTTTAAGGACTAATAAGGCTGTTCGGAGAGCGTTTCGGCGTCTCTGTGTTAGAAAGATTTTTTATCCAGCCGACTTCAGTCGAAACATGGTTTCGCTCGTAACGGTGGTGGCTACGTTCGCGGCGTTGCTTGTGCTGATAGGCATCGTCGTCTACGCAGTCCTGATATACAACGGTCTGGTACGTCTAAAGAGAAATATAGACAAATCATGGAGCAACATCGACGTGCTTCTGAAGCAGCGTCAGAGCGAACTCGACAAGCTCATAGATACGGCGAAGGAGTACATGGAGTACGAGGAAGAGGTTCTACAGAAGATAACAGAAGCACGTACGCAGGCTCAGAAGGCAGAGACCCCAAAGGAGGAGGCTGCGGCTGACGAGGCTCTCAAAGGCGCGCTTGCGGAGATATCCGCAGTCGCAGAGGACTACCCCGAACTCAGGTCGAGCGAGAACTTCCAGCAGCTAATGGGACGTATCTCGACGATAGAGGAACGTATAGCCGACAGACGCGAACTCTACAACGAGTCGGTCAACAGGTACAACATACGTATCCAGCAGATACCTTACGTCGTAGTTGCGAGGGCGATGGGTTACCAACAGGAGGAGCTTTTCGAAGCACCGCCCGAGGCACGCGAGGACGTGGATATTTCAGCACAGTTCGCCGGATAGCAAGGCACACTCATTCGCACAGAAGGCTGGAGTACTTCGAGAACACCTCTTTTTTCCTCGGCAGTTCGAGATGTCCGAAAGAGCCTACCTTCACGTTGGTGACGTTTTCCTTGTCGTCGCGTCGCATCCTCGCGTTGCTCGTCGGCTTAATTATCGCATCGCCGGGACTCCACACGGAGACGTACTCCACGTCGTCGACGACGCTCGTCGGTCGTCTCTTGATGAGGTCGCTCGACATCCTCAGCGCGCGCCCGCCGGGTGTGAAAGACGCGAGCCAAGAGACCAGCGTTCCCTGATGCGGCGTACCAAGTGTCACTAAGCTATCGACGAGTTCGTTCCCGCCCATCTCCTCTATGTAGACACGCGCATCTATGCCGCCCATCGAATGACCGACGACGTTGACGCGCGAGTCGTATCTGTCGTACGCCTTCTCGACCTCTGCGCGTACGAGTTCGGCGTAATTTTCTGGCGAACCTACGGTCATGCCCGGAACGCTACCTTTGTCAACGAAACGTATCATGTCGGGGAGCAGGCACGCGTTCTGTGCGCGCTCACCGAGTCTTTTCCACCAAGGTGTGTACCAAGTGTCGAGGAATCCGTGGACGAAGACTACGGGTTTCATGGTCTATATACTGTATGGGTTTAAAAATAGGCGTCCCGTGATTGTTAGAGTCTAACAAACACGCGGAAAGGGCACAGTCACACGACAGCGACGTGACGTTATACTTAATAGACGATAATCTCGAATACTGCATATGCGCATACCAGAGATACGGAACCTCATAGTCCGTGAGATAGAGTTCCCTGTGTCGTGTAACGAAGTCAAAGAGACCATAGGCGACGTCTGTATCGAGACGCCTCTCGGTTCGGAGGAGGAACTCGACGACGTTCTGGGTAGATGCGGTGCGCGTGAGTTCAAGAGCGCGGACGAACTCTACGACGCCGTCGTCGGAAACGTCAGCGGCGAACATATAGGCAGGAAAAAGTACGACGACAGAGGACCAAGTCTCGGTCAAGACGAGGTGTCTTTCTGATGTCGGTTACGCTCGTCTCGGGTGTGCCGGGTGTAGGTGCCTCGACGGTCGCCGCGGAGGCGGTTTCGGAACTCGATGAGTATCGTTTGTTCAATTTCGGCGACGCGATGCTCGAAGCCGCAGGTGTACGCGGAATCGTCGAGTCACGTGACGAGCTTTCTGAGCTTTCCGAGGGCGAACAGAGCGCGCTACAGAGGTACGCTGCGGAGTACATCCGCGACGAGGCATCGAATGGACCTATCGTGGTCACGACCAACTTCGCAGTAAGAACCTCGCACGGCTACCTACCCGGTCTGCCCGACCCTGTTCTGCACGAGATGAGTCCCGAAAGACTCGTCGTCGTCGAAGCGAAGCCTGAGACCGTAGCGGAACGGAGAGAGGGCGACGAGTACCGCGACTACCCCGAACCGACGGAGTCGGGGATACGTTTCCACCAGAGGATGAACAGGACCGCGGCTTTCGTCTACTCGTCGCGGTCTTCGGCGACTGTGCACCACGTTCCGAACGAGGAAGGTGCGGAGGAGGCGGCGGAGAAGCTTACGCAGGTGCTCTCGCAGTAGTTTCGTCTCCATCGGTCTTATGGTTCACGGATGTCTATCTAAAACATGGAGATAAACGTTGTCTCTCTCCTTCCGTCCGCGACAGAGATGCTTTACGCCGTCGGTGTCGAACCAGTCGGCGTCTCGCACGAGTGCGACTATCCACCGGAGGCGCGCAAAAAGCCGTCGGTTACGACGACGCGCGTGACCGGCGAAGGAACTAGTGAGGAAATAAACGAGAAGGTCGCCGAGGCTGCCGAAGAAGGCGGCGTCTACGATGTGGACGTAGAGACACTCGAAGAACTTGAACCCGACGTGATACTGACGCAGGCTGTCTGCGATGTCTGTGCAGTCGGCGACGATGTTGTGCGTGAGGCTGTCGAGTGCGCCGACGTTTCGCCGCATGTCGTCTCGCTGCACTCGCACAGCCTCGAAGGTGTACTTGACGACATACTGACCGTCGGCGATGCGGTGGAGCGCGAAGAAGCGGCGCGTGAAGCAGTCGAGAATCTACGCGGACGTATCGAAAATCTCCGGGAAAGGACCGCCGACCTGCGCGACGAACGTACCGTCGTCTTGGACTGGCTCGATCCTCCGATGGTCGGGGGTCACTGGGTTCCTGAACTCGTCGAGGTCGTGGGCGGAACGTATCCTCTCGCGGGGACAGGCGACGCCTCGACGCCGCGCGAATGGGACGAAATCGTCGCCGCGGAACCAGAGACTCTCGTCGCCGCGCCTTGCGGGTTCGAACTCGAACAGACCGTCCGCAACTTCGACGAGATAGCCGACCGCGAAGGCTGGCGCGAACTCCCCGCGGTCGAACGCGGACGCGCATACGCCGCCGACGGTCACAACTACTTCAACCGTCCCGGACCGCGTCTCGTCGATACGGCGGAGATTCTCGCCTGCGCGCTACATCCCGACGAGTTCGGCGTGCCGCCTTCCGACGCTGTTTCGACACCTGTGCGTGTGCGCTGAGCGTGCTAAAAGTCTTCGAGAACAACGTGGTCATCTGCGACGTTGGGCGCGCCGACGACTAAGACACGTGACTCCTCGCACGCCGTCAGACGCCTTGGTTCTTCGGGCGAAACAGCGACGAACGCACCTTCTTCGACGGTCAGGTCGTCGTCGCCTATCTCGAAGTTGACGCTACCCTCGACGACGTAATAGAGTTCTTCCTGTTCGGTCTGTCTGTGCAGGCGTCCCGAGTCGCCTTCGTCGAACTCCCAGACGTTCGAACGTGACTCGTCCGTGCCCAAATGGTATCCAACAGGATATATTTCGGCTTCGGTCCCCTCGATTGTCACGGCGTCGAGTTCGTCGGTACTGACTGTCTCGTACATGAGGCGGCTTACGTGTCGCCCTAACAAGTAGTTTCGGTCGTCTCGTGGGCGTGTTGGCAGGAAGATTTAAGAAATAGCAAACGTTCCGAGGGCGAAAGAAAAAAGACGGCGGCTTACGACTGACATTTATATGGAGGAGTTCGACTTAGCCGTCGTAGGGGGCGGACCCGGAGGCATGTCAGCGGCACGCGAGGCGGCGAAAGAGAAACGTGTGGTCGTGTTCGAGAAAGGAATAGAACGCGAGGACCGCGACGGTTCCGGACCCGACTCGACCGACGCCGCAGGTTTCTTAGACTACTGGGTAAACGTCGCAGACTTTGACCGCGACTTCGTCGAGGAGATGCCTATCCTGCAGGAAATCGACCGTGCCGAGTTCGTCGGACCGAACGTCACCGCGACGCTCCACGACACAGGCGTCTCTTCGTGGTACGACGGATTCGGCTTCACCTTCGACCGTGTTGCTATGGATGACCTTCTACGAGAACGTGCCGAAGAAGTAGGCGCGGAGTACCGCGTTGGCAGGTCCGTGCAGGCTGTTGAGTCAAAAGAGACGAAAGATGGCTTCGTACACAAGATTCGTCTAGCAGGTTCCGAGGACGTGAAAGCCGAGACGGTCGTTCTCGCCGACGGTCCTTCGCGCCGTGTCACGCTACCGACGCTCGCACAGTTCGACGACGGAAAGGTGGCGGACGCGCTCAACCCCGCGACGGCGAACCACATCGCGTATCAGGAACACAGAAGGTTCCCCGATGAACTGTTCGACGACGACGTTCTGCGTTTCTGGTGGGGTGCGATGCCCGGCGAAACCGCGTATCCATGGTACTTCCCAAACGACGACAACGTCGTGAGGTTAGGGATGACCGCGCCCATCAACGTAGATATAAGCGACAAGAAGGACGATGGATACACCCTCCTGCGCGACGACGACGAGACACAGCCTTCGGGTGAAGAGTACATGCGCCGTCTCTTAGAGCAGGAGTACCCCGACTACGAAATCGGGGACTTCCCGCGTGTCGAGGATCGCGGCAAACAGAAGGGCGTCGAAAGCTATCCTATCTCCTCGACGCGTCCGATAGAGTCGCCTGCACGCGCCGGTATTCTCGTCGTTGGTGGTGCGATGGGTGCGACAAGTGCTTTCCACGAAGGTGGCTACCATGTCGCTGTCGGAACAGGAAAAGCGGCGGGACGTGTCGTCGCGCAGAACCGCGTCAAGGAGTACAACGACGAATGGAAGGATGCGGTCGGCGACGAACTCGCACGTAACGTCGGCTTGGCGAGTATCGTTCGGGACTACGAACCCGACGACTGGGATCGTCTCTTTGGACACGTAAACGCTGCAGTCGACGGCGGCATCGTCGAACGCCTTCGGCATGCACCCGCGATATACATGATACGCCGTGAGTACCTCCGTGGACGCGACGGGTATATCGCGGTCGCGGAAGATGACTACAACCTGAAAAGAGCGGCGAAGGCACAGATTAAGAGTTAGACGACTACTGTCCTTCGAACTCCTTACCGAATATGACGAAGTAGACGACACCGACGATGCCGACGACGGACGCGCCAGCGAAGGCGAGTGTAGGCGATATTCCGTACAGCCAACCGCCGAGTGCCGCGCTCGGTATCACGACGACGTTACGGACGAGGTAGTACGCACCTGTGACGCGTCCGCCTGTCTTCTCCTCAGCGGGACCGACGATGAGAGCCTTGTGTGCAGGAAGACCTGCGAAACGGAGACCGGAGAAGGCGAAAAGGACGAGCATCACGAGCGCGGACGCGCCTACGGGTTCAGGTACGGCGATGAGCATGACAGGGAAGACTGCGTAGACGGCGAATCCGACGGCGACGACGGGCTTCAGACCGTACGAGTCGGCGATACGCGCACTCGGTGCCATGACGAGAAGCGCGACGACCATCTCGACGCTAAGGAGTACGCCGAAGTAGGCATCGGGCGACAGCGTCCAGCCTAAGACAGGAACCGTCGCTCCTATGTCGTATAGTTCGGTGACGACGATGACGAAGAAGACGTAGACAGCACCGTTTGCGAAACGGACGAGAGTATCGGCGACGAGAAGAGGACGGAGTTCGGGTGGGAGAGAACGCAGGTCCTCAACGATCGACGAGACGCTCTCGAAAGATTTTCCGACGGATGTGTCTTCCGTGTAGAGAAAGTGCTGAGCGACTGTTGCGACGATACCGAAGATGAAAGCGACGCCGAGTATCACCGCGAACCCTTCCGAGAACTCCACGAAGACGGCGAGTACGACGGCGGCTAAGAGCGGTCCCACAAGAAAGGCGAGACGCCTGAACGTCTCCGTGCTTGCGAAGCCGGTTGCGAGCTGCCCGCGTCCCGCGCTCTGCTTTACGACGGCGAACGTCGCGCCGAGACCGAGCGACTTCCAAGCCTGCGCCAAGAAGAGACCGACGAAGACCCACGTCCACGCGGGCACGGCAAACTCGGCGAAAGGTGAAGGTAGCCGCAGGTCGCCGACGAAAGCCGGAAGCATCCAGACGAGAAAGCCGAGCGAAGACAGCGCGCCGAAGAGCGTTAGTGAGCGACGCGAACCCACACGGTCGGAGAGCGCGCCGCCGGGGTACGGATACACCGCCGAAACGAAGTTTCCAAAGCTTCC
>Ga0207714_1001919_pt1 | contig 13026 bp, 10 predicted proteins | sample PonA232FremontCA_2_FD_187270 | JGI IMG/M metagenome (GOLD analysis project Ga0207714, IMG submission 187270) | Marine sediment microbial community from Fremont, CA, USA - Pond A23 Sediment 2 (SPAdes) | ecosystem: Environmental > Aquatic > Marine > Unclassified | place: USA: Fremont, California... | reverse complement strand
AGACCCCGCTAAGCGGGGTCAAACCGGGGTCAAACCGGGGTCAAACCGTGGGGGTCAAACCGTGAAGACTAACCCCGCTTACTAACCCCGAGCGGGGTTCAACTGTTGAACCATCACCCTACCCTCTGTTGACTTGCTTAAAATTACAATTGCTATCTGCCGCTGCAATCAGGATGAGCCCCAGATATAAAGCTTTTTTTGTTTTGAAAAATTCTCCCAATACCAAACCCTTTCCTTTATAGGATCAAACAATACAGTCCCCATACAAACGTTCACTGATTGCAATAAGATAAAAATAAATGATTATATTTGAGACACATACATATCATAGCTGTTTGCCTCAAACAGTAACATTTTGATATTCAAGTTAAATTAAAAATTAAATCAAGATGAAGACAAGGAATACAATCATCATCCTTTTAGCTCTGATAATGGGGTTTTCAACAGGATGCAATAAAGAGGAGTTGGAAAATCTCCGTCAGCAGAACCAGCAGCTCACCGAACAGATCGAAAAGAAGGATTCCACCATCAAGGCGCTTAATCAGCTAAACAGTCAGATTGAACAGCGTCTGCAAGAGATCGTTCAACGAAAGGGTGAGGTGGATTCGGCTGCCCTGGCCAAGCTTCCCCGGGATCAAATCAAAAACCGACTTATGAAAATCAAGGAAATGGTCAGGGTCAATGAAAAGAAAGCTTCTGATCTGCGAGGGGACTTGCGTAGTGCAAGGGTCCAGGCCGTTGAATACAAAAAGCAGGCCAGTAAGCTGAAAGAAAAAATTGATCACCATGAAGATTCGATCCAGGCCATCCACCAAGACCTGAAGGCCAAGGTCAACCAGGTAAAGAAAATGGCCAGCCAGATGGAAAAGCGGGATTCGACGATTTCAAGGCTAAAGAGAGAAAACCAGGATTATCTCGAATCGCTGCGCAAAAAAGATGAAATCATGAACACGGCCTATATTGCAGTGGGTCCGGAAAAAGAGCTGGAGGAGAACGGAGTGATCATCAAAAAAGGCGGTTTTCTGGGCTTTTTGGGTCAAACCCCTGTATTGAACCCACAGTTCAACCAGGAGGATTTCAAAGAGTTTGACATCCCCAATGACCGAAAGATTAAGATAAACGCCAAAAAGCGGAAGGTTGAGATGGTCACGGCCCAACCCGACAAGGCCTATCAACTGAAGGCCTCAGGAGAGGGACAAACCACACTGACCATCACCGATGAGGAGCAATTCTGGCGGGCCGGAAATTATCTGGTGATCACCTTTTAAAACCAGTGATTGGGTCTTCAATTGCTCCTCGGGTTGATCCGTAATGATAAGATTGAAATGGAACCGCTGCACCCTGCTGAGTGCAGCGGTTTTCTATGGCACCCCGGGAAAGACCTTGAAAGAGGCCTGGCAATTGAACCTCTGTTAATGAGTAGAGGCTGAATCCCGCCTGGAAAAAACATTTAGTATGCATATCCTTCATATTTTTTGGATCTCCTTGTTGAGAAGTTGCCTGCATGGGGGTTTTTAATATTGGGCATTAAAAAGTTAGCGATTCCAATAATATAATCGTACCTTTGTACAGACAGGGATTTGAAAATCCGGGCTTCCTCTGGCTAAACCTTCCATCCTGCTCTTAGTTGATGCGGCTCTGATGATTCAATCCTTCTTATATCGGCTTATCCTTCCGGCCCTTTTCCGGGCCTTCTAATAACCTTATAGTGAGGATACGGGCAGTGGCTGGCGGAAAGGCCGGGATGAGCATTAACCCCAAAACAAAGGAGAAAACGCTTATGGGCAGATCACAAGAGACCAACAAAAAAAAGGAAGTCAGAAGCAAAAAGGAAAAGAAGAAGAAAGACAAGGAAAAGCGACGACAAGAGCGAAAAGAAAACAAAAAATCAAACAGCCTCGACGACATGATTGCCTATGTGAACGAGGATGGTTCAATCAGCTCCACGCCTCCTGAAGAGCAAGAAAAAGAAGAGACCAATGCCGAAGACATTGAGGTAAGTGTTCCCAAAGGCAGTTCAGAAGAAGAGTCCAACCGGGTTCACCAGGGAACCGTTACCTTTTACAATGAGTCGAAGGGATTTGGCTTCATTCGGGATGCTGAGAACGGGGAAAGCATTTTTTTCCATGTCAGCGGATTGATGGAGGAGGTCAGTGAAGGCAATGCGGTGCGGTTTGAGATAATCAAAGGCAAAAAGGGACCCAATGCCAACAATGTCAAGGTGGTGCGTTAAGACAGACCCCGCTTAGCGGGGTCAGGGTTAACCCCCTTCTTAAGCCCCCTTTATGTTACCCCGCTTAGCGGGGTTCAAAATGGGGGACCCCGCTAAGCGGGGTCTAAGCTCATTCATACCTGAGGATGTCGGAAGGGTTGACCCGGGCCAGGCGCCAGATTTTGCCGGCCACGGCTACCGCCGCAAGAAAACAGACCAATCCGGCTGAGGCGGCAAACATCCACCACTGCAGGTCAATCCGGTAAGGAAAATGCCCGAGCCAGCCGGAAGAAAAAATGTAGGCCAGGGGCCATCCCAGCAATGCAGCGATCAGAATCCACCGGCCAATGGTTTTTACCACCACCCCCGAGACATCCTTCGAAGCAGCCCCGAATGCCTTACGTATGCCCATCTCCTTGGTGCGCTTATTCAGCATCAGAACAACAAAAGCATACAATCCAATTACCGACAGCAAAATGCCCAGGCCTGCTGCAATAAGGATCAGGGTGCTCAGCCTTTCTTCCTTCCCGTAAAGGCTGGCAAAACGCTGGTCAATGAACTGGTAATGAAACTTACAGTGCGGATCATAGCTTTGAAAAACGCCCTCGATATGCTTCAGCAAGGGCTGATCGAAACCACCGGCTGCCCGCACCGAGATGGCCTGTTTGATGTCGTAATAGTGACTGAGTACCAGGGGCTCAATCTCACGGTGCAGCGAACGAAAATGGTAATCCTTGACCACCCCGATGATCCGGCAGCTCCGCTTCCACAGGATGACCTCCCTGCCCAGGGGATCATCATAGCCCAGTTTACGCGCAGCGGCCTGGTTGATCAATATATCCCCCTTATCATGGGGAGCCGTAAAATCCTGGCCCTTCAACAGCTCAATGCCATAGGTGTTCAAATAACCGGGCTGAACCCGGTTCTCCTTGCACTCGAAAGCCTGTTGCGGGTTTTGTTCAGGCCGCCTCATATTCATCTGGCTCCGGCCGCTGGCCGGTATCGTCATGGAAGCCGTCACCGCACTGATCCGCGGATTGCGAAGCAGTTCGGCCCTGACCGACTCATACTGCTGTTCAATCTTTGAAGTATATCCGTACAAATACACCACATGCTCCCGGTCAAAACCCACATCCTTGTTTTTCATATACTGCACCTGGCTGTAAATGGTAATGATCGATGTGATCAATCCGATCGAAAGGGTGAACTGGAGCACCACCAGAGCGGTCCGCAAATAACGGCCGCGCCCCCCTCCCTGCATGCTTCCCTGGAAAATCCGCACCGGATTAAAAGAAGACACGTATAACGCCGGATACCACGCCGAGGCCATGCCTGCAACCAGGGTAAAAAGCAAAAAAACCAAAACCATCCCCCAGGAGGAAGCATAGGAAAACTCATAATTTACCTGCAATAAACCAAAAAAAGCCGGCAGAAAGGTCTCCACCAGGAGCATGCCAACCATAAAAGCCAACAAACCGATCAGGACAGATTCACCGAGGAACTGGCGGATCAGTTGACTTCGCCTGCTGCCTATGACCTTGCGAATGCCCACTTCGCGCAACCGCCCTTCAGATTGGGCCGTAAAAAGATTTAAAAAGTTGAACACGGCAATCACCAAAATGAATAGGGCCACCACCGAAAAGATAACCATCTGTTGTTGATCCCCCTTGATGGCATAATCCCGGTTCAGCCCCGTACTCATATGAATGGCTTCGAGGGGTTGCAATTCAGCCCGGATGGATATGTCGTAGGGGGCAAGTTTCTCATTGACCCATCCGGCCACAAAACGGGCCACTTTTTTTCGGACCTCCGGCCCCGGATCCTCCCGAAAGCGAAAATAGGTAGGATAATCGATGGCATTGTCTTCGCGGAATGACGAACTTAAAGAATTAAAGGAGATCAGGGCATCGAACTGCAAATGACAATTAGCCGGGATATCCTGCATAATGCCCCGCACCACATAATCTTTACGTCCCATCCGCAACACCTGGTTGATGGCCGGGTCAGAACCAAAAATACGCTTTTTCATGCTGCGCGTCAGCACAACGGTGCCCGGTTTGCCAAGTTCACCAAGGGGGTCGCCTTGCACGATCTCCAGGGAAAAAACATCAAAGAAAGAACTGTCGCTGTAAAGGGTCCGAAAATTACCCGTGTTGATGTCGTCACGATATACCGGCAGGGTATTGTAGGCGTAAAACTTCGTGGCAGCCACTATTTCGGGGATGCTACCCCGGGTCTCAGCAGCTATATCCTCAAAAGTATAGGGCGAACGGGTTCCATCGCGCTCATGAATACTCACCACCCGGGTGATCTTCTGCGAATCCCTCAGAAAACGATCAAAACTGTATTCATGCTCAAGAAACAGGGCAATGATGAACACCGCTGCCAAACCAACCGCCAGCCCCAATATGATAATCAAAGCATGGGTTTTATTTCGCATGAGGCTCCGGTAGGCTGATTTAAAATAATTGCGTAACATAAGACTTGTTTTTCTCAAACCCTTGCAAGTCCTGTACCATACAAGACAAATCACTGGCTTATAGCGGATTAAACAAATCCCCAATCCTTGTTTGTCCTTTCAGCTGTTCGGTTTTGAGGCAGTTAGGTGTTCGTTTATGTAGCAATTTACAGAAAAAATATGTATTTTTAATCAAATCAATAAGAGGCTAATGAGCGAAAAAGGGGGACAAATTGTGGTGATCGACGATGATGAAGAGGTACTGCTTTCAGCCGAGATGCTTCTGGAGGAACATTTTGGGAAGGTTCACACAATGACTCATCCGCAGGGGCTGAAGGAGCTGATTCAGCGGGAAGATCCGGATGTTATCCTGTTGGACATGAACTTCAGCCGGGGGAAGAATACGGGGGAAGAAGGCCTGGAATGGATGGAATACATCGGGCAATGGAGGCCTTACATCAGTGTGGTGCCGATCACAGCATACGGGGATACGGAACTGGTGGTTCAAACCATGAAGAAAGGGGCATTTGATTTTGTGGTCAAACCCTGGAAAAATGCCAAACTCCTGGCCACGGCCTTATCGGCAAGGCGTTACAGTGAATCGCTCAGGCAAAACGAAAAGCTTGAGTCGACCCGACGAACCCTGCAAGCAGAGACCAACGGGGCATTCGACGATTTCATCGGTTCTTCTCCGGCCATAGGGCATTTAAAAGAGATGGCGGCCAAAGTAGCTCCCACAGAGGCCAACATACTGATACGCGGCGAAAACGGAACGGGCAAAGAGCTGCTCGCCCGCCACATTCACCAGCTTTCGCACCGTCGGGGCCAGGTATTTCTGCCGGTAGACCTGGGGGCCATTAGCGAAAGTCTATTTGAGAGTGAGTTGTTTGGCCACGTCAAGGGGGCTTTTACAGATGCCAAAACTGACAAGGCGGGGCGGTTTGAGCTGGCCTCCGGGGGCACGGTCTTTCTCGATGAAATTGGCAACCTGCCCGACCCGTTGCAGGCCAAGCTGCTAACGGTGCTTCAAAACCGGCAGATCAGCCGGGTGGGCTCGGCCCGGATGCTCCCGGTTGATTTTCGCCTGATCGCTGCCACCAACAGCCCCATTGATCAGATGATCAGTACGGGAGCCTTCCGCCTGGACCTGTACTACCGGGTCAACACCTTTGAGATCCGCGTGCCTCCATTGCGCGAACGCAAAGCAGACATCCCCGAAATGGCTGGCTATTTCCTGGATAAACTGGGGAAAAAATACGGAAAACCGGGCATAAAACTTACCCAACGCGCCAGGGGGGAATTGATGAAACATTCCTGGCCGGGCAACATCCGGGAGTTGAAAAATGTCCTGGAGCGGGCTGTTATACTCAGCGACAAACCCCAGCTTGATCCCTCACTCCTCTCACGGGCTCCAAAGGCTTTGAAAGGAGAGGACGACCTGAATCTTGAAAAAAATGAGCGAAAGTTGATCCTTCAGGCACTGGATCGAACCCGGGGCAACATAAGCCGGGCAGCCCGGGAGTTGGGCATCAATCGAAACGCCCTGTACAGAAGACTCAAAAAACATGGTTTACAATAAATTCACACTGGGGGTCATCATCCGGGTTTTGTTGATTTTTGCCGCCCTTCTGCTGATCAATCTACTATGGGCCCCACAGCAACGCCTGTTTACATTGCTTATCCTTGGCATAGTTGTGGCAGGGCAGATCAGTGAGTTGACCCGGTTTGTAAACCGGACCAACCGCCAATTAATCCATTTTGTAGAGGCCATTGAGAATCAAAACACCACCAGCCGGAATGTTTCACTCGAAAAAAATTCGTTTGGGCAGCTCAGCCAGACGTACAACCGGATACTGGAAACGATCCAGCAAGCGCATCTGGAGCGTGAAAGCCAATACCAGTTACTGGAGACTGTGGTTCACCAGGCCCAGGTCGGCATCCTGCTTGAAAATCAGCAGGGCCGCTTGTCCATCTTAAATCCGGCAGCTCGGGAGATTCTTCATTTGCCCGCCGAGACTGCTTCCACAGATATCCTCCGCCGTTATGCACCAACTTTCCATCAAAACATATTCAAGGTGGAAGGAAACAAAGAAACGGTCTTCAGCCTGACCCATGAAAACGGCCTTCAAAGCCACATCTCGGCGATTCGCCACAGCCTGCGATTAATGAATCAGTCGTTTGTCCTGGTCACCTTCCAGGACATCGGCCGGGAAATGGAGCAAAAAGAGGCTGAGGCCTGGCATAAACTGATCCGTACGCTAAGCCATGAGATCATGAATTCGGTAACCCCTATCAGCTCACTTACCGAGACCGGGCTGCATCTTTTGGGGGGCGATAACCAGCCAGTGGATCAAGAGCGTGCCGACAAGCTAAAACGGGCATTAAGGGCTATTGAAAGGCGAAGTTCGGGCTTATATGATTTTGTCAATGATGTAAGGCAGCTGATTCGCATCCCGGAAGCCAAAATGACACCTATACCGGTACAATCGCTGCTTCAGGGGGTAATGGATCTGATGGGAAGCAAACTGGATGAAGCAGGCATCCGTTCATCCCTGCAGGTAAACCCGTCCGGCATGGTCCTGGAGGCAGACCACCAACAGGTGGAACAGGTAATCATCAACCTGATCACCAATGCCATGGAAGCATTTAGCGATTTTAATCCCCCCCAACAAGCTTTTTCTCCACGGCTTACCATTCGCGCTTACCGCGAAAACAGCCACCTGCGGATTGATATCGCTGACAATGGCAAGGGTTTGGAGCCAAATGACCTGGAAAAGGTCTTCATCCCCTTTTATTCCACCAAAAAAAGTGGCTCCGGCATTGGTCTCAGCCTATGCCGCCAGATCATGCACCAACACGACGGCCAGGTTACGGTACATTCCGAACCAAATAAAGGCTCGGTTTTTTCGCTCTGGTTTGCTGAAAAAAACCCCGCTTAGCGGGGTAGAAAATCCACACCCTCATCATAGGGTTGAGGAGGAAAAGACTGAAAAAGCCTCTATTGGCGCTCAATAAATCCGAACCATAAGCGGATACTAAATAGAAGCATTAAATTTTTAAAGGTGAGATATATCACCGGGCCGACAATCCTGCTAATGATAAGGATTAGCTCCGGTTTTTAATTTCTAACAACCCAACCCCTCAGAAGATAACCTTCGGCAAAAGCAACCCCAAATAATTATTTATGAACAATATAGATACAATAAAAATTAAAATCGACCCCAATTTCAGACAAACACCTACAAAAGCAAGACCACCACATGAATTCAACCCTTTACGGGCATTCCAAAGACCAATTATAAATAACACACTGGTTAACTGACCCTTAAAGAAGGCTTGGTCATCTCATAATTTTTATAGTTTTGCCACCCACAAATTAAGACAATTTTTTATGGCAAACTCAACGCTCATAGAAACAGGAAACTCCACGCAGGATTACTACCATTCGATCAACCAGACCTACCGGCAGTTGTTCCGCAAGCTGCTCATGTTGCATTACCCCTTTTTCAGGCAGCATAATGAATCACTGGAAGATCGACAGGTCAATCTGACCCGTCACTGTTTGTCGCATGTGGAGAAGCTGGATAACCAGAATGTTCTGGAAGTGGGCTGTGGAAATGGCACTCAGAGCCTTTACATCTATGAAAACTACAATCCGGCCCAAATGACCGGGGTGGATATCAACTCAAACAACATCGAGCTGGCCCATTCCATCAACGGCTCCCACCACAACCTGGAATTCATGGTGGATGATGCCCAGCAACTGGAAAAAATCGCCGATGATTCAGTGGATGTGTTGTTGTGCATTGAAAGCGCCTTCCACTACCCGGAAAAGCACAAATTCATGCAGGAGATTCATCGGGTACTTAAGCCCAACGGAACTTTTCTGATTGCCGACATCCTTTCCCGTTCCTACCAGCACCGCGGCATCCTCGAGCGCTGGAAGAGAAAGATGAACTTCCACCACTGGACCGAAAGCCACTATATGAAAACCTTCGAGGAAAACAACCTGGTGGTCAACCGAAAGGAAGACATCACCGAGTCGATCAAAAAAGGCTACAAAGGTTTCGGGCATTGGATTTCAAGGAGAAATTTCAGCTCCTGGTTCAACTATCTGAAATTCAAAATTTTTATATTTATGCAGGTGAAGATCAACATCCTGCTGTTGAACAAACGCCGCAAATACTTCATTTTCGTGGGAGAAGCGAAGAAGAAGTAGGGAGTAAAGAAGTAGGGAGTAAAGAAGTAGGGAGTAAGGAGAGAAGAAGTAGGAAGAAGAAGTAGGGAGTAAGGAGAGAAGAAGGGAGTAAGGAGAGGAGAAGTAAGGAGAAAAGAAGTAGGGAGAGAAGAAGGAAGGAGGGAGTAGAAGGAAGGATGGAGAAGGGAGTTGTTTCATTCTGAAACGGGAGTGGAGGAAAGACAGGACAGAAAAAGCCGGTGATCAAGGCACAAGGATCGGGCAAAAAAATCGCTGGCAGCCAAAAATCTGGTGCAGCAGTCAGATAAGATGAGCGTCTTTGGGAATACTTCAGTTGATACGCCAAACCCCAAAAATTCCCCGGGATGCTCAAACATTACATCAAAGCCAGTCTCAGGAACATCAGCCGCCACCGGTTGTTTTCCGTGATTAACCTTTTGGGCCTGACCATTGGCCTGGCCAGTTTTCTGATCATCTTCCTCTATGTACAGGATGAGCTTCGCTACGATGCCTTCCACAAGGATAGTGAACGGGTTTACCGGATCATCAAGGATTATAAAGAAGGCAACGGAGGGGGAGCGAACCTGCCGGGTATTCTGGAGGAGCATCTGCAGGAAAAGGTACCCCAGGTTGAATCTTTGGCTTCTTTTTACCGCGATCGCAATCCGGTGGTTCGCCATGAAAACCAACTGTTTGCCGAACCCTCCATCCATTATACGTCACCTGAAATGTTCCGGATCCTCTCGCTGGAGTTGATCACCGGCAATCCCGGTGAAGCTTTGGCTGGTCCCTATAAAATGGTGATCACCCCCCAAATGGCCAAAAAATATTTTGGTCAGGCCAACCCCATCGGTCAAACCCTCCGGGTGGATCAAAACCAGCAATATGAAATTACCGGCATACTGAAGCCTTTTCCCGAGCAGAGCCATCTTCAGGTCAACTTTCTGGCCTCGCTCTCCAGCATCAAACAACAAAATAAAATGGCCTATACCCATTGGGGATTTCAGGCCAGCTACTTTTACCTCAAGCTCAAAGAAGGGGCCAATCCGCGGGCGGCAGAAAAGATCATCAACCGGCTGTATTTTGATCAAAGGGGTGAAAGATCCGCCGAAGCGTTTAACCTGGACCTGCAGCCGTTGAGCCAAATCTACCTGCATTCATCGGATCTTGAATACGACATGGCCCGCCACAGCAATGCCAGGGTGGTATATGGCTTTTCGGTGCTGGCGGTATTCATCCTGATCATTGGCGGATTCAACTATATGAACCTAAGCACTGCCCGGATGAGCATCCGGGCGAAGGAAACGGGCATGCGAAAGGTAGTTGGGGCGAGCCGGGGCAAAATCCTTTGGCAGTTTCTGGGCGAATCATTTGTTTTCACCGTGATGGCAGCTGCAGGGGCCATCCTGGTGACGCAGCTGGCCCTGCCCTGGTTCAACCAACTGGCCGGGAAAAGCCTGGGAACAGGCATTTGGAAAAACCCGGGTTTCATTGCAGCCATTGCCGGAATCATCCTGCTCATGGGCCTGTTTGCAGGAAGCTACCCCGCCTTGCTGCTCTCCAAAACCCGGCCGCTTTCGGTCATGAAAGGGTCCATGGGCCCATGGACCGGCCCGGGTAAAAAGGGCAAAAACAACGCCCGGGGCACCCTGAAATTCAGACAACTTCTGGTGCTGTTTCAATTCGCCATATCCGTCTTTTTGATCATCGCAGCGATCGTAGTACACCAACAGATCCACTTCATTCAAAATAAAAACCTGGGCGTAAAGCAGGAACAGGTTGCCATCATCAAAAACCCTTACAACAAACAAATGGGCAGCCGCTTTGAAGCGTTCACCAGCCAAATCAATAATTATCCGGAAGTGCGCCGCCTATCCTCCACTTTTAGTGCCCCACCCCACCCAATCAACAATTTTACCCGGCTCAAATCCCTGGGATCCTCCGGCAAAGGAAAGCAACTCGGACTGATCAGCGTCAACTACGGTTATTTCGAAACGGTAGGCGCCACGGTGTTCAAAGGCCACGGATTTACAAAAGACTTTAAAGGGGAAGCCAAACAGGGGGTGGTTCTCAATGAAACGGCAGCCCGGCACCTTGGTCTGGATAATCCGATGGGAAAAACCCTCACCGGTTTTTATCAAAACAAGAAGAAGCAAATCATCGGGATCGTCAAGGACATCCACTTTTTGTCGATGGAGCGCAAAATGCCCCCTCTTGCCTTCATCATGGAACACAACAGCTATCCTTCCTGTTATCCTGAGATTGTGGTCAAACTCCAGAGCAGTGACCTGGAGGCTACGGTGAACAAGCTGCGGGGTGCCTGGCAGCAAGCAGCCCCTGACTGGCCTTTCCGGCTTGCATTTATGGATCAGAAATTTGAAAACCTCTACCGGGGGGAACAGAAGGTCAAGCAAGTGGTAACGCTTTTCACCGTCCTGGCCATATTCCTTTCTCTGCTGGGATTGTTTGGGCTGGCTGCCTTCAGTGTTGACCGAAGGATGCGGGAAATCGGCATCCGCAAAGCCATGGGCGCCAACACCCGCCACATTGCCTCCTTATTGTCCGGCGAATTCAGCCGCTGGATCATCATCTCCAACCTGCTGGCCTGGCCTCTGGCCTATTGGGTGATGAAGAACTGGCTGAACAACTATGTTTACAAAACCCACCTGGCGCTGTGGATCTTCATCGCAGCCGGAATGGCGGCCCTGTTGGTGACCGGAATCATCCTGGCCTACCAGACCCTGCGGGCAGGACGAGCCGACCCGGCCAGCATCCTGAGGGAAGAATAGCCATCAAGCGGCAAAGGAAGGCTAAGGCCCTCTTTAGCTTATGCGAGATGCGCATCTCAACAAAACGGCCAACCAACAGCAGGTAAAGAACCGAAAAACAAAACACCGGCGCATACAAAAATATTCCAAAACCCGAAACAACCTATTAGCGCAAGTGAAGGCAACCACAACAGGGGAACGATTGTTCCAGGGAAAAAGCCCGGAAGGGAAAGCGCTGGAGCGATTTAATCAGATCAAGGTTTGGTGGCAGTGGTGATGGCAGCAACGCCAAAGAAAAGGGGTTGATGGCGGATATCGATGAAGCCTTGCCGCAGAAGTAGGTCGGTGAGCCCTTCGCGGGTATAAAAATGCCGCGCCGAATAGGCCAGATAGTGATAGGCTCCCCTGGCCCCGGATATATAACCTCCCAGGCCGGAAACCACCAGCCTGAAGTACTGGTGAAAAAGATAACGCATAAGCGGTGACCGGGACTGACTGGTCTCAACAATCACAAACCGCCCCCCTGGCTTGAGGGTACGGAGGGTTTCGCTCAGGTAATACCGGGTATGAGGATTCTTAAAGGTAATGTTGCGAAAGGCAAAAGATATACCAACCACATCAAAGCTTGCTTCTTCAAAAGGCATGCGGGCCGCATTGCCTTCGATAAACTGCAGGTTATTCAGTCCATACCGCCTGGCCTTCCGGCGGGCCACTTCCAGCATTGGAGCACTGAAATCATAGCCCACCACCTCCATGCCAGGCCTTTTACGGGCCAACCGAACCGCCATATCTCCCGTGCCCGTGCCCAGATCCATCACCCTGACAGGATCATCCGAGAGAATCCGACCTACCGCCTTGTTGCGCCAATGTTCATCCAGACGGAAAGTCAACAAACGGTTCAAAAAATCATAATGACGGGGAACCCGGCCAAACATCTTCTGTAAAGGCTTTCTCCCGTTTGTAGCATCTTTTGGTCCCGAATTAGAAATCGAATGCATGAATTGCCTGTTATTTAGCGTCAAAGATAATCATTCCCAGCACTTTCCCCAGTAAAAACGAGCCGGAATATAATTTATACCTTCCTTCCTCGGGGAAATACCCCTCAAAAGCCTTCCAAATAACAAATCCAAATATTCGGAGCCTTGAGAAAAATGGGTTCAAGAAGGGGTATACAAAGAAGGCCGAAATAAAGAAGGGCCGAAATACAAAGGGGGGCCGAAATAAAGAGGAGCCAAAATACAAAGGAGGGCCGAAAAAAAGAGGAGCCGAAATATAAAGAAGGGTCAAAATACAAAGGAGGGCCGAAAAAAAGAGGAGCCGAAATATAAAGAAGGGTCAAAATACAAAGAGGGGCCGAAATACAAAGGAGGGGCAAAATACAAAGGGGGGC
>Ga0207714_1001918_pt1 | contig 13026 bp, 14 predicted proteins | sample PonA232FremontCA_2_FD_187270 | JGI IMG/M metagenome (GOLD analysis project Ga0207714, IMG submission 187270) | Marine sediment microbial community from Fremont, CA, USA - Pond A23 Sediment 2 (SPAdes) | ecosystem: Environmental > Aquatic > Marine > Unclassified | place: USA: Fremont, California... | reverse complement strand
CGGAACGCCGCAGCGGTTCCTCGGCAAAGCCGCTGAGCTGGAGCGTTACAGTCAACGGACCGCGCGTGGTGTCGCCGCCCACGAGCGCCACCCCATAACGCGCTGCCAACTCCTGAAAGCCGTGCGCGAACTCGGCAAGCCACGCCTCGTCACGCGCGGGTACGGTCAGCGCCAACAGCGCCCAGGCGGGCTCAGCGGCCATGGCCGCCAGGTCGCTGAGATTAACGGCCAGCGCGCGGTGACCCACCGCGTGAGCAGCGGCATCGGCCGGAAAGTGGCCGTCGGCCACCAGGGTATCCACCACCTGCACGAGCCGTGTGTCGGCGGGCGGCGTCAGCAAGGCGCCGTCGTCGCCAACGCCCAGCTCGACATCATCGCGGCGGACCATGCCGTGGAAGTAGCGAGCGATGAGCTCGAACTCGCCGGGCTCGAGCCGACTGGTCATGGGGTCAGTCGCCCACGCCGGGGTGCTTGGATTCGGCCGCGCGGCGACTGATCTGGCGCCCAGCCTTGTCTAGGACGCCGTTGATGTAGCGATGGCTCTGCTCGGCGCCGAAGACCTTGGCCAGCTCCACCGCCTCGTTGAGGATGACCGGATAGGGGACCTCGATGCGTTCGAGCAGCTCGAAGGCCCCCAAGCGCAGGATGGCTCGCTCAACGGGGTCAATCGTACGCAGGGGCCGGTCCAGCAGCGGCTCGATCAGGGCATCGAGCTCGGCCACCATGATCGGGATGCGATGCAGGAGCTCGCCGAAGTAGCCGGCATCGAACGCCCCCATATCGCAGTCTTCCAGCATGGCCTGGCGAATGCCAGCCATGTTGTTGCCCGTGAGCTGCCACTGGTAGAGCGCCTGCACCGCCCGGCGACGCGCCCGGCTACGGCCACGGTGGTCGGGGCTTTTCGCCGCGGTTGTGAGCGTCATGGCAGTTGCCGAGCCAGAGATACCATCTCCAACGCACTCATGGCCGCCTCGGCGCCCTTATTACCGGCCTTGGTGCCGGCTCGCTCGATGGCCTGCTCGATTGTCTCGGTGGTAAGAACGCCGAAGATGACGGGCAGATCCTGTTGGGTGCCGACGTTGCTGACCCCCTTGGCCGCCTCGCCGGCGACGTAATCGAAGTGCGGCGTGCCGCCGCGGATGACGCAGCCCAACGCGATCACGGCCTCGTACTGGCCCGAGCGCGCCAGGCGCTGGGCCGCGAACGGCATCTCCCAAGCGCCGGGCACCCGTACGGTCATGAGCTGGTCCTCACTGACGCCATGACGCCCCAGCGCATCCACCGCCCCCTCCAACAGGCGCTCGACGATGAAGCCATTAAAGCGCGAGACCACGAACGCCATGCGGGCATCGCGCACGGTGAAATCACCTTCTATCGTTTGCATTGTTCCCTTTGTCCTGTCTTGCGGCCGACGTTAATGACTGCGACCCGGTTCCACGTACTCGACCACTTCCATACCGAAACCGGAGAGGCCGTGCATGCGCTTCGGCGCCGAGAGCACGCGCATACGCCGCACACCGAGATCCGTCAGGATCTGCGCGCCCACGCCATAGGTTCGTAGATCCTGGGCCGTCTGGGAATCCTTGCCATCCGGCGCCGCCTCGTCGCCACGCTCAGGACCGCGTTGGAGCTCCCGCATGCGCGTCAGCACGTCCTCGGCGTCATTGGACTTGCGCAGCATTACCATGACGCTCGTGTCGACTTCGACCATCTGGCGCAGAGCGGCGTGGAGCGGCCAGCCATGGTCCGGCATCTGGGTGGCGAACAGATCGGACAGCGTGTTCTGGATCTGGACGCGCACCAGCGTCGGCTCCTCCGGCGTAGGCCGCCCCCGCACCAGGGCGAAGTGCATCGCCTCATCCACCGTGTCCTGATAGGCGTAAAGATGGAAGCGCCCGTACTCGGTGGGCAGCTCGCAGTCAGCGACGCGCTCGACGGTGCGCTCGTTGCGCACGCGGTAGGCAATCAGATCCGCCACGGTCCCGATCTTGAGCCCGTGCTCGCGCGCGAAGGCCATGAGGTCGTCACGACGAGCCATGCTGCCGTCCTCATTGAGGATCTCAACGATCACCGCCGATGGCTCGAAACCGGCCAGGCGCGCCAGGTCACAGCCCGCCTCGGTGTGGCCGGCGCGCGTGAGAACCCCGCCGGGCCGGGCCATGAGCGGGAAGATATGGCCGGGCTGCACCAGATCCTCGGGACGCGCATTGGGGGCCACAGCGGCTTGCACGGTGCGCGCGCGATCGGCCGCCGAGATCCCCGTCGTCACGCCGCGCGCGGCCTCGATCGAGAGGGTAAAGTTGGTGCCGTGCTGGGCGTCGTTATCGTTGACCATCAACGGCAGTCGCAACTGGGCGCAGCGCTGGCGGTTCAACGTCAGACAGATCAGCCCGCGCCCATAGCGCGCCATGAAGTTAATGTCCTCGGGGCGAACCATGGAGGCCGCCATGACCAGATCGCCCTCGTTCTCGCGATCCTCATCGTCGAGGATCACCGCCATCCGGCCCTGGGCCAGATCATCGAGGATCTCGTCGATGTCGTTAAACGTCGCCATCATGGCTGGTGCTCCTGGGCTGCGCTAGCCGTCGGTGAACCCGGCGCGTGTGAGTAACTCCCGCGTCACCCCGTCACTGGGGCCGCCGCCCGCCGTGAGCAAGCGCTCGACGTAACGCGCCAGCAGATCCACCTCCATATTCACCCGACCCCCCGCGTCGTGATTGCCAAGCGTCGTCACCTCGCTGGTATGCGGCACGATATTGACGTCGAACTCGGCACCATCGACCGCATTAACGGTCAGGCTGATGCCGTCCACGGCGATCGAGCCCTTGGCGGCGATGTAGCGTGCCAACGCCTCTGGCGCCCGGAAACGCCAGCGCTCCGAGCGCCCGTCGGGCCAGCGCTCAACCACCTCGCCGACGCCGTCGACGTGACCGCTCACCAAGTGACCCCCCAATGGCGTCTGCAGCGTTAGGCTGGTCTCCAGATTGACACCATCACCCTCTGCAAGATCACCAAGCGTGGTGAGCGCCAGACTCTCGGCCGAGACATCGGCCTCAAAGCCATCTTGTGTGAGGGCTGCCGCCGTCAGGCAACAACCCTGTACCGCGATGCTGTCGCCCGCCGCGATACCCTGCTCGACGACAGCGGGCGCGGCGATGCCGAAGCGGCGATCAACGCCGTACGACTCGATACCGCGAATCCGGCCGATGGCCTCAACGATGCCCGTAAACATCTCACTCGCCTCCCGTTATCGGATTCGGACGCGCCATGACGCGAATGGCGTCGCCGACCACGCGTAGATCGCTGATGGCGAGCGGCAAGCGCTCGGCCATGGTCTCAAGCCCGGCTAGCCGCAGGAGCGGCCGCGCCCCGTCGCCCATGAGATGCGGCGCCAGGTAGACGATGAGCTCGTCCACCAAGCCCGCCTGCACCAGACTACCGCCGAGGGTTGGGCCGCACTCGGCCAGCACCTCGTTGGCCTCGTCGTCGCGTGCCAAGGCAGCCAGCACGGCGGTGGGATCCACGCCGCCTTGGGCACTCGATGGCACGGCTTCCACCTCGGCACCGGCGGCCTCGAGCGCCGCGCGGCGCTGTTCACCAGGCCAGCTACAATACAGCCGGGCCGAGCCCCCATCCTGGAGAAGCTGGGCATCCGGCGGGGTACGCAGATGGCTATCCAGAACGCAACGGCGTGGCTGACGCCAAGCCTCGGGGCCGCGGGCAGTGAGCTGCGGATCGTCGGCCAAGACCGTCGCGCTTCCCGTGAGCACCACGCTGCTACGCGCCCGCCATCGATGGACGTCGGCTCGGGCGGCGGGGCTCGTCACCCAGCGGCTCTCACCGGAGGCCATGGCCGTTCGACCATCCAGACTCGCGGCGAGCTTGAGCCGCAGCCAGGGCATCCCCTCGCGGTAGCGCTTGAAAAACCCGGGGTTCAGGGACTCAGCCTCAGCCTCAGCCACCCCTTCCCGCACGGCAACCCCGGCGGACCGCAGATGGGCCGCACCACCACCAGCGACCGGATTCGGATCCCCGGCCGCAATCACGACCCGCGCCACCCCGGCCGCTACCAGGGCCTCGGAGCACGGTGGCGTCCGGCCGTGATGATGGCAGGGTTCCAGCGTTACGTAGGCCGTTGCACCGCGCGCCGACTCGCCCGCGGCTGCCAACGCCGCCGCCTCGGCATGGGGGCCGCCTAGGCGCTCATGCCAGCCCTCGCCGACGACCATGCCGTCACGCACGAGAACGCAGCCAACGCGGGGATTGGGATCGCAACCATAGAGACCACGCTCAGCGAGCCGCAGGGCGTGCGCCATCCAGGCGTAGTCGTCACCACTACCGGATCGAGTCACTGCTGGATTCCATCGGCGATCCGGCGTTCACCTCGGGGAATCGCCATTACCCGCTGCCGATGAGTCGTAGCGATCGTCCGCTGAGCCACTACCCTGCTCCAGGCCCTCAATCACCTCACGGAAGGCGCTGACATCCTCAAAGCTGCGGTAGACGGAGGCGAAGCGAACGTAAGCCACCTCATCGAGCTCGCGTAGCTCGCCCATGACCCGGTCGCCGATCCAGCTAGCGCTGATCTCGCGCTCGCCGGCAGCGTGCAGGCGTTGGCGGATGCGCGTCAGCGCCGCTTCCACAGCCTCGGTGGCAACGGGCCGCTTCTCCAGGGCCCGACGCATGCCGTTACGCAGTTTGTCCTCGCTAAACGGCACCCGGCTACCGTCCCGTTTAACCACGGCCGGCATGACAAGCTCGGCGGCCTCATAGGTCGTGAAACGCCCCTGACAGGCCCCGCACTCGCGGCGGCGGCGTACCTGTTCGCCCTCGCTCGCGAGCCGCGAGTCCATGACCCGTGTGTCCTGGGCCCGACAGAAGGGGCAGCGCAACTATCCGCTCTTGGCTTCCTGGAACGTGATGCGGTTGGCCTCGTAGACCGGGAACCGCGAGCACAGATCGAGGACCTTATCGCGCACGGCCTTAATGGTCTGCTCGTTGCTGGTGTCGTCGAGGACGTCACAGATCCAGTGCGCCAGCCGGCGGGACTCATCCTCGCCGAAACCGCGCGTGGTCATGGCCGCGGTACCGATACGAAGGCCCGAGGTCACGGCGGGGGGCTGCGGGTCATTGGGCACGGCGTTCTTATTCACCGTGATATGCGCCCGGCCGAGGGCGGCATCCGCGTCCTTGCCGGTTACGCCCTTGCGGCTCATATCGACCAGGAACAGGTGGTTATCCGTGCCGCCGGAGACGATATCAAAGCCGCGCTCCTTCATGACCTCGGCCATGGTGCGGGCGTTATCGACCACGCGCTGCTGGTAGGCGCGGAACTCGTCCGACAGCGCCTCCTTGAACGCCACGGCCTTGGCAGCGATGACATGCATCATGGGCCCGCCCTGCGTACCCGGAAAGACCAAGGACTGGAGCTTCTTCTCGATCTGGGGGTTGGACTTGGCCAGGATGATGCCGCCGCGCGGGCCGCGCAGGGTCTTATGCGTGGTGCTCGTGACAACATCGGCATGCGGCACCGGATTAGGATAGACCCCGGCAGCACAAAGCCCGGAGACATGGGCCATATCGACGATCAGATAGGCGCCCACCTTGTCCGCGATCTCGCGGAAGCGGGCCCAGTCCATGACGCGCGAATAGGCCGAGAAACCAGCGATCAGCAGCTTGGGCTGGTGCTCAACGGCCAGCCGCTCGATCTCGTCGTAGTCGAGCTGACCACTCGACTCGTCGATGCCGTACTGCACGGCGTTAAAGATCTTGCCCGAGAAGTTGGGCTTGGCGCCATGAGTCAGATGGCCGCCATGGTCCAGGCTCAGGCCCATGATGGTGTCGCCCGGCTTGGCCAGCGCCAGATAGACGGCGGCATTTGCCTGAGAACCGGAATGGGGCTGGACGTTGGCGTAATCCGCGCCGTAGAGCTCCTTAACGCGATCGATCGCCAATTGCTCGGCGACGTCGACGTGCTCGCAGCCGCCGTAGTAGCGCTTGCCGGGGTAACCCTCGGCGTACTTGTTGGTTAGCTCACTGCCTTGGAGCTCCAGAACGCGCGGGCTGGCGTAGTTCTCGGAGGCGATCAGCTCGATATGCTCTTCCTGGCGCCGCTTCTCGTTCTCGACGGTATCAAGCAGCTCCGGGTCGAAGCCGGAGACGGTCATGTCATTGCTAAACATGGGCTTACCTCTAGACGAAATTAGATAACTCCCCGGGTGGGCAGCGCGACCAGCTCGCCGTGCGCCGCGCCCACCGTCGCGCAGATTGTCGGATAACAATCCGCCGGGGAGCTACCAATAGTAAAGCATAAGGGCCAACAATGCATGGTCGGCGCCACTAACCCCCTGCCAGTGCGACCGATGCCCGCATCGAGCGGGCGAGCCAGCGCCAGGCAGACGCCGAGCGATTCGGTCAGCAACTTGATTAATAACCGGCCGGCGCTACGTAACGACCTGCCCGCCACCAAGGCGACACCTCGGCGCCAGGGAGCGCGACTACTGCTCACGTGACCACCAGTAACCGATTAGGCATCTAAGTTGCATGACATAAGTTCGGTCGTGGCTACACGACCGAAATCAGATGTCGCCGTCCTGTGACCATCGCCGAACGGGACTCGGGGCATCGGGACCGCCTCGAGGCGGCAATGCCAACAAAAGCGTTCCCAAGGGACCGGAGGCGCAACCCATGCAAGACCATACCGCTTTCTCCTCAGACGCGCTTCGCATCCTCACACGGCTGAGTCGCCAGCTTCGCAGCCTCGACGGCTATCGCATCTCGTTGAGTAACAAACACGACACCCTCTGGCTGATTGAACGCACCGCGACCGACCCACGCCCCGAGGTAAATACCATTGCGGAGGAGCTTTTCCAGTCAATAACGCCTGACGAGAGGGCCTATCTTGAACATCATGGCATCTCGCTCGGCGATCACGATTCCGCTCAGAAGAGTAAGCAAGACGATGACAGCACCAACCTGGTGCGACGCGTCTATCGCGGCAAGGTGTACTACGAAGAGCCGAGCGAAGCGAAGCCCGCCGACGAGACACACGACCCATCGACGAGCTCCGGCAGCGGCACCCGGCGCGTCTACCGCGGACAGATCATCGAGGGTTGACCATCGAACGAGCCCGAAAGCCCTGCCGTCTGGCGCATCTCGACCCCGCCGGTAGGGCGCTCCCCCTAAACCCACCTATCGGCGCTGGTGCTCCGACAAAACCACCGCCAGCAATCGACGCGCCTGCCTACCGATCGCCTCGACCTTGTTAGGTATGAGTTTTGCATTTTCAGAACGGGGTAGGTTGGTAGTCAAGCGCCCAAGCTCGACGGCGCCATGATCGAGCAATCAAAACAGACGCACGGTGGACATGCATGCAAGACCATACCGGTTTTTCACCGGAAACGTTGCGCACGCTTACGCGACTTAGCCGTCAAATTCAGCAGCTTGACGGCTGCCGGCCGCAGTTGGCGGATAAGGACTCAGTGCTTGCACTCATCCAGTCAGCCATCAACGACCAACGGTCCGAGATCAGCGCCCTAGCCAACGAGCTAACGAGTCATCTTAAAGACACGGAACGCGCCTACCTTTGCTCCAACGGCATTGATATCAGTCCACGGGAGGATGTGGCGGTCGGTGTTGGAGATGAACCGGCTAGCTCGCCGAACCAACGGCTCTACCCAGGAAATCCCGTGGCGAACAACGGCGGTAACGAAGCCGCTAGGCACCGCAAGCAACGCGTCTATCGCGGCCAGGTCATTGACGACAGCGGCTTTGGTCAAGATAGCGGCGCCTCGAAACCACGTGTCTATCGCGGCAGGGTGATCGATGAGTAACTCATGCCATCAGCGAAGCGACGGCCGCCGTTACGCCTTCACACTCGCCGCCGGCGTCCTGGTGCACCCCAGCAGGGCAGCGCCGTGGCGAGGGCCCGCTGATTGCTCCCCTGATGCCGACGTAGCGCCAAAACCCCAGCCACCGCAGCTGCTCGCGAGATAGCGTGCGAGGCCAACCCTTGCGCGCCAAACCGAGGCTTCTCTGCACTCTCAGCAACCTTTGCGGCCCGCAGATAGCGCTCGGGCAGCCGTCGGGAACGCCGCGTCGCAACCAAGTACCCCGTAACAGGCCCTCGATCGGCTGCGTTGACGGCGGGGGTTTCCCGTTGGCATCAAAAATGCATATATTTTCGCGGGCGAAGCAACGGCGACTACTCGGCTCACGCCGCCTTCGCCGTTTACCCGAGAGAGGCAGGTCCTTGGTGGCGGCAGCCCCCGGGGAACCTGGCACAGCGGCCGGGTTAGTACAGGAGCTACTAAGCCCACTTCCTGCAGGTCGACCGCTCTGCCATGCCATTAGTTACCGGGTAACCGCGACTGGCACGCCGGCTCCTAATGCGTCGAATGGATGGGTCGATGCACGGGAGCCCTACAGCAACCATAGGAGGTTCGACTAATGGCACGAGATATCCGCTTCGCCAGCCTTAGCAACCGGCTTCACCGGCAGCTGATCCAGACCGCCAATCTCCTGCATACATCCTACAACAAGACGGTCGTCTCCGCGTGGGACGGCACCCCATGCGATATCGTTGTCGCCGACGACAGTGATCGTTACGGCGAATACGCTATCGAGACCGCGGTCAACCAAGGCGTACCTGTCGTCATCGTTACCGACAAGCCGTCGGTGCCGCATCGAAGCGTTGACCGAAATACATCCACTGCCTATCTCACTCGTGCGGTTCAAGCAGCGATCGAACAGGGAGCCTCCGCTTCCGCGCACAACGCCGAGCTTGCTACGTAGTGGGTAAGCCGTCTTCCTACTTGGGTAACTCGACTCACCCCGCCTCCGCTAGGCCAGGCAACGTCGCGCCGAGTTAGGTAGCGCCTCGGGCTCGGATGGCACGCCTACACAGGTAAGCAGCCATCCGAGTCCGACCGACGGACCATGATATTCAGGGCGCGGCCCCGCCGCCATTGGCGCTAGCCCCAGCGAGCAGTGCTAAGCTACTTCAACAGTTCAAGCCCGTTGGGTGTGCATGCCCGGCAAACAAAAACGCTTATCCCCCATAATGGTCGGCTGGCGCGAATGGGTCGCGCTACCGGAACTGGGCATCGGTAGCCTCAAGGCCAAACTGGATACCGGGGCGACGACATCAGCCCTCCATGCCGTGCGCATTCGACGCGTGAGTGCCGACGGCCACGAGCGCGTCACCTTCGATGTACATCCCTACCAGCACGACACCCATACGACCGTGCCCTGCACGGCCACCGTGGTGGACGAGCGCAGGTTTAAGAGTTCCAACGGGCAGCGCGAGCACCGCGTCGTTATACGGGGGTCACTGGCCATCGGCGGTCGCTGCTTCCCAATTGAAATCTCGCTCACCAACCGGGACACTATGGGGCTTCGGATGCTGATTGGCCGCTCGGCAATGCGCGGTCGCCTAGTGGTCGACCCGACGCTGTCTTACCAGGCCGGCGAGCCGCGCGCCGCGGTCACCGGCATCAGCGACGCCCGCAGCGCTCGCCACCGATAGGCTTTGAGCCAACCAGCCCGTTCCTGTCGCAGTCACGCCGGTGGCAGCCGGAAGGATGATGCCCTAATGGCCGATCCGTTCAGCATTTACGTCCTGTCGCGAGGGCCGAAACTCTACTCGACGCGGCGCATCGTTGAGGCCGGGCGGGAGCGGGGCCACGACGTCCGGGTCGTCGACCCGCTGCGCTGCTATGTGCGCATCAGCGCTAATCGGCCCGAGGTCCATTACAAGGGCGAGGTCCTCACCGCACCGAAGGCCGTTATCCCGCGCATCGGCGCCTCGGTGACCTTCTACGGCACCGCGGTGCTGCGCCAGTTCGAGATGATGGGCGTCTTCCCGCTCAATGAGTCCGTGGCGATCGGGCGCTCGCGCGATAAGCTACGCTCGCTCCAGCTGCTCGCGCGCCGCGGTATTGGCCTGCCGGTGACTGGCTTCGCCTACTCGCCTGATGACAACGACGACCTCATCCGCAGCGTTGGCGGTGCCCCTATGGTCCTCAAGCTCTTGGAAGGCACCCAGGGCAAGGGCGTCGTCCTGGCCGAGACCAACAACGCCGCCGCGTCGGTCATCGACGCCTTCCACGGACTCAAGGCCTACTTCCTGGCCCAGGAGTACATCAAGGAGGCGGGTGGCTCGGATATCCGCTGCTTCGTCGTCGGCGATAAGGTGATTACCTCCATGCTGCGCCAGGCCAAGGAGGGCGAATTCCGCTCCAACGTCCATCGCGGCGGCGAGGCGCGAACCATCCGGATCACGCCGGACGAGCGCTCCACGGCCGTACGCGCGGCCAAGATCATGGGCCTGAACCTCGCAGGCGTGGACATCATGCGCTCGTCGCATGGCCCCGTGGTTCTCGAGGTCAACTCCTCGCCGGGGTTGGAGGGCATCGAGGGCGCCACCAACAAAGACATTGCCGGCAGCATCATCCAGTTCATCGAGAAGCACGGCCGCGTGGGGAAGACGCGTACACGCGGCACGGGCTAGCCATTTGTACCGGCCGCGGACTGTTCCCAGTCGCGCCGTCGAGTCCTTAGACTGGCGCGGTAGCTGGGTCGCAAACCCTAAATCAGCACATCGATACCGAGACGGAGACCATGGCGCAGTACATCTACACCATGAATCGGGTGAGCAAGGTCGTTCCCCCGAAGAGACAGATCCTCAAGGACATCTCGCTGTCCTTCTTCCCCGGGGCGAAGATCGGTGTGCTGGGCCTCAACGGCGCCGGCAAGTCATCGTTGCTTCGGATCATGGCCGGTATCGATAACGAGTACGACGGCGAGGCCCGCGCCCTGCCCGGCACGCGTATCGGCTATCTGCCCCAGGAGCCCGAGCTCGACGCCAACAAGGACGTTCGCGGCAATGTCGAGGACGGCGTCGCGGAGACCAAGGCGCTGGTGGATCGTTTCAATCAGGTCTCGGCTGAGTTCGCCGATCCGGATGCGGACTTTGAGGCCCTAATGGCCGAGCAGTCCAAGCTCCAGGACCAGATCGAGGCATCCGGGGCCTGGGACCTCGACCGCAAGGTCGAGCAGGCGGCTGACGCCCTGCGGCTCCCGCCGTGGGATGCCGACGTCAACAACCTCTCCGGTGGCGAGCGCCGCCGCGTCGCCCTGGCCCGGCTGCTGCTCTGGGGCCCGGATATGCTGCTGCTCGATGAGCCCACTAACCACCTGGACGCGGAGTCCGTCGGGTGGCTTGAGCAGTTCCTGCATCAGTTCGAGGGTACCGTGGTGGCGGTTACGCATGATCGCTACTTCCTCGACAACGTCGCCGGCTGGATCCTGGAGCTCGACCGCGGCGAGGGCATCCCCTGGAAGGGCAACTACAGCTCCTGGCTGGAGCAGAAGGAGAAGCGCCTGGCCCAGGAGGCACGCGAACAGCAGGCCCATCGCAAGGCGCTGCAGCAGGAGCGCGAGTGGGCCCAGAGCAACCCCAAGGGCCGTCAGGCCAAGAACAAGGCGCGCTTAAAGCAGTTCGAAGAGCTGCAGTCCAAGGAATTCCAGGAGCGCAACGAGACCAACGAGATCTACATCCCACCGGGCCCGCGCCTGGGCGATCTCGTCGTGGAGGCCAATGACGTCAGCAAGGCCTTCCGCGGCGATCTGCTCGTCGATCAGATGTCGTTCAAGGTACCGCCGGGCGGCATCGTAGGCATCATCGGCCCCAACGGCGCCGGCAAGACGACGCTGTTCCGTATGATTACCGGCGAGGAAGAGCCCGACAGCGGCCAGATCCGCGTTGGCGATACCGTCGATCTGGCCTACGTGGACCAGAGCCGCGACCACCTGGACCCCGAGAAGACGGTCTGGGAGGAGATCTCCGGCGGCCACGACATCCTCAAGATCGGTAACTACGAGGTGCAGTCGCGGGCCTATGTGGGACGCTTTAACTTCAAAGGCGCCGACCAGCAGAAGCGCATCGGCGACCTCTCCGGCGGCGAGCGCAATCGCGTCCACCTCGCCGAACTCCTGCAGCGCGGCGGCAACACCCTGCTCCTCGACGAGCCCACTAATGACCTCGACGTCGAGACCCTGCGCGCGCTGGAGGAGGCCCTACTGGCCTTCCCCGGTTGCGTCATGGTCATCTCCCACGACCGCTGGTTCCTGGACCGCATCTCGACCCACATCCTGGCCTTCGAGGGCGATAGCCAGGTGACCTTCTTCGAGGGCAACTACAGCGAGTACGAGGAGGATCGGCGCAAGCGCCTCGGCGACTCCGCGCTGACGCCGACACGCATCAAGTACCGGCGGCTGGCCGGATAGGCCGCCTGCCGGCAGTCGCAATGGCACAGACCAGCCCCGACACCGCCATCCTGCTGATCCACGCCCCGGACCAACCGGGGCTGGTGGCGGCGGTCTCCGGCTTCATCGCCCAACGCGGCGGTAACATCGTCGCCTTGGACGAACACGTCGATGCCGGCGTGTTCTTCCTGCGGGTGGCGTGGCAACTCCCCGGTTTCGCCCTCAGCGCCGATGAGCTAGGCGGGGCGATTCGCAGCGAGCTCGCCGAGCCCTTCGGCATGAGCTGGCAGCTCCATTTCTCGAATCAGCGCCCGCGCCTGGCCATCTTCGTCTCCACGCTACCCCACTGCCTGTACGATATCCTCTCGCGCTGGCAATCGGGCGAGTGGCGGGTGGACATCCCGCTGATCATCAGCAACCACGAGACTCTGAGGCCGGTCGCCGAGCAGTTCGGCATCCCCTTCCACTGCTTCCCCATTACGGCCGAGACCAAGCAGGCCCAGGAGCGCGCCGAACTGGAGCTGCTGCGCGCCCATGACATCGACCTGGTGGTACTGGCGCGCTACATGCAGATCGTCAGCCCGGTGCTCATCGAGGCCTACCCGGAGCGGATAATCAATATCCACCACTCTTTCCTGCCCGCTTTCGCCGGGGCCAAGCCCTATCACGCCGCGCATGAGCGCGGCGTTAAGATCATCGGGGCGACCAGCCACTACGTCACCGAGGATCTGGACGCCGGGCCAATTATCGATCAGGACG
>Ga0207714_1001916_pt1 | contig 13032 bp, 11 predicted proteins | sample PonA232FremontCA_2_FD_187270 | JGI IMG/M metagenome (GOLD analysis project Ga0207714, IMG submission 187270) | Marine sediment microbial community from Fremont, CA, USA - Pond A23 Sediment 2 (SPAdes) | ecosystem: Environmental > Aquatic > Marine > Unclassified | place: USA: Fremont, California... | reverse complement strand
GTCCCGATATCCGAGCCGATCTCGTGCTGAAATTCCAGGATCTCCTCGGTGTCCACGTCGATCGTGCCGTACTCCGCCAGTTGAAAAGAGCCCGAGTCGGTCATGACTGCCCCAGAGAAGCCGAGCAGGTCGTGGATGCCCTGCTCCAGGACCGGCTCGCGGAGGTCCTCGCTGCCGTGGAGGACGTAGCTGTTCGTAATCAGAATATCCGCACCGAAGGTCTCCTCGAGTGTCTTCGGGGGGACCGTCTGGACGTGTGGGTTCACCACCGGGAGCAACGTCGGCGTCTCGACGGTGCGGTCGGCCCGTGGGACTGTCAACTCGCCGATCCGGCCCCCGCCATCGTAATCCCGCACTTCGAAGTTGTCCCGCATTACTCCCTCTCTGTCCAGTACACCACTAAGCGTTGCGTTGTGGACACACACCAGGGACGGGGCAACTAAAGATTCATGAGGCAGTACAACCAATTTTGTCCTACGAATGACAGACGGCGCTGCGCTTCAGAGTGGCGTGGCAGGACTCACGGTCGGTGGCCTCCTTGCTGGCATCGTGTGGTGGATGGACCTCTCGCTGGTGGTGGTGGCCGCCGTTGGGATCGTTTGGGCCACCGCCGTCGCGTCAAGCCTCTCCGTTCTTGCATCCCACCCTGACTCAAAAGACGCAGGTCCGTGGGGAGCGGTCGTCAGTGGCTCGCTCCTCTTTTACGTTGTCCTCACTCTCTCGGATATTGAAATCACGACCGACGCTGTAACAGCACTGAGCCTTCTCGTCATCGGGTTCACCCTGTTGGGCTATGCCGCTGGAATGGCGACGGTCCACCGTCACAGGAGTGCCGACAAAACAGCCACTGAGACTGCCACTGATACGTCACCGTAGGGACACGTTGAAGCAACGCTCGCGGTTCCCTGCAGCCTGTGATACGCCATCGTCGAGCCTACTCCTCGTCGACCTCGACCCTGACCCGTTCCCGGTCGATCGCCAGTCGGAAGGTCGGAACGGTCTTGCGGATCCGCTTGACGAGTCCCTTGTCGGTCAGCGAGTGCAGCGCCGAGCGTACCTCGTCGACGCTCGGATCCGCGTCCGTTGTCTCCTGTACGTCGTGCAGTGTTGCGACGACACTCTGTGGCTCTGCGTCCGGGCCGGGCAGTACGCCGACGACGGACTGCTGGAGCCGTGTCCCGGCGACGACGCGCTCGCCGGTGTCCTCACCGACCAGGCCTTCAGCCTCGGGTGTCGCACAGATCAGGCTGTTCTCGTCGCGGTAGTAGTAGTCGCCGAGCTCGGATTCGAGATACTGGTGGACCTCGCTGCCGCTTTCCAGCCCCCATCTCTCCTGGAGTTCGGCGTTTTTCGTCGGCTGGAGCTCGACGAGTTCTTCGAGCCGCTCCATTGCCTCCTCCGAGAGCGTCATTATCGCCCGATAGACAGCAGTGGGTAAAGCCCGTTGCGGTTCTCACCGACCTGCATTTCCGACCCGCTCCAGCGTCTCCTCGATCCGCTCCCAGTGGCTCCCCTTCCAGAACTGCTGCCCGCATTCCCGACAGTGCCAGATCCGCTCCTGATCGTCCGGGGCTTCCTCGACGGGCGGTTCGTCCCCTGACAGCTCTTCGAGCGGACCGTTACAGACACCGCAGTACTCGGGTTTTGCGGTCGGTTCGAGGCTGACTCCCGCCCCAGCGAGTTCGGCCAGCTGTTTTTCGAGTTCCTTCGATTCGAGCAGTATCGCGTCGTCCGTCCGGGCCGCCAGCTCCTGATCCCGGGTGACCAGCGTGCGCCCGTCGATCGCTGCACGCTCCCTGATCGCGCCGTCGGATTCGAGTCCCTCGTCGAGGGCATACAGCGTATCGTGCCCGCAGATCCGGAGGTAGCTCCGCAGCCGGCCGACCATCGCGTCGAGCAACAGTTGCATCACTCGATCCCTGCGAACTCCCGGATGCCGTCGGCGTCGCGTGTGTTGAGGATATCACCGCGCTCGGCCCACCCCCGGCGGGCGGTCCGGACCCCGAACCTGACGAACTCGAAACTCGACGGCCCGTGGGCGTCCGTATCGATCACGATCGTCGCCCCCTGTTCGATCGCCCGTTTGACTGCCTGCCCCGACAGATCGAGTCTGTTGGGGTTGGCGTTGACCTCCAGTGCGGTGCCGTGGTCGGCCGCGACTGTGGCCAGGCGCTCGACGTCGACCTCCAGCCCCTCGCGGCGGTTGAGCTGGCGGCCCGTCGGGTGACCGATCACGTCGACAGCAGGGTGTTTCGCGGCGGTCACGAGCCGGTCGGTACCGTCGCCGTCGAGGGCGGCGTGTGGTGACGCGACGACGAAATCGAGTGCCGCGAGCAGTTCGTCGCCGACCGAGACCGAGCCGTCCTCGCCGATGTTGGCCTCGACGCCCGCGAAGACATCGATCGCTACCTCGTCGTCGACGGCCCGGATCTCGGACAACTGCTCGCGGAGTTCGTCGTCCCCGAGTCCGACCCCGCCGACCATCCCCGGCCCGGTCGCGTGGTCGGTGACACAGAGGTAGTCGTGGCCGAACTCGGCCGCCCCCGCGGCCATCTCCCGGAGCGTGGCCCGCCCGTCCGACCAGTCGGTGTGGGTGTGCAGGTCGCCACGGATCTCGGCGGACTCGACCAGTTCCGGGAGGTCGCCGTCGGCGGCGGCAGCGATCTCGCCGCGGTCCTCGCGGAGTTCGGGCGGGATCCACGCCAGCCCGACGGCGTCGTACACCGCGGTCTCCGTCTCGCTGGCGACGAGTTCGCCGATCCGCTGGCCGGCGTCGGCGTCGTCGACCGCGGAGACGTCGAAGACGCCGTACTCGTTGACCTTCCGATCGCGCTCGATCGCCCGGTTCCGGACCGCGACGTTGTGTTGCTTGCTCCCGGTGAAATACTGCAAGGCCGCGCCGAACTCGGCGGGGTCGACCACGCGCAGATCGATCCTGACGCGCTCGCTGCGGATACTCGCCTTGCTCGACCCTGCCTCGATCACCTCGTCGGCCTCGGAGAGTTCGGTGAACCGCTCCACGACCGCCTCGGGGTCGTCGCTGCCGACGAGCACGTCGACGTCGCCGACGGTCGGCTTCCAGCGCCGGATCGACCCCGCGAGTTCACAGCGTTCGACGGCCGCCGTCTCCAGCAGCGCGTCCCTGACGGCCTCCCCGCGGGGCCGCGCCTCCGAGAGGAGCTGGCGGCCGTGGGCTTTCCTGGCGAACTCGATCCCCTCCAGGATGTTCTGTTCTGTTTTCGCCCCGAACCCGGAGACGGTCTGGATCTCGCCGGCACGGGCCGCACCTTCGAGGTCTTCCAGCGTCCGGACCCCGAGGGCTTCGTACAGCGTGCCGGCCGTCTTCGGGCCGACCCCCTCGACGGCGGTCAGCGCCGCCATCTCGACTGGCAACTGCTCACGGAGCTGTTCGAGCTCCTCGATCGTGCCGGTCTCGACGTACTCGACGATCTTCGCGGAGATCGCGTCCCCGACACCCTCGATCTCCGCGACCGCGTCTTTCCCCTCTGTGGCCAGTTTCTCCACAGCGTCGGGGTGGTCACGGACGTTCTCCGCGGCACGGCGGTAGCTCCGGGGTTTGTACGCCACGTCCTGTGCCTCCAGTAGATCCGCAAACTCCTCGAGACGTCTCGCCACCTCGTCGTTCCGGCTCATACTGATTACTGCGATTCTTTACCGCCGAAGATGAATAAATTCGGCCTTCTGGGGCTGAAAGAGCTCCGTTTTCGCTGCCACGCTCATACTGATTATTGGCGCCTTTACTGTGGAGCAGTCTGGATTTCGTGGTTGTGCCGAAAATTACGCAATAAACGGCGGTCCGTCCCCGGATCCCGGTTCGTTCCGCACCCAGAATCACACCAATTTATCCTACCGACTTCATTATTCAATTACTTATTATCTAAACATCAATTCATAACTATTTTTCCGCAAAAATTATAAGATAAGATTTTAAAATACAGAATCGCCCGCATGGAACTCTCACAGTCACAGAACACTACTCTCCTCGATGCCCTCCCTCGTGACAACGTGGTAGTCAGTCGTGACGGTGTCATCACCTCCGTCGACGACGGGTTCAAGCGCGCACTCGAGGCCGAATCGAGGGAGTTCGTCGGGCGAGACCTCTCCGCGCTCGTCTATCCGGTGGATTACGAGCAGCTTGCGGAGATTTTCGAGCAGTTCCGGTCAGGCTCCGGGGACAGTGTCCGGAACGTCGAGTTCCGGGCACAGGCGTTCAACGGCGACTGGCACGTCTTCGAGGCAGTCGTCACCCCCTTGCCGGACAAGTCCGCTCCGGGCGAGTTCGTCCTCTGCGTGCGGGATATCACCGAACGGAAGAGCCTGATACGCGAACTCGAGGCGGAAAACGACAGATTACAGGAGTTCGCACGGATGGTTTCACACGACATTCGAACGCCGTTACAGATCGCCAAGGGCCACGTCGAGCAGGCCGTGGAGACGGGCTCGGACGAGTCCTTCCGGAAAATCCGGGAGTCACACGAGCGCATCGAGACCATCATCTCGGATATGCTCACACTGGCCCGGCGGGGGAGTCCGATCGACGACTCCGAACCCGTCTCTCTCGCCGCGATCGCCCGTACTGCCTGGGGGAGCGTCAATACGGGTGAGATGGTACTGGAGATCCGTGACGACACGGCGATCGAGGCCCAGCCCGACCGCCTCCAGCAACTGTTCGAGAACCTCTTCAGGAACGCAGCCGAGCACGCCGGCCGGAACGCGACGGTGGTCGTCGCGCCACTGGATCCGATGGCTACGGCGACGCGGCCGCAAGAACGGCTCCCGTCGGGGTTTTTCGTCTCCGACGACGGGCCGGGTATCCCCGACGAGCTGAAAGAGACCGTCTTCGAGTCCGGCTTCTCCACGTCCCCGGACGGCACCGGCTTCGGGCTGGCGATCGTCAAGCAGATCGCCGAGGCGTTCCGGTGGGAGACGCAGCTTAAAGACGCCTATATCGGTGGTGCACGGTTCGAGTTCGTCGAGGTACCGGACAGAGAACGCCTCGCTCCGACGGAGTGACCCTCCGCGAAAACGCTTTTTGTGGTGGTCGGCGAACGGCGGGTATGGCCGGGGCCGCCGGGCTGACAGAACCTGCCGTGCTCGCCCGGACGAAACAGCGGCTGTTCTCCGGTGACACCGGTGACAGCTACGTCGTCGCGGACACACAGTTCGCACAGGCGAAGTGGATCGACGACCGGCCGATCAGTCCGGAGACGAAGTCGATCCTCGCCCCGTTCAACCACGTGCGGCTGGGGTCGGGGTATCCTGACCTCGTCGGAGTCGACTGCCTTGACGCGGAACTGCTCGCCGTCGACCGCGTCGGCACGGAGCCACCGCTGATCGCCGTCGAGGCGAAAGGCCACGCCAGCGGCGGCGTCGACGTCGAACGTGGTGTCCTGCAGGCGTACGACCGGCTCCACGAGGCAAACGTCGCGTACGTCTCCGCGCCTGCCGGTGCTGTCAGCCAGTCCGAACGGACGCTCGCCCGGGAGCTGAACGTCGGTGTTCTCGGCGTCGGTCCCGACGACCTACAGGTGCTCGAACGCCCCCGGGTAGTCGGGAACCGGACCACGGACGAGGCGTCGGCGATCAGGTTCCAGGCGGGCGCACAGGGGGTCGCCGACCAGAGTTTCGGCCTGAACCACCCGAAGAACTACCTTGGTGTCGCCGTTGCCTGCTCACACCGTGGCGACACCCGCGAACTCGTCGCCGAACACGTGGTCGGGGCCGTCGACGACGCGATCCGCGGGGCAGCGTTTCTCGGCCTCGTCGAGCCCTCACCGGCCCGGCTCGAACTCACCGGCCTCGGGACGGAGGTGATCCGGTTCGCGGTACGCCACTACGGCGATACCGAGACGGCACTCCAGCTCTTCGAGACCTGGCACGGCGCGCGAACGCGGTTCATCGACGACCAGCCACTGTGGGGTGAACTCCTGCGGCGTGTCGTCTTCGCATACCCTGCAACGGAGCTGCTCGTCACCGAACTCCAGCAACGCCACGACGACTGCACGGAGCCGGCATCGCTCGTCGAACTCGTCGAGTGGCTGCACGAGCACCACCCTACCTTCGCCGTGGAGCTGTTTATCCGGGGAGATGAGACGGTCCGCGAACGCGTGTTGACCGGCGACGGACGGCTCCGACGGCAGCCGCTCGCAGACGGTTCGGTTTATCACTCGCCGACGGTTTTCCAGCTCAAATCGATGCTGTACCACGCGGGGATCCTCACCGAGCGTGGGGCGGAGCCGTCGAATCTCGACCCGACGGCCGACCGCTGGCAACTGCGGGAACGGGTCGACCGGTGGCGGTGACCGGTGTACGGCCCCCTTTATTCCCGGAATCAGGTAACCGATTATCAATAAAATATATGGTGGCGGTTCGAGTACTACGGGCGTATGGACCGGAACGTCGTCCTGATCTGTCTCGACTCTGTCCGGAAAGACAGGTTCGACCAGTTCGCGAGACGGCTCGGGGGACTCGCGGATACCGAGTACGCGCAGTGCCGGGCGCTCAGTTCCTGGAGTGCGCCGAGTCACGCGAGCATGTTCACGGGGGCGCTCCCCTCCCAGCACGGTGTCCACTCCCACGACTCCCAGCTCGGCAAACTCGACTGTGAGGAGACGTTTCTCGCCGCGCTGGACGGCTACACGAGGATCGGTGTGAGTGCGAACCCCTTTGCCTGTTCGTTTTTCGGCTTCGATACGCTGTTCGATCACTGGCGAGACGTCCAGCCGGAGCTTCCGTTCTCCGGGGCGATGAACGCGAACCAGGTCGGCTGGCAGTCCGGCTCGGACGGGCTCGATCTCTACCGGACGCTCTGTCGCGAGGCGCTGACGGACTCCCAGCCCGCCAGGAGCCTGGTGAACGCGCTGGCACTCTCCGCCCGTGATCTCGTCCCGGATCTCCCGATCCCGACGTTCCGTGACGACGGTGCGAGAGAGATCGTCTCGCAGTCGACTCACCTTGTCGAGCGGACGTCGGAGCCGTTTTTCCTGTTCACCAACTTCATGGAAGCTCACCAGCCCTTCGAGAAGCGCTCCCACCACGACGGCTCCATCGCCGACGTACCGACCGACTGGTCGTTCGACGGCGCCGACAAATCCGCGATCAACGCCAGCGGCGGGCTCACCGACCCACAGGACCGGGCCACCTACCGCCGGCTGTACGAGGCCGACATCGAGTACCTCGACCGTGTCGTCTCGGAGTTCATCCTGGAGTTGCAACGGCGGACCGACCGGGAGACGGTCGTCGTCGTCACGGCCGACCACGGCGAGAACCTCGGCTACGACTGCGAGGGGAATCTGGTGGATCACATGGCCTCGCTCTCCGAGGGCGTCCTCCACGTTCCGCTCGCGGTCGTCCGCCCCGACTCGCCGCGCAAAACCGTCGTCGACGAGTACGTCTCACACCGACACCTCGGCCGGCTCCTCACACAGCTCGCGGCCGGCGAGCCGGCGCCGGATATCACTGTCGAGAACCCGAGAGCCGAGATCATCGGCGGCGGCGAGGCACAGAACCAGCTCCCGGCCTCACACGACGCCTACGAGCGACTCACGCGGATGCAGCGGTGTGTCTACGAGGAATCCAGAAAGTACCGGTGGGATTCGAGCGGTGATACGACCGTCTCCGTAATCGATGGTGGCCGGCCGTCGTTCGACGAGGCAACTGACGGAACCTTCGATATCGCCGAGTTCGACGCGCGGTACTTCCCGGAACCGATCACCGAGTTCAAGCGGGCGGTCGTGGAGTCGACAGTCGAGCAGGAGGTCTCGGCACGGCTGCGCGACCTGGGGTACGCTTGACCGTAGCTGTGACGGCTCCTTCTCCGTAACTCGGTTCCGGGAACCAACCACTCCGCGTCCCCGCTCAGGGCGACCCAGCCGCTGTCAGCCGGTTGTACTCGTCGTCTTCGAGTTCGATCGCCGACGCGGCGACGTTCTCTTCGAGGTGGTCGATACTCGACGTGCCGGGGATCGGCAGCGTCACGTCGGCGTGTTCGAGCAGCCAGGCCAGTGCGATCTGGTAGGCCGAGGCGTCGTGGTTCGCTGCAATCTCTTCGACGAGCCCGCCGCCGAGATCACCGGCCCCGAGCGGGAACCAGGGGATGAAGCCGATCCCGTACTCCTCGCAGGCCCGTAGTACGTCCTCGTCCTGTCTGTGTGCGACGTTGTACTGGTTCTGGACGGTCGCGACCTCGACGTGGTCCCGGGCCACCTCGAGCTGGTCGACGCTCACGTTCGAGACGCCGACGTGGTCGACCAGCCCCTCGTCTTTCAGTTCGGCGAAGGCAGTAAGACTCTCTTCGAGCGGCGTCTCGGCGTTGGGGGTGTGCAGCTGGTAGAGATCGATCGAGTCGACGCCGAGGCGGTCGCGGCTGACGAGCACCTGGTTGCGGATGTAGTCGGGCGAGGCGTGCGGGAGCCAGTCACCGTCGGTGTTCCGAAGCAGGCCGGCCTTCGTCGCGACGACGGCGTCATCGGGATCGAGCGCCTCCCGGATGAGCCGCTCGCTGACGCCCGGACCGTAGGAGTCCGCCGTGTCGACGAATTCGACACCGAGTTCGACCGCGTGTCGGAGCACCTCGCGGGCGGCCTCTTCCTCGGGCGGGCGGCCGATGATGTCCTCGCCGGTCACCCGCATCGCGCCGTAGCCGAGCCGGCGGACGGTCAGTTCGCCACCGATGTCGAACGTGTCGCTCTCGTTTCTGACTGTCATACCCGCTCTCGGTGGCGGAAGAGGAAAAAACACCCGACGTTCGACGGTTCGCCGCCGCTCGTCCCTGCAACCAGTACCACACAAGGCGAACGCTTTTCCCGCCGCTTGCCAGATATACGCGTACTCGATGACACGCGAACGTTCCGACGGGGAGACACCCGATGGCGAGGAAGGCGAACCGGTCACAGACGGCGGTGCTGTCGACGACGTCGCGCTCGACCCGTGGGGCTCCTCGACGGTCTCCGATTACCGGAAACTGTTCGAGCAGTTCGGTATCGAGCAGTTCGACGAGATCCTCGACTCGGTGCCGGACCCCCACTACCTGATGCGCCGGGGGGTCATCTTCGGCCACCGCGACTACCGGCCCGTCGCGGCGGCGATGCGCAACGACGAACCGTTCGCCGCGCTCTCCGGGTTCATGCCGACCGGCGACCCACACATCGGCCACAAACTCGTCTTCGACGAGATCATCTGGCACCAGCAGCAGGGTGGTGACGCCTATGGCCTGATCGCCGATCTGGAAGCCCACAGCGCCCGGGGACTCTCCTGGGCGGAGATCGACGAACACGCACGCAACTACGTCCTCTCGCTGCTCGCGCTGGGGTTCGATCCGGCGGCCGGCGAACTCTACCGCCAGTCCACGAACCGCGAGGTGCAGGATCTGGCGTTCGAACTCGGCATCGAGGCCAACTTCTCCGAGTTCGCGGCCATCTACGACTTCGACGGCGAGACGGACGTCTCGCACATGCAGTCGGTCGTCACGCAGATGGCCGACATCCTCTACCCGCAACTCGACGAGCCCAAGCCGACAGTCATCCCGGTCGGCCCGGACCAGGACCCCCACGTCAGGCTGGCACGGGACCTGGCCGCCCGCGTCAGCTACTTCGGCGTCACGGAGGCCTACGCCAGTTTCGAGGCCGATCCGGCCGAACGGGAACTGATCGGCGAGGCCTACGAGACCCTCTCCGAGCGCCACCCGGACGAGACGGTCCGCTGTGGTGACGCCGCGGTATTGCTGGAGAACGAACGCGAACCCGGCGCGACCGACGGCGAGGCCACCACGCTCGATACGGCGATTACGCTGCTGAACGAGGCCGGCAAGGAGCCACTCCGCCCCCGGACCCGTATCGTCGTCCGCAACGCGACCGACGAGGCCTTCGAGGCACTTATCGAGGCCGTCGACGGCGAGAAACGGGTTTACGACGCCCACATCGACGCCTTCGAACTCGATCGGGAAGCAGCCGAACAGGTGGCTCGCGAGGTCGAAATCGAGAACGGCGGCTACGGCTTCCTCCCTCCCTCGTCGATCTACCACCGCTTCATGACGGGACTGACCGGCGGCAAGATGTCCTCTTCGATCCCCGCCTCGCATATCAGCCTGCTCGACGAGCCCGAGACAGGCTACGAGAAGGTCAAGAGCGCGACCACCGGCGGGCGCGAGACTGCGGAGAAACAGCGGGAACTCGGCGGCGAACCGGACGACTGTCCGGTGTACGAACTGTACGCCTACCTGCTCGCCAGCGACGACGACGAGTTCGCCAAGGAGGTGTACACGGAGTGTGCGAACGGCGAACGCCTCTGTGGTGACTGCAAGGAACAGGCGGCCGTCCTCATGGAGGAGTTCCTCGAAGACCACCAGGAGAAACGCGAGGAGTGGGCCGAGAAACTCGACGAACTCGATATCGACTTCGACTCGGACCGGAAACCGTAGTCCAGCGTGGTCTACGGCGTGCGCCGTGTCACGGAGAGCCACTCGATCCCGTTGCCGACCAGCGCGAACACCATCGTCTTGCGGACGCCGTGGGCCAGCCTGACGTCGAGGGCGAGATCCCGCGGTTCGAACGTGTGTGACCCCGGGAGGACACGGACGAGCAACTCCGAGTGTCCCAGCTCGTCGACCGATTCGACGTTCCCGTAGGTCCGGAAGTCAGCGCCGAACTTGAACCCCGTTTTGGGGACGACGCCGGCGGTCCGGAGCGCGGCGTACACACGGCGTCGCCGGTCGAACCGCTCGCCCTCGACGGCCCGGCCGCGTTCGGTTATCGCCCCGTCACCGCTGTCGGTTTCGAGTCCACCCTCGCCGGCGAGATAGGCCGCCTCGACCAGCGACAGCTGGACCGGATCGCCCGCCTGGTCGAGCCGCTGTCCGTAAAACCCCTTCCCGTGTAACTCGGCGGGTGGCTCCCAGACGACGACGCGATCGGCCAGCAGTTCACCCGTTACGGGGGGGATCTCGTGGTCGGTCGAGCCGGATACTGCCCGCTCGTCGACGCCGAGGTAGGTCACCTCGCTTTCCTCGTCGACGATCGCCAGTACCGCCTCGCCCGCCGCGGTCGAAGCGACGAGTCGCCGGAGCGAGTCGGCCGCGAGATCGGTCCGCTCGCCGACCGCCCGGACGCGGTAGGCGGTGGTGTCGTCCCAGGGGCCGTCACCACGCGGGTAGACGGTGAAATCCGCCTGGTCGTCTGCCGCCGGCGAGAGATAAAAGCCCCTGTCGCGGAGATCCTTGTAGACGAAGAAGTCGACCTCCGAGACGGCCGCCGAGCCCAGCAACCCACGGAAATCCAGCCGCGAGCCGTCACGCTCGTCGTACACGGTGTCGACATCCCCCCGGTACAGCAGGTGAGCGGTCTCGACCGGTGCGAGCGTCAGGTCGCCGCCCGTCGTCCGTCCGTAGCCACGCGAGTCGTAAAACCGCTCGCGGGCGTCGGGACCGGCGTGGACGGCGTCGCCGTCGAAGCTGAGATCCATACCTCCCTGTGGCCGCTCCGTCGGCAAAGCGTCTGCGGTCGGTTCCGGACTGACCTTCGAGGAGTCGTAACCGCCCTGGGGCGAAACACTGGACATTTATCTCATCGCTGTGAAAGGAGCGACGATGGCCGGCCACCCGAACGTGATCTTCGTCGTTCTCGACACCGTCCGCGCCGACCGCGTCTCAGCACTCGGACACGACCGGGAGACAACGCCGGCGTTCGACGAGTTTGCGGTCGACGCGACCCTGTTCACCGACGCCGTCTCGCAGGCGGCCTGGTCGGTCCCCTCCCACGCCTCGCTTTTCACCGGAGCCTACCCGGCAGAACACGGCGCGACGATCACGAGCCCCGTCCTGACGGCTGACGCCGTCCTGCCGGAACTGCTCGCGGCCGGCGGCTACGACACCTACGGCATCTCGCCCAACGACTACATCCGCCCGGCGACCGGTTTCGCACGCGGCTTCGACGAGTTCACGATGACGTCGCCGGTCACCGAACCCGCCGTGGCCGCCGACGTTCTCGGCCCGGTCGCAAACTGGGTCGCGAGCACCCCGACCGTTCGACGCCCGGTCGAGCGGCTGTTCAACTACCGGCAAGCGAGGCGAGCGGTCACGACGGAGCCGGAGCGGCCAGCCGACGACGGCCTCCTCGACACTGTCTCCGGTGTCCTCGACCGTGCGGACGAGCCCTTCTTCCTCTTTCTCAATCTCATCGACGCACACCTCCCCCGGTCGCCGGCCCGAGAGCACCTCGAACGGTTCGGGGACCCGGAACTCGCGGACGCCCCGATCCCGGCGAACGAACGCGGATACACGGTCGGCGAAGACGGGATCGACGACCGCTCCCGGGAGCGGCTGCGCCGGCTGTACGACGCCGACCTCCGGACGCTCGACGACCGGCTCGGACGGCTCCTGGATCTGTTCCGGGAGTCGGCGGTGCTCAAGGACGCGCTCGTCGTCCTCGTCTCCGACCACGGCGAACAGCTCGGGGAGTTCGGCCTCGTGGGCCACCAGTTCAGCGTCTTCGACAGCGTCGTCTCCGTCCCGCTTGCGGTCCAGTTCCCCGGCGGCGGCCCCGACCGGATCGACGCCCAGGTGGAGATCCGCCGGCTGTTCGAGACGGTGCTTGACGAGAGCGGTCTCCGCTCGTCCCCCGACCGCTCCCTCCGTTCGGGCGTGGGCGACGACACCGCATGCGGTGGCTTTTATTCGCCGATGGTCGATATCGAGCAACTGCTCTGGGAGGGCACTGTCCGAACTGATCCCGAACTGCTCGGCGAGCGACTCGGGTTCGAGCGGCGGGGCGAGACGAAACTCGTCCGGTTCGACGGCGCGGAGTGGCTGTTCGAACTGCCGGAAGAAAAGAACCGCAAGCTCTCGATACGGCACCGCGACCGGTACGACGACACTGCGACCGCCTCGATCCCCGACTGTCGAGCCGGAACGACCGACCTTTGACATCCTCCTCCGCCTGAAGGCGGGAGGAATCCCGACCGCACCGCGTTTGGGAGTTTCAGGTTGACAGCCCCACCGAACAGTGCCCCCGGTTGGAA
>Ga0207714_1001915_pt1 | contig 13035 bp, 10 predicted proteins | sample PonA232FremontCA_2_FD_187270 | JGI IMG/M metagenome (GOLD analysis project Ga0207714, IMG submission 187270) | Marine sediment microbial community from Fremont, CA, USA - Pond A23 Sediment 2 (SPAdes) | ecosystem: Environmental > Aquatic > Marine > Unclassified | place: USA: Fremont, California... | reverse complement strand
TCTCCTCGGTGGACGAATGCACGTTGAGCGTGGCGACATCCCCGTCCACATTCGTAACCCGGGCCTGGGCCACCTGCCGGGCTTCGTAGCCCAGGATCTCGCGAGTCTCCGGATCCACATATTCCTCACCCACGCGGTAGATGCCGTAGTCGGCGGGACGCTCATTCCAGCGCTTCTGTCGATCGCGCGCATAGATGGTGTCGCGCTGGCCATAGGCGACCCGGCCGTCCTGGCCCCCCACCACATTGGGCGCGCTGGCGATTTCCTGGCGAGTAACCACCTGGCCGCTTTGCAGGAAGGGCTGAATTTCCTTGAGCGACACCGAGGCGATGGCGGTGTCCTGCGGCACTTCCCGCATTTTGGGGGAAAGCTTGACGGTATCGCCTTCCCCGGTGGCTTCGGGCTGGCGGCTGTCTTCACCGCGCTCCATGACAAGTTTGGGTTCACCGTTGTCGCCCCGTTCGACGTGGATGACGTCGCCGGGATAAATCAGGTGCGGGTTATCAATCTCTTCATTGACGTGCCAGATCTCGGGCCAGCGCCAGGGACTGTTCAGAAAGGTGGTGGCGATATCCCAGAGGGTGTCGCCTTCCTTGACGTAATAAACGTCCGGATGGTCTTCTTTCAGCGCCACCTGGGCCGAGGCCGCCCCGAAAGCCAGCAGCAGAACGCCGGCGGTCAGGGCGCGCAGGAGCGAATTCTTCATGTCCCGATTCCTTTTATCGTTATCGGCGCGCGCGGGCTCCGGGCCCGACTCAAGACGCGGGTTTGGATCGATATTAGCAACGTGATCATCAGGTTAGCAACCGAATTTCGAGTGCTACTGTAAGTTACGGATGCACCTGGCCCCACGGGCCCACCGATCGGCCCGCCCCCTGGCGCCGCTGCCCGTTGACGCGGCGCCCGTACGGCGCAAAAATAGCTCTCCGCGATTCGCGCCGGTTGCCGTCATGCCGGCCCACCCACAGGAGCACCTCCGGCCATGGCTGTACTGGACATTCTCGAATTCCCGGATCCGCGCCTGCGCACCGTGGCCAGGCCCGTCGAGCAGGTGGACGACGAACTGCGCACCCTGATCGACAACATGTTCGAGACCATGTACCAGGCGCCGGGCATCGGGCTGGCCGCCACCCAGGTCAATGTACACAAAAGGGTTCTGGTTATCGATGTCTCCGAAGAGCGTAACGAACCCCGGGTATTTATCAACCCGGAGGTGACCCCGCTGACGGACGAAACCGGTGAGCTGGAAGAGGGCTGTCTGTCCGTGCCCGGCTTCAACGAGTCGGTCGAGCGCCCGGAGCGCGTCCATGTCCGCGCGCTGGACTACCACGGTGAGCCTTTCGAGAGGGAAGTGGAGGGCCTGCTGGCGGTCTGTCTGCAGCACGAGCTGGATCATCTCGACGGCCGTCTCTTTGTAGACCACATTTCCCGGCTGAAGCGCCAGCGCATTCGCAAGAAGCTGGAGAAGCAGCACAAACAGCACGCCTGACAGCCCCTCGAGGTCCCCTTGCCCGCTCTGCGCATTGTCTTCGCCGGCACACCGGAATTCGCCACCCCGGCGTTGCGGGCGCTGCTGGACAGTGAACACGAAGTCATTGCCGTGCTCACCCAGCCGGACCGGCCCGCCGGACGCAACCGCCGGCTCCAGGCCAGCCCGGTCAAGCAGCTCGCCGTCGAGGCCGGTGTGGCGGTGCACCAGCCGGACGGCCTGAAGGACGCGCCAGTACAGCAAGACCTGCATGCACTCGCGCCGGACCTGATGGTAGTGGTCGCCTATGGCCAACTGCTGCCCCGCGCCGTGCTGGAGATCCCCGTGCACGGCTGCATCAATATCCACGCCTCCCTGCTGCCGCGCTGGCGCGGCGCCGCCCCCATCATGCGCGCGCTGCTCGCCGGCGACCGCGTTACGGGCGTAACCATCATGCGCATGGAACCAGGTCTGGACACCGGCCCCGTCCTGCTGCAGCGCGAAACCCCGATTGCGGACGACGACACGGGCGGCAGCCTCCATGACCGCCTGGCCGAACTGGGCGCCGGCGCCCTGACCGAAACCCTGTCCGATCTGACGGCTTATCTGGAAGCCATGCAACACCAGCCGGACGAAGGCGCAACCCACGCGGCCAAGGTAACCAAGGACGAGGCCCGGCTGGACTGGCACGAGTCCGCGCTTGTGCTGGCGCGCCAGGTCCGGGCGTTCAACCCCTGGCCCGTGGCCTGGATGGACGTGAACGGCCAGGCGGTGCGGGTCTGGGCGGCCCAGCCGGAAGCGGGCGGCGGCACGCCGGGACTGATTCTGGAGGTGGCCAACTCCGGCCTGCGCGTGGCCACGGGCGAGGGCGTGCTCTGTATCACGCGGATCCAGTTGCCGGGGAAGGCGGTGATGGATATCGCGTCGATGCGCAACGGACGCCCGGATCTGTTGCTGACCGGCGAGCGGCTCGATCATGGCTGATGCCGCGCGGCGGCGGGCGGTGCGCGTGCTCACAGCCGTACTGCGGGCGCGCGGTGGCGGGGAGAGTCTGCGGGCCGTACTCGCCCGGGAACGACCGGGTTTGTCGCCTGCGGACCAGGGCCTGATGGCTGATCTCGCCTTTGGCGTTTGCCGTCATTATCGGCTGCTCGAAGACTGGCTGCACGCGCACATGAAAAAACCGCTCAAGGCCGGTGCACGGCCGGTGGAAGTTGCGCTCCTGGCCGGACTCTACGAAGTCTGGTTCACGGACCGCGCCCACCATGCCGTGCTCAATGCCTGGCCCGATGTCTGCCGCGCGCTCAAGGCACCCTGGGCCACCGGACTCTGCAATGCCCTGTTGCGCAAGGCCAGCGGCCAGGACCCGCGTACCTATAGCGCGGAACTGGCGCCGGAGATCCGCCACTCGGTGCCGGACTGGCTCTGGCAGGCACTACGCCACGACTGGCCGGAACAGGCGGAAGAACTGCTCGCACGCAGCAACGATGCTCCGCCGCTGGCGGTGCGCGTGAACCGCCGGCGCTCCAGCCGCGACGCCGTGGCGGCCCGGCTCCAGGCGGCCCATTGGGACGCCCGGGCGGGGGAGCTGAGCCCGGATTGTCTCTATATCGAACCGGCACGGCCCGTGGACCAGCTACCCGGTTTTGCCGAGGGTCTCTTCAGTGTCCAGGACGAGGCGGCCCAGCTGCCCGTTACCCTCATGGACGCCCCCGTCGATGGCCGCATCCTGGACGCCTGCGCCGCGCCCGGCGGCAAGACAGCGCAACTGGCGGAACATTTTCCGGAGGCGCGGATCACGGCCCTGGAAGCGGACGGCGATCGGCTGCCGCGTGTACAGGACAACCTGGACCGCCTGGCGCTGGCCGCCGAACTCCTTCACGGCGATGCCACCCGGCCCGACGCCTGGTGGGATGGCGAAGCCTTCGACGCAGTGCTGGTGGACGCCCCTTGTTCCGCCAGCGGCATTCTGCGGCGTCAGCCGGATAGCAAGTGGCACCGCCTGGCCGGTGATCTGGACGAGCTGGTGCGTTTACAAGGTGAAATCCTGGTTGCATTATGGCCGCTCGTGAAGCACGGCGGCATGCTGGTCTATGCCACCTGTTCCCTGCTGAAATCCGAAAACGAGGAACAGGTTCAGCGCTTTCTCGCCGGTCACGCCGACGCGCGCGACGACACACCGGAACGGGCCGAAGCGCTGCCAAGCCGGGCGGGCTGTCAGCTACCGCCCGCGAAGGGGGCCCAGGACGGGTTCTTCTTCGCGCGCCTGTGCAAATCCGGGAAGGGTTTCGGTCCATGAAAATCATCATCCTCGGTGCGGGGCAGGTGGGCGGCACCCTCGCGGAAAACCTTTCCGGCGAGCGCAACGACATCACGGTGGTGGACCGGGATAGCGCACCGCTGGCCGATCTCGCGGACCGTCTGGATATCAGTACCGTTCAGGGCCACGGCTCGTTTCCGGCCGTATTGAATCAGGCGGGGGCCGAGGACGCGGACATGCTGATCGCGGCGACCAGCAGCGACGAAGTGAACATGGTCGGCTGCCAGGTGGCCTACAGCCTCTACCGCACGCCTACCAAGATCGCGCGCATCCGCGGCACCAATTACACCGGCAAGCACCGCGAACAGCTGTTCCGCAACGAGGCCATTCCCATTGATGTCATCATCAATCCGGAGCAGCTGGTCACCGACTATATCCGCCGCCTGATCGAACACCCGGGCGCGCTCCAGGTGGTGGATTTCGCCGGCGGGCTGGCCCAGCTGGTGGGCGTGCGCGCCTTCTATGGCGGCCCGCTGGTGGGCAACGAACTGCGCGAGCTGCGCAAGCACATGCCCAATGTGGATACGCGCGTGGCCGCCATTTTTCGCCGCAACCGGCCCATCCTGCCGGAAGGCAATACCATCATCGAGGCGGACGACGAAGTCTTTTTCATTGCCGCGCGCAACGATATCCGGGCGGTGATGAGCGAGCTGCGCCGGCTGGAGCACAGCTACCGGCGCATCGTGATCGCCGGCGGCGGCAACATCGGCTACCGGCTGGCACGCAAACTGGAAGCGCGCTATAACATCAAGGTCATTGAGCGCGCGCCTGAGCGCAGTGATTACCTCGCCGAGCAGCTGCAGCGTTCGGTGGTACTGGAAGGACTGGCCACGGACCGGGAACAGTTGCTCAAGGCCAATATCGAGAACACCGATGTGTTCTGCGCGCTCACCAACGACGACGAGGCCAACATCATGTCCTCGCTGCTCGCCAAGCGCCTGGGCGCACGCAAGGTCATGACGCTGATCAACAACCCGGCCTATGTGGATCTGGTGCAGGGGCAGGACATCGATATCGCCATTTCCCCCCAGCAGACCACCATCGGCAGCCTGCTCACCCATGTGCGCCGCGGCGACGTGGTCAATGTGCATTCGCTGCGCCGGGGCGCCGCCGAGGCCATCGAGGCGGTGGCCCACGGCGACTCCCGCAGCTCGAAAGTGGTGGGCCGACGCATCGAGGATATTGACCTGCCCGAGGGCACCACCATTGGCGCCATTGTGCGTGAGCGCAAGGTCATCATTGCCCATGATGATGTGGTCATCGAACCGGACGATCACGTCATCCTCTTCCTCATGGACAAGCGCCGCATCCGTGATGTGGAAAAGCTTTTCCAGGTGGGCTTCACCTTCTTCTGAGGTCCGGCATGCATATTGCGCTGATCGCCAGGATTCTCGGACTGCTGCTGATGGTGTTCAGCTTCACCATGATCCCGCCCGTGGTGGTGGCCTGGATCTATCAGGACTCCGGCGAAACCGCCTTTCTGATCGCGTTCGGCGTGCTCTTTGCGCTCGGCCTGGCGCTCTGGCTGCCGTTCATGCGCAGCCAGGCGGAGCTCCAGACCCGCGACGGCTTTCTGGTGGTGACCCTGTTCTGGGCCGTGCTGGGGCTTGCCGGGTCGGTGCCGCTCATGCTCAATGACGCCCTGTCGCTGTCGTTCACCGATGCCGCCTTCGAAGCCATTTCCGGGCTGACCACCACGGGCGCGACCATTCTGACCGGCCTGGACGAGCTGCCCCGATCCCTGCTGTTCTACCGCCAGCTGCTGCAGTGGCTGGGCGGCATGGGGGTGATCGTGCTGGCCATCGCCATTCTGCCCATGCTGGGCGTGGGCGGCATGCAGCTCTACCGCGCCGAGATTCCCGGCCCCATGAAAGAGGCCAAGCTCACCCCGCGCATCGCTGAAACCGGCAAAGCATTGTGGTATATCTATGTCGCGCTGACTGTTGTTTGCGGCCTGGCGTACTGGTTCGCGGGCATGGATGCCTTCAATGCCATCTGCTACGCCTTTACCACCATCGGAACCGGGGGCTTCGCTCCCCATGACGCCAGCCTGGGCCATTTCGACAACGCGGCCATGGACTGGATCGGGACCACCTTCATCTTTCTCGCCTCGCTGAATTTCGCCCTGCATTTCACCGCCTGGCGGGCACGCTCGCTGGCCGCCTATTTCCTGGATCCGGAATTCCGGTTCTTCCTGGGCATGATCGTGCTCTATGTCTTTATCGCCGCGACCGTGCTGCACTGGTTCGACACCGAGGGCTCGGGCATCAACGCGTTGCGCCACGCCGCCTTCCAGGTGATGTCCTTTTCCACCGGTACCGGGCTGACCAGTACGGACGCCGCGGCCTGGCCCACCTTCCTGCCCTTCATGCTGGTCATGGCCAGCTTCGTGGGCGGCTGTGCCGGCTCCACCGCCGGGGGCATGAAAGTGGTGCGCGGCGCGCTCATGTTTCACCAGGGCCAGCGCGAGCTGCGCCGGTTGATCTATCCCACGGGCGTGTTCGCGCTACGCTTTGGCGCCCGGCCCGTGGATGAACGCGTACTCCAGGCGGTGGCGGGTTTCGTGGGCGTCTATACCCTGATCTCGGTCGCGTCGATGTTGGTGCTCACGGCCACGGGTCTGGACATGGGCACGGCCACCTCGGCGGTGGCCGCCTCGCTGAACAATCTGGGCGTGGGCATCGAGGGCGTGGCCGACGGCTTCCGCCACCTGCACCCGCTCGCCAAGTGGCTGATGTGTCTGCTGATGTTGCTCGGCCGGCTGGAAGTCTTTACCTTACTGGTGCTTTTCACGCCCATGTTCTGGCGGCAATAATCCGTGCTCGCGCAAACCTGTTGAACGCGGGCAACGAGGACCATCAACCCGGGGGAGTCACATGAGTACACACATCCATCCGCACGAGGGCAAGATCAAGCGCAGCGACCGTGAACGGTTGATGGAACAGCGCGGGGTTACGCTGTGGTTCACGGGTTTGTCCGGCGCAGGCAAATCCACCCTGGCGGTGGCCACCGAGGAAGCGCTGTACGAGCAGGGTTATCTCACCTATATCCTGGACGGCGACAATATCCGCTCCGGCATCAACTCCAACCTGGGCTTCTCCCCCGAGGATCGGACCGAAAACATCCGGCGCATCGCCGAGATCGCCAGGCTCTTCCGTGATACCGGCATTATCAACCTCACCGCCTTCATTTCCCCCTACCGCGAGGACCGGCAGCTCGCGCGGCGTCTCGCCGACGGCGACTTTATCGAGGTCCATGTGGACGCGCCCCTGGATATCTGCGAAGAACGCGATCCCAAAGGGCTCTACAAGAAGGCCCGCAGCGGCGAAATCAAGGATTTCACCGGCATCGATGCCCCCTATGAAGCGCCGGAGAAACCCGAGATCTACGTCAATACGGACGAGCAATCCATCGCCGAATGCGTGGAGCACGTGATGGCGTATCTCAAGCACCATGCATTTTTGAACAAGTCGCAGTGAGCACTTCCTGAACCCCCGGTTGGCGGGCTCCGCGCCTCCCAAGGGGACCATGTTACGGGCTCGCCTGCGGCCTCGCCCGTCATACTGTCCCGCGCCGAGGTAAAGCAGCTGTAGGGTGCGCCGTGCGCACCATCCCTCTGACCAGCAGGCTGTTGAAAAACCCTGTGCACGCTCAGGCTTTCAAGCTGGTTCGCAATCGAGGCGCTCTTTTGAAGGCGGGTGTCCACCCGTCGAAAAAGAGTAACGATGACTGCGGGCCAGCCGGAAAGCCCCGCAGGGCGTGGCCTGACGTGCCCATCTGCTGCACTTGGTTGCTCGGAAAGGGAACCACCCTGTCGGTCGCAACAAAGTACACCAGCTGCACGCTTCAGGCCACGCTGAGCACGCACAGGGTTTTCAACAGCCTGCTAGATGCGGCAACCCATAAAGCCCCTGGTAGCCAGGGGCTTTATGGGCAAAAGAAGATGGCTTGTATCAAATACAGGCTCTGCGGCCCGGGAGCCTGATCAGGCCGCAATCTTGTTCTGTCGCGGCTGCTGCTGGAACAGCTGATCCAGCTCGTTCTCGTAGTAGGCGCGCACCCTGGGGTTGATGACGCGCTTCCACAGCGGCGGAATCAGCGCCAGCACGAACATGGACGCGTAGCCCCCCGGCAACTGCGGGCTATCTTCGTAGTGACGCAGCACCTGATAGCGGCGCTTGGCGTACGCATGATGATCCGAATGGCGCTGCAGCTGGAACAACAACAGGTTCGTGAGGAAGTAGTTGGAGTTCCAGCTGTGCGCGGGCGTGACGCGCTCGTAACGGCCATTGTCCTGGAGCCGGCGGTGCAGCCCATAGTGTTCGATGTAGTTGATCACCTCGAGGGTGGCGGCGGCCAGCAGCCCCTGAATCACATAGAAAACAACCCCGATCCAGCCCAGCGCCAGACCGAAGACCACAGCCAGGGCGGCGGAAATGGCGTACCACCAGATCAGCTCGTTGTGCCGGCTGATGAAGGGCTTGCCCTTGCGCTCCAGGTATTTCTTCTCGAGCTTCCAGGCGTTAATGACGTTACGCACCATCGCCCGCGGCAGAAAATGGTAAACACTCTGGTTGTAGCGGCTCGACGAGGCGTCCTCGGGCGTGGACACATGCACATGGTGACCCCGGATGTGCTCCACCTTGAAGCCCGCGTAGTTCACCGTGGCGTAGAGGAAACCGCCCGCCCAGTTTTCCAGTTTGGGGTCCTTGTGAATCAGCTCGTGGCCCACATTGATCGCGAGCACGCCACCGATAACCCCCGTGGACAGCAGCCAGCCGACCTGGCCCATCAGCGAGAATTCGGTATGGGCGAACGCCCAGGCACAGAAGGCCAGCAAGCCCAGCCAGACGGGTACGACCATCAGCGTGAACACGCGATAAGTCTTCTCCTGCGACAGGGTCGGAACCTCGGTTTCCTCATCCGGATTCGTGGGATCCTTGCCAATGATGTAGTCCAGCACCGGAATGATTCCGAAGATAAAGAGGATGGGGAACCAGGCCCAGAAGTCCTGGGTACCATTGTGCACGCCCTGATACCAGGACCAGGGCAGAATGGGGACGATGACGAAAATGGACAGATACCCCCACTTCTTGATCTTGAGCATCAAATCCCGGTTCAGGTTCTCGAGCATGGCGCACCTCGGTCGCTTTCTGCATGTACGGGAGCATACTGCCCGCTATTTCTTGAAGTGTCAAACAATTCAAGAATTGCTGATTTATGCGGCCGAATCCGGCATAATGGCAACTTCCGGCACAGGAGGTGATTCATGGCAGCACTGCAACCCGCGGCGACACTCAGCGAGCAGATCGCGCAACACCTGGGGCAGCGCATCATCCGGGGCGAACTCGCTCCGGGCGAGCGACTGCCCGAGCAGGAGCTGTCCCGGGAGCTTGACGTAAGCACTAACTCACTCCGAGAGGCTTTCCGGCTGCTGGAAAAGCAGCACCTGGTGGAACATCAGGCGCGCCGGGGCGCGCGCGTTCGTCCCGTGTCGGAGGACGAGGTCCGGGATCTGTACGATTTTCTCTTCCTTCTGCTGGGCCACCTGGCCAGCGAGGCCGCACGGATCTGGCAGCCGGGCGAGATGGACGATCTCGTCAACCTGCTGCCGGAACTCGAACGCCATCACCAGGCGAACGACATCGCCGCCGCCCACGAGGTGGCGTTCCAGGTGGTTCACCAGGCCCTGCGGTTTGCCCACAACCGTTACCTGCGGGGCGACATCGAGGACCTGTTACCCCTGCTCAAGCGTTATTCCTATATCGCGCTGCAGGAAGAAACCACGGAATTCGACGTCTCCCTGGCGATCTTCCAGCGGCTCATGGCCAATGTCATGAACCGCGACAGCGAGGCAGCGGCCGCCGATATTCGCGAATACGGCGCCAATCAGTGCCGCATTGTCCTGCGCGCGGTGGCGAAGCGCTACGCCGCCTGATCCGGGGCAGCCCCGACGCCGGTGGGGCGTTATAATGACACCTTAGTCGCCGGAACCGGGGATCCATGGATAGTTTCCATCTGCTGGTGCTCATCGGCGCCGGCCTGCTGTTTACCGGTCTGCTGCTGGGCACCCTGAGCCTGCGCTTCGGGGTGCCGTCGTTGCTCGTATTCCTGGTGGTGGGCATGCTCGCCGGCGTGGATGGTCCGGGCGGGCTCAAGTACGACGACTTTGCCACCGGCTTTCTGGTCAGCAATATCGCCCTGGCCGTGATCCTGCTCGACGGCGGCCTGCGCACCCGGCTGCATGCCTTCCGGGTGGGACTGAATCCGGCACTCATGCTGGCCGTGCCCGGCGTCATGATGACTGCCGGGCTCGTCGGCGGTTTCGCCGTCTGGCTCACGGGCGTGGACTGGCGGCTGGCGTTCATGCTCGGCGGCATTATCGCCTCCACGGACGCAGCGGCCGTTTTCAATGTGATCAAGAGTGCCGGGCTGCGGCTAAATGACCGTGTCGCCAGCACGCTGGAGGTGGAGTCGGGGCTCAATGATCCCATGGCCATCTTCATCACCGTCTCGCTGATTGAACTCTGGCAACAGCAGGGCGGGCAGCCGGGCTGGACTATTGTGATGGACCTGGTCCGCCAGATCGGGCTGGGCGCGCTGGGCGGGCTGGCGCTGGGCCTGCTGCTGTCGCTGGTGCTGGTGCGGCTGCGCGGCAACGAGGGGCTGCACGCGCTCATGCTGTGCAGCGGCGGCGCCACCGTCTTTGCCCTGATCAGTCTGATCGGCGGCAGCGGTTTTCTCGCCGCTTATCTGTGCGGTCTGGTGGCGGGCAACCTGCGCGGCGGCGCCAGTGACAATGTGCTGCGCGCCATGGACTCCATGGCCTGGCTGGCCCAGTCCGCCATGTTCCTGTTCCTGGGGCTGCTGGTCACGCCTTCGGAGTTGCTGTCCGGACCGCTGCTGGGGGCAGCGGTGGTGATCGCGTTTTTCCTCATCCTCGTCGCCCGGCCGGCGGCGGTGGCGCTGTGCCTGCTGCCCTTTGATTTCAGCTGGCGCGAGCAGGGTTTTATCGCCTGGACCGGACTGCGCGGGGCCGTGCCCATTGTCTTGGCGGTCTTCCCCCTGCTGGCCGACGTGGAAGGTGCGCGCTGGGTTTTCAATATCACCTTTGTGGTGGTACTCACCTCGCTACTGCTGCAGGGCTCGAGCATGGGCCTGATGGCACGCGGGCTGCGCATCACGCTGCCGCCGGCGGCGGAGCCGCGTCAGGCGGTTCCGCTCAAGGGCACCGGGGGACTCATCATGGCACGCTTTCAGGTGGACCCGGGCTCGCGGGCGGACGGCCGGGATCTGCACCATATCGCGGCGGGTCAGGCGCGAGCCATGGCCGTCACCCGTCATCATCAGACCGTCAATGCCCGGGACCTGGACATCCTCGAGGCGGGCGATCTGGTCACCTGGTTCTGTACGCCCACGGATCAGGATCACCTCAGCGAGTGGTTCCGCGCCGGTTCGGCGGAGTTACGGGCCTTTTTCGGGGATTTCACCGTACGCGGCGATGTGAGCGTGGCCGACATGGCCCGGGCCTATGGGCTCACCGATGTGCCCGCCGCGGACCTGGAGCGCGACCTGGATCAGCTCTTCCAACACAACGCTCGGGGCGCGCCCGTGGTGGGTGACCGTTGCCGACTGGGCGCGTTGGTGCTGCGGGTACGCGCCGTGCAGGGCAAGAAGGTCACGCTGGTGGGCGTAACCCTGCCCAGCGAGTAGAATCCGACCCTTTGGGGCCAACAGGGGAGATCCGGCATGTCCAGAGCCTATGCGGGGCATCGAATTGTGATCACGGGCGCGGGCGCCGGCATCGGCGCCCTCATGGCGGAGAAATTCGCCGCACGGGGTGCGGAAGTCATTGTCACCGCCCGGCGCGAACAAGCGGCGCGCGACGTAAGCGAGCACATCCGCAACAGCGGGGGAGAAGCCTTTCCGTATGTGCTGGATGTCACCGACATCGACAGTATCCCCGCCTTCCGCGACAAGCTCCATGCCGAACGCGGACGCATCACCATGTTGATCAACAATGCCGGCGTAGTTTTCGGCGGCGAATTCGAACAGCTCCCCCTGGCCGATCATCTCAACACCTTCCAGGTGAACACCAATGGCCTGGTGGCCATGACCCATGCCTTCCTGCCGGATCTGATCCAGGCGTCCTCCGCCTGGCTGGTCAATATCGCCAGTGCCTCGGCCTTTCTGGGGCTGCCCTACGGCAGTTCCTACGCCGCCAGCAAGTGGGCGGTAGTGGGCTTTTCCGAATCCATCCGCCTGGAAATGCAGATGCGCGAGTTCGACCATGTGGGCGTAACCACCGTCTGTCCCAGCTATATTGCCACCGGCATGTTCGAAGGGGTCAAGACACCCCTGTTGTCGCCCATGCTCACCCCGGACAAGGTGGTGCGCTCCATCCTCAAGGGCCTCAAGCGCGGTGATGCCTTCGTCATCGAGCCGCCCATGGCCCGCTCGGTGGAACTGCTCAAGGGTACGCTGCCACGCGGGATCTGGGATCAGGTCGCCCGGATCACCGGTGTGTCCACGAGTATGTATAGCTGGCGGGGCAAGAGTCGCAAGTAGCAAGTCGAAAGTAGAAAGAAATGAAGAAAGGCCGCGCTTCGCGCGGCCGCTCAATTTTTCTCGCGACTTTGGTCTTTCGACTTTCGACTGCGTCAGGCCCCCGATTTACCGCCGCGCCACGTCGACATGCTTACCCTGTCAATGAGTCTTGCTCCCTGTCCCTGTAAAAACCCCGCCTGACGCTATTGATACCGAGGTGAGCCATGCCGACCTACCGTACACCGCAACGGGACATGAAGTTTCTGCTGGACGAAGTCTTCGACTTCCCCGCCCATTACCAGCAGCTGCCCGGCGGGGAGGAGGCTACACCCGACATGGTCAACGCCATCATCGGGGAGATGGGCAAGCTCTGCGAGAACACCCTGGCACCGCTGTATCAGTCCGGCGACGAGGAGGGCTGCAAACTGGAAAACGGCAAGGTCACCACGCCCACGGGTTTCCGGGAAGCCTATCAGGAGTACATCAACGGCGGCTGGCAGGGACTTTCTCACCCGCCGGAATACGGCGGTCAGGGCCTGCCCATGTCACTGGGGCTGATCAAGCAGGAGATGATGGGCACGGCCAACTGGCCTTTCGCCATGTATCCGGGCCTGAGCCTCGGCGCGCAAAACACCATCATGATGCACGGCACGGATGAGCAGAAGAATACCTATCTGCCGCCGCTCACTGACGGCACCTG
>Ga0207714_1001914_pt1 | contig 13037 bp, 11 predicted proteins | sample PonA232FremontCA_2_FD_187270 | JGI IMG/M metagenome (GOLD analysis project Ga0207714, IMG submission 187270) | Marine sediment microbial community from Fremont, CA, USA - Pond A23 Sediment 2 (SPAdes) | ecosystem: Environmental > Aquatic > Marine > Unclassified | place: USA: Fremont, California... | reverse complement strand
AAGTCGTCTACCGAAGCTACGTTTTGCAGGGTTGCGCTTGTGTTGGACACACTTCGCGCACCCTGCTGCTTCGTACGTGACGCTTTCTATGACACGCTCAGTGAACAGTAGGACTTCCAGTGATTTCCACGGTTAGCCGTGGATCATTGTGTTTCTCCCTGATGTACCTCAATGTCGGCGCAGTTCGGAATATGTTCAGAGTAACACGAGATTGAGGACCCACACCACTCACAGGTCTGTTCTCGTCGAAGCGCGGTCTCCATATTGATCGTCTGTCGGCAGTGGAGACAGTGATCCATTTCTCGTGGTGTTTGTTGATGACACCGCGGACATTCGACCGGAGCCGTAGCATCTGGTTCTTCCTCTTCGTCGATTTCTAAGCCGTGGACACGAGCCACTTCTCGGCCAGTATCGTCTGCAAACACGGACACGTATCGTGAAGCGACGTCGCTTCCGCGAGTCCAGCCATGGTGATCTTCGATGTGTGCTTGATTCAGGCCGCGAGAAGCCAAGTGAGACGCACTGGATTTGCGGAGATTCGTGAATGTTACTGGTTTATCTACACCAGCTCGGTCGGCAGCATCCTTCACAGCTGTTCGAAGTGCATTGTAACTCGGAGCCTCTGGCTCGGTCAATTTGCTCCAGAGCGGTGCCTCAGGATCATCGCTCGGGTGGGCAGCGAGCCATCGTTGGAGAAACGGAACACTCGGAATAAGGGGAACTGTCCGCTGCCCCATCTTTCCCTGTACAGTGATCTGATACCCGTGTTCGTAGTCCGTGACATCACCGACCGTGAGAGCACGAAGTTCACCGGAGCGGGCACCTGCATCCCATCCGACCGCGATGAGTGCTGCATCACGAGGGTTTCGGGTCGCTTTGATCAGTGGGAGCACATCCTCCTTCCAGTGAAGCATGTTACTGGGTTCAGGCGCTGGATCGTACGTACTTGGAGTGTTCGACGGAATCCACTCCATCGACTCGGGCGGATCGTCTCCGTTCTGGTCAGTGACGCGCCGTCCGAACTGCTTCAGCGCGACCCGGTAATCACGATTGGTCTCCGCATTGTCGTACGTACGGTGAATCCACCGGACAATCTCTTTCGCAGCATCCTCACTTTCGAGCGCCTCTACAGGACTACCAGCATGCTCCGCCATCCTCACATTATGTCGGAGAAGTTTGAGATGCCGTTGATCTCCGACTTGACTGGGAATGAGGAAGAGTTCGTTACTGAACTCCAGCAGTGCATCACGATTTGCTTCGTCCAGCTTTCGGCCGCCGTTTCGGATTTTCTCTCGAAGCGTCTCAATCTGACTGTCGGCGTTCTTTGTCATTGGCGCACCGGCCAGGCTTTAGATTGCAGAACGGGCGAATTTTTTGCTACCAGATATGATGCTGTCAGACATCAGGACTGCCCACAACAGAAGCTAATAGAGCATTCTCCGACGCTCGCTGAATACATTAGTCGTACTCCATTCATCGATTCTTCTCCATAGTCTGTTTGAGGGAAGAATTCGCAGCGGCTCGCATCCGCCATAATGGTGGAATCTCCAGATCGTCCCGATCGAGTATTCCTTCGGTATCTCCCTTATCTGGATGCTTCACCCGGTTGACCATCTCTCGCCACGCCTCGGCGTCCTCCACGCACATCTCGGTGTACTCAGCTATCACCTGATCTTTCTCATGGCGTCCGGGAGAGAGTGTGTTCTCACAGACGTAGTAGAAGTTCGCTGCAGCAGTCCAGAGATCTGACGATAATGCATCGTCGTACATATGGAGTGCAACTCGGAGATCAGCCTCCGCGTCTGATTCGATCCGTTTTGAGCGATATTCACGGACATCTCGATACACGGATATCACATCTCCGGCGATCGTGACCTCCTTCGGTATCTCGTTCATTCCGAGTAGCGCTGTCGCAAAGTTGCCCAGGGAAAGGCGAGACTGATACTCCAGTGCGCCCCTCTTTGATGCGAATGCTCCAGAGACCACTTGACCGGGACTCTGGGAGAAGAAAACTGGATCGTCCGTACACAAATTAAGTGAAATCAACAGATCGAAGATATCTGCGTGGTCCCTGAGAGGCGGCTGCAGCGTTTCTAAGAAGCTCTCGGAAACGATCCACCAATGACGCTCCGGATGATCTACAGATTCCTCTACACGGATCTCACGGTCACTAGTGACCACTTGCTGACCGTGATAAGCTTGCTTGTTGACCCACATATCGAACGACTCGTCCTGTCGAAATTCCAAGTCACTCTCATCGGAGTGGATCGTTTGAACTTCGTCCGCTTTTTCGTCAACCCGCGATTGATTACCGGTTCGGATCTGACTCAATGGCCTGAGATACGACGGAACGTACGTGCTCATCGCGTCGAACTACCTATGCGAGAAACAATAGCATTCGCGTCGATATTCGGCGACGCAATAACGACGTCGTACCCTTCTCAACCAGTCTAACATCCCAGTATAACTAGTTAGTCTAACTACTTAGTCTAATTACCTTTTTACGTAAGCATAACTTATGAGTATACATGCTCACGTACACAACATACTCTGAGGCTGGGGGCGTCGGGAAAAGCAGCCTCGCCGCGAATCTCGCTGACGCGCACGCCCAGCAAGGACGCGACGTACTGGTCATTGACTTAGATCCCCAACAGGGTTCCCTGACGTACTTACTGGGAATCTCTACCCCCCGTGACGACGGAGATGCCGACAACATCGCTCGCCATCTTATCGATCGACCGAAAGGCAGTTTCACGGATCTCGTTCACGAGACGCCGTATGATTTCGATATCATTCCTTCGCATAACATGCTTGAAAGACTGCCGAGCCTCCTAACGCAGGCCCAAGAGATGGCCGAAGATTTGGGAGAGTCATTCAATACGAACGACCGCCTCCGACAAGTTCTGGCAGATGCGAATGTTCCCGACACATACGATACGATCATCATTGACCCGCCAGCAACAGCAGGGCCACACCTGTATAATGCCGTGTCAGCGACGCGCTCGCTCGTCTTACCCGTCGAACCAACCGGAAAGGGAATCCAGTCAGTCGAAGGAATTCAGGATATGGTCGTGAATCTTGAAACCGCGTTGGAGGCCGATATCGGTGTACTGGCCATCGTTCCAAACGGCGTCGGACAGACAACGAACCAGGAGCAGTATCTCGAACAAATTCGAGAACTCGGCTACAACGCTCCAGTCGTGTTCGGGGATCGGTCAGCGCTGTTCGAAGGCTGCTGGGACCAACGGTGCACGGCGTTCTACTACGTTGGCTACCACCGCACTCGACGACGAGACTACGAAGTCGAAACATTGGACAAAATACGTGATCTTGCGGCCCATATCCAGGAGGTAGGAGATCAATGACGGACAGCATGAAATCAGGGGCAGGAAGCGACCCATTTGCTGACGGCTCCGACAACGAAAAAGAGTCTCAGGAGACTAGTGACGGAACTACTCAAGAGACGACAACACAGGACAACTCGGAGTCCGAATCGGAAGCAGACGGTCACTCATCAGCAGATCGTTCAGGGAACTCCGGGTCATCAGACCACACCGATGAAAGAGATATACCATATATTCTCGGACGGAACACAGTCAAAACTGACCGGCAAATGGTTCAATATTTTCTCCGTGACGAAACGATGAATCTCGAATCCGATGTCCAATATGCTGTCGAACAGGAACTCGGGACTGATGTCTACCTAACCGACATCCGTGAAGCCCTCATTCGTGTCGGTGCAAACCACGTCGATGAACTGGCTGACGAACTTCGAGGATGGGGCTATCGCTACCGAGAAGACTAAGATCGAGACGTTCTCCGGCTCCACTTAGTCTATCAGTTTTGAAGAGACCATCTCAATAATCAATTAGCGTTCAGTACTGCGATTTTGAAGCAGCCATTGCGATTTTCAATTGATGACATATTATTCTCGAATATTCGTATGAAATTTTGATGTTCTGGCCGCTCAAAACCATGGCACTCCTCTCCCTGAACTTCACATATGTCGTTGCAACATTCAATTAGCCCATACCTCGCCGTTGTCTGGTGGTTTCAAACAGCCAATATCACAAACCAATGTATCTGTATCTTGTCATAGATAACAGACGCTGTTCCTGTTCCCAAGCGAAAAACAACTCCGGAAGCTGGTGAGAACCCCGGAAACGGTTAAATCAGCGCTTCAATATAGACCAGTATAATTAGTGTATGGTGCCCCATTTAGGGATGAGAGATGAATACTGCGGAAGGTTGTCCTACCAGTCAAGCGATACTATTTGATCTCGGTCGAACTCCGGGCCGTCTGGCCCGAAAATTCTCTCTTTGAGTTTCCACGTCGTCGTCCAGTCAGCCACTGCCCAATCGTAACTATCGCTCTGGTATGCGCCTATGATTTGCTTCCGGCCGTTTTTCACACTATACACCGATTCGAAGGCTCCGTTTGGAAGTTCTCCGAGCCCCTCCCTGTGCCAGTGGTTGAAAACCATATAGGCGGTCTCCCGGGAATCAAAGACCGCGATCGGTTCGATTCCGCGTTTGTTCAGCGACTCCATTTTCCGGTACGTCTTCCGATATAGCTTCCAGTTGTGATGTTCAGTGAAGATTTCGTACGCGTGGGCCTGATGATCACTATCTATTCCATAGACATCGAGGGTGTAGTTGTCGAAGTTATAATACGAACGCAGATCCCAACCGGGGAGCTTGTCAAAGAGTGTTACCAGCCCGACCGTAATTCTGTGAACGAGCCCTTCATACGGATCTCCTGTGAGGGTGGAGAACTCACTACGGTTATTAATTAACAAGCGACCCTTCTCATTCAGATCATACCACGCTTGCTTTCGAAACACACTCGTCGGTTTTAAGAACCCGCTCGCAGTCTCAAACCAGTCAGCATCACCGAACGCGAGAGTAACATCTCGATCAAGATTCGTGTTGTAGTAGAGGCGATTGAGCGATTCTTCGTCCAAGTCGGACGCGATCTGTCTGATGGTTGGGCACCGGTCCGCAAGGAGATGCACTCCGCAGACGACTTCGCCATTCCACAGACCGGCGATCCGTTTCAGTAACGTTATTCGGTCTGTATCAAGCCGAACTGTCGATTCGGTCTTTCCTCTCACTTGCTCCTCAGCAAACTGTTCCCATTTCTCGGATCGGACTTCACTTGGACAAGGCGGGTCTAAGGGATTGTATCCGAACCGCCTCCTGAACTGCTTTTGTGAATACCACTTGAGAGTCGGTCGCTCACCCGCTTCTGTCATCAACACATACTCTGTTCCAGACTCCGCGTCCGTGATATCGAAGCCAATCGCTCCCTCGTCATACTGCTCATCATCTCTCGGGATCCACTGATAGTCGCTCACATCCTCGTCAGGCCATGCAGGGAACACTTCGAATGTGCAGTGACCGCGGGGATCTGGCAATCCAGGCCTTCCATAGAGCTGTGCTTTGTGCGGCCAGCTGTCTTCGGTGATTCGTGATTCAAATGGACTCAGTTGCATTATTCTCTACTAACCACCCTAGCGGGAAAACGCTTAGCGAGAATTGGCAATACAAGCCTTCAGAGACGGATTGACAGCACTTTCCGCGGACTCACAGCACGACCAAATCGGAGGATAGGTTTGAATCCCTACCTCTCAGACATCAATCCAACAAAGTGACCGCCACACACTGCCCACCTTCGGTGTCCATCTGGAGATTCCGCGCGACATCACCAGTCTCTCACCGCGATCTGCAATGATTTCTTGGTAACGGAAGAGATGGTCTTCTTTCGCGCGCGAAATTGACCGTCAGTCCCGATTGACGAGGAACTGTTCGACGATACGAGCGGTTCCTCGTCGGATTGTCTCGCTGGCAGTCGATTTATCGACATCAAGCACGTCAGCCAAGTCCGCCAGCGTACACTCCCGTGGCACCGCAAAGTAGCCGCGGCGTTGCGCGACAGTCAAGCACTCTCGCTGGCGGTCAGTTAGCACGGTCTCTTGTTCGTCAGTATGGATGAGTGTCAGGAGGTCGTACTGGCGTCCAGTCTCATCAAGCGCCTCACCGAAGGCTTCGAACTGTTCCTGCGTCGTAGTGATATCGAACTCCATCTCGCCGTTCTCGACGATAATCGGAAGCTCCGGCGGGAGCGGTGACTCCCACAAAAACTCGTAGAGGCTTTTGTCGTCGGCTTCGTATTGCGAGATCGTTCGTCAATCACCGGGGGATAACTCGTCATACTCGTGAATGTCCGGGTGATCCCGGTTTGCGTTGGCAACCACGTCGGCATTCTCAGCTCGAACCTCTCCCAATTCGAGAGCCCGACTATCCCTGGGGACGCCAGTTAACAGTCGAAGGGTCGCATCTGGAAAAGACGTCTAAACTGACTCCTCTTGACGACGAGTCTGAGGAACTGAACGACATTTACGAGGACATGACGGCTTGTGATGGCGGGATTGTCTCCCCCAGTTACCACTTATTTTGGCTGACGAACCACGATTGGGATGTCAATTGTGTGTCCCAATTGTCGTTTGGCCTCCTGTTTATGCACAGTCCAGACTGCGTGTGCTATCCCAACTTTTGAGATGGTCTCTTGTTCCAGTCTTGCTTTGAGGTCAATCCGACAGAGGACATCTATTACTGTCAGATCAGGGCCTCCAAGCACGATGACGCCGGCATCTTCCATGGTATACGGGTCTATATGGATATCCGGGTATGCACTTATGGCCGGTCTTAGTAGGTGCTCAAGTTCGTCTCTGTACGGATCCCAGATTTCTGCCATGTCGGTCAACACGTCATCAAGCAACTGTCGTCTGATGTTGAGATCTCGGGCTGTCCTCTTGACGATGTCCGGACTAATCGGGTGTTTCTGTTCTTCACCGTCTGACTGATTGTCTACTGTTGTCATAGTTGTCCCACGGTTGAGTCGTCCTCTGTAATCAGGCGAATCCACCGTGGGGTGCACAGGGAAAACAAACAAACACGTAAGAACCCTCGTGCTCTCAGCCGTCTACCCGCGTAATACACCGACTCACCTTTGTTGATACCACGCCACCTGTTTAAACTCGTCAATAATTAGCATCGCTCCCCCAATCGAGTACAATGATTCCTTCGTAATCGTAAGCTACAGTCAATCACCATTCTCACATATCGGATTGGTATGTCACCCGGTATACAACAGGTACGTGTACGTGTAGTGCCTATCTTGACGCACCTTCATCATATGGATCCTGAATCAACAGCAAGACTCTACAAAGCCCCACGGACGGACATCTCTCAGAACCAAGGAAAATTCCGTGTTCATTTCAACTTTCCTGGCCGGAACCATCCTGATCACGACGACCACGGCTACGGCCCGCTAGCGACCGTCGTCGAGTCGTTCATGGATCCGGACACACTCATCTCGATGCACCAGCACCGGAACGAGGAAATCATCTCGTGGGTGCCAGCTGGCGTGATGCGCCACGACGACCGCCACGGCAACAAGCTCGTCACCGACTCGGAGCACCTGATGGTGATGAACGCTGGCAGTGGTTTCTGGCACGAGGAACGCACACTCGCCAACGACCCCCCGCTTCGAATGCTGCAGATTTTCGTTCGCCCACACAGCCTTGATCTCCAACCTGGAATCCAGCACGAACCTATTCCCGAGCCAACCGCCAACGAGTGGCGACACTTGTTCGGCCCCGAGGGATCAGACGCCCCGCTGTTCGTGCGCAATGACGTTCACTTCTACGACATTCATCTCGACGAGAACGCCAATATTGATCTTCCATCCACATCCGGGTGGGACACGTACTTCTACGTGTACGACGGGGCAGTCACAACCACCGACACGCACTTCGACACAACTGAGAGCGGTCTGCTTGTCGGCAGCGACACGGTGACAGTCACCGCTCAAACCGACACGCTACTCGTCGCGTTCTGTATCAACCCCGATGCCCCCATCACACGCCAAGGAACGATCGGTCGGTGAAACGAGCCAGATCAACATAACAGGTATCGAACGGAAGTGGCGTTGACTGTTGCAATCGACTGTCGAGTTCAGATTACACCACTAGCGAGAAGAATCCCACCGAGTAACAGGAGTGCCGTAACGACTACGGCACCGACGAGCGGCGTGTTCTCCATCGCCTTCTCGTGGATCGGCATTTGTGCGTATTCATCGCGGAATGTCTCTAGATTTTCTTCGTCGTAGAAGTACTTCGTCTTCAGCGCGAACCGCTCGGTGACCGCACAGCCCGTACAGACCGGCGCTTGCTCCAATCGCTCGGTCTTGATGTGGCTATTACAGGCAATCGCGCCACAATTCGCACAGTACGTGTATTCCGTATCGTCACCGCTCGTGTCGCAATGGACACAGCGATGGATTCCATCCTCAATCGTGACGCGTGACGGCCCCGCAGCATAGTACTCGTACGGATACGAGTAGTCCCCAAGAGCAGTTGTTTGACGTACCTCCGGGAGATAGACAGGTTCGATCGACTGTACCGAAATATCGGACAGATTTGGCTCACACGTCTTCGTGTACGTGACGTTGTTATCGCCCGTGTAGGTCACCGACGTCGTGTGATATTCTCGCAGCCGGTCAACCGCCCACTCCTTGTACTCAGTCTGCGTTTGCCCGAACCGTCGCTCATCAACCGTGTCGAATACATCCTGAACTCGATCCTCGTCGAGCGTGACGGTCGCATGCAAGTTCTCAGCGACCAGCGTAGCCACAGCGTCGTCAGCAACCTCTGGATGCCCTCGATCCGCGTGAACAACAACACGGGTTCGATCATTGATGCGATGAATGACACCGACGGATGTCTCGAAGATCGCGTTCGTGTCTGCAGTGATCGCCACGACTGGCCGGAACGTCACCCGTGACTGCGGTGATGGAAGGTCAGCAGCCGCGATGTTTTCGATGTCCCTGAACGCCGCTGTAACTGGTGCTGACACGGATGCTGCTGGGTCGTACGGTCGCAGCGTCTCCTCACAGAGTATCTCAATGCGTCCGTTATAGAGGTCGAGTCCGATTTCGTCAGCAATTTCACGGAGATCCTGCCCGTCAAGTAGTTCGATCGGGTGTGGATCACCATTTTCCCGTAGTCGGTTACTGTACTCCTGCGCTGGAGTCGTGAACCGGCCTGTCGTCACAGCGATACCGCGCTTTGGCCCATCGAAATCGAACGTTGCAATAGCCGAATGCAACTTCTGGACGACCGGACGACCGACCGTGTCGGTGTGCTTGCACTCGACGATGACTGCGCGACGCGTCCCATCGACGACCTCTTCCATCAAGACATCTCTACCCTCATCAGCGGTCCTAGAAGCCTGTCGGACGTTCTCGTATCCAAGATTCCGAAACACGTCCTCCATCAGATCCTCAAACTCGAACCCAGAAAGATCATCCAAGACAGGCATCTCGTATTCGTCTGGTATGTATCTCGCACCGACCAAATACATTCTGCGTGACTCCCGCAGCATCATAGGACAATACTCGTCCATCCACGGTCGTCGAGAGTACACGTCCCGCTCAGTGGGGCGAAGACCTATGATGAGTATGCGTATACATGAGTTTGTGCGAATCCCGAGGTAGGCCGGGACACTCACCCCCTATTTCGTGCGTTATTTTTTGACCACGGGGGGTGGGGGACATCGACCGTCGTTACGGGTGGCCGCGGAGACACAGCCATTATTTAAAAGAGTTCTTCTATACAGAAGGTAGCTTGCAATACACACTTCTTGAAGCTTCTAGCTTCGATATCACTATACATATATTACCTATACCATAAGATATAATAGTATAATAAAGCAATCTTGAAACAGCTACAGCAACCGAGAACAACTCCCAGTCTTAAGAACCGCCGTTAGTAGAAAAACACGCAGACACCGGATAGAACAGCTGTAACGCCACAATCGCTCCCGATCAGACATCCATACTCCCAGCGACTCCACCCCACCCCCTCCCCTGAGCGAGAAACGTGCGAAATAGGGGGTGGGTGTCCCCCGAATCGTTGGCGACAGTACCGAAATACGCTGTCTCAGGGCTTACCCCTTTATAACCCCAATTCATAGGGATACGTAACCGACCGTTCGCTCACCACCCCTCACAAATATCCCCCAAATGGCAATCTTCAAAACCAGACAACCGTTCCGCGAGGAATACATCCCCGACACAGTCGTAGCACTCGACGATACTATCTCCCACCTCGGGAGAATCTTTCAAGACTTCGTGGACGGCTCTCGCCCGCCCCACCTACTGATCCACGGAGACTCAGGGACAGGCAAGCGCACTGTCATACGACATATTCTCAACTTAGTCGAAAGGGAAGTCGAACGAGAAATCGAAGTCATCACAATCGACTGTAAAGAGTATACTTCGCTGCACAAAATCTACGTTGAACTTGCGTACCTGATCTGCGAGGAAGACTATCGCGGCCGCTCTCAACTGGAGTTGGAACAAGCAATCGTACGCCAGATGGATGACTCGGACATCACTTGGTATCTCGTCTTCGAAGATCTCGAAGGAGTCGGTAAAGACGATCTCCCGTTCGACGAGTTACAGCAAGCAATCTCAACGTACGGAACAACCCAGACCGAGTGCGGGGTCATCGGAACGGCCAACCAGTCTCGTCTCTACGACCACCTCCCAGGCGAAGTCGTCCACAGATCGTATATGCACACATTGGAAACGACGCCCTACGACGCCACACAATTACGGCATATCTTGGAGTCACGTGCAGATGTGGCATTCTCGGATAACGGGCTTTCTGAGAGAGTAATCCCAAAATGCGCAGCAATTATCGCCCAGGAGACCGGGAGCGCAACTGAAGCGCTTCAATTACTCGAATTGGCAGGGTACCTCGCACATCAAGCTGACGCAGATCAAGTGACGGAAACGCACGTCGATACAGCAACAGAGTCACGCGAAGCCCTGGACCTATACACCACGTTCACACAGGAACTGAATCCGAAGGAACAACTCCTGTGTGCGATCATCGCCGTGCATACCATATTGGAGATGACCGCTCCCGCTGACGACGAAGAATCGCAGGCCGAAGAAGACGAAGATGACGACAAAATCACCACCAGCGAGCTATATCAGATGTATGAAAACACAGCCAGGTCATTTGACCTTAACAACGTCGAGAAACGGCGGATTGAACAGCTCATCGGTAACCTCCGCGATAGAGGGCTCGTAAAAGCTGAAAAACATAATGAAGGTCGCGCGGGTGGAACGTGGTTATCGTACAAACTCACAGTCCCTCCACATCAAATTCTCCGTTCAGCTACTGCACGGTCTGGTCGGTTCAAGCGATTCCTCCGCAAGCATCATGTCTCGTTAGATGGTCTCTCACTCTCAGATGACGAGGTGGATATCGATGCGTTCCTCTCCGACGATTGGCCGTAGCAGACTACAGATATGACTTCGCGCCGAATCGGACTAAGGAGAGGGCGACGAAGGACATCGCGGCAAAGAACCCTATCCAGTGTCCCAAATCAATCGACGTATCCTCGGTCTCGAAGAAACGCGTATCGGTCCTTGTGATTGCCGAGAATCCCTTCGTGAGGGTACTCTTCAGCGTACCGGTGGAGGATTTCCGGATCGTCGATGGCAACACCGTAGTAGTGGTCAAACGATGCTGTCGTCGGATCAACGAGATGCTCTCCATCAAGCAGACACCACGCGTGTTCGATCCCACCAACGTCGAGATCAGCCATAACTGCGAACCCTTCGACGTACGTGAATCGGTCGTCGTACTCCCACATCCCGAGTGCATTAGCGAAACACGACTTTTCGGCCGGTTCGATCACTCGAATTCCGTCTGCGATGAGATCACGGCCGTCGGTAGCCACGTCATTTGAGAGGGTTATCGACCGACCAGCAACCGTCGTATGTTTGAGTTCACTTTCCGACACGCCTCGCCCATGATCTGAAACATACGTATGCAGTGGGGATCCCGTCTCCGACGCCTCCACGTATCTTGTAGCAGCGTTCATCTTCCCACTCCAACGACTACAACCGCGTTGATTGGGTTGCCCTGTTCTCGTTTCTGAACTCGTTCTCTTTCGGATAGCATTTTGTTGTTACACCGGCGGATGCTGCGAAGCGGTTCACACACCGCCGCGTGGTGAACAGGCGAAACCAGCATGCAGGGATAAACCCTCGCGCTCTCAGCAACCCGACCGAGAAGCCACCGATACACCGCGTCTCCCGCCGGATTTCACCTTACCCATTCGACGCGATACTGCCAATACTCCGCCACGAATGAAACGAATGCTTCGTAATCCACAGACAAGCTCATTCGCCGCGCAAAATCACCTGCTTGTAAGTCGCCGCGGGCGCACTTGCAGCACTTAGCAACTCGTCGAACGCCGTGGGGGGTTGCAGCCGGGGCGCTCATCGATCCCAACGGAAACGCAGGGAGGGCCGAAAGGGACACGCCGATTGAGAGCAGTCAGGAGCGACTCACAGTACGACCATATCGCCAAGGGCCGTGCTACGGTTGAATGTCTTCGCAAACCACTGTACCCGAAAATAGAGTGAAGAAGCAGAGGGGACGACTCCATTACAGTTAAAATCGGGATTTCTGAATCCAGGATGTTCTGGTGCTCTCAGAGTGTCGAATACCGAAGCAGAAATAATTCAGCGTATAATAGATAGATACCAGTCCGAGTGTTAGTTTCGGTACGGAGGCGTCACGAATGGATCTCACTGATATCCCTGACGATGCGTACGCTGGCGACGAATCATCGCCGGATCTCGATGAGTTAGAGTCGCCCGATTCGCTGCTTAAGGGTGGTCCGATCCGCGAGCGTCTCCTCGATATCGTTACCGGGCTTCGAAGCCCTACGAAGGTTTCCGACATCGCCGATCTTGCTGACTGCGATCCTGAGACTGCCCGCGACTATTTGGAGTGGTTCGACGGGATGCGTTTGGTTCACCGTCACGACGGCCGCCCCGTCCGGTACGAGCGCAACGACGCGTACTTCCAGTGGCGACGTATCGACCGCATCCGCGACGAATACTCCGGCCAAGAGATTGTCGAGGCGCTTTCAGATGCCATCGAACA
>Ga0207714_1001913_pt1 | contig 13051 bp, 10 predicted proteins | sample PonA232FremontCA_2_FD_187270 | JGI IMG/M metagenome (GOLD analysis project Ga0207714, IMG submission 187270) | Marine sediment microbial community from Fremont, CA, USA - Pond A23 Sediment 2 (SPAdes) | ecosystem: Environmental > Aquatic > Marine > Unclassified | place: USA: Fremont, California... | reverse complement strand
CGGCGGGTGCACGCTCCCACCTACAGACCGGCGACGTCCTCGATGGCGTCGGTGAGCGCCCGGATGCTCTCGACGGTGTGTTCGCCCATGTGCCCGATTCGGAAACTCTCCTCACTGAGTGACCCGTAACCGCTGGAAAACACCATGTCGTACTCCTCGGAGACGGTTTCGACGGTTTCGGCGACATCGATGTTCCGGGTGTTCTCGACACAGGTGACAGTCTGTGACTCGTAGCCCGCCTCAGGGAACAGTTCGAAATGGTCACGCGCCCACCCGCGGGCGTACTCGGCCATCTCCTGGTGGCGCTGGTCGCGCTGGTGGTGGCTCTCCTCGAGCATATGTTTCATCTGCGTGCGGTAGGCGAGCATGAGCGGGATTGCCGGCGTGGAGTGGGTCTGGCCCTTCCGCTCGTAGTAATCGAGACAGCGCTGGAACCCGCCGTACCAGGATGCGCTGTCCGCACCCAGTTCCCGCTCGTAGGCGGCGTCACTGACCGTACAGACCGCCAGCCCGGGTGGCATGGCAAACGCCTTCTGTGTCGAGGTGAAGATAGCGTCGATGTTGTGGGCCTCGATGTCGATGTAGTCCCCGCCCAGACAGGAGATGGCGTCGACGACGAAACAGGTGTCCGGATACTCGCCAAGCAGGTCGCCGACCGCCTCGACAGGGTTGCGGACACCGGTCGAGGTCTCGTTCATCACCATCCCGACGGCGTCGTAGCCGCTGTCACTGGTTTCGAGTGCCGCCCGCACGTCCGCCGGGTCGACTGCCTTTCCCCACTCGTACTCGATGCGGTCGACCTGTTTGCCGAGGCGCTCGGCGACGTCTGCCTGACGCTCGCTGAACGCACCAGACGTCGGCACCAGCATCCGCTCTTCGACCAGGTTGAGCGTGGTCGCCTCCCAGAACTCCGTTCCCGAGGCGGTGAGAACAATAACGTCGTCGTCGGTGTCGAGAAACGCTTTCGTATCCTCGACGATCTCGGTGTAGAGGTCGGTCATCCGGTCCATCCGGTGCCCGAACATTGGCTGTGCCATCGCGTCGAGTACCGCCTCGCGAACCTCCGTCGGCCCCGGCAGGTACAGCGTCTTGTTCGTGTAGTCGCCGGTGTACGCCCGTTTCTCGGTCATCGGTTTACCCCGGTCTCGGTTGCCTGCCGGTATGGGCGTTTTGCTGTGACCGGGAACGGCGGGCAGACCGTCCGGGCACCGCCAACAGAGCCGTGCTCACCGCGGTCGGTGTCCGGTCGCGCCGACGGGATTCGGCAGCGTCGAGCGGGACCCTCACAGGAACGACTCCCCGTGACGTGCTGCTCGGGGCTCCGGGTAGACTGTCAGACCGCTGTCGAAGGTGACCTCACCGTGAGAGAACACAACGGGTTCCGGGGACGGCAGGCCCCGGCAGAGGGAGTGACCGCCGGTACTCACGTTCCCTCGAACTGGGGGTCCTCGTCGCTCTGGAGCTTGGTGACACCCTCGATAACGTCGTCGGTGCCGAGCAGGTGGCCAAAGGCGAACGCCTCCACCTCGAGTCCGGCGTCGGTGTCGTCACGGCCGGCGTGCATCGCCTTCTTCGTGAACGCCATGGCGAGTGGCGGCCCGTGGGCCAGGTCGTCGGCGAGTTCGACGGCCCGTTCACGAAACGCCCCGCTGTCGACAACCTCGCTGAGGAACCCGTAGTCGGCCATCGTCTCGGCGTCGTAGCGGTCGGCGGTGAAGATAATCTCCTTTGCCGGCCCCTCACCGACGATGTGTTTGAGCCGTTGGGTGCCACCCCAACCGGGGAGCAGGCCGAGATTGAACTCCGGCTGGCCGAGTTCCGAGCGCTCGCTGGCGATACGCATGTCCGCACAGGCGGCGAGCTCCATCCCGCCGCCGAGACAGTAGCCGTCGATACCGGCCACCACCGGCATCGAGACGGTTTCGAGTTTTCCCCAGACCCGCTGACCCTCACGCGAGAGCTCGATAGCGTTTATCGGGTCGGCCTGACCGGCCATGCTCATCGCGTCCGCACCGGCCGAGAACGCGCGGTCACCCGCCCCGGTCAGGAGGAGTGCACGGACCTCTTCCTCGGCCGCAAGCATGTCGATGGCGTCCTCGAGTTCGCCGATTAGTTCGAGGGTGACGGTGTTGAGCTGCTGTGGTCGGTTGAGCACGATCTCGCCGACCATCTCGGTGGGGTACTCGACACGGATGGTGTCGAACGCGACGGACTCCTCGTCGCTGTCACCGTCGGCGTAGAACCCGCCCCGGTCGGCGGCCTCGCGGAGCCCCGCCGACACCGCGTACCGGGCGTGGCCGGTCTCATCGTGGCGTGACTCCAGGGTCTCGACGAGCGCCGGGAGACCAGCCTCGTCGGTCAGTTTGGCCGGTCCCTTCGGAAACGCCGCACCGAGTGTCACCGCCTCGTCGATGTCCGCCGGCGGGGCGACCGCCGCCTGGACTAGTTTGCCGGTCTCGTTCGCGAGCACCGCGAGCAGACGGCGGGTTATATCCTCACTGGTTCGGTCGGCCGGGACGTCCGCGCCACCGTTTTCGTAGTCGTAGAACCCGACGCCTGTTTTCTTGCCCAGGCGGTCGTTCTCAACGTACCGTTCGAGCAGGGGACACGGCTCGTACGCCCCGCCGAGCACCTCGTGCATGTACTCGAGCACGTGCAGGGTGACGTCGTTGCCGACCTGGTCGCCGAGTTCGAACGCCCCCATCGGCAGGCCCATCCCGTACTTCGTGGTCGAGTCCACCGCGGCAACAGACGCGGTGTCGGTCTCGACGAGCCAGCAGGCCTCGTTCATCAGCGGGACGAGGATGCTGTTGACGATGAACCCGGGTTTGTCCTTTCGGACACGAACCGGTGTCTTGCCGAACGTCTCGGCGAGTTCCTCGATTGCGTCCATCGTCGTGTCGGCAGTGTGTTCACCGCGGATCACCTCCACCAGGTCCATCCGGACCGGCGGATTGAAAAAGTGCATCCCGCAGAACTGCTCCGGCCGGTCCGTCGCCTCCGAGAGGTCGGTGATAGAGAGACTGGAGGTGTTCGAGGCGAAGATGGCGTCGTCGGGGGCGACCGCCGAGAGTTCGTCGTACACCTCCCGTTTGATACCCATATCCTCGACAATCGCCTCGACGACCACGTCGGCCTCACCGGCGGCCTCGGCGAGGTCGACGACCGGTCGGACCCGCTCTAAGGCGTCCTCGGCGGTGGCCTCGCCGATGCGGTTCTTCTCGGCGAGTTTGCCCAGACTCCACTCGATCTGCTCGTACCCCTCCGTGACGAGGTCGTCGTTGATGTCACGGAGAACAACGTCGTAGCCGGCCAGCGCCGCCACCTCGGCGATACCGTGGCCCATCGTTCCGGCACCGAGAACGGTTATCTGCTCGATGTCGTCGGTGTCCATTATTCTACCAGTAACTCCTGCTGTGCGAGGTTTCAAGCTGGCGGTCTGACCGAACAGCGCGTCTCAGTCGGTCGAACGGTCCCACACGCCTCTGCGGGTGCGAGGAGAGCGGTGGCGACCGGAGCACTGACGCTACGGCGGCGCTCAGTTCTCCAGGTCGTACAGGCGGCCGTACTTCTCGCGGGCGTAGTCGAGGAAGTAGTCGGCGGTCAGCCCCTCGCCGGTCGCAGACTCGACGAGCGCCGGCGTCGTGTACCGGCAGCCGTGTTGGTGGATATTCTCGGTGAGCCACTCCGAGAGCGGGTCGAACGCGCCGTTCTCGATGTCGTCGTCGAGCGGGCCCAGGTCGCGCTCCGCGGCCGCGAACAGCTGAGCGGCGAGCATCGAGCCCAGCGAGTAGGTGGGAAAGTAACCGAAGCTCGCACCGGCCCAGTGGGTGTCCTGCAGACAGCCCTCGGCATCGTTTTCCGGGCGGACACCAAGATACTCCTCCATCCGGTCGTTCCAGACTGCGGGCACCTCACTGACCGCCAGGTCACCGCGGATGAGGTCTCGTTCTATCTCCCACCGGAGAACGATGTGGAGGTGGTAGGTCAACTCGTCGGCCTCGACCCGAATGAGGTTGTCGTCGTACACGCGGTTTGCAGCCTCGTAGAGCGCGCGCGGCTCCGTCTCGACCCCGAGGTGGTCCTCGACGGCCGGGGTGAACAGCCGCCAGAACGGCAGCGACCGGCCGACGTGGTTCTCCCACAGCCGGGACTGTGACTCGTGGATTGTCATGTCGCGGTCGCTGCCGAGCGGCGTGCCGTACTCGTTGTCTGGGAGTCCGAGCGTGTAGCTGGCGTGGCCGAACTCGTGGATCGTCGAGCCGAGGGCGTCGAGCGGGTCGTCGGGTGAGAAGCGTGTGGTCACCCGAGCGTCGAACTGCGTGCCGACCGAGAACGGGTGTGCTGCCGTGTCCAGCCGACCCCGGTCCCAGTCGTACCCCAGCGTGTCGAGCGCCTCCCTGACCAGCGACTCTTGATCGTCCTGGTCGTACGTTCCTTCGAGCGGGTTCGCGAGTTCGACGTCACTGTCACCGATAGCGTCGATCAGCGGCGGCAGTTCCTCACGGAGGCGTTCGAGTGTGGCCTCGATATCCGACAGCGGGATGTACGGCTCGTAGTCCTCGACGAGTACCGCGTAGGGGTCACGGTCCGGGTCGATCGCCTCGGCGTACTCCCGGCGCAGGTCGACAATCTCGCGGAGTGTCTCCTCGAACTGGCCGAAGTCGGCGTCGGCCTTTGCCTGTTTCCAGACCGGGTGTGCGTTCGCGCTCGCCTCGGTGAGCCGCTCGACCAGGTCGTCCGGCACACGTGCTGCCCGTTCGTGACTGCGGCGCATCTCCCGGACGATAGCCGCCCGCTCGCCCTCGACAGCCCCTTCCAGGTCGTCGAGCATCGCCGCGAGGTCGCCGTCGGTCAGCATGTCGTGCTGGACGGCAGACAGCGCGGAGGCCTGCTTTGCGCGCGCCGGGGTTCCCCCTTCGGGCATCGTCACGCGCTGGTCCCAGCCGAGCATCATCGAGGCGCCGCTCAGATAGTGGTACTGTTTGACGTGGTCGAGAAACCGCTCGTATGTGTTGTCCACCTGCTGGCTCGACATACACCCCGATAGCACCACCAGCACAATCAACCCACTGGTCCCGGTGTGGGCCACCGGCTCCTCGGAGCTGGGGGTGAGCGAGCCGTTGTGTATCCGGGACACACCGGGAGACACGCGGTGGTACTGGTGTGTGACACCCATGGCCGGCACGTGGTTGGTGCCAGCGGTGGCCGGGTCGTCTGCACCAGTCGTGGTGGTGAACGAGGGTGACCACACCAACGGGGGTCCTATCCGGTCATCGCACACGACTGCGCCACGATCGACCGATTTGAGCCAGTCATCGAGAGGACCCGGCAGGGATGCCGTGTGGCCGCCGAACAGGTCTCGGGTGTCTGTCGACCTGACAGCCGGCGGGCCGGAGCTGCCGGTGGTCACAACAGCGGGGTGATTAAGTCCACACCAGTCCGAGTGATTGTATGCTCTCGTTTGTCGGCCTGGGGCTGTACGACGAGCGCTCGATCACACTCCGAGGTCGTGACGAACTCCGGGCCGCCGACCAGGCGTTCGCAGAGCAGTACACGAGCCAGCTTGCCGGTGCCAGTCTCGCCGAGCTCGAAGCAACACACGATACCGACATCCAGTCACGCGACCGGGCCGGTGTCGAGCGGGACCCGGAGCCGGTGCTCGCGGCCGCCGAACGGAGTCGGGTCGCCTTTCTCGTCGGCGGTGACCCGATGGTCTCGACGACACACGTCGACCTGCGTCTGCGCGCACACGAGCGAGACATCGAGACACGGGTGATTCACGGGACGACCGCACAGACCGCGGCGAGCTCTCTCACCGGGCTCCAGAACTACCGCTTTGGCAAGGCAACGACACTGCCCTTTCCCGACACCCACGGTGGGGTTCCAGGCAGTGTGCTCGACACCGTCGCGGCGAACCGGGACCGGGGGTTACACACCCTGGTCTATCTCGATATCGACGCCGAACGAGAGCGGCTGATGACCGGCGACACGGCCGCCGGTCTCCTCGCCGACCACCTCGACGGGCCGGGGGTGGTGGTCGCGCAGGCCGGGAGCCCGGACCCACTGGTGCGGGCCGACAAACTGTTCACACTGGCGACAGGGTCGTTTGGTCCGCCGTTGCACCTGCTGGTGGTGCCCGGTGACGTCCACCCGATGGAGCGGGAGGCGCTCGTCGCGTTTGGTGGCGGATCACCGGCACTGTTCGGGTGAGCCGAGGCCGTGCTGTTAAGTTCCGATGGCCCTACTCTCGGGGCATGGACGTAACCGAGTACGGCGACTGGCTCCAGTCGACGCGCCGGGAACTGCACCGTCGGCCCGAGCCGGCCTGGCGGGAGTACCACACAACAGCCCGTATCGTCGAGATGCTGCGCGAACTCGAGGTCGACGAGATACGGGTCGGGCCGGAGATACTGGCCGACGGTGAGCGGGGTGGTGTCCCGGACGACGACGAACTGGACCTGTGGCTCGACCGTGCCCGCGGCTACGACGTCGACCCGGACCTGCTCGACCGGATGGCCGGCGGCTACACGGGGGCGTTGGCGACACTCGACCGGGGTGCGGGGCCGACGGTCGGTCTGCGCGTCGACATCGACGCCCTCCCCCGGACGGAGTCGACCGACGAGGACCACACCCCGGCGGCAGAGGGGTTTCGCTCCGAGCACGAGGGGCACATGCACGCCTGTGGCCACGACGCTCACGCGACACTCGGGTTGGGTGTGCTCCGGGCGGTCGCCGACAGCGAGTTCGAGGGCACGCTGAAGCTGCTGTTCCAGCCTGCCGAGGAGGTTATCGGGGGTGGCCGGCCGGTCGCACGGAGCGGTCACCTCGACGATGTCGACGCCCTGCTGGCCGCACACGTCGGCCTCGACCACCCGACCGGCGAGGTGGTGGCGGGGATCGACGACTTTCTGGCGGTGGCACACTTCGAGACGGAGTTCCACGGCGAACCCGCCCACGCCGGTGCCAGCCCGAACCAGGGGCGCAACGCTGTCCACGCGATGGCCACCGCGGTGGAGAACCTGTACGGCATCGCCCGCCACGAGGACGGCGCGACCCGGATAAACGCGGGTGATGTCGGCGGCGGTGTCGCCCCCAACATCATCCCCGAGGAGGCGTATCTTCACGCCGAGGTGCGCGGCGGCACGACAGAGCTGATGAACTACACCCGCGAGCGGGCCCAGCAGGTCGTCGAGAGCGCCGCCGAAATGCACGACTGCACCGCGACCGTCGAGTCGGGGCCGGAGGCGCCCAGCGCGACATCCGACGAGCAGTTGGTCGACCTGGTCGCCGGTGTCGCCGACGGAGCCGAGCACGTCACCAATCTGGTGCGGCGCGACGAACTGGGCGGGAGCGAGGACGCCACGTTCCTGATGGACCGAGTACAGAAAAACGGAGGGCTGGCCACGTACGTCGGAATCGGCACCGACCACCCGGGCGGCCACCACACCGCAACGTTCGACGTCGACGAGGAGTCGCTGCTGGTCGGCGTCGAGGTGCTCGCCGGAGCGGTCCAGCGCCTGGCCGGGCCGGACTCGCCGCTGCGCGGGTGAGCCGTCGACGGTCCCGCGAACGGTGGTCCGTCGTCGGGTGAATCCTGTTTCCTGCCCCCGGCCGCTGGCCGAGCGAGGGGTCGAAAAGGCCTTATAAGTTGCTTGTGTATCAAAGGGTGTGACCGAGTACACCGTCGAGTTCGTCGGGACGGGAGAGACGCTCACCGTCTCGGACAAAGACACTATCCTCCGGCGATGCATCGAGGAGGGGATCGCACAGGAGTTCTCCTGTCGGGTGGGGATGTGTTTAGCCTGTTCAGCCGAGATTGTCGAGGGAGCGGTAACCCAACCGGCGGCACACGGACTCACAGACGAGGAGCGGGAGAACTACGCGCTGACCTGCATGGCACGCCCGCAGTCGGACCTGGTACTGGACCGCGGCGAGTACCCCCCGAGCATCGACGACCCGGGTGTCGCCAGCGACGACGCGTCGGCGGCCGGCGACTGAGTCACCGTCGCGCGACGAACAGCGGTTCCGTTGGAAGCGGTTCGCGGTCGACCGGGACCACCGGCGGGTCACCACCGAGTGTCGTGAACACGAGCGTTGCGCCTACCTCGTTGGTGAGTGAGACGGCCGGCCGGTGTAGCTCTGGCGGGAGGTTCAGCGCGTAGACGGCCCCGGCGTCGGCGTACACCTCCCGGTCCGGCGCGGTGAGGTCGTCGACGACGAACTCGACAGTCGGTGGAACCTCGCGGGGGTGGATATCGGTGGCGGTGACCGCCACACCGGCCGTGTCGAGCGTGCGGGCGAGCGCTGGGTCGCGACCGATACCCACCTCCACCACGCGGTCGTACGCCGAGAGACGGTCGAGCATGGCGTCCCGTGTCGAATCTAGCACGGAGGTTTTTAGTTGGCTTGGTCCAATAAAACTGTATATGGATGTCGATATTGTGCCGGTGGGTGACGTTGGTCCGGCGGTGAAACGGGAGGCCTCGACGGCCCTGCGTTCCGTCTACGACTGTGACGTGCAGGTTCACAGTCGCCAGGCCATCCCCGATGGCTCCTACAACGAGTCCCGCGAGCAACACCGCGCCGAGGAGTTTATCGACCTCGCAAAGCGGGTCGGGGCCGGCGACAAGAACATCGCTATCACCCCGAAAGACCTGTTCTATCACCGCCGCAACTACGTGTTCGGACTCGCGTACCTGGGCGGCAGCGGGAGCGTCATCTCGACCTACCGGCTCCACACCTCCTCCGACGGCGGGTTCTCCCAGCGCACCGCCGAGGAGATCTTCTCCGACCGGGTCCGAAAGGAGGTTGTCCACGAGGTCGGACACACCGTCGGACTTGAGCACTGTGACAACAAGTTCTGCGTGATGAACTTCTCCCCGACTGTCCGTGAGGTCGACCAGAAAAACGAGAGTCTCTGTGGCTCCTGCCAGCGGGATATCCTCTGAGCCGTCGCGTTTCTGTCTCTCGTCGCACGTGATTCGGTGTTCGATTCGAGCTAGGAACACCGACACGGCATCCGCCCGTGATGACCAGCCCGAACAGTTTGTTTTTAATAGCTGGATACCTAACGTGTTAGTATTCAATGAGCGAGCCACGTCAGACCGAGCGAGCGACCGGCGAGAGTGAGGGCTTTCTCCAGACAGACGAGGCGGGGGTCGTGACCGCAGTCGGCGGGGACATCCCGGAGCTGTTCGGTGTCGAGCGCGGGGGTATCCTCGGCGAGCACGTCGATACGGCGCTGGGCGACACGGCGGTGGCCCGGTGTCGAACCGCCAGGGAGCAACACCGGGAACAACAGTTCGACACCCACGGTGTGGACGGCCGGCGGCTCGCCGGGACCGTCTACCCGACCGACGGCGGCACAGCGGTCGTCCTCAGGGAGGTTGTCGGTGCCGACGACCGGGAGCTCGGGGCGAGCGAGCGCGCACTAGAAGCGCTCCACGAGGTCACGACAGACAGCGACCGGACCGTCGACGAGAAGTTGGACCGGATACTCGAGGTCGGGGCAGAACGTCTCGGGACGAGTCACGCATTTCTCGCACACATCGAGAACGGGACCCACGAGATTGTCACGGCGGTCACCCGGGACGGGGACAACCCGGAGGCGCTGTCTGCGGGAACAACGAGACCGCTGTCGGCGACGTACTGCCGGCACACCCTCGACAGCGGCCGGCCGATGGCTATTGCGGCGGCCGGGACCGAGCGCCCCGCAGACCCCGCACACGAGCGTGACGGGTTGGAGTGCTATCTCGGGACCACAGTCCAGGTCGCCGGGGGAGAGTACGGCACCGTCTGCTTTGTCGATTCACAGCCCCGGCAGGAGCCGTTCAGCAGGCGCGAGCGGACGTTCGTGGAACTACTGACCAACTGGCTCCACTACCTCCTCGAACAACAGGCCTACCAGACCGAGTTGGAACAACAGCAGGCGTTCACCGAGAGCCTCATCGACAGCCTGCCCGACCCGCTGTACGCGTTCGGGGACGACGAGACGTTGGTACGCTGGAACGAGCGGCTGGTCTCGGTCACCGGGTACGAGCGGTCTAGTCTAGAGGGGATGTCCCCGTGGGAGTTCGTCGCCGGCGGTGACCGCGAGCGTATCGAAGCGGCCACGAACCGGGTGCGTGACGGCGAGTCACTCTCGGTCGAGGCGACACTGGAGACCGCAGACGGCGAGCAGATCCCCTACGAGTTCTCCGGTGCACCGCTGCGTGACGCCAGCGGCGCGGTCGACGGTGTGGTCGGTGTCGGCCGAGATATCAGCACACGCACCGAACACCAGCGCCGGCTCTCGGGGCTGCTGGAGACGACCCGGTCGTTCATGCAGGCAAAGGACCCCGAGCAGGTTGCCGAGATCGCGGTGAGCGCGGCCCGGGAACTGCTCGGATTCGAGATGAGCGTGTTCCGGCTGTACGACCCCGAGACCGAGACACTCACCCCGGCGGCGATGAGCAGGCGGGCCCGCGAGTCACTCGGGGACCGCCCGGTGTACGCGGTCGAGGAGGGGTTCCCCGGGGAGGTGTTCGCCACCGGCGAGCCGACTGTGGTCGACAACCTGCGCGAGACCGACCGGGGACCCGACGACGTGGGCTCGGCGATGTACTACCCGGCGGGCGTTCGCGGGACGATGAGTGTCTGTTCGACGGAGGAAGCGGCGTTCGACGAGGCCGACCAGCGCCTGCTTGCCCTGCTCGCGACCAGTGCGGCGGCCGCCTGCACCCGGGCGAAACGCGAGCGGACCGTCCGACTGACACAGGAGCGAACCGAACGGGTGCTCGACCGGGTCAACGGGCTCGTCCGCCGGACCGTCGAGGTGCTCGTCGAGGCGACGACACGGGAGGAGCTCGAACAGGGTGTGGTCCGCGAACTCGCCGGGGTAGAGCCGTACGCGTTCGCCATGGTCTGTCGACCCGACATCGCCAGCGAGCAGCTCTCGCCGACAGCGTGGGCGGGCGCAGCGGATCTCCCGGCCGGTGACTGGTCGTTCCCGCTCGACGGGACCGACCCGCTCGGCAACAGCTACCGGGACGGGGAGCCGCAGTTGCTCACCACTGAGGGGCTGTCCGGGGGCGGGGCCTGGGACCGGCTCGCAGCCACTGTCGATGCGCTCGTCGCGGTGCCGCTCGTGTACAAAAACACGACCTACGGGGTGCTCGTCGTCTGTGCCGAGGACGCCGACGCGCTCGACGAGCGCGAGCGGGTTGTGCTCGAAGCGCTCGGGCGGGCGAGCGCAAACGCCATTAACGCCGTCGAGCGGGGTCGCATCCTCGACGCGACGAAGATTGTCGAACTCGAGTTCGCCGTTGCCGACCGCGACCTGCTTTTCACCCGGCTCTCGGCCGACGGTGCACGCATCGAGTCCGCCGGAATCGACCGCCAGGCGAGCGGCGGGGCGGAGCTGTACCTCTCGGCGACGGACGTCGACCCCGACGCTCTTCTCGACCGGGTTCGCGACGACCCGGAGGTCGAGTCCGCGACCTGTGTCGTCGCGCGCGACCGGGAGTGTCTACTCGAGGTGACCGTCGGGGAGTCACTGCTTGCGACACTCACCGAGTACGGCGCCGCCTTACAGGGGGTCGTCGCCGAGGACGGAACGACCCGGGTCACCGTGGAGCTCCCCTACGAGGCGGAGGCACGGGAGCTGTTCGACATTGTGGCCGAGCGGTACCCCGGAACGGAGCTACTCGGCTACCACGAGCGCGAGCGGCCGGTCGAGACCCGGCAGAAGTTTACCGCGGCTATCAGCGACCGGCTGACCGGCCGCCAGGAGACTGCCCTCCGGACAGCGTATCTCGGCGGGTTCTTCGACTGGCCCCGCGGTGTCGACGGAAACGAACTCGCCGAGGCGATGGACATCTCCCGTCCCACCTACCACCAGCACCTCCGCGCCGCACAGAAGAAGGTGTTCGAGGAGCTGTTCGACTGACCGGGTAGATGCGTGGCCTGCTCGCGGTGAACAACGAGGTTTCTCGAATCACACCGCAAGCGGTGGGATGTCTGCCGGTCTACGGGCAGACCTGTTCTTGTGTGGCGACTCAGCCCGTCGACTGCTCGAACGGGTACACGGGGGAGCAGTGCCGACACGCCGTCGCGTTCTACCGGTGAACGGGCGCTACGGACCGCGATTCACGTGAGCCGGTACGTGAGAAAAAAAGAGCAAGAACAGACAGTAAGCCTCAATTCTATGAGGCTGGTGGTATGTACAGATGGGAGTTGAGGTAGACAGACGGATTCTCGCACTGGCGCTTGCACGGATGGTCAGCGCGCTCGCAAACTCGTTTTTAGTCGTGGTCCTGCCGCTGTACATCGGTGAGGTGGTCGTTCTGCCCGGGTTCGTCGGAACGACCGTCCGGGCCGGCGGTCTCGAATTCACCCTCCAACCGGAGCTACTCATCGGGGTGGTTCTCTCGTTGTTCGGGTTCCTGAACAGCTTCGGTCAGCCGTTTACCGGTCGGTGGTCCGACCGGGTTGGCAAACGCAAACGCTTCCTGCTGCTCGGACTCGGTATCGTCGCTGTCGGTAGTGCCGGTTACATTCTCTTTCGCAGTTACGTTGCCGTGTTGGCTATGCGGGCTCTCCAAGGTATCGGTGCCGCGTTCACCATCCCGATGACCGTCGCGCTCGTCAACGAGTACTCCGCGCCCGGCGAGCGCGGGAGCAACTTCGGCCTGTTCAACACATTTCGACTGCTCGGGTTCGGCACCGGACCGCTGGTTGCTGGCAGTGTCGTGGCGGTCGGGCCATACCGCGTGGCCGGGGCGACCGTTTCGGGGTTCGACGCCGCCTTTCTGGTGGCCGTCACCGGAGCGGTTCTCAGTTTCCTCCTGATCGTACTGCTCATCAGTGACCCCGAGGAGGCAAAGGCCGCAGCCGGTGACGATATATCTATACAGGTGCGCAACGCCGACGGCCCGGGTCTGGACCCGGTGTTCGCGCTCGGACTGGGAACGGTCGTGATGGCACTGGGTATCGCTATCTACGCGCCACTGGCGAACGTCATCAACAGCCAACTCGGGCAGGGGAACTTCCTGTTTTCGGTGCAGTTTGG
>Ga0207714_1001912_pt1 | contig 13051 bp, 14 predicted proteins | sample PonA232FremontCA_2_FD_187270 | JGI IMG/M metagenome (GOLD analysis project Ga0207714, IMG submission 187270) | Marine sediment microbial community from Fremont, CA, USA - Pond A23 Sediment 2 (SPAdes) | ecosystem: Environmental > Aquatic > Marine > Unclassified | place: USA: Fremont, California... | reverse complement strand
TCGGTGATCTCGACGAAGATGCGGACGCGATCAACGAGTACTGGCTCACCGTCCACGTCGAAGATGACAACATCAACGACGACGAGGGGCCACAGGCGACCGCTGACGAGCTGCCGGTCGAGTGGAACACCACGTTCAACCTCAACACCGAAATCGCCGACAGCCCAGAGAACTACGAGCAGAACGACCCATTCGGTGAAGACATCAACCAGTTCGCCGAATGGAGCCTGCTCGAGGACGAAGTCACGCTCGACGGTGTCGAAGAGGGCCTCCTGAGCGTTCCGGCCCGGGACGGCTACACGATCACCGGCGAGACGCCGATCGCCGCAGGCACGGAGATCAACTACAACATCGGCGCTGACTCCAACGAAGAGCAGGTCTTCTTCTTCGACAGCAGAGACGAAGGGGAAGAACCAGTCACCGTGGAGTACGTCGAAGACGCGCCGAACACGATCGCCTTCGACATCGACTTCGCCGAATACCCAGGTGTCGGCTTCAGTGCCGACCTGCAGCGCGCTCGCGGCGGCAGCAGCCTGATTGACCCAGCGCTCCGCGAACAGGGTGCTGGCGTCAACGGCCAGATCCGCCAGGTCGCAGTTGCGAGCACGCACACGTTCGAGGACCAGACCTCCGGTGGTGCAGTCGTCCGCATCGCCGAGGTTGACGTCAACCAGCCTGGAGCGATCGAAATCGAGAACGCCGACGGCGACGTCATCGGTAGCACGTCGATCCCCGAAGGCGCTTCGAGTGACGTCCGCATCCTCCTCGACGACGAACTCGAGGAGAGCCAGGACCTCACGTCCGTCCTCGTCGACGAGGACGGCGAAGAGTTCGATGCGAATGCATCGAGCGCTGACGTCCGAACGACTGCTACTGTCACGGTCGGCACGGCAGAGGAAGGCAGTCCGTTCCTCAACGTCAACGAGCTCAGCCCCGTCGCCGCGACGGCAGAGCCCGGTCAGGAACTGACCGTCTCCGCGACGATCACCAACGTCGGTGACGCAGCGGCCGACGCACAGGACATCGAGTTCCTGCTCGACGGCCAGCCTGTCGACGTCGTCGACGCACAGTCGGTCTCCCTCGAGCCTGGCGCGAGCCAGACTGTCGAGTTCACTGTCACGGCGCCCGAAGAAGCGGGCACCTACGAACACGAGATCTCGAGCGGTGACGACAACGTCGTCGGTTCGCTGACGGTCGAAGAGCCAGAACCGGTCGATACCGACACTGGTGAGACGGACACCGGTGACGAGACGGACACCGGCAACGAAACTGACGACGGCGACGCAGACGACGGCGGACCCGGCTTCGGCATTGCGGCTGCAGTGATCGCACTCCTCGGTGCTGCACTGCTGGCGTACCGCCGACGCGACGAGTAAGCCGATTACCGGACTCCGTCCGGCTCCACTTTTTATTTTTTCGCCCGCCTAGCGACAGCGCCCGGTTGTCCGCACTGCTTGCCCGCGACAATAAGACATATACTCCCCATCGTCCAACATAGGGCAAGATGCTCGGCCAGCTCAACGGGTGGCTCGCAGGCGTTCATTTCCTCTCCGGACCGCTCGGCTGGATCACGCTCGGGCTGTTCCTCGCGGCGATCGCCCTCGAGTCGGTCGTCGACCGCGAGTACGCCCGCCCGGTGTACATCGTCGCCTGGCTGTTTTTCGCGGGCTTTTGGTTCACGCTCATCCAACCGTTTTTCGTCGCCGACGAGAGTATCATCCGCGGGATCGGTGCCACCGTTGCGGTCCCGCTTTCCCTGCTGGTCGCGAAGGTCTTCTACGAGGGCCGGGATTCGCTGTTCACGCTCTCGCGTGCGGTCGCGATCATGGGATTCGTCTACGCTCCTTTCCTCATGATCGAACCGCTACAGAAACAGCTCATCCTGCTCGTGACGAACCACACCTCCTTCGTGATCGATCAGCTCGGCTACGATCCGACGGTCGTCAGCACGCTCGCGGAGGTGCCCGAGGTCGACCGCACCATCTCGGGGAAGGAGACGACCTACGAGAACTCGTTTGTCTTCCTGTACGGCGGTGAGGCGATCACGTACACCATCCTGCTGGCCTGTACGGGGATCGGCAGTATGTCGGTCGTCGTCGGCCTGGTCGCTGCGGTCGGCGCACCGATCCGTCGTCGCCTGTACGCCATCGCGCTCGCCGTCGGTATCATCTACGTGCTCAATCTCGTCCGGAACGTCTTCATCGCCGTCGCGTATGGCAACCAGTACATGAACTTCTTCCCGAATGTGACGGACGCCATCTTCGACGTCGGCCACCCCTACCGCGTCTCGTACATCTGGGCCGACCGGATCCTCGCACAGAGCGCCTCTGTCGTCGCGATGGTGCTCATCATCTGGCTCATGGTCCGGATCGTCCCCGAGGTGATGCAGCCGATCGAGGACGTCCTCTACCTGCTCACCGGGAAAGAACACGACCTGGCTGGCGCGCTCAATCTCGACGTCGAAACCGAACCCGCGGCTGACTAAGGCGCCGGCGCGCCAGCCAGCGCGGCCAGAGCGTCCCGTTCGATCGGATGTAACTCCCCCGGAACGAGCAACAGGTGGAGGGGATCACCGAACGACTCCGCCGCGAGTTCCGTCAGCCGGTCTGCACGCACTGTCGGATCGTCGCTGCCGGCCTGCCCGACGACGACACCGAGTGGGTCATCCAGTGGCCCGGCGAGCATGTCAGCGGCCACGTCGCCGGTGAGAAACCGTTCGTTTTCCCCGTCGATATCCAGGTAGACAAGCGTATGCAGGCCGCGCGCGCGGTTCGCGTCGACCGTCTCGACGACGCTGTCCGGGACGCCGCCGTGGGTCTCCTCGAACGGGAGCGTCGTCGCCTTGCCGAAGCGGTAGTTCTGCAGTCCCGTCAGCGAACTCGCCGCCGTCTGTGCGGTCGTCCCGTGGATCACCTGCGTTTCGATCCCCCGCTCCGCCGCCCGCAGCCGCAGGTCGACGTGCGTCGTCGAAATCATCGTATCGCCGGCTGTCAGAAAGGCAGCGTGTCCCGACTCGGCGGCGGCGAGGATGGGCTCCGGCTCCCGTTCGACGCCGGCCCGGTCCCGGACCTCGATGTCGATGCCGTGTGTCCGTTCGAGTTCCTCGACGCTCGTTCCCGAGAGCCGACTCGTGTACCACTCCGCGAACGCGCGGTCGGCGTCGGCGAGGGTGTCCCGCCCGCGGACCGTGATCGAGCGTTCGTCGTACAGGCCGAGGCCGATAAACGAGAGCATAGCTCCGGCTCCGGCCCACAGGGGGTTAACAGTTCATACCGGCGCTCCCGATCAGTCCCCGCCCGCGCCCCCGGGGCCGCCGGCCAGGAACCGAGAGCTGATATCCGGCGTCGGCATCATGCACTGGTCTTTCTTGCCGAACCAGCCGTACCGCCGCGCCGCGACGAAGTCGTACACCGCGTTCCGGAGCCGCCGCGGCACGACCCCGAAGGGAGGGAGGAGCCGGTAGATGCCGCCCAGGTGACGCGCCGCCCGGAGGACGGCGTCGGATTTCGTGTAGACCTCCCCGTCCTCGACGAGGACGACCGAGTCGAGTGCCGAGGGATCGATCTCGTGGTCGGCCAGCAACTGCTCGGCGACGGCCGACTGTAGCGGTGCGAACCGGAAGACCCCCTCGGGGTCGCGCTCGATGAGGAACTTCACAGAGCCCGCACAGAGGTTACAGACGCCGTCGAACAGTACGACGGGGTGGTCCTCGGGGACGCCCTCCGGTAGCTGTCCGCTCATAGCTCGGTTTTAGGGCCGGGACGGTGTTGAGCGTTGTGTTCCGACCAGCTGTCGGCGTACTGCGGCGCCGAGCAACGCCACGAGGATGACACCCTGGATACCGGCCAGCCCGAGAAAGGCCGTCGCCCAGCCGAACCGGTCCGCGAGCACACCCACGCCGACAGAGCCCGAGGCCCCGACGACCATGTACGTCGTCCGGACGAGCCCGAACCCGATCCCCTCCTCCTCGGCGCTCATGTGGTCGAGGACTTTCGGCAACATCGCCGACCCCCAGCTCATCGCGATTCCGACCAGCACCGTTGCAGCCGCGACACTGCCCGTCCCCGGTCCCCGCACGAACAGCGCGTAGCCGGCGACGCCGCTTCCCATGCAAAGCCCCATCGCCGTGTCGCGCCCGATCCGGTCCGAGAGCCAGCCGATCCCGGGCTGTCCGACGCCCTGGGCGACGAAGTACGCCGAGAAGACGACGCCGGCGGTCGTCTCGGAGTACCCCCGGTGTTCGACCAGGAACGTCGGCAGGAAGGAGGCGGTGCCCTGCCAGACGAACGCGGCGAGTACCGACACCACGACCGTGCCGGCGATCGGCGGCCGGGAGAGCAACTCGACGAGCAACCCGTTTCCCACCCGTCCCCGGATCGGTTTCCCGGGGTACTGGGGCTCGAAGTAGGGGATGCCGGCGGCGACGACCAGGAGTGCCGGCAGGGCGGCGACCGCCCCGAGCGCGACCGCGTACCGCCAGCCGACGGTGGTCCCGACGTAGGCCGCGGCCACGGGCGCGACCAGTCCCGCCACCGGTGCGCCCGCGCTGTGGACTCCGATCGCGGTTCCGGTCTGCTCGAAGGTCCGGGAGAGCAGCGTCGTCGCGACGCTGTAGTGGAGCCCGGCCGCGCCGCCGAGTACGATCGTAAACAGCAGGAAGGCCCCGAAGACTGGCGAGAGCGCGAGCAGCAGGCTCGCGACGGCGGTGCCGGCGACTGCGACGAGGATGACCAGCCGCTCGCCGACGCGGTCCCCGAGCAGGCCGCTTGGGAACTGCGCCATCGCGTACGCGAGCCACATCCCCGACAGCGCGAGGCCGATGGCCCCGTTCGAGACGCCGAACTCGGCCGAGATGGCCGGAACGACCGGGCTTATCACGAGCCGCCCGACCATCGTCGCGAAAAACGCCAGGGTACAGGCAGCGAGCACTGTCCGTCTGGTGGACCACGCCATCTACCTCACTCTCACCGCCGGATCTGGATATGTACCACGGTTTCCACCCGCTCCTGTGTGCCAGCTACCCAAGAGCCCAGAAGTTGAGACTGGTTTTCTCAATGCATATGGCTCGTCTCTCGTTACGTCCACGGATTAGTGAGGTGGGGAAAGACTTACTTATGAATGAGATCAATACTATGAATAATGAGTAAATCAGAACATTCGAACGATTCTGAGAAGGAAGTCGTTGCGGTCACCAAGCACGGTCAGGCGACCATTCCGAAGCGGTTCCGCGAGAAGCTTGGGATCGAGGCTCCCGGAAAGGTGCTGTTCCGGGAGACCGAGGACGGCGAGGTGATCGTCGAACACGTCCGCTCGCCGGGTGAGATGCGCGGCTTTGCCGCCCGCAGCGAAGCGTCCACCGACAGGCCCGCGACCGAGATTCTTCAGGAGAAGCGCGAACAGGATCGAGAGGAACGTGACGCGCAGTTCCCCTCGGAGGAGTGATGGTGGTCCCTGACAGCGTCGTCTTTGACGCTGAGCCGCTGATCGCTCACGCTGATGATGAACCCGGGAGCGACGTGGTTGAGGAGTATCTCGACGCAGTCGCCGTCGAGGACACTGCCGGCTACGCCAGCTGCGTGAACCTCGCCGAAATCCGATATACTATCGCCCGGAAGTACGACCGGACCACCGCTGACGAGTATCTCGACTGGCTCACCGATCTCGGAATCGAGACCGTGGAGGTCGTTGACTCCTGGCAGGAGGCCTCAGAGTACATCCTTCGGTACAACCCGGCACTCGGTGACTCCTTTGCGCTGGCGACCGCTGAGAAGGTCGAGGCAACGCTCCTGGTCGGCGGCGACGACGACTATGACGAAGTCTCTGATGTCCCATTAGAGCGGTTCCGTGACGGCTCCGCATAGATGATTGAAGACGTCGATCCCGAGGCTCCCCGACCCGAGGGGCACTACCAAATTGCTCGGGGCGCGGAGTGGCACTACGTGACTGACGGCCTCGCGGAGACAATATCGCTCGGCCCGGCGACGATTGGGTCCTCTCGTTCCCGCCTGAAGATCGGATCGAAAATTAAGACCAACTATCTTGATGCACACGGCCACAGCTTCGGAGGGTTGAACTGGTGCGTGCCTTTTTTTTTGACGCCAGTAGGGGTGAGTCACCCGTTCAGTACGTCTGCCCACTTTTTACTCCTCAGGGTGTCCTCGGCCGCTCTTCGAGCGGCCTGCGGGCACCCCTCGTGGTAAAAACTTGGGGAAAAACTACCGGACCCCTCGGTCTCTTCGCTCCCTCGCGTCCGGTGAACCGCCTCGCTCGCTACGCTCGCTCGGCGGACGTTCCGGTGTTATCTACTTGATTTGGGCCTTGTTTAGACGCAAATCTACAACTCGTCCTTGTCGGTAATGGAGCCACGAATCTACTGTTCAGTGTGCGTACACACCAAGCAATCGTTGAATAAGCTTCGTACGTTGGCGTCAGACGAGTTCGTAACCGGCATATTTGTCCTTACCATGCTTACTTCACGCCACGATTCAGTGTGCAAAACTGAGTCGTTGGTGAGTGCTGTAGTATAACCCCGAGTAGAGCTCGAAACCGTGCAACGGGGAACCCGAGAACCAATTAGAAGAAGTCGTCGTCGGCTGTATCCAGACCCCCGGGAGCGTCGTCTGGATCGTTGTATGGCGATTGTTCGACTGTCTCCCAGGTTTCGTGAGCGGCCAGTTCTGTCTCACCTCCCATGTGCATTCCTTCTATCGGGTCGTCCGGGTCCACCGGATCTTTCCGACCTGTCTGCTGGCCTGAAGTCCGACCGGCTGACCGGGTAGACGACCCCGAACTGCTGAACAACGATTTCAACCATTTTATTTCTTCGTCTGTTGGCCAGATGGGCCACAGCAACTTGACTGTGAGTACCAGAGCTGTACTCCCAACTATTGCGTCGAGCGGTATTCCACCTATCCACGGGACGCCAGTAACTGTGAAACCGTTCCCCACGATAACGCCGGCTGACACCCTGATGAGAAAAGAAATGACCCACACTGGAATCAGGAACCGCAGGGCTGCCACGACGGCTTTTTTCAGCGTAAGCGAAACCCGACCGTTCCGATCTTTCGTTTCCTCGTCAGTCGATCGGATCGGCCAGTGTAGCTTGATTGTGAGTCCCAGTACCAAAATACCGAAACCCGCGTTGATGGGTGCTCCGCTTACCAACAGTGTGCTATGAAATGCGAAAACTTTCCTCACGATAACATATACTGACGCGGTGATAAGGAGCGAAATCACCCACATTGTCAGTAAGAACCGCAGAGTTCCCACGATGAATTTTCGGAGTGTATGTGAGACTTCACCAATCATTGTTACCCGGTTCCGTACACGAGGATGCCGCCACCCCCGACGGTCGTGACGTATACACGACCACCAGCGACGGCGTTTCCGTCGCCGACGGACCCGTCTATCCCCGCGGACCGCTGCAGTTCACCGTTCGATTTGGACAACACTTCGACCCGCCTCCCGATCCGAACGAGCGCGTCACCAGTTGCCAGCAGTGAAGCGGTACCTCTGGAGACCGGCGAGGACCATCGCTCGCTCCCGTCCGTGGGGTCGAGTGCGGCCACGGTCGGGTCAGTAGTGCCTGAAGACGTGGTTCCATAAGCGATGTAGATCCTGTCGTCGTCGACCGCAAATGCTGCGTTTCTTTGACTGCGATCGACTGTCCACTGTTGCTCGCCGGTCGCTCGATCCAGCGCGAGGAACTGATCTGTCCTATTGGTCCTGCGCCTTGAGACGTACACCGCGTCGTCTCGTACCGCGACGGGTATCGGCTGGGTGTTTGTAAACGATTCGTCGTTCTTCCAGCGTTGCTCGCCGTTGGTGAGGTCGTAGGCTTCGATTGCATCACCCTCGCCGCTCCCAGTGTACGCGAACGCCGTGTCGCTTTCGGGGTGTGTTGCGACGTTTCCGGCGAAATACCCAGGAACTGCCACCTCGGACGACACCAAGGAGCGGTCACGGTTCCACCGGGTGTCGCCGCTCGCCGGGTCGAGCACGCCAATGTGACTGCCTGCGTACCCGACCCCGTCACCGGCGGGGAACGGGACGACTGCTCCGCCCGGTTCGACGAGCCAGGCCCGTTCTCCAGTCTCCGCGTTCAGTGCCGCGACTCGACTACCGCCTCGCCGCTCTCCACAGACGACGAACCCGTCCTGGACGAACAGTGCTTCTCCCACGGGGGCCGACCGACTGAACGCCCTCTCACCCGTCGCAGGATCGACGCGAATGACGGTCCTGGCGAGGGAGAACACACCCGTGTCTGTCACTGCCACGGACCCTCCGCCGTCGTACGAGGTTGTCGAATCGAGGTCGGACGGAGCAGAGTCCGGCGTCGCTCGCGTCTTCTGCGGGTCCCCGTACCGAGACACCCACGGTGTGAACCCACCACCGCTGTCCCCGGTATCCCCCCCGTCCGCTGTCGTGTTCTGGGTCTCGTCCTGCCCGGATCCGTCGCCGGCGTCTGTAGTGTCCTCAGTCTCGTCTTGTCCGGATCCATCGTCACCGCCACTGCTGCAGCCAGACAGCAACGCGACGCTACTCGCGCCGGCAGCCAATAGATACTGCCGCCGGGTTGGATTACGTTCGCTCATTCACCCCTGTTCCGCGGATTCTTTCGGAATCGTCACCCCAGTTCCTATCCAGTTCCACGACATCGTGTAGTATGGATGCCATTATTGAACAGGATGATAAGATGGATAATATCTGTTGTGTGCTTGTGTGTAACGCTCGCATAATCGTACCGATCAGGTCCGTTACCAACTCTATCCTGTTGCGAGTAATTAAAACCGGGCAGGACCGAGTAGCGAGGGATAATGTCGATTGATACGTATTTTGTTACAGGCCATCATCGAGGGCGTCGATCCGTCTGACGCACCGGCTGAACTGCTGGCGACATAGGATCCACGACCAGTTGTCCGACACGGCGGAGCCGACCGTCGCCTGCCGAACGGCCGCGACTACCACGTCGCTCGACGCAAGCGTCTCGAATGGATTAACGGTTCGGTCGCAAAACCGTATTGAACACTATTCGCGTGCGATTCAACGAAGTGGCTCTTGTCTCCGGATTTCATATTCTAGTCCGGTGACACCGACACAGTCCTCTCGGCGGGCTGTCTTCCGACGCATCGCGAACATCTCTTACTACGACTGGCCAGCCTATACCGCGACGCCCCTGTACGACCGAAGTTCAACGGGCGGACTCGAAGAGGATGTCCGCGTCCTCGCAACCGTTTGGTTCGACCACGACGCCCACGATTCCATCGCGGAGTTCGTCGCTCACTGGCCACTGGCCTACGTTGCGTTCGACGCTCACGACCGCTACAGTGAGAGCACAACGTACGATATGGAGACGTTGTTCCGCGGGTTTCTCCTAAAGGAACTCCACGGGTGGGAGCATGAGACCGCACTTCGTTCGTACCTCAAGAACCATCCTTCACTCCGGGAGTGCCTCGGATTCGAGACAGTTCCCGACCAGTCGACGCTTTGGCGCAGCTGGCACAGACGGTTTACTGCCGAGCTTCGCAGTACCGTCGAGACAGCTGTGCGGACCATACTGATTAAAGCCCAGAACGCAGATGTCGCCGTTCCGCGCGAACCAGAACGGCACCTCCCATCTCACGGTGACGAAGAGGACGAATCAAATCTGGACGAGCAAGCTGTCCTTGACGAAGCGGCAACGGTTACGGACCACGTCAGTCACGTCGTCTTCCCGGCGTTCTCACTGCATCGTGGCGACAGCTGTGAGATCCACGAGAACGCCTTCTGGGACTTGCAGACGTATCTCGGACTTCGTGAGCGGTTGGCTGCCAACGAAGGAGCTCGCAGTTTCGTCTACGAATCGACACGCAACCGGACACCGCTAGGGCACTCCCATCGCGAGCACATTCGTGATCTCTCGATCCCACAGACGCGAGAGATGTACCGTCAGGCGGTGAATCGACTGCTGGACGAAGTCGCGGAGACAGAGCAGTTCTTCCGAGCCGGGATCGTCGCAATTGACATCACTGAAGCTGACCCGTTCACCGGTGATAGAACGGGCTACGAAGACGAGATCATCGGGACGAAGGAGAAGACCGACGAGTATGCCTACCAGTGGGCGACAGTCCAATTAGTCGGCAACGTCGTCCCGATCGTGCTTGACGCACGGCCAGTTCGGAAGGGTGAATCTCGCTTAGAAATCGTCGAGGATCTCTTGGATTCAGCTAAGGAAATGGTTCACGTCGATAACGTCCTGATGGACCGGGAGTTCGACAGCCAGCACGTTCTGGAGATGCTCAGCCAGCGCGGGCTCTCGTATGTCGTTCCGAAGCGGATGCAAACAAGCGAGAAAGCCCAAGCGAAGCGATTACTCCAGCGAGAGTAGGACCGCTACGAGACCGACCGAAAGCTCCACCTCGGAAAGAACGAGTGGCACGAGACGACCCTGATCTACCGCCGGAAAGATGACTCAGAGCACGACGATCACCGGCAGTATTCGGTGTTCATGACGAATCGGGGGAGCGGACACCTCACGGAGTATGGCTACAGGTGGGAAATCGAGAGTGGCTACCGGTCGATCAAACGATTTATGGCTGCCACTACGTCGAAGGATTTCGGGTTGCGATTCTTCTATTTCGCGTTCGCGTGTCTGCTCTACTCGATCTGGCGGGCTGTCGATTTGCTCGTGCAGGTTGAGTTAACCGACGAGTATGAGCATTCGCCAATTGTGACAGCTGACAACACACTGACGCTGTTGAAGAAGGAAACGGGAATCGGATAGTGACGAGACTCTACCCGTGGTAGCGCGGCGTCTAAGTGGCAACGCTGCCGGAAGTTGCCGAAATTCGCGCATATAGTTGACTTCCCAACAAGATTGGCTGTTTGGAGAGCAATCTGAGTCAGTTCCCGTTCACTGAACCGTCCGATACTACGCATCACAGGCCCGCTAAACCCTCTGTAGTCTCAACTTCCAAAGAGCCGATTTGCTATCGCGGCATACGGTTTAACGAACCTGGGATCGACACAACTGTTAGGATCCCTCGCTGCCTTCTCCGAGTCATGTCACTCCGACAGCCGCCGATCGATCACGCGGCGAAACAGACGGATTTCGGGGGGTGGGAGATGCCCGTCGAGTTCGACTCGATCCGGACCGAACACAGTGCTGTCCGGGAGTCGGTCGGCAAGTTCGACATCTCGCACATGGGGGAGATCACGGTCTCCGGTCCGGACGCCACACGGCTCACGCAGCGGCTCACCACCAACGACGTCGCCGCGCTGGATCCGGGCGAGGCCCAGTACGCCGCGATCACGGACGAGTCGGGAACCATGCTCGACGACACGGTCGTCTACCGACTCCCTGCCGGCGACGACGAGGACTTTCTGTTCGTCCCCAACGCCGGCCACGACGAGCGGATGACCGAGCGCTGGCGCGCTCACCGCGACCAGTGGGGGTTGGAGGCGACGGTCACGAACCGCACCGGGGAGTACGCGATGGTCGCCGTACAGGGCCCCGACGCGCCGGAACTGCTCGGCGACCGGACGACGGTCGACCTGGGCGAACTGGACCGGTTCGAACTCGCCGCGGGCACCGTTGCAGGTGTCGACGCGTTCGTGGCCCGGACCGGCTACACCGGCGAAGCGGGGTTCGAGGTGCTCTGTGCCTGGAGTGATGCAGCCACGGTCTGGGCGGCGTTGCCGTGTCAACCCTGTGGGTTAGGTGCCAGAGACACCCTCCGGCTGGAGATGGGGTTTCTGCTGTCGGGCCAGGATTTCGATCCCGAGACGAACCCGCGGAACCCCTACGAGGCCCGGATCGGGTTCGCGGTCAAACTCGACACCGAGTTCGTGGGCCGTGATACTCTGGAGGGTGTCGACGTCGAAGGGCCGGCGGAGAAACTCGTCGGGATCGTGTTGCGCGAGCGTGGGGTCCCTCGACACGGCTACCCGGTCGAGACGCCGGACAGTGAGACGATCGGCGAAGTCACGAGCGGGACGATGAGCCCGACACTCGGTGAGCCGATCGCGCTGGCGTACCTGCCCGCGGCGTACGCGGGGTCGGATCGGTCGGTCCGTGTCCGCATCCGCGGCGAACCGAAGAACGCACGTATCACGACGCCCCCATTCCTCCCATGAGCTTCGATGTTCCCGACGACTGTCGGTACCTCGACTCACACGAGTGGGCACGCCAGCGAAACGGCACTGTGCGGGTCGGTATCACCGGCTTCGCGGGCGAGGAACTCGGCGACGTGGTCTTCGTCGAGTTACCGCAGGAGGGTGACACCGTCCAGCAAGCGGAGGATTTCGGCGTGATCGAATCGATCAAGGCCGTCTCGGATCTGTACGCCCCGGTGTCGGGCACCGTCACGGCGACCAACGACGAGCTGATCGACGCGCCGGAACTGGTCAACGAGGATCCCTTCGGCGACGGCTGGATGATCGAGATCGAGCCCGCATCCGAGAACGAACTCGACGGGTTGCTCTCGCCGGCGGAGTACCGCGACCAGATCGAATAGATCGGGCTGTTCTCCGGCGGTTTCCTCGGGTGTAGTCGTGACACCCACGTCTCCGGAGTAAACCGTATCCTGATATATATAATTCTGGCGTCTGGAAGTTGAGACTACACTGGGGATAGCGAGCCTGTGATGGGTGGTTTTAGCCGAATCCGGGATCAGAAACTGTTTCGGATCGCCTCTCAAGCGCCCTCTCCTATCATACGTTCAACTATACCAGTGGATTTCTGGGAGTGCCGACAGCGTTGCCACTCAGAGAATCGGCGTTAGCCCAGACTGAGCGGCTATCTACCCGATTCCGGTCTCCTTCTTCAGCAGCGTGAGCGTATTGTCGGCCGTCACAATCGGTGAATGCTCGTACTCGTCGGTCAATGCGACTTGGACCAGCAGATCCACGGCTCGCCAGATCGAGTACAGCAGACACGCAAACGCGAAGTAGAAGAAGCGAAGCCCGAAATCCTTCGACGTCGTCGCCGCCATGAACCGTTTGATCGACCTGTAGCCGCTCTCAATCTCCCATCGATACCCGTACTCTGTGAGGTGACCACTCCCGCAATTCG
>Ga0207714_1001911_pt1 | contig 13052 bp, 15 predicted proteins | sample PonA232FremontCA_2_FD_187270 | JGI IMG/M metagenome (GOLD analysis project Ga0207714, IMG submission 187270) | Marine sediment microbial community from Fremont, CA, USA - Pond A23 Sediment 2 (SPAdes) | ecosystem: Environmental > Aquatic > Marine > Unclassified | place: USA: Fremont, California... | reverse complement strand
GTCTTCGAAAGTCGAGGGTCGACGACATCCATCCGGAGGCCGTCTTGGATCGCATTGGTCAGTTTGGGTGCAAGCCACGTCGGCCCCTTATTCGCGACCATCGGGTTCGTTCCCCACACGAGGATGTATTCGGCCTCGTCGATGTCGGGGTACTGGCGTTTCTTCGGGGCGTTGTACGACCGGACGTTTCCGATCACACTCGAAAGCCCACAGGTTCCGGCATGGTGGAAGCTGTTGGTCGAGCCCAACCCCTGTTTCCAGAGTCGCGTGCGGATGAAGTTTCGGCGGAACCCGCCGATGTCGACGATCTGGTTTGCTTTCGGGCCCAGATCGGGGTGATCTGTGTCAATGAGTTTGTCACCCCACTTGTCATCAAAGGCCGACTTTGCCATTGCACCGTCTTGGACGGCCGACCAGTCGCTCATTACCGCCTCTTTGGGGGCATGCGCCCACATCTCGCGCAGGCCGGGATGGCCGAGGTCGTCGTCGCCGTCGACGATCTCCTCGATAGCCTGTTCCCACGAGATTGTTTCCCACTCGCCGGAGCCGCGAGGCCCGACGCGTTTCATCGGTTTGCGGACGCGGTAGCTGTCGAAGGCTGTTTGGATCCCCGCCTGTCCTTTCAGGCAGATGCGTCCGCCGGACAGCGACCAGCGGTCAGTGTCAACATCGCCGGAGCCCTCCAGATCGCCCATGGCGACATCTTCAGGGTCGCTGTTGTAGGGCACCTGCCCGAACGGCTCGGTGGTAAGGAACGAGTAGGGGTTGCCCGCTAGCTTGCGAATCAGCGAGCTATACTCGCCGGTGCCGCTGGTGTCTGCGAGTCGCACCTTGACCGGACAGAAGCTGTTACACTGGCCACAGGTCGTATGGATCACGTCGCTTGCGCCGTACTCACCGTACTCATCACCAACGTAATGTTGGGCGTTGTCTGTCCAGAAGTTCTCTACATCTGCATCAACAGCCACGTTGCTCGCGGCTGCGATAGCACCGATACTGCCAACCGCCTTGACGAGGTCACGGCGTGAAATGGAGACGCCGTCGTCGTCTGATTTATCAGCACTCATTGTGTATCACTCTCAGGTTCAGGTAGTGGTGTCAACGGAAGGATCTCTGCGCCGATCGTATACAGGAGTAGCCCGACACCCATGATGCCGAAACTTGAGACCCATTCGACCGCTGTTGGGAAGTACGATCCATGCGGGAGGCCCTCCAGTACCGGAAGGATCTGGGCCGGCACGACGAGATTGAACCGCACCCCGACGACACCCATGGCGATGCTCAGCGCGGCAACAACCGCGACCGACGGCTGTCGCCGCCACGATTCGTTTGTTAACAAGACGAGGGGGAACACCCACGCAGCCCCGATCATGAACCACCAGAACGACCACGACATCTCACCGAACATGATGACCTGCCATGTTTCGATCACCTCAGCATGGAAGCTGACGACTGAGATCAGGAGCTCGATCGCCGTAATGGCGATATCGGCGATGATGAGCCCGATAAGCAGCGTTCCCATCCGATCGACCAGGTCGCGGTCGATTGTCGCGCCGTCGAGCAGTCGCGTTCGAAGCACGTACAGCAACAGCATAAACGCGGTGCCGGCCAACAGGGCCGAAACGACGAATATCACCGGGAAGAGGCCACTGTTCCAGTAGGGGCGGGCTGAGGCGACCGCGAAGAGCACCCCTTCGCCACCAACAACGAAAAACAGTGAGAGCGGGATGCCAGCGATCCCGATCCGTTTGAGCCAGCGGCGGTCAACCCGCTCGGCGGCGGCTGTTGTCTCATCACGGTGCAGCGTCAGTAGCGTGTAGACCCGCTCGCGGAGCCCAGAGCTGTGGTCGGCAAGCCGAGCCAGATCCGCCCGCATCGAGAAATACAGGCTGCTGCCGATAACGCCCATATACAACACGTAGGCGTGGATTTCCCACGACAGCGCGGAGCTGAACTGCCGCCAGATGAACGGGAAGAACATCCGATCCATCCGACCGAGGTCAACCCAGATGAACAACAGGGCAACGGCCATGCTAACGAGTGAGACAAACAGGGCATCACGACTGATCCGATCAAGCCCTGGGAGCCCAAAGACGGTGTCAAGCGTACTGACGAGGAACGCGCCGGCTGAGAGCCCAACAAAGTAGATATAGAAGGCGACCCACGCGCCCCAGGGGACGATGCTTGTCAGATTGGTGCTCGTAAGCCCCTGTGTGAGTCGCACATACAGTGCGACCGCGCCGGCTGCCAGTAACACGGCGATAAACCCGTACCAGACGCGGCGAAGCCGATCGCTCTCGAAGCCGAGATCAGCGCCTGCTGGTGGTGTGTGTGTTGCCATTGGTCTATTTGAGGTAGTACATGTTGGGGTCGGTTCCCTCGTCTTCTTTCAGTTGGAACGCCCGATCCGAGTCGGCCATCTCGGCGACCTCACTGTCGGGATCGTCAAGATCGCCCATGTTCCGAGCGTCACCGATGCAGGTCTCAACGCAGGCTGGCTCCTCGCCGCGCTCCAGCCGGTGGGTGCAGTAACTGCATTTCCGGACGTTGCCGATGGGTGATTTGTTCTCCTCGCGTTTGCCGCGATCGACGCCGTACTCGGGGCTGGTGATCTCGCCGGCCTCATCAACCTCGTCGTCGTAGCTCTCGCCGAAATCGAAATGCCGCGAGCCGTACGGGCAGGCGATCATACAGTACCGACAGCCGATACAGCGATCGTAGTCGATATTGACGACGCCGTCGTCCATCTTGTAGGTCGCCGAGACTGGACACACCTGGACGCAGGGCGGGTTCTCACACTGCATACAGGGTTTGGGGACGTTCGTCCGGGTCGTATTGGGGAACTCACCGTGTTCTTCCTCCATCACGACGTTGTAGGAAACGCCCGGTGGCGTCCGATTTTCCGCCTTGCAGGCGACCGTACAGGAGTCACAGCCCACGCACTTCTGGAGGTCGATCACCATCCCCCACTTCTCGTCGCCCGCACCGATACCACCCTCACCGTCGTCGGTTCGGGCGGTCTCAGCGGCTACCGAGTTAATCGAGCCAACGGTACACTGCAGTGACTCAGCGGTGTCCGTCGAGATCGTCTGGTCGCCAGCATCGACTGCCGGATTCGGCGTCTCACGATAGGCGTCACCGAACTCGGCGGCCGCCGCCGTGTCGTGTTTGGCCCAGTAGTCGTCGGCTGAGAGCTCCCCGCGTGAGACGCGTTTTGCGTCCTCGGCCATCTCGATCCCGAGGTCGGTGTCGGCGTCGACCTTGGCGAGCTCCTCACGTGGGTCGGGTGTTTCGGCGTCGACCATCGCATCAAGCTCCTCGCGGCCGACGTTCGGAACGCCCGGAAACACGTCACCATCCGCGCTACTCATCGTCCCACCTCGTCGGGCGGCTCCCAAGGGGCCGTTTCAGTTCGTCGATCATACACATAGATGTACGGCGACACCCGTTGTGAGAGTTGTACCAATACTGTTTGCCCCACCGAGAGCCGGCTGATAGCCCCATAATGGGGGTACCAATACTGTTTGGGACGCGGGTCAATCCCCGATTACAGGCGGTGTGTCGGTCGCGCCCACCAAGCGGGCGATGAGCACGGTTGTTTATCAGGGCCGACACGCAACGCCCGCATATGGACTGGTTGTACCGACAAACAGGCAGTGGGATCGGTCGAGAGACACAGAGGCAACCGGGAGGGCAGCGATGAACCTGATTCTGGTTGTCTCGGTCGCGCTGCGACTACTCGGGGCCGGCTACTCGTTGCTGTTGCTCTCGCGGAGCAACGACCGGCGGTTTGGCTTTCTGACGCTCATGTTGTCGTTCATGGCACTCCGCCAACTATTAACGATGCAAACCGGTCGAACCGGCGTCGAAGAGCTTCCTGGCTTGGTTGTGAGCGTCCTCGCGGTGCTGACTGTCTACTACCTCTCAACATATGTCGACGAGGAAACGACGATCAAACGAGAGCTGCAGCAGGCCAACGATCGCCTTCGGCGGTTTCGAAAGGCGATCGAACACGCCGGACACGCGATCTTCTTCACTGACCCCGACGGGACGATCGAGTACGCCAATCCGGCTGTTGAGTCGGTCACGGGGTATACGCCCGATGAGGTGATCGGCGAGAACCCCCGACTCTGGCAGTCCGACGAGCACGATGAGGCCTTCTATGCGGAGTTGTGGACACAGATCTCCTCCGGGGAGGTGTGGGATGGTGAGCTCACCAACCGACGAAAATCCGGCGAGCGGTGTTGGGCCGATACCACGATCGCTCCCATCACCGACGATGAGGGAACGATCGAACACTATGTTGCCGTCGAGCGAGACATCACAGACCGAAAGCAGCGGGAGGTTCGGATCGCCGAACAGAACGACCGGTTAGAGCTGGCAAACACCACGAACGAGCTGTTACGTGACATTAATCGGGAGATCTTCTCAGCGGCAACGCGCGAAGAGATCGAACACGCCGTCTGTGAGCAGTTTGTTGACGGAGACCGATTTACTGCGGCATGGATCGCCGACCGAGGGGTTGTCGATGGAACAGTCTCACCGCGGGCGTGGGCCGGAACCGACAAAACCACACTGGCGGAGCATATCGAAACCCTGTGTACACCATCGTCGACACCGGTGGACGAGGCCCTCGAAACCGAGACAGCAGTTGTCGCGCCGGTCGCACACCACTCCGAGACCACCGCTGTCGAAACGCATGCGATCGTCGTCCCGTTGGTCTACCACGACGCCGAGTATGGCGTGCTCGTCATCGAAACAGCCGACGCCGAAACGGCTGAGCTGCTGCCGGCCCAACTCTTCGTCGAACTCGGTCAGACTGTTGCCGACGCGATCAACGCTGCGGAGCAAAAACAGACACTGACCTCGGACACAATGACCGAGCTTACCTTTCGGCTGAGCGAAGTTACCGAGCCGCTGGCGACCCTTGCGGCACAGCTAGATTGTACCGTCGAGGTGGAGCATATCGCTGCCGACGCCGACGGGCAACGACGCCAGTATATCGCGGTCACCGGGGCGACACCTGAAGCGGTCAGTGAGTACGCGGATGAGGCGACCCACATTGAGACGATCCAACACGTCTGTACGAACGATGACTGTCATCTGTTTTGGCTGGTCGACGACGGTGCGGCGATCGTCGCCACGCTGGCACAGTACGGCGCGAGCATTGAGTCGCTGTCGATCACCGGCACGAGCGGCCAGTTGGTCGCACAGCTTGCCAGTTCAAACGATATTCGAAGTTTCGTTGACGCGCTGCAGTCAACATACAGTGGGGTAACACTGGTGGCGAAGATCGAGCGCGAACGGGATATTCAGACGGAGGCTGAGTTCCGAACACAGCTCGAATCAGCATTGACTGATCGCCAACGTGAAGCCGCACAAACGGCCTACTTTGCGGGATACTTCGAGTGGCCGCGAACCAACAGCGGTGAGGAGGTCGCCGAGATGATGGACATCACCCAGACCACATTCACACAGCATCTGCGGGCGGCAGAACACAAACTGTTCGAACGCCTCTTCAGCGAGACGGTAACATCCGCCCCCGGCTGACCACGGGTAACTGCCGAGCGTGGGTCGTCGTGGATGGGGATGTGAAACGCTGTTTCTGGGCCGGGATCCTGTGTCCGGCCGGTTGTTTAATCGGGCTGTCACAGACTGCCCCTCACGGGGAGGCCACGGAGAACCCGATGCTGGCTGGTGGCATACTGGCGGTGCTGATGGTTGGCAGACTCGATCCCGGTGGCGTGGTGGAGCGACAGTTTCGGGCAAGGCCTGGATCAGGTAAAATACGCTATCGCCTGTCGCTCCGATGCAAGCGTCTCAAACTGCTCGCTCTCACAGCGATCACAGGTCGGGGGCTCGGCGACATCTGCATAGACCGTCTCACAGCCGGTACACGAGAAGAATTGCAGACAGAGCATACCACATGTTAGCGGTGATGAGCAATAACGACAGCGGTCAGCCGAAATCGAGAGGCTGGACACACGCTGCGGCCCCACCCGCCCGGAGTGTTTTGGCGTTGCGCGTCCAAGGGGGCGTATGGCGCAGACAGCCGTGATCGCTGGTGTCGGGCCGGGACTGGGTGCATCGGTCGCACGAACCTTCGCAGCCAATGGGTGTACTGTCGCGCTGTTCGCCCGGAGCGCGGAGTATATCGAAACACTCGCTGACGACCTGCCGGATCCCGGTGAGGGACTGGCTGTTCCGACTGATCTACAGGATGTTGCGGCCATCGAATCTGGATTCGAGACGGTCAGAGACGCCTTCGGACGCGTGGATATCCTCGTCAACCACGCCAGTGCCGCCGCCTGGAAGGGCCTCGCCGACATCTCACTGGACGAGTTCGAAACCGCCTGGGAGGTCACCGCCCGTGGCGCGTTCGTCTGCTCGCGGGAGGCCGTCGAGGACATGCGTGAGACCGGCGGTGGGACGATCATCTTCACCGGTGCGACATCGGCCGTTCGAAGTCTCGGTGGAACGATCGGATTCACCGCGGCGAAGTTCGCAGCCCGCGGGCTGGCGATGGATATCGCCCAGGAGTTCGGCCCCGAGGGGGTACACGTTGCCCACGTCGTCCTTGACGGCCAGATCGACACCCCCGATTTGCGGGCGCGCGATCCCGAGCGGGATGCTGATACACTACTGGATCCCGAGTCGATCGCAGAGACCTACTGGCATCTCGTCGACCAAGACGATCACAGTACCCAACCCTTCGAGGTACATATCACGAACGGCCCACAGAAGACGGAGTTCATGTAGGGGTTCGAGGCCAGCAACGACGCGGGAGCAAGTGTTAGGTATTCACCGTGGCGAGTTCAGTGTTGGCCAGCATCTTTCCCTTCTGTGTCAGTCCCACGCCGTCGTCGGGATGGGTAACTAATCCATGCTCTAATGCGTCCTCATAGATCGACTCGAATTCGCTCGTGTTTCCATCGGTGAGTGCCTGCATGGTCTGTTTCAGATTCTGCGTGGTGTAGTAGCCGATGACCAGTTGGGTTTCGGCTTCGCTCACATCCGTCGCATCGATCTCCGCTTCGAGTTCGGCGTACTCCGTCCGAAGATACCGGTTGAACAGATGTTGCAGCCGCGGTTCGATGAGGCTCAGGTAGCTGGTGATTCGTGTTTGGGATTTCATGTAATCGACCTTGATCGCATCGCGTTTCGACTCACCGATGGTTCGTTTGCCGGATTTGATGTTCACGATCTCGCCAAGGGCGATCGGTTTCGATGGTGCTGCATCCCGCTCAAAGACCACGCGCTCGGGTTCGATTGCGACCTCGACCCGCTCTGTGTCTGCGTCAGTCTGTTGGCCACCCCGCTGGGCCGCCAGTTCAACCAGCCCATCGGCCCCGTTGATGATCTCCGCAAACAGGTGATACTCAAAGATGTCGGCGTGCTCCGGATCGTACTCCAGAAAACAGATCCGGGGGTTTCCGCCGGGGGTGAATTTGATCCCGAATACCCGGTCAAGGTCGTCGCTGAGTTTCTCTGGCGGGGAGCCGACGGTGAGATCCCGCACGTCATCGAGAGAGATATCCAGTGCTTGACTGCCGGCCCGAAGCGAGATGCCGTCGCTGTCGATCTCACAGACGCCGTTCTGGACATCCGACCGCCTGATGGCGTTGGAGTAAAATCGTGTCTGAAAGCTGGCTGTGAAATCGGTGGAGTTGCCGACGGCACTCATCTCCCTGTCGTAACGGGTGATACGCCCTGCTATCGTATATATCCCCGTTATCACGCCTGTGTCGACGACGGACCATCCGCACTGGTGCTCGCCGGAGCGATGTCGGCACAGCGTCGCCGGAGATGAAACGCATCGACAATCAGCACACGACAGTTATACGCTCACACGTTGTATGGAGGGTATGTCCGAGTCCGCTGACGGAGACCCCCCGCCGAAACCGCCGGTTACCCGACTCACGAGTGCGGCCGAACTCGATGCGTTCATCGCGGAGCCGAGCGTCGCGCTCGTGGAGTTCTACACCGACGGCTGTGGCATCTGTCAGAGCATGGAGCCCGTTGTCAGCAATCTTGCCCGCGGGCTTGCGATCCCGATCGGTACCGTTAATCCACGCGACGATCCGCCGCTTATCGACCGCTTTGAGGTGCGGAGTGTGCCGCTGTTTGTGCTCTTTGTCGACGGTGAGCCGACCGCAAGACGCGCCGAGGGGTTCATCAGCGGCGACGACCTCACCGACTGGATCGAATCCCACCAGAACTCATAACACTGTGTCGCAGGCGACGCTTCCTCAGCCGAGTCCGACGGCAACAACCGCCCACACGCCGGTCACAGCGATCCCAAGGGCAAACAAGCCGTAGTTTGCAAGCGTGTTGTCTGCCCGCGTCAGCGACAGCGAATAGTGCTGTGGCAACGGCCACAGCAAGGGAACGCCGGCAGGTGTGAGTGCGTCGCCGACGAGATGGGCACCGACAACGAGGACGCCGAGCAGAACGCCGAAAACACCGAGACCCATCCCAGCAACGCTGAACGCACCCGCAAGGGCGGTTCCGACCGCGCCAAACAGGCCGGCAATGAGAGCCGCAAACAACAGCGAGTGGGTGATCCCGCGGTGCTCGATCACCGGAAGGCGGTGGTCGACATCCGGCAGCATGGCGAGCCAGCACATCACCGCCCCCGTCAACAGCGCGGCTTCGGGGGCACCGACGGTCACAAGCCAGTACCCCACCGGCGCAAACACAAGCAGCGAGACCCCGAGATGGCCCTTGCGGTACATACGCCACCGCCGCCGAGCAGCCACAAAAGCGGTTCGACTCCCACCAACCGGATCAGATCGCCGCGATCAGTTCCCGCGTTGTCGACGAACAGCCCACTCCTCCTTCGAGACAACGTACAGACGCACCTCCGTGGTAAGCCCCTGCGCATCGGCATCGGCATCGACAATCGAGTAGTGCACCGCGCGGTCGACGACGCGGAAACTCATATCCTGTTCGCCGCGGGATCGTGTGGTGTCGGTATCGTCGGCAAACCGGAAGTGCTGGAGGCTAACCAGGTCGCCGACGGCAGGGATCGGGGGTGAACGGCCGGAGACGGCACCGATCTCCTGTTCGGTATCCTCATCGAGCAGGATGATCTCCGTCTGCTCGGACTGCGGGTGATCGTCCGTGCCATCCAGAGACGCATTGCTAGCCATACATTGTAACGAACTAACATTAGTATTAAACTGTCGGCTGCGATGGGCCCGCACCGGCGACCGTCACCCCACGGTCACCACACCTTACTCGGCGGAGTCAGGGGTGTGGGTGTGACCGCAGTTGGGGCACTCGACCTCCTCAGTCCGGAGCTCCGCGCTCTGCTTGCGGACATCCCGCATCACCGAGGAGATCCGCTCCTCGGCGTCAAGTTCGTCGGCGACCGCGAGGTCGACGCCTTCGACCTCCAAAAGGAACTTGGCGATCTCGGTGACCTCATACATCAGGTCGTCGAGCTCATCAGCGGTAAAAAACCCCGACATCGCCCCATAGAGGAACGTCGCGCCGGCTTGGGTCACCTTGTCCTCAAACGACGACCGAGCCTGGTTGACGGCCTGTGGGCTGTAGGTGTCGGTCATAAACGGCACCAACTCCGGAAGGTTTTCGCCGATCTTCGTCATCTCGACGCCGGTCTCGGTACGGAAATCCGCACAGAGCCGTGCGATAGCCCACTCGCGGGCGGTGATGTAGGTGCGATCCCGCAGGAACTCGTTGACGCGGTCGTACTGCGCGCCGTCCATCTTGGTAAACCGCTCGTATTTGCGCACGTCGGCCGGGATATCCGCCTCAGCCGCGTCAACACCCCCCTCAGTGGGGGACGTTCCGTCGGCCTCCTCGATCGATCCGGTATCCGCAACGGAGTCGTCAGCACCCGAGCGATCAGCAGCAGCCGAACCGTCGTCGCCAACGGAGCGGTCAGCAGCAGCCGAACCGTCGTCGCCAACGGAGCGGTCAGCAGCAGCAGCCGAGCCATCGTCGCCAACGGAGCGATCATCGTCTCCCGCATCGTCGCCGTCGCCGCGGGGTGATTCGGGCGCGGCGTCGGGGGCGTCGTCGTCCATATCGCCCCTCCGAACGGCCGCTTGAAAAACGTTGTCGTGGCTGGCATCGCGCCGGGGGCGACGACCGATCCGGCTCGCACGGACGGACAACGCTTTTACCGAGTCGCCGTAACCGTCTCTTGCATGAACGTACTCGTGGGGGTCGGCAGCCCAAACGCCTCGCCGGCCGCCATCGAACGAACCATCCGGCGGGCGGCACGGGTGAGCGACGAGCTAACCGTCGCCATCTGCAGCCCCGAGACAGCCACCGACGAGTCGCTGGAAGCGACCGTCACAGCGACGCTGGATGATTACGATATCGCCGCCTCGACACGCCATGTCGAGGGCCAGCCGGGGAGCGAACTCGTCGACATCGCCGAAACCGAAGGGTTCGACGAGATCGTCCTGGCCGGCGGCCAAACGAGCCCGATGGGAAAGATCACGATCGACAAAACGGTTGAGTTCGTCGTCCTCAACGCACACACCACGGTGACTCTTGTCCGATGAATTCGGAACGTCGCTTCCCCGAGACCGTGTCCGGCCCGTTTGAGCAGCCACCCGTTCGCTTCACCGATCGGGAGGGTCGTGACATCGAGATCCGCCCGTACGATGGCTCCGAAGCGGAGTACGAGGCGCTGGCTGAGATGTACGTCGAGTTCGACCCCGCAGATCGCGCCCAGGGCATTCCCCCGGGACGGGAGTCGCGGGTGCGAACCTGGCTTGACGGCATCCTCGCCGACGACTGCTACAATCTGATCGCCTGGGACGGCGACACCGCCGCCGGCCACTCGACGCTCGTCCCCGACGGCGACGACGACTACGAGTTGGCGATCTTCGTTCTCCAAGACTACCAGGAGGCCGGGATCGGCACCCACCTGATCGAGTCGCTGCTCGGCTACGGCCACAGCGAGGGGATCAACTGCGTCTGGCTCACCGTCGAACGCTGGAACCACGCCGCCGTCTCGCTGTATGAAAAGGTCGGCTTCGAGACAACAGGGGCCGAAAGCTTCGAGCTTGAGATGGCGATCCGGCTCGCCGAGGACGACTAGCTCAGACCGACAGCACCGGCTGACTCGCGTACAGCAGCACGTATTCGGCGGCTTTCTCCAACACATCGGTGTCGCTGTCGCCGGCTGGCTCCCGCGGAACGACGACGAAATCCGCGCCAAGCTCCTCGGCCGTATCGAGGACAACGCTGCCCGGGTGGAGCGTCTTGATCTCCGTCGAGAAGCCACGGGTGATCGAGGTCGAGAGCTCGACCCCGGCGTCGGCAGCGATCGCATCGAGCGTCCCGCTGAACGATTCGGTATCGGTGGCGATCTCGGCGTCGGTAACCGTTCCGTCGGCCAGCCCGCGTACCCGCGGCTCACCAAGGACATAGACAGCATGGACGGCCGCGTCGTAGCGGTCGGCGATCGCCACCGCGTACTCGACGGCGGTCGTCGACGCCGGGCTCCCGTCGACCGGGACGACAACGAGCTCGATATCCAGGTCGGCCATACCCCATCCCTCTCCCGGCGACCACAAAAACACTCCCTTCCGTCGGCGACCCCCGCTTGCTGTCGAACACCACCAATTTATGACCGCCGCGGTCGAACCGCCGGCTATGTTTGAGACGATCGTCGTGGCGACCGACGGCTCCGACAGCGTCAGCCGGGCGGTCACCGTCGCACTCGATGTCGCCGACCGGTTCGATGCGACCGTCCACGCGCTGTCGGTGGTCGACACCGACGCCGACGAGGATGACGCCGCCGACCGCCGGGCCGAGCTGACCGCCCACGCCGAGGACGCCCTCGCTGCGGTCGAAGCCGAAACCGACCAACCCGTGGTGACGGCTGTTCGTGAGGGTGAGCCAACCGAAGAGATCACCGCCTACGCCGAGGAGATCGATGCTGATCTGGTCACCACTGGCACACGCGGCCGCCACGGCGAAAACCGGTTTCTCCTCGGCAGCGTCGCCGAAAACGTCGTTCGCCGCTGTCCGGTGCCGGTGTTGACGGTGCGACAGCTGGCAGCCGTTGAGGACGACGAAGCAGTCGACGCCGCGTAGGCTGGCAGCGTCGCCCGCGCCGTAGCTTCAAGTACGAAGCCGGGGCCACGGCGGGATACCGATGGTCGATCCTTCGTCTTCGAGCGACGATCGTGGCGTTTCGCCGGTGATCGGCGTGATTCTGATGGTCGCACTGACGGTGATTCTGGCAACGGTGCTTGGGACTGTTGTGCTTGATTTCGCCAGTGGAGTCTCCGAACAGCCACCGCAAGCCGCCTTCGACTACGAGTTCGATAGTGTCGATGACAACGTTACAATCACTCACGTCAGTGGTGATCGGATAGACAGTGAAACGATCCGGATCACAATTGGTGGCGATGAGGCAGTCTCTGGCACTGATTCCGATTTTCAGGGAACCGACTGGGAGGAATCTATACGTGCAGGTGCTGGAATAGAGATCGGTGACGACGATATTGCCGGTGATATCTCAACTGGCGATACCGTCCGGATCATCTGGGAGAACCCAGCAAGCAGTTCCGCAAACACTCTCGACAGCCGCGAGTGGCCGTAATTACGAAAACACGCGCTTGAGATGTTGCTTCGAGAACACCGAGGTCGGCTTATCCATGTGGACACCGATCTCGCCCGAGAGCGCGCGAAGCCCGAACCGCTGGATCGGCTTCGGCAGCGAGTAGCCGCGGCGAATGAGGTGGCCGAGTCGAATTTCACTCGACAGGGTTTCGCGCCACGCCGACTCGTAGATCCCGAGCGAGTCGGGGCGATCAGGCTGGATATGGCGCGCTGCGCAGTCGGCCGCAGTCATCCCATAGAGGATCCCGCCGCCGGTGAACGGTTTTGTCTGTGCAGCTGCGTCGCCGATGAGGAACACGCGGTCGGTCGTGACCGTCTCGGGTGGGCCAATCGGGATCGCACCTGAGCAGAACCGATCGGTCTCGACATCGTACTGCTCGGTCAGGATATCGAAGCGGTCGTTGACATCCTCGCCCGGTGCGGCCGCCAGCCCGTACTCG